>ENA-UONQ01000095-UONQ01000095.1-human-gut-metagenome-genome-assembly--contig:-CS26-NODE-95-length-117801-cov-12.764043_pt1 | contig 117801 bp, 100 predicted proteins | sample MGYA00242460_ERZ724007 | MGnify/ENA metagenome assembly ERZ724007
TATGAAAAAGAAATTTTTTACTAATCTATGGTTGACTTTTCATAGCTGGTCTCTAATAACTAATTTATCATTTTCTATTCTTCTTTTAAATACAGTTGCATCCACTCCTATAGTAACTCTGTCACCAATCTCCTCATTTCCAATAATTTTAGCACCTGCTGCTAAATACACAGCCCTTCCTATTTTAGGCGAAGATTTTCCATTTACTTTATCTCCCGTATTTATAGTTACCCCGTGTGAAATTACCAAATAATCTGAATAATCTGCATTGCCTATTATACTTCCTAGTGGATGTGCCAAATAAAATATATCCGGCATTTCGCATTTATATGACAGAAACAAACTATTTAATACTCTGTTTAACTGAAGTGCTTTATCACAAATCAATTTGTTTCCAGATAATTTCCATAAATTATTTGAAAAGAAATATAAAAATGTTGCATATTGATCACCATGAAGATAATTAAAAAAACTCTGTCCAGATTCATTACTATATGCACTGTTGGTTAATACCTTAAAACAATTTTCCATTCTCTCATAAGCTTCATTTATTGCACAATCAATATCGCTCCCCTGAAAATAGCTGCCCGTTTTTCTATCAGGGAAAAAATTTTCCATCTGACATTGTAAATAATGTTTCATCTCTTGAGGAGATATATTTGTTATCACGATATACCTCCACTCTCCATACGTGCTAATACCTGATCTGCATATAGATCTAAATTATCTGGCGTATTTGCTGACAAACTCTGACATTTTTTGCATAGATCCATTTTGTCTTTATTCCCTTTTAAATGTAACATCTGATATTTTCTAAGGATGACACCTGTCCAGATTGAATTTATGCTTTCTTTATTTAAGTCCCCCAGCATATATTCATTTTTCCAGTCTACACAACACAAATGTGCTATTCCACTTTCATTTATCACAAGAGTCGTAAACAAGAATGGACATACTTTCTTTTGTACTATTTCGTCTCCATATGTACCTACCTGTGCTTTTTTTACATTCTTAGAAATATTAGTATCCTGCCATAATGTATCTGAAATTGTTTCAACAAACATCTCATCACACTTATCGCTAAATATCTCATAAAATTTCTGATTTGTTTCATCAGTATATCCAATATCACTATATTTAATTGTTAATCTGCATTTATCTGCTTTTCTTTCATAAAAATCTCTGATATTGGATAAATATTCATCAAAGGACATTTCGTAATTACAGACTTTTTTATACTGCGCTTCATTTATTCCATTCACAGATATATTTAAAATATCCAGTCCAGCATCAATCAGTTTCTGATTTAATTCAGGGTTTAACATAGATCCGTTTGTGGTAATTTCTATTTTTTCTGCCACATCTGCGCTTTTCGCATAGTGAATCATTTCACAAACATTTTTGTTGAGCAGCGGCTCCCCGACTTTAAACAAACGCAATTTTTTCACTTTTCCTTTTGTCTTCCATTCTCTTTTCATATCATCAATTATTTTACAAAATAATTCATATGACATGCTTCCAAATTTTACATTTGCTTTTTCCACAGCTGCAATATCTGAATGAAAACAAAAATTGCATTTAAAATTACATGCGCTACATATATCTATCTGTACTGAAAATGGCACATCTATTGGTACAATCCTGCCTAACTCTTTTCTCTTTTCCGCTAATATTTTGGGTTGGATTTTTGCTTCCATATTTTTCCCCCTATTTCACTAATTGCTCAAGTACATTTTTTATAGTTTCCGCTACCTTTTTTATTTCATCCTCTGTAATATTAGTACTGCAAGGTATATTTAAAATACATTTACTATATCGAAACGCCTTTTCTATTTCATAAGTAATGTCATTTCTATAGGGTTTCTGCTCACAAATTAATCCCCATATTGTCCTTGTCTGCACTCCGCGCTCCATTAACATAGCTAAAATTTTCTCTAAATCTGTCTGGATATATTTTCTATTTATTTGAAGCGAATAAAACCATTTGTTTGAAAAAATCCCCTTTTCAAATTCTAACAAACTGCACAATTCAAATCCATCAAATAATTCTTTATATCTTTGATAATTATTCTGTTTTCGCTGTATATATTCAGGAAGTTTCTCTAATTGTGCAACACCTAGGGCAGCCTGCAAATTGGTCATTCTATAATTATAGCCAATCTCATTATGCACATAAAATTGTGCATCATCTTTTGCCTGCGTTGATAAATACTTCATATGATGCACCTGCTCACTGTTCTTCGCAGTTACCGCTCCACCACCCCCTGTGGTAATTATTTTATTTCCATTAAACGAATATGCTCCATAATCTCCTATTGTCCCAGCATACATTCCTGAAAATCTTCCTTCCGAATAATGCGAACCCAATGCTTCTGTTGCATCCTCAATAACTTTCAATTTGTATTTCTGAGCAATATCCATGATCATTTCCATATTCGCCATATTTCCAAAGATATGAACCACAACAATTGCTGCCACTCTGTGCCCGTCTTTTTTATATTTTAATATTGCATTTTCAAATACACATTCTTCTTCACAAAATTTTTTTATTTTATATGGATCAATGCATAAGCTGTCATCACAGTCGATAAATACTGGATTTGCTTTTTCATATTTTATTGGGTTCACTGCTGCAATAAATGTAAGCGGAGAAACTAACACATAATCCCCAGCCTGGACTCCGGCATCAATTATAGATAAATGTAATGCTGCTGTTCCACTCTGACATGCTGCAACTGCAGGTGCTTTCAGATATTGTTTTAAATTTTCTTCTAAAATGTTCACATACTTTCCTGCAGTAGAAACCCATCCTTGCTCCACTGCATCGTTCACATATTCTCTTTCTTTTCCTTCAAAATTAGGTACTGATAATGGTATCATTTTATCACATCTTTCCATCTAACGATTTTCCTGTTTCTATATGTTTAAAATTAGGCAGATAATCTTCTAAAATGTCAACAATATTTTCTTTTGATGTTTTCAAACTAGCAAATTCCTGTTCTAATCTATCGCATAATCCTTCTAATTTTTTTCTATTTGGAATTTCTTTTCCTACAATAACTCCTAATGCCAGAAACCTTTTCTCGTCTATAACCTCACCATCAACAAAAAACTCTTCATATTCTTTTTCTCCTGATGTATCTGAAACAGAGTAATGTACCGGATATTTATCTTTTTCAATATCTTTCATCATATGCAATGCCTGTTCATCCGAGCTACATTCCACAGGCATATACCCGTATTCCTTTAGTAAGTTTGTAGCAATACTATCAAAAGACATCATCTGCGTTTCTTTTAACTTAGGATAAAATATTTCACGGTTATTCCCCAATATTCCTGCCAACATACAAATCTGTCCACTTTCTTCTAATGAAACAAAATACCTCTTAACATCTTTAGGCGCACTCAGGGGCTGATGTTTTGAAATCCGCTCTAAAAAACCGGCTGGAAGTGATCCATTTGAAAACGCTACGTTGGCAAACCTTGCTGTTTTAACAGGGAATCTATCCGAATATAAAAAGATTAAATCTTCCATAATTCGCTTACTAGCCCCCATTATATTAACAGGATTTGCCGCCTTATCTGTAGACACGCAAAAATATTCCTCTGGTGGAAAGTTTACCATTAAATCTAACAATTTCTTTAACGATAACACGTTATTTCTTAATAATGCCTCTATGGAATAAACATCCTTTTCACTTCGCACATGTTTATGTGCCGAAAAATTTGCCACAATGTCAAATCCGCCCCTATTGACAAACATTTTTTCAAAGACTTTCGATGCATAGTCCATTGGGTATGTAACATAATCCTGTGGAATATATAATCCATCTGTACTTCTTATATCCCTTGTTAATTCCGCCAATCCATTTTCATTTATATCTACAACAACTAATGTTTTCGGTTCATATGGAAGTATTTGTTTTATAAATGAGCTCCCTATACTTCCTGCACCACCAATCACCAATACACTCTTATCTTTTATCTTTTCATATAACTGTGATCGATTATCCAAGATATCCTGTGCGAACAAACTTTGCTCCCTTTTCACAACATATTTTAATATAAATGTATTAATATCCATTAATTGTTCTCCTCTTCTTTTGTGCCAATCATTAACTGCTCTAATTCCTCTTTCTCAATAAATGGATACATATCCTGCAACGCGGGTGTTTGCATTTTCCCATTCTCATCGAGTCTGGACATAAGTTTTGGTGTCACAGGATCATCAAATCTCTGTTCTATTTCTAAAAGAGCTCTTTCTTCAATTGAATTTAACCACTTTATACTTTCTTCTACCTCTCCATTCGTTTGACATAATCTGTATTTATATCCAAATGTTTCTGCCACATTTTTAAAACTCGGGAAACTCACACCTGTATCTGGTGTACATCCAATATATTCTCCATTAAAAAAGTTTTTCGATGTCTGCCGAATCGCCCCATATCCTTCGTTTGAAAACACTACAATATTCACAGGCAGATTATTCTGAACTATTGTCTGCAGTTCCTGCAAATTCATCATGATACTGCCATCACCTGTAACACAGATAACCTGACCATTTGATGCAATCGCAGCACCAATAGCAGCAGGAACATCGTATCCCATTGATCCACATGTATAATTCGTAAGTACTCTCTGGTTTCTTTTTCTCACACCAAACTGAAGTTTTGTGGTACAAGCAGTATTATTGCCCAACGCATAAATAACATCCTGCATTTCATATTTTTCCATTACCTTCCAGAAATACGCAGAATAAACCCGTTCTTTCAAATCTATGTTTCCTGCCGCCTCATACCTTTCAAATCTGGTTTTTAACATATCACAATACTGTAACCAGCTTTCTGAAATGACACATTTGACTTCTTCATATATTATAATCTTCCCAAATATATCTTTTAGATCACACTGTATGAATTTTTCGATCTTTAATCCCGGTTTTTTTGATTCATTTTCATCTGCATCTATCATAATTATTTTGGCATGTGGTGCAAAATCATTCTGATTGAAACCAGTCTGCCTAAAACCCAGACTATTTCCAAATGAAATAATCAAATCGGCATTCTGCAATATAAAGTTTCCTGTTCTTGGACCAACATTTCCCGAATTTCCATAGCAAAGCCTATGATCCAGCCAAAAATTATCTGCAACCCAAGAGCCACCCACAACTGGTATCTGCAATTTATCTACAACCTGTTCAAATAAATCCTTACTTCCACTGCTTATAATTCCTGACCCTGCAAGTATACATGGTCTCTGCGCCTTGTTTATCTGTTCTATTAAATAAGCAATTTTCTCATTATCGACTTCCGGCACACTGCTTACAAAATTTTCAACATCATACAAATCATCTACATCCACCCGTGCATTCTGGATATCCTGCGGTATATCAAGCCATACAGGTCCTCTTCTGCCATCCATCGCAATATTAATGGCTTTCATAAGTTCTCTTCTTATGGCTTTAGGATCTGTAATCATTACAGCATATTTTGTCATGTTTTTGACAGTTGGAACAATTTCAAATTCCTGGATTCCTCTATATCTGAGATTTAATCCGCTTTTCGCCACTGAAATTTCATACCGTACCTGTCCAGACAAAACAATCATAGGTATACTGTCCTGCCATGCCCCCATAACCCCAGTCAATGTATTCGTTGCTCCCGGTCCGCTGGTTACACATACAGCCGCCATCTTTCCGCTATATCTGGCATATGCTTCAGCTGCCATTGCAGATGCCTGTTCATGATGGTTAAATATTTTTCTCATATCAGTACATTTAAGCAAAGCATTATCCAGATGCATTGCTCCCCCACCCACAACTCCAAAACAAGTGTCTATTCCATTTTCGAGTAATGTCTCCATTATAATATCCGCAACCCTTTTTTCCATATGTCTATTCTCCCTTATAACCAAGTTTTTCTTTCATCTGTTCCATTTCTTCAATCTGTCCCATATCCATATAAGCTTCTTCCCGGATAACATAGACTCCTATTTTTTTCCCATTCCTTTTACAACGTTCTATCAGTTCTGTAAAATCAACGCTTTCCTGATCTTTTATGTACCGCTTTATTCCAGAACTGACAACATATAAACCTGTATTGATAATACAGGTTTGACTCGGCTTTTCTTTCATATAAAGGAATTCTCCATCTTTCTGTTCAATTACTCCATATGGTACATTATTTGTTTTTTGTGCAGCCACTATTGTAATAAAATAATTATTTGTTTTATGAAAATTATATATTTTTTCATAATCTGCATCAATTAAAATATCACAATTACTTAAAAAAAACTCTTCTTCCTTAAAATTCTCTAATAAGGCAATTCCACCACCAGTCCCTAATGGTATCTCTTCATTTACATAATTAAGCCTATAATTTATAGATTCAAAGTAAGAGCGTATCATTTCTTTCTTATGGTTTACTATTAAATAAACATCTTTGCAACCATATTTTTGAAATCTGTTAATAATATGTTCAGCAATGGGTATTTCCCCTATTGGCACTAATGCTTTCGGCAATATCTTTGTATATGGATATAATCTTGTCCCCTTTCCCCCTGCCATTATTACCAGTGGTATGCCAATGTCATACTGTTTTTTTTCAATTTGTTTATCTCGAAATCTTACCTTGATTAATTCCCCATTTAGATTAACTATTGGAATAGAATATATCTCTGATGTTTCAAATATTTCTTTTATTTCATCATCCTGATTTTCTTTCATTCTAATGCACTGACAATTCATGATATCTTTTACCAATACGGTTGCTAACTTTTTTTCTGCAATTGCTCTTCTGATATCTCCATCCGTCAGGCTTCCTAAAAGTTTATAATTTTCAGCCACATAAAGCACCTTGCCGCGGGTTTTTTCTAACTGCTTTGCCGCTTCAACTATACTCACATCTTTACTTACAATCAAATCATCTATCTTCATTTTTATCTCCCGTTTACTGATATAATAATGGATAAATATCTATACTGTCTGCTTTGTCCTCATACCATTCATACAATTTTTTTACAGATGTTTCCATATCTGTATATTTAAAATCCCCTATCTGTTTTAACATTCTCTCATTACTTGCGGTATAAATATTCGCCATTCCTTCTTTCGCTATATAAACCGGCAATTCTTTTCCGCTTATTTTCCGTACCAATTCAGCAAGTTCCACTAATGATACTGCATTCCCACTCACAATATTCATATCACGATATACTAAATCTTTTTCAATCAAAATTTCTGCTATCCTGCAAAAATCCTCAATCCACAGATAATCAAATAATGTATTCTGGCGAATTGTTAACGGCAATCCCTTTATTGCCTTACAGCATAATCCTGATATATACTTTGCTCTCCAATCCTCATACCTGCCAAATATTCCAAAAAGTCTCAAATTATACCAGTTACCGGTAAATTGTATTATTTTATTAACTGTATACTTATATAATCCGTATTCATCTGCCGGTATATGTTCTCCTATTTTATTTTCAGATACATTAATAATATCATATTTTTTGTCATACTCCGCACCAGATCCAAGATAAAACAATTTTCCATAATATTTCTGACATTTTTCGAAATTAAAAACCATTCTTAAGTTATAATAAACCATATCCTTATAACCTATTTCAGTATTTCTTACATGGCTGTCATTTACACAATAAAATATGATATCATAAAAATGTTCTTTCAAATAATTTTCAACAGCTTCTTCATCATATAGATCCACATCACTGCGCTTCAACGCAGTTGTTTCATATTCTCCTTTATTTTCAAAAAAATCATATAAATTTCTTCCTATAAACCCTGTTGCCCCCACAATAAGTATTTTTTTCATATATCATTTCTGTCCCTTCTATAATAATATTCCAAGACTGATATACATCTGCAAGTACATACAGCATTCTTCCATCGTTATGTCATCTCGTATCATCTGTTGATATATATCATTAATTGTTCCCTTAACAAATCGTAAATCTGAATTTATTTTTATTTTTTCCTCTATCCCCGATAACATAACATTATGTATCGCATCCATAGGAATCTGTGAAATCTGAATTTGTCTTTCTTTTATCATTTCAATGATACGTCCTAGCAACACAAATATTTCTCTTTCATCTTTTATGTACATAGTATCATGATATAAGTCAAATCTCCCTTTTACCATTTTATCCAAAACTTCAACCGGAACATCTGAAATCATCTTCCAATTATTTTTGACTTCTTCTATATTGTCCTCACGAATTAAATTTTCCCGGTAAAATTCATACACTCTGTCTATATCCCCAATAAGCCATGGTAACTGCGCCACTTGCTTTATTGTATCATTCTTATATAAATCATAGCAGTCTGGCAGCTGCTGATTGACATTAATCCAATGATTCTTCCAGACATCTAAAACATTATAATGCGACTTTCCCAATTCCGAATTAACAAATGTCATATTTCTTCCACATACTACAATTGCATTTAATTCTTTCATGCATGGCATTTTATTCAATACATAACTATAGAATTCATTAAATCCAACATAATACTCCTGTGTTTTGTAATTATCAAATATTGTATCTTTTTTATATAACACTGTGTCTAAAGATGTCATGATCCATGCAGTATCATGATATAATTGCACCGGATCCGTGTATTGTATAATAGCTGTCTGGTCATTATCGTCCGGCATACACACCACAACATCCGGTTTCATCCTGATAACCTGAAGGATATCCCTTATCCCCTCTTTGGACAAATACGATCTGTTCTTTGACGGCCAAATATAATCATACTTTTTATTAAATAACTCTCCACTCATCATTTTAGTTGTTCTGTCTAAAGATGATGCATCTGGCATATGAAGATGATATAAATTTGTATACCCATTTGCCCTATACTTGTCAATAATCTGTTTTGTGCTATCGTCCACTGACGCATCAAAATAATATATATCTATTCCCTCTTCGTAATAATATTCCGCACAATTTGCCAACACATCATCTATTATATCAGCACCATTATATGTTAGAACACAACTGGCAATTTTCATATTAATATTTTAGGATGTTCACAAAAGCAAAACACCACATTCTCCTATATGTTTTCTATCAACCATTCATTCTGAAAAGTAATTTCATTAAGCTTTATTTTATATTATAAACTATAAATGAGCAAGTTTGAAAAATTGCACAAAACTACACTGCCAATTTCATAAATGAGTCAAAGTCATTGCTTTCCCTTGCACATTGAAACAGATACCAATACTGTTCCTGCTGGATAGTATCACAGATCCGGTGATATCCGGTTTCGAAAGAGCAGAATTCACCAGTTCCTGTAACACATATATAATGTGCCAGTGACATCAGCAACCAGTACCTCCGGATTCCCTGTGCAGAGCGTATCTGGTAGCTGCCCAGTGCCAGTTTATCCTTGCACTGCCGGAAAAATACTTCGATTGACCACCGGCATACGTAACAGGACAGGATTTCATCGGTTGATAATGAGACATCGGTGCTGAGAAAAGCCCGCAATGCTTTCGGGGTTCCAAATGCTTTTTCCGGGTAGCTCAAAAGAACAACAGCATTTTCGATGCCATTAAGTTTTCCTTCATACCGGTACACATAATAATTTTTGTTTTTAACTGTCACAAGGTTAAAATCTGCATGTGTCACGGACAGAAGTGCGGCGAATTCGCTGAGTTTCTTTCTGATCCCGAAAGGATAGAGCATCCGGTTCGTTTTTAAAGCACCAATCGTATGAAATCCTCTTTCCACAAAGGTACTGATTATTTTTTCAGAAACATACCAGCAGTCACACAGGAAATAGGACATCACCGGGGGAACTGGCAGTTCCCTTGCAATGTTTTGCACAATGTTGATTTTGGAAATGGATTTATTGTACAAAACAAAAGCATAATTCAGGACAATGCCGTTGCAGGAAAGCATGACAGCAACGGCCTGATGCCCATAAGATGATTTACCACCCGGTTAGAATAAAATTTGCAAAAGTTAAATTTTTTTAACTAGTTGTATATGAATGACAAATGATGTATAGTATTTGTGAGAGACACCTTCTTTCTCGTGGATGTTGCAAATGTTTGTTTTGTCACTTTCATTATACAACACAATCGAATTCAAGGTATCTTTCTTTTATGCAAAATCACGAACTTGCTCATTTATAGTTATAAAAATGTTTTTTTAAATCAATAGGTTGTCTTAACACCTCAATTATTTTCTTAGCAATTTTTTCGCTTGCAGTTCCATCTCCGTACGGATTATCAACATTTTCACAAAAAATATGCATTTCCTTAGATAAAGCATATTCTATAGCCTTTTCTATGGATATCTTATCTGAATCACAATTTATAATACTTTTTGCCTGTAGTCTTCCCTTTTGCCTGTTACCAATATTTACCGTTGGCACATGAAATGACGGTGCTTCCATAATTCCACTGGAAGAATTTCCAATAACAGCTTCCGAATACTGCATCAGTGATAAATATTTTTGTGTCCCTAATGATGCAAAAACATGAATATTATCATGTTTTTTACTTTCCTTTTCTAACATACAATTAATCAGGGCACCACCTTGATCAGCATTGGACTTTGTAATAATAAACTGGATATTAGCGAAAGAAGATAATGCCTCCAAAAAATCCATTATCAATTTTACCACATTGTCTTTCTCTAAAGTAACTGGATGATATGTACAAATTGCATATCTACAATCTGGAGGCAAACACACACTCTCTAACACATCTTTTTTTGACATTTTTTTTATTTTTATTATATTATCTATTCCAGGTGCACCATAATTAAAAACTCTATCCGGATTTTCTCCAAGCTGAATAATTCTCCTACGGCTATCTTCATTTGTCGCAAAATGAAGATAACTCATTTTGCTAATAGAATGACGTATACTTTCATCCATTGCCCCTTCCGTTGTATCACCGCCGTACAAATGTATAATGGGAATATGCATATCAAAAGCCGCAATTGCAACCATTAACATTTCATAACGATCCCCCAAAATCAGAACTGCTGTATAGCCAGTCTCTGAAAACAGTTTTGCAAACTGTTTTAATATTTCTGATTGATTATTTGCTATATCCAGATTACAATCAGATTTTACTGGTATCGGAATTTCTCTATCTATTCTTATCCCATCTTTTCTTATATCATTGATGGTTTTTCCATAATCATCTATAAGATGCGTTCCCGTAACAATTAAATCTACACACAATTTTGCCGATTCATATTTCCTCAATTCTTTTATTACAGGATATAACAATCCATATTCTGCTCTAGTAGCAGTTATAACAGCTATTTTTTTCATATTTCTATTAATTCATCCTCCTCAAAATTCCTTTTAGCACGAGTTCCTAAAACAGATGTCCATAACATTGGATTAATTCCATTACCAGGTCTTTTTGTTGTGATATTTTCTTCAGACAAAATATCACCTTTTTTTATATTTTTCTTAGCAACTATGCTTTTACGTGCAATTTCCATATTTGAGATTTCAATATCTGCTGGTTTTTTCTCTCCATTTCCTAATGCCTTTTCGACATTACGTATCGACATAATCATCTGTTTTAATTCATTCACTTCCAAACTGGCTTTATGATCTGGTCCTTCCATATTTCTATCTAACGTAAAATGCTTTTCTATTATTGTTGCCCCCATTGCTACTGCTGCAATAGGTATTTCTATTCCCCTTGTATGATCGGAATATCCAACTTCTACATTAAAAGTATTCTTTAATGTTAACATTGCATTCAAATTTACATCTACATAAGGTGTCGGATATTGTGTAGTGCAATGCAGCAAGCTGATTTTCCCTGCACCATGAGTATTAAGTAATTTTACTGCTTCAGAAACCTCAGCTAATGTACTCATGCCTGTAGACATAATTACTCTTTTTCCAGTTTTAGCAATCTCTACCAAATATGGATAATTTGTAATTTCTCCAGAAGGTATCTTCCATAATTCACATCCTAAACTTCTCAAAAAATTGATACTTGGTATATCAAATGGTGTTGATAAAAATTGTATTCCTATTTCTTGACAGTGCCTTGCCAATTCCACAAATTCTTCATCTGAAAGCGTTAATTCTGCAAGCATTTCTTTCTGACTCTTTATTTTCCCAATATTTTCTCTTTGATATTGAGCCATTTGGGCATACTTAGAAGTAATTGCATTAGGATTGAATGTCTGAAACTTAACAATATCCGCACCTGCTTCTTTTGCTTCATTTGCAAGTTCTTCTGCCATCTTTAAGCTTCCATTATGATTAACACCTGCTTCCGCAATTATTAATGTTTTTCTCATTGCTTATCCTTTCCGTTAATTTGAATTTTCTTTTATTCACCTGTTTTTTGCTTGTCATGAAATCTTCTTAAACCATTGCTGTTGTATCTTTATCCTGTAAGCTTTTGAGTATCTCATGATTAACCAATGTGTAATATTTTCCATTAATTTCAATCCCCGCTCCATCATATGGGGGAAACCAAAATGCACGTATTTTAAGATCCAAATCTTCTTTATCAAGATTATTGACATCTAATTTCATCATATCAACCATTTCTTTTTTTGATATGTAACATCCATCTTCTTCTCTTTGGGGAACACATTCAAGCTTTCCCTTTTCTAACACATCAAGTATCGTACTTTTATATAATTCCATTTGAATATTTTGTGTCTTTTTTTCAAGCGAATATGCTGTTTCTATTCTATAATCAAAATTAAATTTATACACTTTAATTATTGAGCCAGTATCAATATTTTCATCTACATAGTGTGCTGTTGCCCCCCATTCTGATAATTTATTTAAAATGGCAATATTATAGCCCGCTGTCCCTCTCCATTCTGGCAATATTGCCGGATGAAAATTGATACATCCATATCTAGGTTCATCTATAAAAGTTTTGGTAATTTTTTTCCAATATAAATATGAAACAACCAGATCTATTTCATCAGGATGTTTATTTATATAATTTTCTGCTTCTTCTATACTAACAACTGGTATTCCTAAGCTACCTGCTTTTTGTGCCGTTAGTGAATTAGGGAACTGAGAATCTGTACATACTAATGCAACCTCTATCCCCTGATTAATTGTCCATTCTAATATTTCTGCCGCATACTTCTTTCTACCCATAAATATAATTTTCATTTATTTCTCCTTTAGATCATATATCCATTTTACTTAAATCAAACATTTATTTCGCAATTTTCAAAATATGGTTTACCAGCCTCCGGTTTTCCTCTTCCGTACGAACAGCTATTCTTATATACTGCTTTTCATTATGTATCTTTCCGGTCAGATCCTTGATCAATATATTTTCTCTTAAAAGTCTGGCTGCCAGCTCTTCACTGCTGATTCCATTCAAAATCTCGCACATAAAATAATTTGCCTGCGACGGATAGACTTTTAAGCATCCTATCTTACACAATTCCTCAAAAAAGTGTTTTCTTTCAGCTTTTATTTTTCGCAGCGAATCTGCATAATCATTTTTATATTTATCCAGAATCTGCATGAAAAACTCTGCCATGGAATTGATATTCCATATAGATAAATTTTTCTTCAGCCGCCTGATCATGTCTGTATTACCACTTGCTAAAATTCCAATTCTCAGACCCGGAACACCATACGATTTTGAAATGCTTTTTACTACATAAAGATTCTGGTTATCGTTTAGCATCTGTTCGGATAATAAGGATTCTTCATCATCTGCGAAATCAAGAAAACTTTCATCTACAATCAGATTTATCCCAGAATCCTTACTCCATTGCAGAAGTAATCTTATCTCATCCTCACGCAGACAATGCCCGGTTGGATTATCCGGATTGATAAGTACCAAAGCATCTACAGGATTTTCTGTGAAATACTTCATCAATTGTTCCGCACTATAGCTAAAATCATTTTCCGTACAATCGTATACAACACATTCTTTCTCCCATCGGTTTGGATATTCCTCAAAAGTTGGTCTGATCACACCGAGTTTCCCATCTAACTCTTCTAATAACCCTTTGATCAGTTCCGCTGCTCCATTTCCTATCACAATATGTTCTTCATGTACATCAAAACTTTTTGCAGCCAAAAGCCTGTTGACTTCCATACCAGACGGATACTGACGAACCAGTACATCAAAATTTGATTCCATTTCCTCCTGCATACGTTTTGTCGGGAAATACGGATTCACCAGATAACAGTAGTCCTGCAAATGCGGAAATCTCCAGTATCCTCCATACCGCTTCATGAGATGATGATAACGATCTACATCATCCTCAATAAACAATGTCTGTGCAATATCAAGATCCTGTATATCATCAATCTCGTACCACATTTCACCATTTAACCGCTTTGCCTTCATCGTATTTTTATCTAGCATCAGTATAAGCTTGATTACGGTTTCATAATATTCGTTATTTCCCATTACTTTTGCATATGCTTCCAAAAATGGGACATATACATTTTGGGAAAACTCTGCTCCAAATTTATAGATATTTACCGTTTTATAATAATGCTCTTTTTCATGATATTTTAAGAGTTTTCCAGGAATAAAATCTGTAATGTTATCATTCTCATCTACTACAATACATGTTCCATCCATCCAACTTTCAAATTTATCTACCAGCGCCAATGTGTCTCTTTTATCTTCAATTAACAGATCAATCAGACGTTCTTCAAAGATAAGATCAGATTCCAACAGCAATGTATCTTCCTGCATCATCTGTTCTTTTGCCAGAGAAAGAGAGAATATATTATTTGTCCTATTGTATACATCATTTACGATATATTCTATCGGTGTAGCTAATTGTAGTGAATTCACAAATGTTGTCAGATTTTCATACTGATAGCCCACTACCAGTATAATCCTGCTTAAACTCTTCTTATCAAGGATTCTAAGAGCACGTTCAATTAACTTTACCCCCCCAACTTCTACCATGCATTTTGTATTATTTTTGGTTAATTCTCCTAATCTTTTTCCCATTCCTGCTGCCAAAATGATTGCCTGCATAACATATCTCCCTTCCTACTTGCTTAAATAACAGTCAAATACATACTTATTATTCCAGTACAATTCATTTTGTGGTTTCACAATGTCACATCTGGCACCTGTCTTTTCTGCAAATTTCAAAAACATATCTTTTGTATAAAAAGTCTTGTCCAGCCCTTTATATTTCTCATCATAATTTTCCACACACTGTCTTCTATAATTCAGATGTTCTTCTTTCATTGATTCATCATGGATTTCTGTAATTACAACCATTTTTTTTGCTTTCTTCCACATCTTCTCTAAAACATGCATACCATATTCTGTATCCTGAAAATACTGAAATACACTATCTGCCATCACGATATCATAAACTGGTTCCTCAGAAATACCATGTGCACCTTTACAGACAAGATCATGTGTATTCAATACCTTTTTCGCTATATCAAGCAATGCTTCCGAATAATCACATCCACCCACACATTCTATTTTCTTTAGCTGTTGAAAAAGATACAAATTCACACCACTGCCACATCCAACTTCATATACACTGTCAACATTCCCTGCTTCTTTCATGATCCTGTCTGACATTGCATTCCACTCTTTAAAAAAAGCCTCATAATATCCATCCACATCCTGTGTATCAAAGCCATCTGCTTTCTTCAGTTTGCAAAACATATCAAATACATCGTCTGACATCACTATTTCCGATGATCGTTTTTCCCATATCTTATTCCACTCATTCATATAAGCTTTTCCTCTACTTATTTTATGTATTCTCTTAATATTTTTTCCTGTTGTTTATAGAACGGATAATCATGATCTGCTCCATTAAACACAGGAATTTCATAATCTTCATACATTACTCTTAATATCTTATCATATTCTAAAGGTATTGGAATCTGAATTGTCTCAAATCTCATCCATTTCTGTTCGTTATACCATTCCGGTGAAAATACATATTTTTCATTACTCATATAATTGACAAATTCCGTCATTCTTCCTTCACCAGAATTATATAATTGACATATAGTATCCACTAATTTTAAGATCTGATTTTTTATGTTTTTTTCTCTATCAAACTTTATACCACATAATTTTTCAATCTGCTTCAACTCTGTTGTAAAATCTTCTTTAACAAAATCTTTATCTTTCATAAACTCATATAACATTTTCAAGAGTTTTATCTGAATATTTTTCTCTTCTTCTGTCACAGCAAATCTATCTATTGGGAAAATATCTACCCCTACAACAAACGGACATCCATGATACTTTTTCAGATGTTCCTTTTCAAAACTGATAGCCCTGGAATTTACTACACGTGCAAAGCCCTCTGCATACCCGTCTTCCGTATATATACTGAGAATACTGCAGTCATCAGGAAGCTCTTTTTCTGCAATTTCAATAAACCTCATATAATCCTGTCTTTTCATTGCGATATCAATATCATCATCCCAAGGTATAAACCCTTCATGACGAACTGTTCCCAACAAAGTTCCCCAGTCCGCGTAATATATCAGCCCATATTTCCGGCATATATGATCTATAATCTCCAACACTTCTATCTGAGCCGCCCATGCGCGTTTCATTATTCCATCTATTTTAAAACCTTCTCTTATCTCATCCTGAAAATAGCTTTCCTGAAACTCAGCCAAATTGCTGCCTCCTAATCCTTCTCTATTTTATCAAGACATCCAGTAATTCTTCTGTCTGATAACTCCATGTATGATATTTCAATGTTTTTTGATATCCAGCTTCTGCTATCTGTTCCAGCTTATCCTGACTCAACATATTTTTTATTATTTCGGGTAGTTTTTCAATCTCATCCAGTGAAAACATCACCAATTCCTGTCCATTTATATAATTTTCTTCCAGATAAGTTGTTTTATCTGTCAGCAGCACTGTATGTGCCAGCATAATATTGGCAACACGTTCCGTAAATCCATCCTTATGCCAGGACATAATATTCAGTGACACTTTAGATTGTGCATATACTTCCAAACTTTCGTCCACCGTTACCCCAGAATGACAAATCAAATTCGGATAATCCGTAAAAACGGAATTCTTCCAGAATCCCCCAAATACATCCAGTTTGATTCCATGATCCAAAATCATTTTTAAAATCTGATATCTATAATAATCCATAACCAGATATATGACTTTTCGCAAACGGTAAAAAACATCCACCGGATCTTCGCCGGCATATCTGTCCCGATATAACGCAAAAGCCTTCTCAAACGCAATCTCTGCCGATAAATCTTTGTTTTTACGCATAATCAGTAAAAAACGGTTTGCAAGAAACTGATCCTGCCTTGGCATCTCTCTGATATGATGCATCTGCTGTCTGTAATCTCCCATCGAACCAACAAATGTAAGATCATATATTTTTTTTTGTTCTGTACTGCCTTTTTCCATTCCGGGGATTGGAAAATGCAGTGCTTTTTTCTTATAATACTTTTGTATAAACTTTACATAATTTCTGTCATGAGACAACACATAAAAATCCGGATACTCATGTTCTAACTGCTGTTTCATCCAAATTGGATGATCCATTATCAAATGCAGCTTGGGGCCTTTTATTTTTTCATGTAAATAGGTAACTCCATCTGCCATTTTAACTTGAAACAGATACGTCTGTACGCCAAATACAGCTTTAAAATATCTTCCAATATAGCGCGTCAGATTTTCAAGAGGTTCTTTTTGTTCATCAAAGTATTCCACCAGGATTCCCTTTTGCTCCAACACACCGCCAAACTGTTCCGCAAAGATATTAAGCATATTATTGCAGATGTCACTTCCCTTATATATTAATACCGGGCTGACTGCTTCCTCTAATATCTCAAAGTATCCCGTTCTCCCCATCATCTGTTCAAGCCACGGTATGATACTATTCTCACACCCATATGTCTTACTCTGTTCAAGAATAGATGTGACAGCCATTTCAAAATATCCTGTTTCCTGTAACACCTGGCTATACTTAGAAACAATATAACCGTCAGTTTTCAGGCTTTCCACCGGTATGCCATCCGATTCATCTGGTATAATTTCATACTCTTGCGGCATATATTCTATTTCTTCCGTTGCAAAACCATGTTTTTCTGCAATCCGAAGTAACAATTCATACTTTTTCTTGGCATTCAGTTTTGGATTAAAACCACCTGCCTCTCTGACCCATGTTTCCGGCACCAGAATTTCGCCAACACATAAGGTTTCATCTAAAAGCAATTCCAAAAAACTATCTTTTCTATCTGTATCTATTAATCTTTTTAGCATTCCTACCCCATCAGCCTGATCAAATATCCATATACCGTCTGTTCACCTGCAATATTTGACTTCACATAATCTTCTCTTCGATTTAATTTATAAATAAGCGACGTATTTTTTATCTGTTTTTCATATTCCTGACGGAATTTTTTATTCATCAGCCCTGTCAGCGCAAATACATCTCCCTGATAAAATCCACACTGTTCTAACTGTTCCCTGATATCCTCGAATGTTTCCACTGCAACAGCAATCATATCATCAATAAGATAATAATCTACCAGTGCCTCTTCTGTCTCCCAATAATACCACAGACTCTCCATTAAAAATTGCATGAGTTTTCCACCTTTATCTGCAATCCAAAAATTACCTGACCATCGTCCTCTGGTAATATCGGCACTCCAGTTAGATTTTTCAAATCGAAGTGTATACAAATTACTTTCCAATAACTTCTCTGGTAATTTTGCAGTCAGATAATATGTCGCATCAATCCACATTCCACCGTAACGATAGAGTAATTCTGCCCGTAAGATATCAGATAAGTGTGTCATACTGATCTTTCCATCATTATATTTTTGAATTATCGTATTGGTAAATGTCACATACTCCCTGTAGTTTTCAAATGTGATCAGACGCACTACAGCCTTTTCCTGCGGAATATTTTTTCGGATGCTATCCACACAAAGCCGGATGAGTTCCGGCATAGCCGCCTCTCCCTGCCACCAGCAGATCCATACCGGAATCTTTCCCTCAAACATATCTTTGGCTTCGACCTTCTCTGCCAGTGAATGTGTGCCATTGTCCTGCTGATATAGCTGCACCACAGGCTGCACCTTTAAGCTGATATACCGATACAGTAAATCCCGTTTTTTTTCAGCATTCAAAAAATCCTCCGGAGCAATTAACTTTATTTCTTCTTCCGTAATCTTTTCACCCTGCATCATCAGCCATACTCTGAAAAGACGTTCTGACAAAAATCCCATAACCCTTGTCTGATATTCATCATACCCTGTGAGATCAATTCTTTTCTCCACCTCAAAAAGGATATCAAACAGCCACTCGCAGTACCTGTCAAAAATGTCTTTTCGTGTGATCCACATATTTCCTACCGAAACCAGTATTATTCTCATACAGTAATCAAACGAATGTACATACTCCGGATATTTTTCCGAAATAACCTGCCTGCACAGATCCAGATCTTTCGTGTAATGTCTTTTCCTGTAATGATCGTAAACATCCTCATCTTTCACACATGCACTGCTAGGAATAATCATTGAATATCTTTCCATCTTCTTTTCAATATAACTTTTATCCAACAGCTTTTCATCTTTGATAAAATATCTTCTATAATGACAGACACCAATGATATCGCATTTTACATTCTTCCAAAGCCAATACATACCTGTCAGTTCACAATATCTGCCATTTTTAGCTGAGATGTTATCGCCTGTATCATCTCCCACATAACCAAAGTCTTCTTTACCTGCCTTTCCAACCTGCATCGGTATATACAAAGGATCTGGTATTTCTGCTATTCTCTTATGGGTCATTACATATAGCCTGGTATCCATAAATCATTCCTCAAACATTGCTAAAAAATAAATATCATTTTCTACTTTTATATCAGTCGCCCGAATAAATCTTTTCTGACTTTTCCATGCCGGAATCCATTGATCCAGCAAAACGTATTTCGATACATCTGCTGTCTTTGTTATAATTTTATCCATAGATACTTTTTTCTGAAAATCCTCAGCTCCAAATACAACTGCAAGATCGTACTTTTCTGTATCCTGTTTCTTATAATATGACTCTGCTGTTTCAATCTGATCATAAATCATATTCCATACAGGAAATGTAAGTTCCGGGAAAAAATCTATCCCTGTTAACTGTCTGTCTTCCGGGATATCCCGGCTCATGACTTTCCTTGATACCGCACCTGTCCGCTTTAAAAACATTCCCACATCCAAGATTTTTTCCGGTTCCAGTTGTTCTATTGCTTCATAAAACATATAGATACTATTTTCATTTTTCAGAATCATTTTACTGATTTTCTCCCATTAAATCCTGAATAATCCGTTCTAAATTTCTTGTCTCATTTACCTGTTTCTTCCATTGGTTAAAAATCTCCATCTGACCTTTGAATTTCGGGTAATCGTGACTTGCGGTTCCCTGCACTGGTATCATATAATCACCATACATTCCCTTTAATATTTTATCATACTCCTTTGGTACCGGCATCTGAAATCCATGAAACGGCATGTAAACGACTTCGTCATACCATTCTTTATTAAAATGCGCTCCTGTATATTCCCCCACATACAACCATCGTAATTCTGCCAATTCATCTGCTTCTTTTTCACTGCATATCTGAAATACTGTATCCGACAAATGACGCAGCTGCCATTTTAATATTTCATCATCCCCATGCCAATCCGGAATTTTAATCTGTGCTATTGTTTCTATTGTTTGTATCCTCTGCGATATCTGCTCCGATTTCTGCTTACTTTCTACTGCCGCTATTGCATGCCATATCTCCATCAGCAACTGTTTCCTGAATTTCTCCTGTTCAGTATTCCGATACATATAATCCAGTGCAAATATATCTATTCCTATATAAAATGGACAGCCATGGTATTTTTTTAATCGTTCCTGTTCCAGTATCAAATAGTTTTCATTATCCCAATTCGCTACATATGCAGCATTATTACACCAGAATTTTTCTGAATCTCCGTCAAATACCCTGTAATGTTCCGGCAATTCCTGTGGTGCAACCCGGAGAAATTTTTCATAATCATTTCTTTTCATTGCGATATCGAGATCATCATCCCACGGAATAAATCCTTTATGCCGTACCGTTCCAAGCAATGTTCCCCAGTCCGCATACCATGTAATATTATGTTTTTTACAAACTTTGTTTATTTCCTCCAATGTCTCTATACTTGCAGCCCAGAATCGCTTCATTCTGCTATCTACAAAAAAGTCATCTATATACTCCGCATCAAAAAAATTTTTTTCAAATTGCATTTATCTTCTCCACTATAAAACATTTTCTCATAAACAAGGAAAAGATATGCGGTATCATATTACACACATATCTTTTCTCCTGTCATCTACGCAATTACCTCTTTTGCAGCTTCTTCCAGTGACTCAAAAGCCGGAATGAGATCCCTGATTGCTTCTGCCTGCTTTGCATCATCTTTCGCCTTAAGTGCTTTGGACAGTTCTAAAATTTTATTATTAAATTCTTCTTTGTTAATACGCTCTTTTCCTTCATTTAAAAGCTCCATTGTACCATTCATAACCTGAACTTCCCAGTTGACCGCATCTAAGATTCCTTTTAAAAACTTATCTGTATCATCTAAACGCTGTCCTGATAACTCTTTCACAATAATATTCATGTTCTTTACAAGTCGTTCATTAAACTCTACTAATGTTTGTAATGCTTCCTTCTGTTCTAATCTGTTCTCTTCCATCTTTTTCTCCTTTATTGTCTTTCATCTGCTATTTTACCGCTTCTCTGAGCTTCTGTGCCATATAATCAATCATTTCATTGGTCATACCAGGATATACACCAATCCAGAATGTACGTTCCATAATAGAATCCGTCACTGTTAGTGAAGCAGGCACCCGATAACCAGTCTGCTTTTTACGCAATTCGTCAAAACATGGCTGTTTGACCAGATTACCTGAAAAAAGCATTCTAGTCTGCACACCATGCGCTTCTAAATACTGCACTACATGATTTTTTTCAATCCTCTCCTGACAGGTCAGAAGGAAACCAAACCATGATGGCTTTGAATCAGCACACGGTTCCGGTAAAATATATTGATCCGTCAAATCTAAAAGCTGATCTCTCAATCGCTCAAAGTTATATCTTCTCTTCTCCACAAAAGATGGCAGTTTCTTTAACTGTGCACACCCTATTGCCGCCTGCAGATCTGTCGCTTTCAGATTATATCCAAAATGCGAATACACATACTTATGATCGTAACCAAGTGGAAGTTCTCCATATTGCTTATCAAAACGATGACCGCATATATTATCTTTTCCAGATGGACACATACAATCACGTCCCCAGTCACGCAAAGAACGGATTATCTTATGTAACAACGGGTTATCCGTATATACGGCACCACCCTCTCCCATTGTCATATGATGTGGCGGATAAAAACTGCTCGTTCCAATATCACCGATACTGCCTGTCTTTTTCCATGTGCCCTCCCAGCAATATTCACTTCCCAAGGCATCACAATTATCTTCCACCAGCCATAAATTATGTTTATCACAGAAACTGCGAACCACCTTCAGATCAAATGGATTCCCAAGCGTATGTGCAATCATTACCGCTTTTGTCTTCTCACTGAAAGCCTGTTCTAACTGGCTGACATCTAAATTATATTGTGGAATTGTCAGATCAAGGAATACCGGAACAGCCCCATACTGTAAATACGGTGTTACTGTCGTTGGAAAGCCTGCAGCCACAGTAATGATTTCATCTCCCCTTTTTACCCTGCGCTCCCCAAGCAGGGGCGATGTCAATGCCATAAATGCCAATAAATTCGCAGATGACCCCGAATTGACCAGTGAACAAAACTTTACTCCAATATACTCTGCCAGTTCTCTCTCAAACTGATCCGTATAATGACCGGAGGTAAGCCAGAACTCTAACGCACTGTCTACCAGATTACACATCTCGTTCTGATCGTATACGCGTGAAGCATAAGAAATTCTGTCCCCCGCCTTAAATTCTTTTTTATTCTTATGAAACGCTTCATAATATCCTTCTACCATAGATAAAATTTCTTTGCGTGCTTCCTCTTCTGTTTTATGTTCAAACATCCTATCTCCTCCGTATTCTCAAACTTTCCATGGCGCATTTCCGCTATTCCACAGCTTTTCCAGATACTCTCTGTCATGTATATTATCCATTGGAGACCAAAACCCCATATGCTTATATGCTGCCATCTGACCATCTGCAGCCAGCTGTTCAAACGGTGCTGCCTCAAGCATTGTATTTCCATCTCCCAAATAAGAAAACACCGAAGACTCCATTACCATAAATCCAATATTTACCCATGCCTGATCGGTTCTTGCCTTCTCCTTAAACCCTAAAACTTCCTGTCCCGTTTCATCCAGCCTCAGTGCACCAAAACGTCCCTCCGGCTGTGTCGTTGAAATCGTGACAGTCTTTCCTTGTTGTTTATGAAATGCCAACAGCTTATTAATATCTACATCTGAAACACCATCTCCATATGTCAGAAAGAATGGTTCGTCTCCAATATAATTACGGATCTTTAATATCCGGCCTGCTGTCAATGTTTCGAGTCCTGTGTCTACCATTGTAACCTTCCATGGCTCACTGTTTCCCCTTAATACCTGCACACACTGATTTTTCAAAGAAATCTCAAGCTGACTGTTATTCTGGTAATAATTGACAAAATACTCTTTTATCATATGCCCTTTATAACCACAACATATAATAAATTCATAAAATCCATATGCAGCATACTGTCTCATGATATGCCACAGAATCGGCTTTCCTCCGATTTCTACCATCGGTTTCGGACGCAGCCTGGACTCTTCACTAATTCTGGTTCCTTTACCACCTGCTAAAATGACAACTTTCATATGCAATCTACTCTTTCGTCATAAATTCTTTGATCTGTTTCTCCATGCACATTCTGACATCCCCATTCTGCTCATAAACCTTGGTCCATTCAATCGTTTTTTCAACGGCTTTTCTGATATTCCAGTGCGGTTTCCAGCCTAATTTATTTTTTATTAAAGAACAATCTAACTTCAGGAATGACGCTTCATGCGGTCCTCTGTCACATACGTTTTTCCATGATATTTCATTCTGCCATATATCACAGAAAATATCTGTCAACTCCCCAACGGATATACAATCACTCTCTTCCGGTCCTACATTATAATATCCCTGTCTTTCTGCATCCTCTGCCTGAAGTTTCGCAATCATCAAATATGCATTTAATGGTTCTAATACATGCTGAAACGGGCGTATAGAATATGGGTTTCGAATTATAATCTCTTCTCCTGCCATCGCAGCACGTACACAGTCCGGAATGATACGATCCCTGGCAAAATCCCCTCCACCAATCACATTTCCAGCTCTCGCTGTTGATACTGCAATCTGCTGTTTATCAAAAAAAGACTTCTTATAACTGTGTGTAACCAATTCTGAACAAGATTTACTGTTTGAATATGGATCATATCCATCCAGCACATCTGTCTCTCTGTATCCCCAGTTCCATTCTTTGTTCTCATACACTTTGTCTGTCGTAACATTCAATACAGACTTTACTCCTGAAGTAGTTCTTACACATTCCAGAAGATTCACTGTTCCCATCACATTTGTTTCATATGTATAAACCGGTGTATTATAGCTCTCACGTACGATCGGCTGCGCAGCCAGATGAAATACGATTTCCGGATGGAACTCATCAAAAACAGCTTTCAAATGTTTCAGATCCCGTATATCCCCTTCTATAGAATGCATCTGGTCTTCTACACCAGACAACTTAAATAAACTGGCATCTGCTTCTGGTTTTAAAGCATATCCCACTACATTGGCACCTGCCATCTGTAACATTACACTTAACCAGCTTCCTTTAAATCCTGTGTGTCCGGTAACAAGCACTGTCTTTCCCCGATAGAAATCAAAATATTCCATCTCGTATCCTCCATGGTTCTTAATCTTCCCATACTTTCCAAGGTGCATTTCCGGATGCCCACAATGTCTCCATCCAGGTCTTGTCACGAATCGTTTCTACCGGAGACCAGAACCCGTCATGCTGATAAGTCTGAACCGTTATTTCACCGGCCAGACAATCTATCACTGAAATTGCTTTTGATTTTTTCATACCTGCCCTGAGTTTCTCAAAAGCCTCTGGCTCTAACACCATGCTGCATGCATTTACCCAGGCATCCTGTGTTTTAAATTGTCTAATTTGCTGATAATTTCCTTCTAAATCAATTGACAGTACTTCATTCCGTCCTGTCGGATGTGCTACCGCAAATGTTGCCAATGCTCCCCCCTCTCTATGGTATGTCAACAATTTATTAATATCAATATTTGATAAACAGTCTCCATAAGATACAAATACCTGCTCTCCCTCCGTATATTCACTTGCCTGTAACAATCGTTCCAGCACAGATGCATCACGTCCTGTATCAATAATTGAAACTTCCCAGTCTTCCGTCTGCTTTCTATGCACTTGTACTTCATTTGACTGCAAATCCACCGTAATATCTGACTGATAAATATAAAAATTCATAAAATAATCTTTGATTACCTCTCCTTTATATCCAGTACAGATTATAAAATCATTGCATCCGTAATAAGAGTACTGTTTCATAATATGCCATAACATTGGTCGTCCACCAATCTCTGCCATAGGCTTCGGAAGTTTTTCATCCTCTTCTATCAATGTGCTCGGGAGTCCTCCCGCCAAAATAATTGTTTTCATATTCCCTCAATCTCCGTGTCCTTTACAGCATCAATTATTAATTTTCCAAGTCTGCATCATTATTTCAGCTTGTTCTTCCGGCGTTTTTTCTCCATCATTCCATAGTACCAAATCCGGATTCTTTGGCGTTTCTATCCCAACTTGAAATCCTGCGAGTTCTGTTTCATCTCCACTCTGATACCTGCTATATAACCCCTTCTGGTCACGTTTTTGCAGTGTTTCATCTGATACTTCCACATAAATTTCATGATAATTTGCTATATTTTCCCGATTCCATTGTCGAACGCTGTCAAACATGGAAATCGTACAACAGACCACATGAATCCCTTGCTTCTGTAATAGATCACACAGTCTTGAATAACGCATGGCACATTTACGACGATCTGTATCTGAATACCCTAAATCATTTCCAAATACTTCCCGAAGCGTATCACCATCTAAAAATACCGTATTCGAATATATTTCTTTCAATTTGCCATAAAAAATTTTCCCTATGGTTGTCTTTCCTGCACCAGACAATCCTGTGATCCAATATACGTTTCCCATTTTAACCTCTTTACTTCAACTGGCTTTCCACAACTTTTAAATCATCGCAATCATCAATTTCAAACCATCCACGCTGAATATGAACCGCTTTTAATTTATAGTTTTCATCAATCAATCCCTGCAGCAGATCTGTCATATACATTTTAGCATATGTTCTTTCTGTTCTCCAAAGAGCCTGTCCACTTTCCGAGCGTCTTTCCGCTTCTGCGCTCAAATCCAATACTGCCTGTAATCCTGCACCTTTGAAACGCATCAGACCGATATACTGTGACTGTACTTTATTCAGATCTGATGTTTTCTGTCCGATTTCTGTCAAATAGTCATTTCTATCAAACATTAACGTTTCTGCATCATCTAACGGATTTTCACATCTTGCAGACCAGTATTCATACCATCCATCATCAACAACAACTGACATATCTTCTTCTGTCTTTAATATTTTTTCAAGTACCTCTTTATTATAAATGATATCACCATATGAAATTAAAATATCATCTTCTGTCTCCATCAGATTTCTGGCACACATTAATGAACATACCATATTTGTTGTCTCATATTCCTTATTTACAATAAATTTAACTTCGGTATCTTTAAATTTTTCCTTTAACACATCATTTCTGTATCCTGCAACAATCGTGATATCCTTATCCTCAATTCCACAGGAATGCATCGTATCAAGCTGTCTTTCTATGATACTCTTTCCATTTACCTCTACCATACATTTTGGACAATGATCTGTTAACGGACGTAATCTTGTCCCCTGTCCTGCTGCTAAAATAATAACTTTCATTTTTCCTTAGTCCTTTCCAAATAATTTCTGTACCAGTTCTATATCTTCTTTCTTAAAGTGCTGCTCTCTTTCCGGATGCCACATTGTTGCTGCAATCTTTTGACTCTTTATTTTGATTGCTTCAATCACTCCGTCCTCTGTTCCTGCCAACACCTCCACCGGATCCTTTGCATGCAGACATGCCTGATTATGGTAACTATTAACATTGCGTTTTCCCAGCATTCCATCTATATCATGACGTACTGCAACATGACCTGTAACAGTGCTCAGCTCACAACCATAAAAATCAAGAATCGTCTGCATCCCCCGGCAAAACCCATATACCGGAATGTCATATTCTAATGCAAGTTTTAGCATGGCATATTCTGTCTCATCTCTCTCTGGTGCATCCCCGCCATATTTGACAAGACTGTTTCCACCGGTAAACACAATTCCCGCCGGTTTTAATTCCATCATCATTTTTTCTGCCAGTTCCTTTATATTTGGAACCGGAAGTGGCAAAAAACCACATGTGCTAAGAAATCTTGCTATATTCTGATCCGCACAATCCCTTCGCTCACCATAGCTTTTAACCACTTCGACTCTTTGTGTATACAAAACAGTTTTCATAAAACGCTCCTTTTTCACTCCTTGTTAGAACGTACTGTCCATGATCTTGAACGATATGGTACTTGAATTTCTTTATATTCCTTTAATCTCTCTGCAATCTTATCCAAAATTCTCTTAAATCCTTCTTCACCTGCCTGAACTTGAATATCATTTACCGATTTCCAGATATTCATATACCGTTCTATCGTCATTGTCTCATTATGATTTCCCTCAATGAAAAGCATATGGTCAAATAATCCTGTTCCCATCATCTTCTCAGCCATTTCTTCCGATGTTAATTTATTTCCAGATGAGACTCTTTTTTTTGTTTTTATCTCATCATATATAATTTGCTCTATCTCCATATGAAGTGGACTACTTTCAATATTTCTAGGATTCCAAATTGCAGTGAAAAATCCGCCTGGTTTTAATATTCTATAAAATTCCTTCATTGCTTTAGGTGCATCAGTCCAATGAAATGACGACCCCATTAACACCCAATCTACTGATGAATCTTCTAATCCTGTATCTTCTGCACTTCCAGCTCTCCACGTTATTAACTTAGAATTTTCGAACAGTTTGATTCCTTCTTCACGCATTGCATCATTAGGCTCCACAGCATATCCATGAACCGGGCATTTAAGGCTAACTAAATTTTCTGTAAGTTTTCCTGTTCCTGCCCCCACATCAGCAATTGTTAATTCTTTAACTCCATTTTGTTGCATAATATGCGCCTGTATGCAATTCAGAACATCTAATGAATATCCAGGCCGATCCACATAAAATTTTGCCAAATCTGAAAAATCTCCAAATTTCATTTTTTTACCTCTTCTTTCTCAATATATTAATTTTTTTACTTCCTGCATCTATTTCAAGTTTCAACGCATTCTTTAATTCATCAAATTTCTGTTCTCCAACACCGATCACTGCCGGAATTCCCAACTCGCCCGCACGAATTGCCATATGTGAATTCGCACCTCCATATTTTGTAACGAGTCCGCGTATTCCATGAGAGAAAATCCAGTCATATCCCGGATCCGCACTCGGAATCAACAGTATTTTATCTGCAATTTCTACATTCGTGACTCCATTTTCCAAAACAACACTGTCGCCTCTAACACAGCCAAGTGTAATGAAATTTGCCTCTGTATCTGGATAATAGAATTTCCATACATCATCTGACTGTAAAATAACCGGCGGTAACGTAAGTGTCTTAGTCACTGCGTACTCTTCTTTTCCGCGTTCAATCGAATGCCTGATACTTCTTTCAATATCTTTTGCAGACATATATAATTCTCTAATTGTCTGAATATTGATATAAGCACAATCCTCTCTCGAAAAATGATATGTATTTCCCAACTCTCCAATTAACTGCAGCACTTTACTCAGATTTCTAGTGAAAATAAACTTTCCATACTCCCTGCCCTCGATTACTTTTTTTATAAAGTCCATCAGACCCAGTATATTATTATTGAGTTTATTTTCCGTTAACATTTCTTCTAACTTATGCATCTGATGAAGGGATAAACGGAATTCTCCTTCATTATCACATTTATCATTATTCTGGTTTTGATCCCAATCAAAATACAGTTCCGGTGCTTCATCATATCTCATGGATGTAATATCATAGGTACCCGGTCTTAAATGTCCGTACTTTTTCAAAAATCCCTGTTTTGATAATTCTCTAAAATCTTCATTCAAATTAGAACTGACTGTACTTACACCGTTCATAAACAACTGATAATCCTGTTCTGATAAAATTTCGCATTTTACCATAGATTTTAACATCTGCACCGCAATAAAAGCTGCCCTTGCCAAACCTGCAAAAGGCAGTGTTCCATACCTTTTACAATCTTCTAACAGCCAGTATATCTTTTCAAGTATACCCATACTGCTGTTAATAATCTCTTCATATCGATTTTCCAAAATTTCAATTTTCTGATAGTCTTTACGCCAGAGTCCCGTTTCATGATCAATGATCCGATTCGTAAGATTCCGGAGTGATTCTGTTATTGCACAGATTTCATCCTCTGTAAATCCATACTTCTTTAATACCAAAATCCGCTCTGGTAAATCTAACGTATAACAGGAAAAAACAATATCAAACTCAACCTTGTCATGCTTTGACGGATCTTCTGCCAATCGTTTAATGTAATAATTTACAAGCTTATCACTTATTTTTTCATCGAGTTCTGCAGGTACAAATGAATTAAAACTTACCCGGACATCAATGTATGGCAATCCGCCAAAATCTACCATTAACGGAAAGCTTCGCAGATTGCGATACCCATAATTATCTCTCTGATATGCCCAGATACAATCTGTTATTATTTCCCGATATAACGACATAGCCAGCTGTTTCGGTCTCACTCCAATCATTTCTGCCGGATTCCAGTCTGTCATGACACTGTACACAACATTTTCCCCACATAAAAACGGTTTTTTCCCCTGTTCTTCTATGATTTTTTCTTCAACCCGGCATAATGCTTTTTCCTGTACTTTTTCATCAATAAAAGTACCCTTCAAACAAAGCGGTCTTACCTGAAAGATATATAATTCTTCTTTCTCTGTGACTGCAAATTCAACATCCAGATTCTTTCTCTCAAATAATTTTTCCAGTTCCCCAAGCGTAAATACCAGATTTTCTATATATTCCGGTAATTTTCTCTTGCTGCGATTTGTTCCTTTAAAAACATATAATAATTTATTTTCCGTTCCTGTTCCTGATGTAATTGCTGATGTGGAGCCAGTGGTATCATAATTAATCACATAATAATTTCCCATTGTACTCGGATCCATCGTAAATGCAACACCACATATTTTAACGCTCTGTAACATTGGTTGAACTAATATCTGATTATCCGGATTCGTATCATCAAAAGATGAAACTACCGTATGTACTGCTTCAAAAAAAGCTTTTTCTCCACATACATCTCCAACTGACTCAAACTTTCCCGCCTGTGAGCTTTCATTCGTATCTTCGTTTAACGCACTGCTTCGTACGATCAATCGGTCATCCTGTATAGCTTCCCTCACTTTGTCCCAGATGTCAGATGGCTCTTTCTCCCACTCGGCAACCGTAAACGAATAAGATTCGAGTACCTTCGCTTTACCTAACTTGTTATACAATTTTTTTAAAGTTTCTGCTTTTGTTCCTAATTGTAACATCTATCTTCCCTTACCTGCCTTAGATTTTGATCTTCTAATCATTATCTAATTGTCATATCGGCTTTATTGCTTTACAATAACATGTATTCCTGCCCTGATGCAGTTTCAAATATTCTTTATAAATAGTTTTTACAAACATATCTACATCATAAAGTTCTTCCGGACTCTGCTTCTTAATTAATTCCTCAATGCAGTCACAAAATGAAAATCTTTCCTTAAAAATAATCCTGTCCACTTCTTCAAACTCGTTATAAGATGGACAGCTTGTGACATAACCATACGCTTTTTTAAATTCTCCATATATAATATTTAATCTTGTTTCATCCCATAACGATAAAACTTCTCTAAAGCATGTCAGTCTGACTGTAGATGTGTCATTTCCAGTTATGTATTTTATACCCTCTGCAGTATTTGCCGGAAAATATACCTGTTTTCCCTGTATTGTTGTTTCCAAAAGCTGATCCTGATACGGAATATCCAGCCACTTACACAAGCTCTTCATAGTATCAGCAGTCCGATATTTCAGATCTTCAAAACAAATTGCATATGTACTCTCCATATTTTTTATTTCCAACATATCACCTAGTTCGCTTTTTAATATAGCCTCAAGCATTGGCTTACGAACTGCTCTAACGTTCTTTTCTATTTTTACAAATCTTCTTATCCACGAATATAAATGCTGCACAGGTTCCCTGATTATCATAAGACTTTCCATACGGTCAAACTCATCTTTTTCAAAGTCACCCATCAGCTTCTGCGCGTCTGCATTCGGCATATGCATGTGATAAAATATCCAATAATCCTTTTCTTCTTTTTTTCGATGTAATGCATTATTATATGCAGCAAATAATATTTTTATAAGATGACCATATGATTTTAATTTGATTTCTCCTCCAAATTGTTGTAATAAACACACCATATATTCTTCCGGGTCAATCAAAATATCATTCATGCAATTTCCATATTCATCTAATATAAATTTCTGATATCTATGCTGACCTACACAATCAAATGATTCATATCTTGAATGGAAATACCCCAGCATCTGCGCCATTATTTCGACAATTAGTTCCTCATTTTGCAGGGAAGCCAGCCTTTTATCATATACCATTTTAAAAGAACCACTGTAAGGCAGAAATAAAATATCTGTATGTCCATCTAACAGCTGTTCCATATAATAACTGCCGGAATTCGACATATTATTAAACAAAATAATTTTTCTAAAATCCTGCCAAAGAAACGAATCCTGTTTATTTTCCTTATTCAGCACAATATCTTTACACGAACGCTTAATATCCAGCAAAAAAACATAATGCTTTAATCTTATCTCGCTTTCGACTGAATATGCATTTTCTTTTTTCAAATTGTCAATCATTCCATCCCTGGTTTTCTGTTCCACACTTTCAGCAGTCATATAATCCTCTGTGCAGATTATAAAAACTGCTTCCAGATATTTGTTTTTGGCATCCCGTAATGCCAATACCGGAATATCATTTTTCACATTTCCCTGCTTTCGCACATCATCATCTGCGTAACAAAGTGGCGTAATATCATATTTTTTAAATAAATTATATGCAATATTCCCCCATACACCAGCTCCATACAGTACTACTCCCTTTTTTTTGCACTGATTGCAAACACTAAAAAAACTTCTGTGCCATTCTGCCATATTATATTTCATGAACCTCCTAAATTTCAGTATAGCTGCAAACACCTTTTTACTTCAAATCACCATTAATCTCCACACAATCCTGTAATGCCAGTTTTACCTTTTCTATAAATCCGATCATCTTTTTATAATTTACGTCATCTTCTATATTGGGATTAAAAAGTGCTTCACAGTACTCATTCCATTCATTACTTTCAAAGTCAACATCCCAGATCAGAACATTATCCCAGACACTGGATAAACATTCATGTAATTTCTGCAGCATATATAATGCTGTTGTCCGATCCTGACACTTTCTTTCTATATCAGCTAACATTGTTATCATCGGCTGTATCATCTCAATATTGGGAGAAGCTGTTTCAAAATTCCTTTTCCTTAATAGTCTCTTTCTCTCATCTATATTGCCATTACTGCATAATACCTCTTCTGCAATTTTCATATGGGCTATTAGTTTCTGCTCATATGCACATAACGCCCTTACCTGTGTTATCAGCTTTCCGATGCCATGTGCTCCACTATAATTTTGAAAATCCAAATAGGAATATCCGTATTTTTCTTTCAATGTATAAAAAAATTTTAAATTTCTGCTCTGTTCATAAAAATAATGTATAATACCCGACTCACCACATACATTAGACTCTGCCAGCTTCATCATTACAAATAGTTTTTCACATTGCAGTTCTTCCTCATCACTGCAGTCTTTGTGAATAAGCAAATCTTCAAAGGTGTTTTTAAAGGTATCTGCATCCATCGTTTCTATCATATTATCCACAGCATCTGCAATTTCATTGCAAAGGCGAACTGACGCTTCAGCGCCAGTAGCACTCATATTGTGATTTGCCCCGCTCTGATGCCATCGAAAGCATACCAGCGACTCCTGCACAATATATATATCATGTTTTTGTAAAATCAGCAGCCACAAATACCAATCCGACAGCTGGTAAAAGCCTTTCAATTCTCTGCGGCTTTCAAAATAAACATTTCTTTCAACTACTGCCGAAGGATAAGCCAAACAATTCCCCTCTTCCAGTAATTTTCGAAGCCATTTAAAACGATTCCTGTTTTCTTGATTAAATATAGATTTGCTCTTAATATTATCCAGATGCTCATCCGCTTCATTTGCCAATGTAAAGCAACACTTTACTGTTGGCATAGATTGAAATACATTCATCTGTTTTTCCAGTTTTTCCGCGTCCCACCAATCATCCGATGTCATAAATGCAATATAATCTCCACTACAGGAATTATTCAAAATTTCTCCAGCGCGTACTAGATCATTTTCTTTCAGCTGATATATTTTATCTATTCTATCACGATATTGTTGAATCACATGAAAGGAACCATCTGTTGATCCATTGTCCACAACTATAAATTCAATATTCTTATAGGTCTGGTTTAATACACTCTCAATTGTCTGTGCAACATATTTTTCATGATTATAACATGGCATTATCACGCTCACTAACGGCTGTTTATCCATATTTTTATTATCTCCTCAAAATAAACCTATTTTTTCAAAATTTCCACACAAAAAACTGCCACATAATCTCAATGACAACGTAGCAGTTTTCCTTTATTTCCACTATGATGCCTCCATGCACATATAATACTCCTAAATATTATATCGGCATATTTCTAATATGTATAACCTTTTTCCCTCATTTCATAAACCATTGTTTCATATGCCTCATCAAACATCTCATACAGCCTGCTCTGTTCTCTCGTTGTACTCCATGGCTTCGTATTGCCAAGATAATGGATAATTTTCGCATTCTCATAGATCTGTCTTGTCACATTCTGATATTTTTGCAGCATCCGTTCCGGATTCTTTGCCAGTTCACGCATTTCATTGTAATCCGCAAACTCCAGCACTCCCTGTTCTATTTTTTCTTTATTTAAGTAGCACCATACCGGTGGGCAATTATATTCATCCCAGCCCACATAAACGAGATTATCATAATACATCTCGTTCATGACATCCTGGTCATTGTACTCATATCTTTCATAATTCTGATAAATATTATCCAATATCTTCTCCACTGCACCTGTATCTCTCAAAAATTTCACATTGTATAGCATTACCCCTGCATTAAAATAAGAATACTCTTCCGGAATCAGAAGCCGTCTTTTATTTGCTGCATGAAATCCATTGATGATCCCGTAAATATCTTCACATACCGCAAACGCTGCATTGCCAAGTTTTGTTTCATATAATGCATTTAAAGAACCACGAATCACCATATCCACATCCAGATATAAAGTTCTCTCCACTGATTCCGGTAACAAATTAATCCCCAATATACGATAATAAGTTTCAACATTGATTCCATTTCTCGAATGTACTTTCGTTTTGAACTCTTCTCCAACGTACAGTGGATATATTTTTTTCCCTGCATAACTTTCTACAAATGCTGTCAGTTCCGCAAGTTCATTTTCGCTGATATCTTCATACGGAAGATAAATATTCATTTTCTCCTGATGGTGCTGCAAAAATAAAGAATACAACATAATATAGGTTGATTTTAAATATGCCGAATTTGTAACGATCATGATATTCATTTGATTTTCCTCTTCCTTTCCTCTGAAACCCGATATATAATACTATTACTGTTTATAAATGATAAAGGAGTCTGCAAACGGCCATGCCCGTGTCGCCAGTGATTTTTCATATGAACATCAGCTTGAACAAATATTTTCATTCTTATAAAACATGAGGTATCCTATATGAAATTACTTTTTTGTGAACGTAACCTTTTTATGCAGAGAGATATCGAAGATGCTCTGACGCATATGGGTATTGATTTCCGTTGTGTTTCCTATGTATTCAATGATCCGAATCGCGACGATTTTTACGCCTCCCATCTGCGGCATTTTCTGTCCGAAGATACCTACGATGCTGTTTTAAGCGTCAATGTTGCCCCCGTCATTGCAGATGTCTGCCAAGATATGGGAATCCCTTACCTTGCATGGTGTTATGATGCCTGCTGGGAGTTCTCAAGAACTGACATTTTCTATTATCCGACCACCTATATTTTTCACTTTGACCGCCGTTCCTGTGAAGATTATAAACAATGTGGCTATTCCAACATATTTCATATGCCTCTGGCTGTGAACTGCCACAGGCTCGATCAGCTTTGTGCCTCCGCAGAACAGGCGGAATCCTATCGTTCTTCCGTCTGCTTTCTTGGTTCTATGTATGGAACATATATGACAGAACGCCCATGGTTCGCCTCACAGTTAGCTCCAAAGGACCTTGAATATCTGATGGACTATATTGAGAAACAGACTGAACGTTATGTACACCACACATTATGGGATGATATCACACCGGAATATATTGAAGCTATCAGTTCACGCACCCCCTCTGGTGTTCAGATTTACCGGATTCCCTTGATCGCCACCTGTTCATCAATCATTGCTGGACGACAGCGCCGGAAAATTTTAAATGAACTTGCAGAACACTTTCCACTTACCCTTTACAGCGGTTCTATTGACAATCCTGTTCCAAAGTCCATTTATAAATGGCGGGCATCTTATTATAGCCAGATGCCTTATGTTTTCCGTTATGCCACGATCAATCTGAACCTGACCATTCCGCCGATCCAGACCGGGTTGTCACTTCGTGTTCTGGATATCTTAGGTGCCGGCGGATTTCTTCTCAGTAATGCACAGGATGAACTTTCGGAATTTTTCAAAGTCGGAACCGAGTTAGACACTTACCATACCGCAGAAGAATTAAACGATAAGATCTCCTTTTACCTCTCCCATCCTGACATTGCCGGTCAGCTTGCCCGAAACGGTCATGATGCTGTAAAGGAACGATTTTCATTTGAAGGACAGCTCACAAAAATCTTTAAACTTTCAGGTCTTTTGCATTAAAGCAATGAGACCTGAAACTCTGTATTTAAAAACTCATCCAGCATCGTCTCCATGACCGCTTCCTGTAATACTACTTTCTTCTGATCCACTGGGTGCTGAATTTTGTGATACAGCAGGAATACGCTCTGCATCATGAACAAAATATCCAGATATTCCTCATCACTGCAGACAAATCCAATTTCCGTCAGACATCTTTGAAGTGTGTCTTCCTCTCCAGATGTTTTTTTCTGATCCATGATTGCTTTCCATCTCTCTCCAAGCACCTTTACATAGTCCGGCAATGTGATATATATCTGCTCTAGTATCTTCTCATCATGTTCCATACTCCATATGTCCCTTACATCTGATCCAAAAAGATCCTCTTTCAGGCTTTTTACATTAAGAATCTTATGATAATACTTTCTGACATGAGACACATCTTCCGGTACCAATATGTAAAACCGATCTATAAAATTACACCTCCAAATCATAAACGTATGATATTCCCACGGTCTGCGGAACAGAACATGAATCACAGGTATCGTCATGTCATTATATAAGGGTTCTTCCTCCGGGCTCTGCATGCCAATACACGCAAAATCTGTTACGATCAGAAGATCCGGGTTTATTTCCAGTCCAATACGGTCAAACTGATACACCGCATCCGCTATATTTTCTGTGATATTTAATGTCAGATCATACACCTCTATTTTTCTTTGCTGTAATAACTTCTTTGCCAGTTTCCCAAATTGTCTTCCAATCAGGGTCGTATTTTCATCTGACAGAATCACGATTTTATTTATCTGTTTCATGAAGCATATCTCCATATTCTTTTAAAAATACATCACGCCATTTAAAATATGTTTCGAGATTTACAAATCCGTCATCATGCAGACACCATGGATATTCCATCTGCGGAACTACCACTTTGTAACCCGCTTTTCTGTATTCCATAGATTGGGATATGTCATAAAAATCCCAACCAGTAAAAATATCCCCGCGCCACGGCAAGTCCTCCTGTGTCGCTATCAAAAGACCATCCACTGCCTCCACCTGTTCGTATGGTGACCGGACTTCTCCGATCAATGCCGGACCTGCTTCTTTTACATTACTTGTAAACAGGGCACCAATTCTTGCACCTGCCCACATGACCCCTTCCATCGGAAGTACCGGTGAACCAACCATTCCGACCATCCCGATCTTCGAATCCTGAGAAAATATTTTTAAAAATTCATAAATAAAATTCTGGTAAACCACAAATACATCCTGGTGCAGATAGACTTTATATTTTGCATCGGACTGACGCATTCCCTCATTGTATCCTGCTGCCATGGATGGTGCATCCCATATCGACAACTGTTCCACCTCATAGCCTTCCGGAACATTCAGTTTTTGTATATAACGGATACATTCTTCTTCGTATAATTTATCATTGACGCACATGATAAAACATATTTTTTTATCGTTCACTTTTCCCTCCTGCCTGCTGTTTTGCCCATACCAACAGATCCTTTGGGCTCCTGTCATTTAACTGCATGATGGCAATATCCAACTGTCCGACCTTGGCAGCGACATATGAATTTTCATAGTCTCCTTTTATAACTTTTTTCCGTAGCTGCGCTAATTTACAGAGTTTTTGCTCACATTGCATCTCCCCGTGTCCTAAATAGTCTTTCAGACATATATTTACTCCGTAAGAATACAATTGTATCAGTTCATATTCTATCGCTTCCTGAACTTCTTTATAGTCAGGCAATTTTAAAGTCTTTTCGTAAATAGCTGTCATAGCATAATAAATATTGTCATAATAATTCTTAGTACTTTTCACATTAGAAGAAGACTTCCGGTTATTCCGGTAATAATATAATATCTCTTTTACATTTCCGATATTATATATTGTACTATACAGATAAGCAAGAAAATCAGCATCTTCTAAAATTACATTTTCCCGAAACCGCAGATTCTGATCGGCAAATAACTCTCTCTTAAATATTTTACTGACAATATAACCACCGCCCACTATCAGTTCTTTTCTTTTAGCACTGTCTAACACTCCACATAATTCATCGGACACATGCAGTATGGCAAGATCCTCTGCCTGTTTATAATATCCGGAATCCACTACATCATAATCCACTTCTTTTGCCTTGGCATAAAGTTTTTCATACATAGTGGCTTCAATCAGATCATCACTGTCCACAAATCCAATATATTCACCTTCTGCCGCTTCAATTGCCAGATTTCTTGCTCCGCCCGCACCTGAATTTACCTTTGAATCAATGATCTTTACTTTATCAGGATACTGTCTCTGACATTCTTTCATAATTGACAGACTCTGATCTGTCGATGCATCATTGACCAGAATAATCTCTATATCCTGTAATGTCTGGTTTACAACATTCCCCAGACACTGCTGCAGATATTCCTGTGCATTGTAAACAGGAATGACAATACTCACTGCTGCACGCATTTTAACTTTTCCTCATAACTTTCTGCTAATTCCTGTTTCCCGGTTTTCTTATAAAGTGACACCAGTACCTGTAAGATTCTTTCATCCTCCGGATACCATTCCAGTGCGTACACTAACAGATCAATTGCCGCTTCCGTGCCCTGATGCTCTAAATAGATGCAGCTTACCGTCAGGTATATATCACATTTATCCATAGCAGACACAACAATGATACAGGACATAGCTTCCGGTGTAATAAAATATTGCTGCATTGTCTCATATAAATGGTTCTCAGCTTCCGGTGTCCGCTCAAATTCCAACTCCCAGATACGGAATTCAACACGTTTCAATACTTCCGTCAGTTCCCTGACAGAATTTCCATTTAACAAATAACTGATTTCTTTTCTTTTTTGGATTTCCTTCACTGTGATCACAGAAAAAATATGCGCATAGGAAAGTTCCGGTATGCAGGAAAGACAATGTTCCAACAACTCCTTTTCCTGAAATATATGTAAAAACTCTGTAATAGAAGCTGCTGTCCGGTTTTTTAAACATTCATCTATCTTCTTTAAGTATTCATAACTTTTTTCACGATAATTTAATATTTTTTCACGGTACTCTTCTGATGAAGTCATAAAACTCCTTGTTTCTTTTTCCTCTTTGTCTTTCTCTGCACCTATCATTTTTCCAGATTTCTTCAAATATTTTTTTAATTTCTGGCATATCGCCCCAACATCACTTCTTGTACAAATTTCCTCTCCAATAACAATATAATCAAAATATTCTTCTTGATACGGAAGTTGCATTTCTGCCACATCACCGGCAGTGATTTCTGCCAGATAATGTCCAAACCGAGCCACTAACCCCGCTTCTTCGATACCATATACCCTTGCATTGGGATACTGATATTTCATGCGTGCAAGAGTTGCTCCCCACCCGCACCCAACCTGCAGTACACATATGGGCTGTTTTTTATTCTCTGTAATCTGTGCCAGCACTGTCTGATCTGCCAGATTATATCTGGCTGAGTCAAATCCCCATTTCTCTTTTAATTTTTCTCCATTTTCCTTTATATAGTTAAGGTATTTTTGTTTATCCTTTGCCATATTAAGGCTTCCATAATGATAAATAAAACTGTTATAGCACAATAGCAGTTCATATCCTGCCTGCGTCAGCATCATTCCATAATCTTTATCCTCAAAATTACCCCATGTATATTGGGTATCCAGCATACCGACCTTGTCGACTGCTGCTCTTTTTATGAGCATTGCAAAACCTACCAGCCAGACCTTATTTTCATATGCATTCGGCGCCGGCATGCAAATTTGTGTGGCAAGATCTAAATATTCTTCTCTGGTATGAAATTCTCCCACAATCTGCTGGTCGTTTCCGGCATAATTCGTAAGTGGTCCTACCGCGCCGACCTGTGCTCTTTCATACAGCCCCATACGAAGCCAGAAAATCGCATTTGGCGGCACGACCGTATCGTTATTTAACAGCATGATATCATTTGCGGCTGCAGACAACTCAATTCCCTGATTACATCCACCAGCAAAACCCATGTTTTCTGTATTGCACTGCAGTACAATATCTTCCTGTCCCCTGAGCCAGTCAGTGATCCCATCTGTCGATGCATTGTCTACGACCACCAGTTCATAACTTTCCAGGGGGCAGGTCTTACGGATACTCTCAACACATCCCTTCATAATGTCTTTGCTGTTATACGATAATATTACGATCGACACAGGATGTACCTGACACCTTCCACTTTGCACCATTTCCTCTTTTGCTGCATGGATGACTTCTACATCTTCTGACTGGTGGCAATAATATTCCGCCTGTTCCATGCACAGATATGCCTGATCCATATTAACGGATTTATAATATTCACCAAGCATATAATATAGTTCGTAGTTATATGGATTTTTTTGCAGTCCCCTTGTAATACAGGCATACCCCGCTTCTCTTTGCCCTTCTACACGATATATCTCTGCATTTAAAATCCAGAAAGTTTCTGACTGTTCGCCCTCTTCATACATCTTATTTGCGAGATTTCTTGCTTCCATATAACTGCCATTATTGATCAGTTCCTGCAGTTTCTCTGTCATTTTGTAATTCCTCATCCATTCGTTTGTAACATTTTTTCCATTAACTTTACAAATTCTTCTTTCATTCCTATCGCTTCCGCATCCCTCAAAATAATCTCAACCCGATGATTAAATGTATTTGTCTGCAAATAATCATTTTTATACCTCGTCAAGATCATACAGCTCGCGACAAGATAGTTGACCGGGTTTCCAGATACGCCTCCCTTAGAATAGGATGCATCCAGCAAAATCTCATCTACAAAGCATGCTTTATACTTCCGGGTAAGTTTTAATGCAAAATCATAATCTTCCAATGCTTTCAATTCTGTATCAAACATACCCGCATCCATAACTGCACTTTTTTTTGCCAGAATCGAAGGACACGGGATCAGATTGTCATAAAGCATCTGTGCATAAATCTCCCCCGACTTCTTTTCCAATGCAAGCTGTTCCGCTGGCAGTATCGCATATCGTCTTTCTCCCAGATCATACAAAATCTTATGATAAACTACTCCAACCTCTCCTGTTGCAGCCTGCATTACCTGCATTTGTTTTTCCAGTTTATCCGGGTGCCAGATATCATCGGAATCCTGGAATGCGATATAATCATATCGTGCCTTTTCCAACCCATAATTTCTTGCTGCAGCCGCCCCCTGGTTCAATCCTGCATAATAATACCGGATTCTGTTATCTCCAAAAGACTCCACCAGTTCTTTCGTATTGTCTGTGGAGCCATCATCTACAATGATCAGCTCAAACCATGGATACGTCTGTTCTAAAACACTGGCAACAGATTTTTTTAACGAATCCGCCCGATTATAAGTCGGTATAATAATACTTACTTCCTCTTTTTCCATTTTTCTAATTTTCTCTTCCAATCCTCTTTTAAGTTCATATCATTTCTAAGAATCACTTCCACCGCAATATCCGATGTATCAGTTACCGTAAAGTAATCCATCGCCTCTTTTTTCCATTCTTCCTGTTCCAAAAGCGTTCTTAGTTTCTTTAAATGTTCGGTCAACACCGGAAGTTCCTTCGAGTATGCCATCATACCTGGTATTCCATTCTGCTCTTCCAGTTCACAGATATAAAGGATCTGTTCAATATCCGGTATCTCATGTTTTAAATCAGAATGTTCCAGTTGAATATCCGGACGTACTTTTAATATCTCGTAAAACATCTGCCTTGCCTGTGTGACCTGTCCCATTTTGATCAGTTGTCCGATCGCCAGTTTAAATTCCTTTGTCTCTGCCTTTTCCTCTGAAATTCCAACCCGTGATTCATACACAGTCAAACCTCGTGCCGTGATCCAGACCAAAAGTAATTGTTCTGACAAAAAGCCGAATACCCTCTTATGATATTCATCATAACTGCTTACATCGATCCGCTTTTCCAGTTCAAAAAATATCGCAAACAGCCAACTGCAATATTCATCAAATAATTTCCGCGATGTCACCATCAGATTGCCAAAGTAATGTTTTTTCCCCTGCATTACCTCACAAAAAACTGGATAGTCGTCTGGAAACAATTCCTTTATCACCTGTCCTTCCTCTTCCAGATCTTCTATATGGTGTGCTTTTGCATAATATTCCTGATAAGGCACATCTGCATACATTGCCTTTGATGTGATGATATCATACCTGGACAGAATTTCTTCATAATCAGCCTCTTTCAGCAATTCCATTTTTTCATTGATAAAAAAACGTCTGTAATGACAAATCCCTATATTTTCGCGTCCCTCATAATTCTTCCACACCCAGTAAATCCCTGTCAGTTCACCATAATAACAATTCAGATCAGATATGGAATCACCCGTATCATCTCCCAGATATCCCAGATCTTCGTGAGCGGCTCTTCCCACCTGAAGTGGAACATATACCGGATCTTCCGGTTTTGCAAAATGTTTATGTGTCATTGTAAATACTCTGGTCATTCTTCCTCCCCCATCTGTCTGCCTGATCAATCAATGTAAGCAGGTATTCCGCACGGCTTTCCCATGTATGATTTTTTTTTGCATAAGCATAGCCATTTTTTGCAATCCGTGTTCTCTCTTCATCATCCTGAAGGATTTTTCGGGTCAGCTCCGGCAGTTTGTCCAGCTCTGTCAAAGAAAACATCTGGCATTCCTGACCTGACCGGAATTGTCCTCTCTGGTATGAAGTCTCATCGGTAAGCAGTACTGCCCCTGCCAGCATACTGTTCGCCATACGTTCTGTAAATCCGCCCTTATGCCATGCCATCACATTCAAAGATATTTTTGCCTCACTTAATATTTTAAGGTTTTCTTTCCAGTCTGCATCCTTGTGTATCACAAGTCCATCTACAGATACAAGATCACATTTTTCCCAACTGCTTCCCCATACATCTACCGCAATCCCGGATGTTACCAGTGTCCGTACTGTTTTCTCCCTATAATAATACATCACACACTGTACAACACTTCCAAGCTGATACAGCATATGTAGAAACTGTTCATCCGTCAGTGTAATTCTATAATAAGAAAGTGTCTCCATCAGTGCTTCTTCTGCAGTAAGATATGGTTTTTTTCTCATATTCAGCAGAAACCGGTTTGCCGCAAAACGTGTTCTGCGGTCTGAACTGTGAATAAGCCTGCATTTTTCCCTGTAATCTCCATAAGTACCAATGAAAACTACTCCATATCTTCGTTTCTTTAAATTTATTTCTTCTTTTTGCTCAATCCCACCTGGTGGGAACAGATAACATCCGCTTACCTTAGGATAATACTTTTCAACAAATTTTTTATAATTCTCATCATGTGTCAGTACATAGTACTGATCCGGCACATGCATAAGCTGCTGCCGCAGCCAGAATGGGTGATCCAATACTATATTATATTTTGGACCTTTTATCTCATCATGAAGGAAGTATCCAAGTTCTTTCATGTAGACAGACATCAAGTATGTCTGCATTCCAATCACCGCACGAAAGGTCTTTCCTACATATTTTATGAGACCTTTCACATCCTCTTTCTGTTCATCATAGCGGATCACTGGCACACCGTTTTGTTCCAGTGCCATGGCAAGCTGCTCTAACATCACATTCATAACATTATAACAATAAGTAACTCCGTAATAGATCAACACCGGAGCTGTTCCGGACTTGATCCATGTATACCGTTCTCTTTTTCCGAGCATATCTTCCAGATAGCTTAACATTTTTTCCGGCTCATGGCTTTGTGCCGCCTGTTGTATCAATCTGCCAACCACTTCTTCAAAATACTGATTTTGCTGTAAAAGCTGGCTGTACTTTCCGACAATATAACAGTCCGCCTTATATGCGGCTTTATCAAACTCACCACTATCTTCCCCTGGCACCAAATCTGCATTGTACTCCGCCGGCATGCCAATAATCTCATGTTTTTCTGCAATGCGGAGCAAAAACTCATACATTTTTTTTCTGGGCATTCTCTCATTCAGATATCCGCATTCTTTTATTACTTCTACCGGAATACACAGACAGCCTTCTGCATATCGTTCATCCAGTAACAACTGTAACAGCGACAACTTTTCTTCTTTCCCACACAGATATGGATGATACAGTCTGATCTTATTTCCCATGATCTTCTGTTGCTGCAGAGACTTCGTAATTGAAAGTTCTTTTTCTCCTTCCATTACAACCCAGTCTTCATCGTTAAAACTACCCAGTATTTTATTTTTTTGCTCTTGCTGCCCCACAAATCTGATCAAAGCTTTTCTTCCTTATTGAATTTATTGGTTCTTCATGATACCATTTAATATGATTTATTATAGCAATTTCTGACATAAATTACTATTCTTTTGGGAGAAGAACTATGATTTTTTTATTTGCAGCAAGTGAAAATTCTATTTTTGATATTCCATTTGCTCTCGAACATATGGGACATACTGTCACTGTTCTCGATGAAATTCCATTTCATATTATGGATCTGAATTATACGTTTCCTTTACAGCCTGCAGAACAGGCTCTGCAGACGGGTCAGTATGATTTTGTCATCTCCTATAACTATATACCACTCTTATCTGACCTGTGTGAAAATTATAAAACAATCTATATTGCATGGATCTACGATTCACCTATGACTACGCTGTTTCATTCTTCCGTATTTCATTCTGTCAATCGAATTTTTCTATTCGACCATGCACTTTATGAAAGAATGCAGCAGATCGGCATTCCGCATATTTATTATATGCCTCTGGCGGCAAATACAACCCGTATCAATGCCTTGTCTTTGTCGGATAAAGACCGTAAACGCTATAGCTGTGATATTTCTTTTGTTGGCTCTCTCTATGAAAAAAATGCCTACAATGATTCCCGAAACCAGATGCCCGCTGAGGCTGCTGTACCTATGAATCATTATTTAATGCATTATCTGTGCAACTGGAATGCAGTCCGCTCCTGGCCTGTCCTTTCTTCCAACCTGACACACTATTTTCTTGATACAGATCCTAAGCTAAAAGCTTCTGCCGAAGAGTATGAACTGCCTGCGAATATGTATCTGGGTCTGCTTTATTTAAGCCGTAAACTTGCTGAGATGGAACGCATTACCGTTTTAAATACACTTGCAGAACAATTTCCAGTCGATCTGTATACCAATAGTCAAAGTGATCAGATCGATATTTTAAGAAAACACGCCCCTGTCAATTACTATACCGAGCTCAATAAAGTATATCATTTCAGCCGTATCAACCTTAATATAACGCTTCCTTCCATTGAAACCGGTATTCCTCTGCGAATTTTTGATATTATGGCATGTGGTGGATTTGTGTTAAGCAATTACCAGAAAGAATTTGACTCACTTTTTACTCCCGGAAAAGATATTGTACTTTTTCACGATCTGACTGAATTAAAAGAACAGGCTGCCTATTACCTTTCACATGAACAGGAACGTCTTATCATAGCCGCAGAAGGCTACCGGACTGTAAACCGTTATTATACTTACGAGATTCAGTTACAAAAAATATTAACAATCTGTGGACAACCGGAAAATGATCATTAGGAGAATTTATAGCTATGAAATTATTATTTTACCGTTATGGAAGCATCTGCGAACCTGACATAATCGCAGGTTTTCAGGAATTGGGGTTAGAAGTTTCTGAACTTACAGAAGAAATTTCCAATAAATCAGTATCCCCACAGGAATGTATTCATCTTGTCAGCAATTTCCTGTTAGAGCATCCAATGGACTTTGTATTCACTGTCAATTTTTATCCATCCATTTCGGAGGTATGCAATATTTTTCATATTCCCTATCTCTGCTGGATCGTGGATTCACCTGTAATGGAGTTGTACACTGCCTCTGTCCAGAATCCCTGGAACCGTATATTTTTATTTGACAGATGCATTTACCAGGAAATTTCACCGCTCAATCCCGACTGTGTATTTTATCTGCCGCTTGCAACGAATGTCGCACAAAAGGACAACCTGATCCGGTCCAAATCACAGAGGCAGCTTGATACCTTCCATGCAAACGTTTCCTTTATCGGCTCTCTTTACACCGAAAAATGTGCCTATGACAGGCTTTCTAAAGACGTTTCGCCCTACCTTACGGGATATTTAAATGGTCTGATGGAAGCCCAGTTAAAGGTGTACGGTTACTATTTTGTGGAGGAAATTTTACCGGACTCTATTGTAGATGAGTTTGTAGATCATTTCCAATATTTTTACTCTTTGCCAGGCAAAAATTTTCTCACTAACCGCACCACACTCGCCCAGCTTTACATCGGGACAAAAATAACGGTAATGGAACGTGACCGGCTGATGCACCGCCTTTCTGAGCACTTTCCCATAACTATTTATACCGGCAGTGACACTTCCGCTTACCCGAAGTTGATTAATAAAGGACTGGCAAAATCCCAGACAGAAATGCCCCTTATTTTTCATGAATCAGATATTAATCTCAATATCACAGCAAAATCCATACGCAGCGGTCTTCCGTTGCGGGTCTGGGATATTCTTGGTTCGGGTGGCTTTTGTCTGACCAATTATCAGGCAGATTTACCGGAATTGCTGCAAATTGGAGAACATTTAGACATTTATTCCAGCTTTGATGAACTGGAAGAAAAGATCCATTACTATTTAGATCACCCCGATATCCGAAAAGAGATTGCACAAAATGGATACGACATCGTAAAATCACAACATACTTACCCGATCCGCTTAGAGCAAATGCTTTCTCTGGCATATCATCAATGAAACGGAGATTAGTTATCATGAACATTTTATACCTTGACTGGCCATGTTTTGGCTATATTGACATTTTATTCACATTTGAACACACTTTAAAACACAATGTTACGCGCTTTTTTCATGAAGATTACCAGCAACGGGAAAGCAAAGCATTTATGGATGCCTTTGATAAAGTATACGAAACCAGACACTTTGATTTTTGTTTTTCTTATAACTTTTATCCGGCTCTGGCAGAATGTTGTCACAGACATAATTTAAAATATATCTCGATCGTATATGACAGTCCTTTTGTTATGCTTTATTCTTATACTATCACCTATCCAACTAATTATGTTTTTATTTTCGACAGCCAGTTATATCTGGAATTGAAAAAAGGTGGTATCGACACTGTATATTATACAGTACTTCCTGTCAATTCCACTGTCATTGATGTTATGCTAAAAAAACCGTACGACAAAAAACGCACTCTCTGTGATATTTCTTTTGTTGGAACTTTATATAACGAAGAAAACAGCCATAATTTTTTTGACCGTCTATATCAGAAATTAGATGGTTATACAAAAGGTTATCTTGATGCCATCATGGAATCACAGTTAAAAGTATCCGGATATTACTTTATTGAAGAATTGTTAACAGATCCTGTAATCCAGAAATTATATCAGGCAGAACCTTATGTTCCATCCAGAGATGGAGCAGAGACACTTTCCAACATTTATGCAAACTATTATATTGGACGAAAATTAACATCTATGGAACGAATCCGGCTGCTTTCAGTTCTCGGAGAAACAAAGCACAACGTAAAAATGTTTACCTTAAATAAAGATGTCTCCCTGCCCGGTGTCACAAATATGGGAGTTGCCGATTATTACTCAGAAATGCCACTGATCTTTCATAACAGTAAAATCAATCTGAACATCACTTTAAGAAGCATTAAATCCGGCATCCCGCTTCGGTGTATGGATATCATGGGCGCAGGCGGTTTTTTATTGACAAATTTCCAGGCAGATTTACTTGATTATTTTGTTCCTGACGAGGATTTCGTGTATTACGAAGATGAAAGCGATATGATCAAAAAAGCAGATTATTATCTGGAACATGACGAGAAGCGTAAACAGATTGCCGAAAATGGTCATCGGAAAGCTGCTGAAAACCACAGCTACGAAAAATGTCTGACTGATATTTTTTCTGTTGTGTTTAATTAAAATAATATTTATAGCATAATAAAACGGAGTCGATAAATCGACTCCGTTTTTACATACATATCTTCTGTTGTCAGAATTAAGATTACTGTAACAGAGAAAGTACACCCTGAGTAGACTGGTTAGCCTGAGCAAGCATAGACTGTCCTGCCTGAGCAAGGATATTGTTCTTGCTGTAGTTAACCATCTCTTCAGCCATATCTGTATCACGGATACGGGACTCTGCTGACTGAGTATTCTCAGAAATGTTATCAAGGTTAGCAATTGTGTGCTCCAGACGGTTCTGAACTGCACCAAGGTTAGATCTCTGGTTAGATACTAATGCGATAGCAGACTGAATAGATTTCATTGCGCTACCTGCTGTATCAAAGCTGGATACTGTTAATTTAGTGTTGTAAGATTTCAGATTAGTTGTGTTGACATCTGCAACTGAAGAAACTGCGCCGTTTGTTCCACCGAACAGAGAAGTTGCGTTCATGTTCTCGATAGAAATTAAGATAGCCTGTCCAGATAAAGAACCAACCTGAAGGTTTTTACCTGTATAAGATCCATCAATTAAGTTCATGGTGTTGAACTGAGTTGTAGACTGGATACGATCAATCTCAGATGTTAACTGGTTGATCTCAGACTGGATAGCATTTCTATCAGCAGTTGTATTAGTATCGTTAGCTGCCTGAGTTGCTAACTCATTCATACGCTGTAAGATAGAATGTGTCTCAGATAAAGCACCCTCAGCAACCTGGATTAAAGATACACCATCCTGTGCATTGTCAGAAGCTTTGTTTAATCCACGGATCTGGCTTCTCATCTTCTCAGAAATTGTTAAACCAGCAGCATCATCACCTGCACGGTTGATTCTGTAACCGGAAGATAATTTCTCTGAAGATTTCGCCTGTGCGCTTGTTGTGATTCCTAACTGTCTGTTTGCGTTCATCGCAGTCATATTGTGCTGTACTACCATAATTCATTTCCTCCTTGAATTTACTGCGGCTTCCATGCCGCATCAAAATTATTCTGTGGTCATCAGTCCTGGCCGTACGCTCCATTCCCTCTGCCACCAAGTAACCCTTTTTATGTAATGCTATGCATTACTTTGTTTACTTGATATTTATATCGGACTTTCTTTCCGATACTTTATAGAAAAAAAAAAAAAAAATTTATTTTCTTTTGACTATTTTTTGTTATCCAGAAATTGTGGTTCCTGATAATTTGCTTTCATCATACTCTTATAATACTGATTAACCACTTTCTGGCTCTGCCGCACCTCCCGCACTTGTTTACGGACAGATGCAAATTTCTGTTCCATCAGTTTCTTGTTCTGCAATTCCTGCTGCTGAATCCGAAGACTTTTATCTGTAATCATACGTATCAGTTCCTGCATCTTAAAGATTTCATCCTTATACTCACTCCGATGAAGTTCTAATTCTTCTTTTACCCTTGCAAAAACTTCCTCAAATCCGCTGTCTAATTCATTTAACTGATCAATCAGCTTTGATTTTGCATCCATAATCTGATCAAAATCATCCGGATCAAGATTTGGGTCTTCCAGACCCTCTCTCTGCTCTTTATTCTTTTGAATAATAACATCTAATATTTTATTTTTCTTCTGCAGACTCTGAATCAGAATCGCAATATATGTATTTTCTCCCATAAGCCTGCCTGTTACTGAGTCCTATGCGCAGTACGCATAACTTCTTTCCATGTATCACGCATTGTCCTTAAATGTTTCAATACTTCTTCTAAAATATCCTTGTCTTTTTTTATGTTTGCCTGACGCAACCGTCTAAGCAGATAGGAATACACCTCATCAAAATCCTTTGCAACCGGATATTTGTGGTCTAAAGTCGACTGTAATTCCTCAATAATCCGTTCTGTTTTCATAATATTGTCATGAGTCTTCTGGATACTTTTCTCTTCCACCCCCACAATCGCAATGTTACAGAACTTGATTGCCCCCTCATATAACATTAATGTCAATTCAGCCGGTGAAGCTGTCGCAATCTTATTATTGGCATATGCTGCATATCCCTGATTTACCAGCATTTCAAAAACCTCCATTGTGTATATATTTATTTCTTTAAGCTGATTATATTTTTAAATATTATCAGCCTCCAAACAGATTTGATAACGAAGATGTCTGACTCTGCAGTTTGGAAAGTGCAGTCTCCATTGCGGAAAACTTCTTATAATATGCATCTTCCTGATCCTGCAGTTTCTGCTCCCACTTTTTGATCGTATCTGTGTAATCACTATATTCTGACGCCATCTCTTTATCATTATAAACCGTATACACACTGCTCATGGTAGTCGACTTCATCTTATCTCCAAGTGACGAATAAAGTCCATCTGCCAATTGCTGCATAAATGTAATTACAGTATCCGGATCTGAAGTAATTGCTGTCATCAACTTGTCATCTTTACCTGAAGTTGACGCATCATCCTCATCACCATCAATATGATATGCATTCTGCTGATTCTCCGGTGCATTCAGATATCCAAGGGTCTTGATTCCAAAGGTAGACAGATAATAATTCTTTCCATTGATTTCAAACCCTTTACTCATTGAAGATGTCATTGAATTCATAACACTCTGCAAGGTATCATCTCTGCGCAAAAGAGAATCTTTAATCTTCGTCTCCCATTTCTCAATCTCACTGTCTGACATTGCGTCTTTCTCATCATCCGTTAACGGATCATATCCTTTGGATGACTCCGCATTGTATAGAGAAGTTATCTCATTGATCAACGAATTATACTGTGTCAAAAAGCTCTTTACTTTATCATAAATTCCCTGTACATCTGTCTGTGTCGTAATTGTGATCGCATTTGCATCACCGTCCCCAGTAACAGACTGTGCCGTAATTGTAAGACCATTGATAGAAAATGCATTGGAACTTCCCTGATATTTGATTCCATTGACGCTGATGATTGCATCCTGACCATCCACTTTCTTGGCATCTGCTGTCGCATTTGATGATGCAGTCGAAAGGTTTTCCTTGGCTGTCTTTACCTGCTCTACAAACTGCTTAATTGCAGTATCTTTGTCTGTGCCATCTTTCATCACAGCAAGAGATGCTAACGCACTGTTGTCTTTGATCGTATTCTCAGCATCCGATATCGTCTGTGTATTTGTGCTGATAATCGCAGCATAACCGTTCACTAAATCATTTACACCGGTTACGCCTCCCTTATTGGCATATGCGTCTTTTATAGCATCTGCAATCTTAGCTTTTGTATAATCCTCAGACGCATCCACATCATCTGCTGCGCTCTCGTATGCGTTTACCGTTGCAAGATTCGACTGGACATCAGCTAAATATGAATTAAACTCATCATCATTTAAACTCTGTGCCGTCTTTGATTTTTTCTGTAATGCTGTCAGCTGGTCAGATGCATCATTCAAATCAGAACGTACACTCTGTCTGTTATATTCCGTCTGTTCTATTTTGCTGACATCAGCATCTGTGTATGTAACAGTATTACCTCCATCCACATCTGTGTATGTCGTTCCATTACTATCTTTTTTTACTTCAATAAGCTGATGATTTGCCGTATCTGCACGATAAATTTTACCATCTGTTCCTGTATAATAACCTGTATCAGACTCTGCGTAACTTGCACTGCCAACTTTAACCAGATTTAAATTCGTTGTTGTCTTGTTTGCTGTTGCATCGTAATATTCCGTTGTTGTATCAATTGTAATCTTGTCATCCGGATCATTCGCATTTACATAATACGATTTACCATCTGCATCTTTTTCACTGGATATTTTGTATGTTTTTCCATCTGCAGAATATGTTCCAGTGGTTTCATCATACAGGTATTTCTTTCCGTCACTGCCTGTATGTGTATCCACGCGCTGGATATAATTGCCGGAATCATTCTTGTAATATTTTGTACCATCACCCATATCACTGGCTAATGTATAAACCGTGCCATCCTCCGAAATAACTGATTTGGTACGTTCGGTTGCAGACATGGATAACAGTTTTGTAAACTGTGCTCTCTCATCAGGATCTGTCAATCCACTCTTTTCCAATGCCTGCTGCAAATTTTTGTAAGCGGATGCATATCCATATGCACTGGTCAGATTGGCATTTTGTGCAGTGGCTGTCTTTTTGTCAGCCACTGCCTGATTATACTCTTCAATTGCCTTTTTTACCTTGGCTGTAATCTCATTATCATTTGTTGTTCCATCTGCATACTTTGCATACATCTTATAAGTATCCAATGTTGCATCTGAATCAACGTTCAATCCCAGCTTGGACAATGCATTTATACCTGCCGTATTTCCTCCGGTTATCGTAAAATCATTGTCTGCACCGGTTTCCTTTGAACTAATATAAAATCTGCGGTTTGTTGTATCATAGCTGGCATTTATCCCGGCTTCTTTCAATGAAGTAATGAACTGCTGTACTGTTGTTCCCTGACTGACAGTCAGAGATTTGGTGGTTCCATCTCCCTTTGTGAGGTTAATTGTCCCATCTCCATCCGTATAGCCAAGTTCTGCAAGTGTTGTACTTTCTGTAACATTTTTCCCCAACTGTCCACCTGTCAGATAACCTGCCTGAGCCACCTGAAGAATATTTACTTTCTGCGTACCATTTACAGCATTGCTCGTCGCAGTAACTGTCGCTTTTGTGGAATCTGAACATGTCGTGCTCTTTAAATTATAATTTTTAGAGAAACGAAGTCCGTCCAGACTTGTATAAAAGCTGTAAATCTTCGTATTCAAAGATTTCCACGCATCCTGTTTCCAGGATAATTTTGTCTGTGCCTTTTTGTATTTGTTGGTCTTGTAATTGTAGGATGATACCAGAGCAGAAATAATGGACTCTGTATCAAGACCTGATGCTAAACCGGTAATTCTGATTGGCATATTATCACTCCTATCTGATGAAAACTCTCATCTGTTGTTCTTCCTGTATTTGATATAGCTGCCGACAGTCTGTGCTGCCTTTATTTCTATTTTTGTTTACATCTTCTCGTCCACCAAAAGTCCTGCGACTTCCCAGACCTTTGCGATCATGTCAAGCGTTTTCTCCGGCGGATATTCCTTTAAGACTTCTTTTGTGTCTTTGTCCACAATCTTGATCATAACGCGGTTCGTGGCATCGTGGATGCCAAAGACTGCTTCCGAATTGTGTGCTCTCTTATTGATCTCTTCTACAGCTTTCCGGATCTGGGTGTTATTTCCTGCTCCTACGAGTGTTTCCTGCTCCTCATCCTTGTCGTTTCTGGCACTCAGACTGTTTTTGGTATCCGTACTATTTTTGTTTTCTGCCTTCCATGGAGTCGTGATGTTCTCCACTGTTTGCGTTGTGCCGCCTGTAGCACTTCCGCTGCCTGCAGCACTGCTATTTCCTGCTGCAGCTGCCTCTACGGATTTGCCGTAAGATGCTGTCGATGTTTCCTGTATCCGTTGAACTCCCATGATCCTGACCTCCGTTTCCATGGTATTCTCAGCTTCTTTCTGCTGTGATTCACACTTCCCTGTGTCTATCTGTGCATGCCGGCTATCTTGTGGCCTGTATGCTAATCTACTTAATCTGTGATTTATATCGGTTTCTTTGCGTATAAAATTAATACCGGAGCCGCATTTTTCTGCCTGTATAACAGAATGCACGGAACGAGGTACGAGTGAACAGTAACAATGTACGCTCAGCGGTCATTCTATTATTGTGAATTATGTGCTCCGGTATTTTCTTAGAGCAGATCCTTTAAAGATGCGATCGCATCGATATTAAGAGCTGCCTTATTTTCATTCTGAATCTGAAGATATACTTCCTTGCGGTATATCGGCACTTCTTTCGGCGCAGATATACCGATTTTTACCTGATCTCCGCGGATTTCAAGTACTGTGATCTCGATATTGTTATTTACCACCAGAGACTCACCTTTTTTTCGTGTCAATGCCAGCATTTTTATTCCTCTGCTTTCTTTCTGCCTTTTACGGCTTCATATACATTAAACTTGATTGGATAATCATCTTCCACAATCACCTGACAGCCTTTTCTGGTATCTGTATTGATTACCAAAGGTGCCTTTAAATTGACAGTCGTATCTTTCTTATCCGCCGCTGCTGTCAGCGTTACAAGTATGTAAGTATTATCTTCTGTAAGGTCTCCAAGCGGGATCAACATCTCATCGCTGACTGACGGTGCATAATCCGGTTTCAGTTCATTTGGATGCATGACCGGAAATGCAATTTCCGGTTCGTCCATGGACTGAAACCACATGATCGAGGACGGTGTTCTCTCTTTTTCCTTATCAAAAATCAGGGTAAACTTTCTTAAATCCGGGAATCCGATCATTCCATTCTCTAAAGTAATGATCTTCTCCTCGTCAATATCTATCTCCCCAAAAAGCCTTGTATTTGCTTTCATTCCCTTTTCCTCCTGATGCAATCTGTATGGTCACGACATGTATTCTAAGAATATTGCCGTTATTTCTGCTGTTAATATAATTTACAGATAGCTGAGCAGTGTCACCTGATTTACCTTGGAAGCTGCCTGTAGTGATGACTGATAAGCAGTGTATGCCGCTGTATACTCCAGAATGATATCTGAAAGTTCTCGGTCTTCATTCTTGGACTTTAACTCTTCCATCGTTTCCTGCTCATTTGACATACGGTTTTTCGTCAACGCAAGGCTCTGTCCTTTACTTCCGACATCTGTTAATGCAAGATTGACCTTCTGCAGATAGGTATCGCAGTTTCCAATGTAGCTGTTATAGAGCTTTTGCATATTATCATTGGCATAATCGCGCTCTTTTTTCGCTGCTGCGATCCACTCTTCTAATTTTGCCTGACAGTCATCCGAAGAATATTCCTGCATTTTCTTCATGGCATTTAAATCTGTCACTTTCTGTTCTGCGTCAAGCGAACGCTGTACAGCATCGATCAGCTCATCCACATCCCTGCTGAGTCCGTGATCAAATACATTTGATGCCTCTGTATTGACAGTAAGTGTCTGGTTTGCAGCCACTACATAATCGATATCCTGATAGATCTGATTGCCATCTTTATCATATTTCTCATACTTTAACTTATTGTTCGTATCTGTAATATTCGTGCAGTTGTAATAATATTCCGGACGAAGTTCACCATTTGTAAATCCGGTCTTTGTATAGGAAATATCCAAAGATGCTTTATTAGTGGAAAGTGTATCTGCCGCTGTTTTGCTGAATACCATTTCTCCGGTATTACGGATCAGCACTGCCTCTCCATCTGCAATGTCATATGATTTTGGTGTTTTCGTGGATGCTTCTAACCATTTATCATAAGAATCATATACGGTAACATTCATATTTCCTGTCTTATTGACAGGCGTTGTCCCTGTTGTATCTGTATAATTGTAACTGATCGTTACCGTACTGCCATTTGCAGAGGTTTTTGTGGTAGTTCCTGCTGCATCTGTCACATCCAGGCTGTCAATGCTGTCATAGCCAAGACGGATTCTATTATAAGCAGCCTGGGTTGGAGAAGCGATCTTTGTGCCATCTAACACATCTGCCTTATTTCCCGGAACTGTAACATCATTTCCATAATACCGGTGTTCCTGCAGATCAGCATACGACATCTTCTGGTCGATCTCGTATGAAGTCTTTTGTTCGTCTTCCGTGAATGTCAGCTTTTTATTTGTGCGGTATCCGGTAAATACTGTTCTGCCGGCATAGTCTGCATTTCCCTCTGCATATACTTTGTCACGAAGTTTTTCCAGCTGTGTCAGGATTGTTTTCCGGTTATCTGTCGTCAGGGAATCCTGGGCACCGTATTCACACTGGGTACGGATCGTCTTGATCACTTCCTGCATACTGGTGATCGCAGTCTCTGTTACATCTAACCATGACTCTGCATCCGGAATGTTCTTCTCGTAGTACTGGTCGATCTCACTTAAGGTACTGCGCAGACGGAGTGCACGGATCGCTGTTACCGGGTCATCAGAAGGACGCTGTATTTTTTTCTGGCTGGTCATCTGATTGTTCAGTGTGTCCACATTTCCTTTATTTCCATTGATATTAATGGATGTATTATGCAATATGATATTATTTGTAATACGCATTGCCATTTCCTCCTGTTATAAATCCGTTTATACTCCGGTTTCCTCGATCAGTTTGTCATATACTTCTGCCATAACTGAGATCATTTTAGATGATAAATTGTAGGCATTCTGGAACTTGATCAGATCAAGTGCTTCCTCATCCTCATCCACACCGGAAACAGACATTCTCTGTGTCTCAAGCGCTGCCTGTATATTTGTATAATTGTTGCTGAAGATCGTAGACTGCTGTGTATCAATGGAGATATCAGAAATCATACATTTCAGGAATCCTGATGCATTTCCTGCACGGAATAAAACCGTATCACTCTTTAATTTTGCCAGATCTTCCACCAGTTTATACTTATCTACACCTTCCTCTGTATCTGCCTTATACTGTGCAGCCAGCTTGGAAGAATCTTTTACACAAATGGAAGATACACAGATATTGGATGCTGTCAGTTTGTAATAGGAGCTTGCGCCGCAGTCTGTCGTGTTTCCATGATTCTTATCGCTCTTTCCTAATACATATTCCTCACCGGTCACCTGATCTGCACCGGTAAAGAAAGAATAATAGTCTGTTGCATTTCCGTCTAAATCCTGTCCTTTTAACATGATATCATTAAATAAAGAACAGAAAGAACGTAAAAACTGATTCATCTGTGACATGTAATACGGAACACCCATGGTATCAACAGAGCTTCCGATGGATGCCTGCATACCGTCTACCTTATTGGACTGCTGCTGGCTTAATGCGTCCTCAAGTTCGAAAGTATAGGATGTGATCTTGCCATTGGCATCCGTCTCAAATGTAAAATTCGTATAATTGTAATCTTTTCCGTAAATGGTGAGTGTACCGCTCTCCGGCACTGTCATTGCCTCAATATCTGTGATGGAAGGACTGACTACTTTCACATGTTTGCTGTCGATCACTCTTGCCTCACCGGTAAAGTTCTCTCCGTTGTTGCCATCACGGATATCAAACAATGCCTTTAAGGTACCTGACATGGAACTTGCGCCAGCTTTGAAGCTGTTGCCGGTTTTCTCCCATTTAACATCATATAAACCGTCCATATCGGACTGGTTTACTTTATTTTCCCTTGCAACACATTTTAATGTTTCATAATCGTAGGTATCTACCAGTACCTGACCACCGATCTTAACTGTAAAGTAATTAGCTCCTGTCGGCAGTTCCGGATCGTTTGAGTTCTGTACCGGAAGTTCCTCTGCCTCTGTCGGAACAATTTCGGATAACTCATCGATCAACAGTGCTCTCTGGTCACGAAGCTCGTTTGCATAACCGCCCTGGATCTCAATGACGTTGATCTGATGATTTAAACTTGCAATCTTTTCTGCGATGGAATTGATATTCTGAACCGTGGACTTGATCTCCTCGTTGGCATTATTCTGAATATCTCCCAGACCGGATGCAACGCTGTTAAAGAATGTTGCAAAGTTCTGGGCACTTCCGATAAACTGCTGACGTGTATTCACATCTCCGGCATTGTTCTTTAAGGTATCTAAGTCATTAAACATCGTGTTTAAGATTGTTGAAAAACCTTTGGAAGAATCATCATCAATAAAATAATTTTCAATCTGCTTCAGGTAATTGAGCTTCGTCTCATATAAACCGACAGATGACTGGTTGTACCAGTATTTGTTGTCATAATACTGGTTGCGAAGCTGTTTTACGGACTCGGTCGTAACACCGGTTCCCATACTGCCGTATTTTGCATAGGCACGGATGGATTCGGAAGCAACACGGTTTGCCTGCTGTTTGCTGTATCCTTTTGTCTGTACATTCGATATATTATTTGCACTCGTATTTAAGGCAACCTGATATGCACTTAATCCTGAAGATGCAATCGTTAATCCAAAAAATGTTGATGGCATGTTAACCTCCTATGCTGCTATCCAAGCTGTGTGATCAGATGCTCGATCATCTCATTAATAACATTAATAAAACGGCTGGATGCATTGTATGCGTTCTGGTATTTGATCATATAAGTCAATTCTTCATCCGAAGAAACTCCGATTACCTGCTGTCTCTGGTTATCAACTGACTGTACCGTCTGGGACAGGTTTGTTGCAGTAGAATTGTATACATTTCCGTAGGTAGCAACCTCTTCGATCATAGCTGTATAATAGCCCTTAAAGCTGTATGCCTTTGTGTCATTCGGATTGACTGTAAGGCTTTCTTTATCCCACACTGCTGCAAGTGTCGCCATCAATGACTGATCCACATCTCCATTCTGCTGTAAATGTGGAAGTAATGTCTCATCTGTGATCAGTGCACTGTTTACTCCGGTGCTTGCCATGGTGTACTGCTTTGTCGTGTCTGTCGGATCTTCTTCATTATATAAATAATACGTCTTCGTTGTCGGTGGATTAACACTTGTATCTGTATATGTAACCTCTGTGTAACGTTCTGTTCCAAGTCTTGTAAATAACTCCTGTGGTGGCAGTTTCCCATCCGATCCAACTGCACACTTATCTGCATCTAAGATCTTCGTATTTGCTGTCACGGTATAGGTATTGCCGTCTGCATCGGTCATGGTAACGGAATTATTTCCTGTCAGGCCTGTAATATAATTTGATGCTTCTGTATTCGGGCATAAAATATCGTTGATCGCTGTTGCAATTCCATGGAACAGCTGATCCATCTGTGCTTCTGCACGGAGCATAACAGACATGCCTGTCGTATCATCATAAGTCTTGCCGTCCACTCCAAGAATATCCTTGTAATTGGCAACTTTATCTCCTCTCGCAAGCACAAGAGCTTTGATCTCTCCCATATCGTTTTTATTTTCCGTGGAAATATCACGGTTAAAATTAAACAGATAGGTATACTCACCCTTGTCCGGGTCAGAGAGATGTGACCAGTATGGTGTCACAAATCCTGTCACTTTGTCCGTCTGTTTTTCTACTTTATAGTAGCCGTTCTCATTGACAAACTCGTTGCCCTCCACGCTGACGCGCACAACACCGTTTACTTCTTCTTTATAGGAGATATCAACGAGACTTGCTAACTCATCCAGTGCTAAATCTCTTGCATCACGCAGTGTCATTGCAGTTTCAATATTTCCTGCCTCGATCTTCTGGATCTGCAGATTTAGTTCACTGATCGTCTTTCCAAGTTCATTGACCTGATCAATGTCGTCGGAAATCTGTGAATTGATATTATACTGATAACTCTTCAGTCCAGAATAAACAGCACTTGATCTGCTGGTAAAAAGCTGTGCCTTCTGAACAACAAGATTCTGATATACGCTATCCTCCGGGTATTTATATAGCTCCTGAAATGAGCCCCAGAAATCGGTTAATGCATTCTGAAAAGCCTGTCCCTCTAATTCCTGATAATAGTTCTGCACCTCTGTCAGTGCCTCACTGGTCGATGCATAAAAAGACTGACGGCTTGATTCTGTACGGTATAACCGATCTAAGAATACATCTCTTGAATGGACAACATCTCCGATCGTTACACCAAGACCGGATTGCTGATTGCTGATTGCTGCTGTTGTATTAAATGTGACATAGTCACGGTCTGCAAACAAAACGCTCTGACGCACATATCCTGTTGTGTCTAAGTTCGCCAGGTTGTTTGATGTTACGTTAAGTGCATTCTGACTGCTCTGTAAACCGGCTACGCCGATAAACATACTTCCAAAACCATTTGCCATGGTAGTTCCTCCCTGCTTTTACTATTGCTTCGCGTCGAATCCACTGCTGCCTAAGATATCGCCTGTATTATAGGCATTCTTATCATAGTTGGCAGTCTCAGGTGCCTGTCGCGTACTTCTCAGCAAGGTAAGGTCAAATTCCACCATCTCCAATGCCTGTTTTAAAAGTGCTTCATTCTGTCTGTTTAGCTGCTGCATCTTAGCACCGGCCTCAAGCAGCCTGTCACGCTGTCTGGTAAGTGCTTCCTGTTCTTTTGGCTGCTTGTTAAGATATCCGATCATCTTTGTGATCGTCATCTCTTCCGGGCTCTGACCTAAGACAGTCGCCATATCCGTCAGGACACGGTTTCTTTTATTGGAAAGATTAAGAAGCACGCTCGCAGCATCCTGCTCTCTCGTCGTAACATCCGTAAGATGTTCGATATTGCCCTGCACCACTGCATCTGTTTTTTCAGATGCAAGTGTGATCAGTTCCTGATACTGCTTCTCCTCTTTACCCAGCACATCCAAAAGCTCTTCCATTAAACTAGCCACAGATTCATCCTCACTTTTACTTTACTAAAGCATTGTACTTTTCTAATAACTTATTCGCGAAATCATTCATATCCACGTTATAATTACCAGAGTCCAACCTTTCCTTTAGCTGTGCGACTCTATCTTCCCTGATATCCGAAGCATCTGCCACTGCCTGCTTTGCGATCTGGTAATCACGTCCCATAGAAGAGATCTGCACTTCATCGCGTCCGGTGCTCATCTGCTTTGTGTTCTGCACTTTCTGCGTTTTCTCTCTATTGTAAAGTTGTGCCACCTGATTATAAGCTTCTACTCGCATAATGGCATCTCCTTTCTTCCTTGAAATTCGCTTTCTAGTGTTTATATCGGACGAATCATTTTTTTCATTAGCGCAAATATGAAAAAAGAAAATGACAGGTCACCACTTTTCGCAGTATCCTGTCATTTTTCTACTGGTATTCACGGATCAGGCAGTATTGTTTCAGTGGGAAGTTCTTCTCCACAATTCCATACACCTGAAATCCAAAGTTTTTATAAAAATCTACATTTTTTTCATTGTGTGTTTCCAACGATATCATCATGTGGTGTTCCTGCGCATATGTGATCGTTTCATCTAACAGTTTCGCAGCGATCCCATGGTGCTGCATTTCCGGATCGACTGCAAGATAAATAATATGAAGTCTCTGTGTCTGGTGCAGCTGATCGGTCCAGCTTGAGTTCAGGTAATCCCCACCCTTGATAAAATTGTGGAACGTCGCAAGTGTCGGATCTTCCTTGATCAGGAAAGCGTCCGTATGGATCGTCGCCCATGACTCCGTCAGAAAAAAGTGGAACATATTAATGTGTTCCGCCTCATCCGACACGACAAGAATGCTGTTTAACTCTTCACTGTCCGCAAAAATCTCACATGTCTCATAAAATTCATCCATATCACATTGAAATAATTCCGGCATCAGCCGTTTTCTTATTTCGGCATCCGGGATCAGCGTTTCATAGAGTGGATCATGCGCAAAACAGCGGTATAAAAGCTGCTCTAATTTTGGCAGATCCTCGCGCTGTACCCGGTATAATTTGTCCGATTTCATATTTTTCTTATCCCCTTTTTATTGTGTCAGAACATTTCCTTTACCGTCTGACTGATTTCTTTTAAAGTCTCGCAGAGACGTCTGGTCTGTTTTTTATAGCATTCCTTTAAGTAATGCAGTTCTTCCCGGTAATCTGTGTCTGCTTCTTTTCTCTTTTTCAGCAGGCATTTCACCACATGGTAGAGATCTTCATGCCCTAACAGCCTGCCGTAACCCCATTTCAGACGATCTTTGGGCTGATTGAACACATAGTCCGTAAAATGGCGGTAAACATATTCATCAAACATAAATGCATACGCATTGTTATCCACCTGATATATTTTTTCCAGTGCTTTATCCACATCAGATTGTTCCAGAGCGTTTACAGAGTCCTGCAATAAGCCAATATTTTTCCACAATATCTCATGTGGGAAAAATACCTCTCCATACCAATCAATGCGGACAAAATGATCCTGCTCCTGTTTGAATTTTACAAGCAGTTGTTTTTCTCTTTCCCTGTTTTCCGCAAAGAGCTGTTCTGCCTCTTGCATGTTACCTTCTGCAAGAAGTGCGTAGTAGCGGGTATTGATAGCGGCAGTCTCTTCGTAAGACTGTTTTGCTTTTTCCTGTGCCTCTTCTGTTACCTGAATTAATTTTTTTGTGATTGCAGCGATCTGTTCCTGTGTTTCTTCCACTTTCGCTGTGATTTCACTGCCTCCGGCAAGTATGCGCTCTAACACCGGTGTAAAATCAAGCGGCACAACTGCCGTTTCATCCAGTGCTAAGATCAGCAGTGTGAACAGCTCATGGTGCAGCCGGTAAACCGCCTCATCATAAAAATCATCATTATCAAACTGGGAATGGTAATGTGTTTCCATGAAACTTCCGCCGGTAAAATCATTGACCATGGAAGGGATTCCTGCGATTGCCATCGAAAAATCATCTGACCAGGTTTCGATCGGTGCCGTCACGCTTGTCATCTCAGGATAAGCCTTTGTCAGTTCCGGAAGTCCGTCTAAATATTCTTTTATATAATGTACATATTCATAACAGCAGCGGATTCTTGCACGCGTGCCGTGTGCCAGCGCCGGCAGCTCAAAATTCAGATCTGCGATCACTTTTCCGACCCATTCCGGATGTGCGGTAAAAATCTGCTCGTAAGCTCCGGTCGACCAGTCAAAGTTGGAATCAACAACGCCCCATTCCTCTGCCGCCATCGCACAGAACACGATCGTGTTGTTCGGCTTGAATCCGCTTTCAATCAGCGTTTTTGCAATGCCAAACATCATGGCGACTGCCGTATTATCATCTTGAAATCCACTGAAATAGGAGTCATAGTGTGCAGATAACAATACCATGCGCTCCGGGTGTTTTCCCGGAATACAGCCTGAAATGTTATAAGTCGTGCAGTCACGTTTTACCCGGCTGTCGGCTTTCAACCATACGGTTGCTTCTTTCTCTCCATCCAGCAGTTCCCGCAATAATGCAGCATCCTCCCTTGAGATGGAAAATGCCGGTGCATCCTCCGGTCCGGCGATATCCTGTGCGTTGAGTGCCTTCGCATCGACTTCTCCATAACCGCCACACTGCACAGCGATCACTGCCGCCGCACCTTTTAAATGTGCCTGATAAACCGGATAATTGATCCACCACTCATCTCTCTGGTTGATATCCACTAACACCAGTTTTCCGGTTACATCTTTCCCTTCATAATCCGCTTCTGTTCCCTTTCCAAGATACATCAGGGAAAATGCCTGCTCACCGTCCGTTACAAAATCTGTCTGATATGCCCCGAGCAATGCGGTATGCCTTTTTCCCTCTTTCGTTTCAAACGTAAGCTCCGCATTTTCAAACTCCCAGCCATCCACGGTAACCGCATTTTTACATACATCCGACAGTCCAAGTTTTTGCATCTCATCCTTTAACATTTCCCCTGTCAGGAATTCTGCCTTCGAACCCGCAGGACGGTAACCGAGTTTCTCGTTTGAGCGAAACTGCTCCATCCGTTTTGCAAGCTGGTACGAGTAATCCGTATCAATATTTTTTATGACCGCTTCCTGCATTGTCATGTGTGTCACACCTTCTTTTTTGCTTCTATTTTTGCTGTTTTTTGTGTTATCTATTTCTTTTTGTGTTCAAATTATTTCCTGTTTTTGATTATAGCACACTTTTTTGTTATGAACAGTCTTGTGGGGGGATTTTGAGCCGATATAATTATGTGGATGGGTTCGATTCGGATGGACATGGCTGTCGGTATTATTATCGGCGGTGCTTTTACAAGTATTGTGTCGTCACTGGTCGAGGATATTATCAACCCGTTTCTTGGAATTTTCGGTGGCATGAATTTTGACAAGCTGCACTGGAATATTGTTGGGGATGTCACATTGAATTACGGAAAGTTTCTGACTGCCGTGATGAATTTCCTGATCATGGCTTTTGTTGTATTTATACTGGTGAAAGCGTTAAATACCGCTGCCCGCATTGCACCTCTATCTTAGATGCAAAGGCAGTGGAAGCATTTGAGAAAAATTTGTAATTTTCATTTGCCACAGCAGATGAAAATTCAGGCAAGTAATTATACGAAATGTGAATGATACATTACACTAGTTCAGGCTGTCTGTCTTTGTGTCATGAACGATACAAAGCAGGCATGTCTGTCCATCCATTTTCCGATCAGTCCGATCACTTTTCCCATAGTAAATGCGGCTAAAATAGTTCCGATCCCAAGGCCGTCAAGATGTCCTAAAAATGCAAAGGTCAGTCCGGCTGTCACGGCAAGGCAGGTAACATCAAATCCAACTTTGATCTTAGAATAGGTAACGGATGTGATATCCGACAATTCTCTCGGGAATAAATCCGTCGGTATGATCGGCAGTTTGCATCGGTTCGACAAAGCAATTCCAATACAGAGCAAAATATAACTGATCAGAAAATAGATTACACGATATCCCGGCGTCAGCGGCAAAACATTGATCCAGCTCTCATGCACATCCAATAATTCGCTGAATGCAAATCCCACTACAAAACTGAACAGATACTGCGGCACAAATTTTTTCCGCAGGATCATGAGGCTTAGCACCAGAAGTCCCTGAAATATATAAGTCCAGGTTCCAAGCGATACGCGTGTGAAAACTTCGGAAAATGCATACGGCACGCTTGATATTGCCGAGATGCCTGCGCCGGAATGCAGCATCAGTACAACACCAAGACTGTTGATGGCAACTGCGACCATGAGTGCAAGTTCCCCGCGGACCGTGCGGCGGGATTTTTCTTTCTGTATTTCTGTTTCTTTCATTTTAAATATTTCCTCCCGGGGAAGTTTTTACAGAAGTCCTGCTTCTGCATTTATGGTCATCCCCAAATTTCAGAAACACTTTACACCTTTCTAATTCATTTAACAAATCAATAGTTTTTATAGTTCGATAGACAGTATCTATTAATCGTGATATAATGAGCAAAACAGGGAGGAAAATCTTCTCCTCGCCATTGGGCAAATTTTACCATGTAAAATTGGATTTTGCTTCGCAAAACAAGGAGGATTGCCATGAACTTATTCCAGCTTCGTTATTTTGTAACTTTAGCAAAAATGCAGCACTACACAAAGGCTGCACATGAACTTTGTATCACACAGCCGAGTTTAAGCCATGCGATCTCGCAGTTGGAGGCAGAACTTGGCGTGGCACTTTTTGAAAAAAGCGGACGCAATACTACACTCACAAGTTTTGGGGAAGAGTTTTTAATCTGCGCAAACCGCACGCTTGCCACATTGGATTCCGGAGTTTCATCCCTGCAGCGGAGCGCACGCGGTGACGGATTGATCCGGCTTGGCATGCTGCGTTCCCTCGGTATCAGTTTCATTCCGCAGCTTGCCGCGCGTTATCTGGCATCCCATCCTGAGCATGATGTGCGTTTTACATTTCATACCGGCTCGACCGGCGATCTTGTCAACGGTCTCTCGGCAAGGGATTATGATCTGATTTTCTGTTCCATGCCGCCGGAGACAGAATCGTTAGACACTGTGCCGATCACCCACGAGGATCTGGTACTTATCGTTCCAGGCCATCACCCACTGGCAGCAAAACAGTCCGTTGCATTGACGGAAACGCTCATCTATCCACAGATTTATTTTTCCCACGGTTCCGGTATGCGTGACGTTGTGGACCATCTGTTTTCACAGATCAATGCAGTACCGCAGATTGCCTATGAGACAGAGGAAGCCGAGGTGATTGCGGGACTCACTGCACAGGGTTTTGGCATTGCCGTCGTTCCTTATATGGATCTTTTATTAAAGCTGGATGTGAAGATTCTGCAGATCAGTGCGCCTGTATGGGAGCGTAATCTGTATATGATTCATGACCGGCAGGCGTTTATGCCGCCTGCCGTAAGAAATTTTTGTGAATTTGTTTTAAAAGAATGTGAGTATCCTATGATACCAGATTAATTCTGCCACAGGATCTGTTGTTTTGTGAGCATTGGATAATGCACCGGAACACTTCCGTCAAGATCTTCTCTGTGCATGTCCACCGCCGTGATCTGGCTGTTGGAATATGTGGTGTAGTAATAAATTCCACGGCTTGCATTACAGCAGGAGGTGTAGATCGTGATCTCATATTTTCCATCGGATACCTCGCAGCAGCCTCTCTGCTGGTCGACAGATCCTAAGATATGGAAAAACTGTGCCACACTCTCCTCCTCGGAATCGTCAGAAACTGCGTTCATTTTTGTAAACGCGACTCTCGCAAAACGGGAAGCTGATGAAAGATCACCCGGCAGTCCTAATGCCCCCATGCCACGACTGTACATATTCAGATCCAGTTTATCCGTAAAATGATTTTCCGGCTGTTTTGGTGACAGTCCCATGTAATTATTCAGCATAAACATCTGCTGCTCAAATGGCGGATTGTTTGTGAGGACACCAACCGGATTTTCATGGATATGCAGTCCGTCTTTCATGGATTCTACTGTAATCGATCCTCTCTTATCTGAGATGATCCAGTGTAGCATGCCGGACGGCAGATTTTCACTGAACGGCGTATCCACAATATTTAAATCTGCAATCAGCTCCCGCACCTCATCTAACGTTGCGCACTGCGCAAGCACCCATGGAATAAATTCAAAGGATGCCACATTTTTTTTACCGCTTTCTTCCTTATGATAATATGCATTGCCGACAAAATTAAGTCCCGCCATGCCGACACCTTTTTCGTTCACCGCATCATAATAAAGCGGATAATCTCCTGCCATGTGCGCCATGCCAATGATCGCATAATGTTTTTCCAGATTTTCCGTGTGACGGAAATGAAATGGATAATTCCGCGGTGTCACCGCGATTTCCTCGCCATAAGAAAATTCATAATCTAATGTTCTTCCAAAATAAAAGTCTTTCGTCAGGTAAGTTGCTGCTGTACACATAAAATTCTCCATTCTTATATTGTTTTCAAGCCGGGGCTTTCGTGCGAAAAATCTAGCCAATCTCGTCCACGTTTGCCCCACGCAGTTTAATTCCGTCTGTCTGTTTTAAATCCTGCTGGTATGGATTCGACTCATTATAATATCTGATCTGTGTGTCCGTCACACCACCGGAAATATAAGAACGGCCACATTCCGGGCAGACCGATGTCTGGACTCTGACGGATGCAGATACCACTTCGCCGTTTTGCGTGGCAGCTTTGTGATACGCATTGGAAACATGCTGCCCCTCATGTGCCCTGACAGCAGAAGATGCCGCTTCCGGTGAAATATGCGCAGCATTTTTAAAGGAAACGTTCGCTTCGTTAGAGCCATCAACATATTTGCGGTTTTTACAGGTCTGGCACTCTGTGGTCTTAGATTTATCGACCGCGCCTTTTTGTCCCAGTTCATCTTTATTATTAACATTATTCCGCTGATTTAAATTATTATCATAGGAATCTGTGATATTCCATTTGTATCCATCCACGCCACCGATCATAACGCTCCTCCATCCCCATAGGTCTTTTATACCCAAGATTCATCATACGGCAAATCTGCAATTCAATATGCCAATTTTTACAGTTACGATAATATGCGGCATATATGAAATTCATCCTGCTAATTTTCATAACTGCCGGTTTCAAAATTGCTCGTTCACCTTTATTATACGCCCGATCTTACCGTCTTTCAATCCGTCTTCTGATTCTCCTCCATAAAACAGCCGACAAAATAACTGCTGCATAATCCGTCAATGCCTGTCCGTAAATGACACCGTTTAACCCCATACACGCATTTAACAGGTACAAAAGCGGTATCAGAAGCAGTCCCTGACGCATAACGGAAAGTATCGTCGCCGGAAATGAATTTCCTACTGACTGCATACAGTTCATATTGACAAATAACAGCCCTATGACCGGCCCGGAAAGCATGTAGGCGATCAGCATTTTCACGCCATAATACACAACTTCCCCGTCACTGATGAACAGCCTTATGATCGGCTCCCGTAAAACAAAAAACAGCGCCGTAGCTAAAATGCCGACAATGACACAGCATTTTTTTGTATACCGTTCCACGGAAACAAACCGCTTGTGATCTCCAGAACCATAGTTATATCCCAGAAGCGGCTGCACTCCGTTTGCCAGTCCCATCTGTAAAAATGTGATAAACATGTTTGCCTTAAACACGATGCCGATCGCCGCCACCGGCGCATTGCCGTATGCCACTAAGATCTGGTTTAACACGATCGTGGACACACTCATCAGCACGGAAAAAACAGCGGTCGGCAGTCCGGTCACACATACTCCGCTCAAAATGCCGTCTTTGCAGGTAAAATATTTGATGGAGATGGAAAAACATTTACTTTTCTTTAAAAAATACCACAGGTAATAGATGCCTGCCAAAATATTTCCGATTGTCGTCGCAACTGCGGCTCCCACAGCTCCCATCCCCATACCGCTGATCAACACCGGATCTAACACGATATTGGCGACGGTGCCGATCATACTGCCGATCATTGCCTCCTTGCTTGCACCCTCCGCGCGCACAACAAAACTTGCCGCTGCAGACCAGATGATAAACGGCGCCCCGTATGCAATGTGAAAAGTGTATCCTTTTGCATAGAGAAACGTCTGCTCGTTTGCTCCGAACATATTTAAAACTGGCGTCATAAATACCATTAAAATGACTGCAAGTGCTACACCGACGACCAGGGATGCATATGTCACAAACGCGGATACCTGTTTCATTCTTTTTTCATTTTTCTCTCCCATCGCCATGGATGCAGCCGCACTGCCGCCCATTCCAAACATGTTGGCAAATGCCATAAACAGTATAAAGATCGGGTTTGTCAGGCTGACTGCAGCCACCTGCAGCGGATCGCCGGTCTGTCCGACAAAAAAAGTATCTGCCATGTTGTATACAACTGTTACCAGACTGCTGATCACACTCGGGATCGCCATCTTTGCAACCGCCTTCGGGACGGGAAGGCTGCTCATCAGTTCATTTTCGTTCATTTTTTCTCCTTTCTTTCGGTGGTTTTTCATGAAAAAACGCTTTCACACGAATTACCATTTCTACACCGATATTATCCTCAATATATAATGGGCGAAAGTTCCTTTGTCCAAGTCTCTTTCGCCCATTTCTTCTTTCTTTTTAACATTTTCACAGCCATTTCGGGCGAAACCATCTTCTGTTCTCCTGTTTTCGCCCTGATTTTTTCATTTTCGTGGGCTATTGGCTTCATCCTTATAACGCTTTCGCCCATTCTCTTCTAAATCTCCATTGGTCTTCGATAAAAATGGGGGAATCTCTTTCATTTTCACTTCATTTCACCCATTTCTTCCTTTTTATACCCCCTGCACGATTTCATTTAAGAAATACGCGTGCACCCTTGCATCTTCACTCACTTCCGGGTGAAAACTGAGCGCAAGCTGGTTTTTGTAGCGGACTGCTACCGTATTGCCATCCACTATCGCCAATGTCTCCACCTGCGGATTTAAAATTTCATCAATATATGGTGCACGGATAAAATTCATCCGGTAAGTCCCAATGTGTGCAATCTCTGCGTCCGTGACAAAACTTCCGAGCTGTCTGCCATATGCATTGCGCTTCACGCTTACCGGCAGGGTTTTTAAATACGCTCTGTCATCGTTGGAAACACGCTCTGCTAAAAGGATCAGCCCTGCACAGGTCGCAAGCACCGGTGTACCCGCTTCGATCAGTTCTTTTAACTGGTCAGACATGCCAAGGTCTCTAAGCAGTTTTCCCTGTACCGTGCTTTCACCTCCGGGAAGCACGATCCCCTGCAGTCTGCCATTCTGCACAGCCTCTTCCAAATCCTTTTTCTGACGGATCAGGAATGTATCTGCACCAAGCCCGTCAAGCATCGCCTGATGCTCCGCAAATGCGCCCTGCACCGCAAGGATTCCGATTGATACTTTTTCTGACATGATATTCTCCATTCTTGCGCTGTTTTTTGCGCATCTCAAGTTTGTGCGTAAGCACAAATCCTGCGTGTGAAAAATCTTATTTTTCACACTAATCTCCATTTCTGAGCAATTTATTTCCCACGCTCTGCCATAAGCAGCTGTATCTCGTCCTCGTTGATGCCGACCATCGCTTCTCCTAAATCTTCAGATAACTCTGCAATCAGTTTTGCATCATTGTAATTGGTCACTGCCTGTACGATTGCTGCTGCACGTTTTGCCGGATTGCCGGATTTGAAGATACCGGAACCTACAAATACGCCCTCAGCGCCAAGCTGCATCATCAGTGCCGCATCTGCCGGAGTTGCCACACCGCCTGCTGCAAAGTTTACAACCGGAAGTTTTTTGTGGTCATGCACATATTTTACAAGATCATATGGAACCTGAAGCTGTTTTGCTGCCTCGAAAAGTTCATCTTCACGTTTTGCCGCAACTGCCGCGATCTCGGAGTTGATCAGTCTCATATGATGTACCGCCTGAACCACATCACCGGTTCCCGGCTCCCCTTTGGTACGGATCATCGCTGCGCCCTCAGCGATTCTTCTGAGTGCCTCGCCTAAATTTTTTGCTCCGCAGACAAACGGCACCTGAAATTTTGTCTTGTCAATGTGGTAAACATCATCTGCCGGAGAAAGCACTTCACTCTCGTCGATGTAGTCGATTTCTAATGCCTGTAAGATCTGTGCCTCCGCAAAATGACCGATTCGGCATTTTGCCATAACCGGAATGGAAACTGCACCCTGGATCTCCCTGATCAGCTTCGGATCACTCATTCTTGCCACGCCGCCCGCTGCTCTGATATCCGCCGGAATCCGCTCTAATGCCATAACCGCACATGCTCCTGCCGCCTCTGCGATCTTTGCCTGCCCGGCATTTGTGACATCCATGATGACACCACCCTTTAACATCTGTGCCAGTTCACGGTTTAATTCATACTGCTCTTTTGTATTATTTATATTACTCATAACTAACTTTCTCCTTTTTCAGACAACCAGTTTGATTTTCTGCGCAGTTTTTCAAACAGTTACTCTGTATCAATTTCTTTCCGGATCCTGATGTTATGAAGTATAAGAAAAAACTGGATGCATGAAAACATCCAGTTTTTTCTTTTTCAGCCATGCCAGTTTGTAATTAACATGATCTGAACATTCATTTTTTATTTCAATCCATGATACCATATCAGCACCAATAAATCTTCTATGCCCGGACTGCCCAGCGCATCTTCGTAGACCGCGCTCTTCCATTCTGTGCACATTCCTGTGCACTCGGTCTTACAACATCTTTTGAATAATCTGCATAAATTCCTGCCCGACAGCCTTCTTTTAATGCTTTTTTGACCAGTTTATCCTCCCCGGAATGAAACGTGAGGATCGCCACACGTCCACCTGGTTTTAAGGCGTCTGGCAGTTTTTCCATGAATTCATATAAGACCTCAAACTCACGGTTCACATCGATGCGGAGTGCCTGAAATGTACGCTGACAGGTCTTTTTGATCGTGTCTTTTTTTTCTTTTTCCGGCAGAAAATCCAGTGTTTTTTCAATCACTTCGCGCAATTTTGTCGTCGTGTCGATCCGGTTGCCCTTTCGTATCTCGTCGGTGATCGCCTTCGCAAGCTCCTCACAGTAAGGTTCATCGGAATTTTCATAGAGCATTCCGGCAAGTTCCTCCCTTGTGATGGTATCAAGACGTTCTGCCGCGCTGATTCCTGCTTCCTGATTTAAGCGCAGGTCAAGTGGACCATCCACCTTAAATGAAAATCCACGCTTTGGATTGTCGATCTGCATGGAAGATACACCCAGATCCGCTAAAATGAAATCAAAACCGCCGGCTTCTTTTGCGATCTCATCGATCGTACAGAAATTCTGCAGCCGGATCGTCAGGATATCCTCTCCGTACCCGAGTTCTTCCAGTCTCTTTTTCGTCTTGGCGGACTCCTCCGGGTCAACATCGGTTGCATAGATATGCCCCTGTCCGTTCAGACAGGCAAGCATTGCTTTTGTATGCCCTCCATATCCTAACGTAGCATCAAAACCGGTCTCGCCCGGCTGGATATTTAAGGTATCAAGAATTTCCTGCACCATAATGGAAATATGCATTCCTGCCGGCGTGTTTCCCTTTTTGATGACATGTTCGATCGTATCCTGATATTTTTCCGGCTGAAGTTCTTTATACTTTTCCTCGAACTTCTTCGGGTATTTTCCTTTATAACGTACACGCCTTTTGTGCGGTGTCTGCTGTTCCTGTTCCATATGTCTGTCCTTTCTGTTTCCAAATCATGGTTTCAAAAAAATATTTCTTATGATGATCTCAAAACCACCCTTTTCCATGAACAACTAATATCTTTCATTATAATTGCTGGATTGGAACAATTCAATGCCTGATTGCTTTGCGCATTATAAAAAATCCCACAACACAAAAAATGCCCTCTTCTGAGAGACATTTACCCGCCTGCTTAGAAAAGAGCATTTTTACTTCATCTGAAATTGTATTCACTGACAAACTGCATGTAATCCCAAATTATATGTAATCCTAAATTACATGTAATCCTAAATTACATAGAATCCCAAGTTTACACCATCATCCATATCTACTAGATATTCAGCAGATCACTGAATACTTTCAGTGCACCGTCTGTCTCATGTGCAAGAACACGTTTTGCAAGGACTTTACCAAGCTGAACACCTTCCTGGTCGAAGCTGTTTACATTCCATAAGAATCCCTGGAACATAATCTTATTCTCGAAGTGTGCTAATAACGCACCAAGAGAACCAGGATTTACCTGATCACCGATAATGATGCTGGATGGACGGCCGCCCTCAAAGTTCTTGTTGCGGTTCTCATCGGATTTACCACATGCAAATGCAACGATCTGTGCTGCAACGTTTGCACACAGTTTCTGCTGGCTTGTGCTGTCCTGGATCACAACATCGGTTCCGATCTGGTTATTCTTAAATCCAACGAACTGAAGTGGAACAATGTCGGTTCCCTGATGTAATAACTGGTAGAAAGAGTGCTGTCCATTTGTTCCTGGCTCACCAAAGATCACCGGGCCTGTCGGATAGCTGACCGGCTCACCGAAGCGGTTTACAGATTTACCGTTTGACTCCATGTCAAGCTGCTGTAAATGCGCAGGGAAACGGTTTAATGCCTGGGAATATGGCAATACTGCAGTGCAAGGATAACCTAAAACGTTTCGCTCATATACACCGATCAGTGCATCAAGCATCTCAGGGTTCTTTAATACATCTTCATTTGCGGAAAGTTTATCTTCGGCTGCTGCACCCTCTAAGAACCGTGCAAATACTTCCGGTCCGAATGCCAGGGATAAAACGGCTCCGCCGACTGCGGAAGTGGAAGAGAAACGTCCTCCGATATAGTCATCCATGAAGAAAGCTGCCAGATAGTCATCGCTCTTTGCAAGCGGGGATGTCTCACTGGTAACTGCGATCATATGTTTCGAAGCATCTAATCCTGCTTTCTTTAATGCGTCTTTTACGAAAGATTCATTTGTTAATGTCTCAAGTGTGGTACCTGATTTGGAAACCAGTACGAAAATAGAGTGTGCCACATCAATGGAATTTAAAACTGCTGCTGCATCATCCGGGTCAACGTTGCTGATGAATTTTGCTTCCATCTTGAATGTGTTGTTTTTCTTTGCCCAGTTTTCTAATGCAAGATACATAGCACGAGGACCAAGATCACTGCCGCCGATACCGATCTGAACAACTGTTGTAAACTTCTCACCTGCTGCGTTTGTGATCTCGCCTGCATGTACTTTGTTTGCAAAATCAGCAATGCGGTTCTGCTGCTCTACATAAAAAGCACGTTTGTCCACGCCGTCAGCGTTTACTGCATCACCAAGCTGTCCACGTGTCATATGATGAAGTACCAGACGTTTTTCACCGGTATTTACAACTTCACCATTGTAGAGAGCCTTAAATTTCTCTGCAAGCTGTGCCTCTTTTGCAAGTTTTACGAGTGCATCAAGCACATCATCATCAACAGCTTTTGCTGCATAATTGTAAGTAAATCCCTCAGCCATAGGAATGCTGTAATTTTTTACACGCTCTGCACCGTTCTCGCCTGACATTACTTCTGCAAGGTTTACGCGGGAAGCCTTTGAAAGTTCCTTATAGGAATCAAGGGTGTCTAAGTTGTTCCAGGTAATCATAATGTCCTCCTTGTTTTTCAGAGAGAAATACCCGCTCCATAAGAATCGCGCATTTTCCTCCATAAATATATTTTTAGGTACTTAAAATTTTTTTAGCTTAAGTGATTATACTATTAAATATCTGCAAGTTCAAGCCTCTGCCTTAAGATCGCGAAAAATTACTAAAAAAATTAAAAAATTGTGCACTTACGACCATGTCTGTAATTTTCAGACGGACATTATTTTCCCTTTTTGAACGATGTTTTTTATCTGCAGATCTTTATCCAGCAATAGCAGGTTTCCATAATTTCCAACTGCAATCTTACCGTAATCTTTCTCCACACCGATCGATTCCGCAGGATTTTCAGTTGCTGCCAGGACTGCATCCTCGAGCGGGATTCCCATATTCAGTACACAGTTTTTCATGCAGTCAAACAGGTTTGTGACACTGCCTGCGATAACACCCGGATCTTTTGTCAGGACGGCTTTTCTGCCTTTTACGGTCACGCCCTGCCCGCCAAGCTGGTAGTCCCCGTCCAAAAGTCCCGTAGCTTCCATACTGTCTGAGATCAGAATGACTTTATCTGCCCCGAAAATGCGGAATGTCGTTCTCACCATCGCCGGATGGATATGAATACCGTCTGCGATCAGTTCCACCTCGGCTCCTGCCTCAAGTGCCGCTATGATGGGTCCCGGCTCCCTGTGATTGATCCCCGGCATGGCATTATAGAGGTGTGTCATATGGCCCACGCCTTTTTCCAATGCCTCGCACGCCGTATCGTAATCACTGCAGGTATGCGCGATAGAGATTTTTACCTTGTCATGGCACTGTTCGATAAATTCCATCGCACCTTTTTCTTCCGGTGCGATATCTACCAGTTTGATCAGCCCGCCGCTTCTCTCCTGCAGACGCAGAAACATTTCTTTATCTGCCGGCATAATATATTCCGGGTTCTGTGCCCCGGCTTTTTTTAGATTGATAAACGGTCCTTCCATATTGATGCCGACTAAATCTGCTCCGGTATCTTCTTTGTAATCTGCCGCCTTGTCCATGACATGTCCTAAGATTTCTTCATTATAGGACATTGTCGCCGGGCAGATGGCAAGAACACCATTTTTTGCCTCATATTCTGCTATTTTTAACAGTTCTTCTTTCGATGCCTGACAGAAATCATAGCCTACCGCCCCATGAAAATGAATATCCACAAGTCCCGGTATCGCATACATGCCTTCCCCGTCGATCACATCCTCATCTGTGGCAGTAATCTGACCGTTCTCTGCGATCTCTGCGATCCGTTCATCTTCGATCCTGACATCTTTCTTTTCAAACTTATGATCTTCTGTATAAACCAATGCATTTTTTATGATCATTTTGGATTTTCCCCCTTTTAAATCTCCGAAAGTGCATCCTCATCTGCGATCAGTGTGAAATCCGGATGCATCTGCAGAATGGATGCCGGGACTTCCGGTGTGACCGGTCCGGTAAATGCTTTTTTGATGATATCCGCCTTGTTTTTTCCATTTGCGATCATGATGACTTTCTTTGCCTGTACGATTGGCAGGATACCCATGGTATATGCCTGACGCGGAACTTCATCCTTACTCTCAAAAAATCTCTTGTTTGCCTCGATCGTGCTCTCCGTCAGTTCCACACAGTGTGTATTTTTTTCAAAATGATCCGCCGGTTCGTTAAAACCGATGTGTCCGTCCAGACCAATTCCAAGAAGCTGCATATCAATACCACCGGCTGTTTCTATGATCTTGTCATATTCCCTGCAGACTTCCTCACTGTTAAGATTTTCTCCGTTTGGAATGAAAATGTGGTCTTCCCTTACATTTACATGTTTAAACAGATTTTCCTGCATAAAACTCCAGTAGCTCTGTTCGTGGTTTCTTTTGATTCCTCTGTATTCATCCAGATTGATCGTTGTAACTCCGGAAAAATCAACCTCACCGTTGTTATATGCTTCCACGATCTTTTTATATGCCCCCACAGGTGAACCACCTGTAGCAAGTCCTAAAACCGCATCCGGTTTTAAATTTACCTGTCCTAAAATCAAATTTGCTGTCTTTACAGAAACCTCATCATAGTTTTTTACTTTAATAATTCTCATGTTGTTTTCCTCCCTCTCCCTACTGGTATGAATCATATGACATCATAAAACGCTCTTTTACCGGCTTTGTATCAACCCCACATAACAGGCAGCACATGATACATGCGCCATATACCGGCGGATAGTCCGGAACGTCTAATTCAATATCCGGATGCAGCATCTCTTTTAACATTTCCCGGAATGCCGGTTTCTGTTTTAAAATTCCGCCGGATGCAACCACATATTTTCCGATATCATAATGATCCACGGCAAAATTGATAAGTTCCGCTAAACATGCTGCATTGTTCTTTAAAATCTGCTCTGCGATTTTATCCCCATTTTCATATGCCAGAAATACGCACGGCGTAAACGAAGCAATATAGGACTGGTTTTTACTGTAGATGTCCTGGATGCTCTCCCATACCGTATTCCCTAATTTTTCCTCAACAAGATCCGTCAGTATCGTATGTTCTCCGATCCCGTCCCTTGCATCCTGCGCTGCACAGATCGCATCCCGTCCGATGTGGTAGCCGCTGCCGCCTTTATCAAGCAGATATCCCCGCCCGCCAAAATGCTTTAAATTTCCATTCTGGTTTGCGTAAATGATCATTCCGGTTCCGCTGATTGCAGCCACACACCGGTCAAGATTTTTTCCACAGGCAATGACGTTATAGATGTCATTTTCGCACTGGATTTTTACTTTCGGATATTTTTCTTTTAACATCTTTTTGATCTTTGATGTATTGTTTCCGGAATCTAATCCTGCAGCACCCACAAAGATTCCGCTGATCTTCCCCTTGATCTTCATGAGCGTATCAATGCCAAGCTGCAGGATGTTCATTGCCTCCTCCATTCCTACCGTATTCGGATTGCAGCCGTCAAGGACGATCCGTTTTAAAATTCTTCCGCTTTCCGAAAATAAAACAAACTCTGTTTTCGTTCCCCCGCCATCGATTCCGATCATCATCTTTTCACTGTCACTGTTTTCACCGATCAGCGTATCGATGGAAACATCTAAAATCTCTGAGATCACACAAAGATTTTCGATACTCGGGCAGGACTGTCCACACTCCCATTTGGATACCGCCTGTGGGCTGATTCCCAATTTTTCCGCAAATTCATATTGATTCAGTCCTCTTTTATTCCGGTATGTTTTGATGTTTTCCGCCATTGTCATGATATCAAACACTTCGCATCCCCCATCTCGTTTTTCTAATTTCATTATAAAACTAATGGTTGATTTTTCAAGCATGTGCCGGTTGTTATTTCTTTTTGCGTATCAACTATCAGTTGATATTGAACAAAGAGTCGCTTGCGACTCTTTCGCGCTCGAGCGGTGCTGTTTACAGCTAACTTCTACTCCGCGAGATGCGCATCCCGCCCGGAGGGCTTTTTAATTCATAGGACGTAATTTCCTATGAATTAAAAAAGCAGAGCTGACATCGTACTATAATACAAAAAATCCGGGCAGCAACACCCGGATTTTTTTATGGTCTGGATACTTAGTCCATATAGGCACCCTTCATCGCACTGGTCGCATGCTGTGCATACAATTTTAACAGACCACTCTTATATTTGCTGGTAAAACCTTTCCAGTTCTTTTTACGTTCCTCTAAGATCTGTGCAATTTCTTCCCCGGTCTTTTCCTCGCCTTTGACACCTACGATCGCAAGACGGCGGTTCTCAACATCAAGTTCAATGAGATCTCCCTCTTCCACAAATGCGATCGGGCCGCCGGCTGCTGCCTCCGGAGATACATGTCCTACGACCGGTCCTCTGGATGCGCCGGAAAAACGTCCGTCTGTGATCAGTGCAACGCTGGCTGCAAGTTTCGGGTCGGAGCAGATTGCCTCGCCGGTGTAGAACATCTCCGGCATACCGCTGCCTCTCGGTCCCTCGTAGCGGATAAATACGGCATCTCCCGGTACTACTTTTCCCTTCAGGATCGCATCGATCGCTTCTTCCTCGCTGTCATACGGTTTTGCGTTTAATCTTGCATGGAACATTTCTTTCGGGCAGGCAGTGTGTTTAATGACTGCTCCCTCCGGTGCAAGGTTGCCGCGCAGGATTGCGATGCTTCCCTCTGTACCGATCGCATGGTCAAAATCAGCGATGATATCGGTACGTTTGATCTCTTTTCCGATCAGTGCGGATTTCTCTTTTAAGATCGCATCACAGTGCTCGTAGAAACCGTTCTTTTTTAACTCTTCTAAATTTTCACCGAGTGTTTTTCCGGTAACTGTCATCACATCAAGGTGGAGCATGCTCTTGATTTCTTCCATGACTCTCGGCACACCGCCTGCATAGTAGAAATACTGTGCCGGCCAGTCTCCTGCCGGGCGGATGTTTAGCAGATAATGTGCACCGCGGTGCATTCTGTCAAACGTATCCGCATCAATTTCAAAACCAAATTCGTGTGCGATTGCCGGAATGTGCATGACCGCGTTGGTGGAACCTGAGATTGCAGCATGTACCATGATCGCATTCTCAAGACTTTCCATTGTGACGATATCTTTTGCAGCAATTCCCATCTCAACTAATTTCATTAACTGTTTTCCGGCATCATAGGCAGCCTTTTTTAATTCCGGCGCAGTTGCCGGCATCAGTGCTGTTCCCGGAAGCATCAGTCCAAGTGCTTCAGCCATAACCTGCATTGTGGAAGCGGTTCCCATGAAAGAACATGCGCCACAGCTTGGACATGCATTGTGTTTGTAATAGCGGAGCTGCTCTTCCGGAATCTCACCACGCTCATACTGCGCGCTGAATTTTCCGATCTGCTCTAAGGTTAAAAGCTCATTGATCTTACAGCCCGGATCATTTTCCACATATTCCGGTTTTACAACCGTTGCTTCCATAACACCACCGGTCACAACGATCGCGCTCATCTCTTTTAAACGGCCGATACTCATAAGCATCGCCGGCATTGCCTTGTCACAGCTTGCGATAAAAACACCACCATCAAACGTTGTAGCGTTTGCCTGCGCCTCCACAAGGTTTGTGATCGCATCTCTGTGTGCTAAAGAATAATTGATTCCATCGTGTCCCTGGGACATTCCATCGCACATATCTGTTGCATAATAACGCGCTGCTTTTCCACCGTTTTCATCAACACCTTTTACTGCTTCTTCCACAAAAATATTTAAATGGCTTGAACCCGGATGGCTGTTTCCATAAGTACTCTCAATGATGATCTGTGGTTTGGAAAGCTCCTCCGCCTTCCATCCCATACCCATGCGAAGCGGGTCCATCTCCGGTGCAAGTTCTCTTACTTTCTGACTTCTTAATTCCATGATAGCCTCCATTCCTGCGCTGTTTTTTTGCGCATCTCAAGTTTGTGCGTAAGCACAAATCTTGCGTGTGAAAAATCTTATTTTTCACACTAGCCTCCATTCCTGCGCTGCTTTTTACCGTGAAAATCTATAATATACTAAATTTCATGCTCTGTGATTGCTTTGTCATTACCGTTTCTTCTACACGAAGAAAGAAATGATCAGTGCAACGATAAATCCGGTTCCACCAACCAATGTCTCCATGATCGTCCAGGTTTTTAATGTTGTCTTCTCGTCAAGTCCGATCAGTGATCTTACCAGCCAGAATCCGGAATCGTTAAAGTGTGAGCAGACTGTCGCTCCACCGGCAACTGCTGCAACCACACATGCAAGATACATCGGTGATAAGGATGCGATCTCCGGCATTGCTGCTACAATTCCTGCTGCCATGGTCATTGCTACGGTTGCAGAACCTACACAGATTCTTACCAGTGCTGCAACTAAAAATGCTACAACAACGATTGGAAGATTTATGGATGCCACAGCATTACCAATGATCTCACCTAAGCCGGAGTACTGTAAAATATAACGGAGCACGCCGCCACATGCTGTCACAAGAAGGATCAGTCCTGTCGGCTCTAAAGATTTTGTGAGGATCTTCTCTAATTCCGGCATCGTGTATCCATGCCTTGTTCCAAGGATGAACATTGCGGCTAATGTTGCGATCAGAAGTGCGGCAAACGGCTGTCCTAAAAAGTTAAATAACGGTGCCACACCTGCTAACGCCGGAACCACGCCTGCAACAGATTTCAATATGATAAGTACCAGAGGGATCATGATGATGGTAACGACCGATGCAAAACTCGGAAGTTTGGATTCATCAATATCTTTCTGGTTTGCGATCTGATCCGGAACCGGAACATAAAATTTCTTTCCGCAGACAGCTCCCCAGACCGGACCTGCAACGATCATTGCAAAAAATCCACAGCATACACCGACTAAAATAACCCATCCAAGTTCCACATTTAACATTGTGGCAACTAATACCGGGCCAGGTGTCGGCGGGATAAATGCGTGTCCTACGGCAAGTCCTGCTAAAAGCGGGATCGCATAAAACAGGGAAGATTTCTTTGTTCTTTTTGCAAGAGAAAATGCAAGTGGAATTAAAATGATAAGTCCTGCATCAAAGAATACCGGGATAGAAATAACAAGGCCGGTGATTCCAAGCGCCCATGCAGCCTTCTCATCCCCAAATTTCTTTACCATTGTAACTGCTAAAGTCTGTGCTCCACCCGATGCTTCAAGTATCGCACCGAACATGGAACCGAGTCCTACCAGGAGGGCAATTCCCTTTAGCGTGTTTCCTATACCATCGTCCACCGCCGTTACGATTTCTTCAAACGGCATTCCTGCGATCAGTCCGATTGCAATCGCACCGATTAAGATCGAAAGCATTGCGTGAACCTTAAATTTGATGATCAAAACTAACAACAATGCCAGTCCGATAATTGCTGCAATAACCAGCCGGGTTGTATCTAATTCTGCGACGTTACCCATGATATACCTCCTTATTGATATTTGTATGACGTCTGATGTTTCATTGCGATTATTGTATTTTATTGATCATTTTTTGTCAATACATCTGATGTCTAGTTTGTTAAAACCTCTCTTTTAGACAAAAAAACAAGGTGTTTTCCTAAAAAAGCACCTTGTTTTTTGTATATTTTTCCGATATTGCATCATGTCATATGACGTCTTACCAGTTTTTGGAGTTTTTGTCCCTTACTCATTTTTTTGCTGCGCCTTTGCCTGTTTTTTCAAAATCATCTGACGATTATAATTGAGGTGCATGATCATCGCATATTTTGCACCCGCACTGTCTCCATTTAAGATTGCATCCGTGATCGCACGGTGGGTATCAATCGTTTCGTCTTTTAACTGGCGGTGTGTCAGGTTCACGAACGTGATGACCGCCGACTGAATGATCGGTACCAGTTTCTCAATGACTTTATTTTTGCTGCACCGCGCAATGTAAGTGTGAAATTCCACATCTTTCTGCAGATGGTTCTCCCCGGCAAGATACAGATTTTCCACCTCATCACACAGCCGCTTTAACTCCGCCTTTTCCTCGTCCGTCGCGTTTTCACTTGCCAGCATGGCGATCTCCGGCTCTAACATCAGGCGCACATTGCAGAGGTCTAACGCCAGTTCATATTTGTCCGTAAACCCTGAAAGCCCTAACGGATCATCCTCTAAGCGGTTTGTCCCGATCACATAAGTCCCGGAACCCCTGCGAACCTCAAGCACACCTTTGGAAACCAGGCTTTTTACCGTCTCCCGCACTGTGCTCCGCCCAACGCCGAACAGCTCTGCCAGTTCAAACTCATTTGGCAGTTTCTCACCTATTTTCACCGGCGTATGCAAAATATAATCCATCAGTTCTTCTTCCACATGCGGTGCTAATAATTCCCGGCTCTTTTTTTCCATATTGTATTATTTTCTCCTTTGTCCTGTGTGATACATAAAGACATCATACCACTTTTTGCCGGATGTTTGAACGCAAAATTTTTAACGTGCCTTCGCAAAATAGTCATTCAAAATTTCCTTGATGTAGTGATAGCGTCTTGCATAAGAGTTTTCCACACGGATGATCTGCATATGGTGCGCCTTACAGATCTCATTTTTCTGTCTGTCCCGCTCCCGTACCACTTCATCCTCAAAATGCTCCTTGCCGTCGAGTTCGATCGCAAAAACGGGCAGCTCGCTTTTTCCCCTCTTTTCATAGACAACAAAGTCGAATCTTCCCATATAAAACAGATTATCATAAGTGACATTATCATGGAACACCTGGGATATGGCAACCTCTTTGTGGATCGTATATTTATTCCGGGTGAGCCAGATATTTTCCAGCGCATGTGTCAGGTTTTTCATAAATGCCGCTTCTGTTTCCGTGGAAAACGGCTGGATTCCAAGTGCTCTCGAACTGATATGCTTTTCCGTAATTTTGGATTCCCCGTTCATTTTCACATACTGCACCAGCTCGTACAGATCATCATCCTCATTTCCCTGATGAAGGCGCTCCAATTCTTTCCCGTCCGCAAGAAGGATCAGCTTGTCCTTCGCCCGCGACGTTGCGACATTGATCAGTTCCTTATTATTTTTGAGCCAGTCATAAGTTCCCTTTCCAGTCCGGTCGCTTAACGCCGTGGAAAACAGCACCACATCCTTTTCGTCTCCCTGAAATGCATGTACCGTTCCGCATACAACATGCTCAAATCCGTTTTCTTTGATCCCGCGCTCGATCAGTATCCGCTGATTCACAAACGGTGTGATGACAGCAATACTTTTATCAGGATTTTCCCCCGCATAACGCATGATCTCCTCCACCTCTGCCGGAGAGGTATTCTTCATGTCACCTGGCCCGCCATCCACATTGACATAGACAAGCGGCTGTCTTTCCCTGCTGTCAGACTGCACCTGAAGTTTGGAGTTATAATATTTTTTATTGTTAAAGTCTATGATTTTTTTATTACAGCGGTAATGATTTCGCAAAAGTATCTCATCGCTGACCGCATCACAGGCAAGATATGTCTTATAAATGGAATTTTCGCGGTAATCATATTCATCCGCAACATGGTATTTTCTGCGCAGTTTCCGGTTCGTGAGTTCGTCCAATAAAATAACCGGCTTTAACTGCTGCGGATCTCCCACCAGCATCAGTTTTTCACCCCGGATGATTGGCACAAGTGAGACCGCAACATTGCACTGGCTCGCCTCATCCATGATTGTCATGTCAAACAGCGGTTCCGGTTCACCCAGTTTATGGGAAGAAATGCAGGTCGTTATCATGATTGGAAATACCTTCTGCAGCTTCTTTACATTCTCCGATTTCTGCAGATACTTGTTAAATGCTGCTGCCTGCTCATTCACATCTTCATCATCATCTAAAATTTTCCGTAAATCCTGAAACCTGTTACTTTCCAGCTCCTTGATGTATTTTGCGGAGGTATAATACAGATAACTGTAAAATTCATCCTCATTGCGGTCTAATAGAGCCATTGCATCCCGCTCAGATATCTCACCGATCTTCTGGATTTTTTCATCCAGATTCCGCAGCTGACGCCCCTGCAGATCCGTATGGAAATGAAAGAGCGTCGCCACATTTTTCATCCGTTCCTGATACTCCATGACCTGCGTTAACGTTTCTTTGCGCTCCGTCAGGTCTAAGACTTCCTCATATTCCTTTAACCTGCCGGAAAGCTGTTTCGCCCGGTCGATCCGGTCCCCCTTTCGCCGGTCTAACGTGGAAGAAAATACTTTAATGCCCTGCACCTCTCTCCGCAGCTGGTTGATGTAACAGATACATTCTTTTACTTTTTCCTGATTTCCAAGGCGCAGTACCGGAAATGCGACCCGCTTTCCCTTATAAGTCAGGGAACTTAATTTTTCAAATACATTGTTTATGGGTACATTGTTGTAAGACGCAAACAGTACCGTCATATTGTTAAAAAATGCCGTCACGATCGTGTTTAAGATCGTATTCGTCTTGCCGGTTCCCGGTGGTCCCTGAATATAGGCAAGCGGATATTTCATGGCATTGTTAATTGCAAGAAGCTGGTCGAGATTGATGTTCTGGTTTAACAGCGCGATCGGATATGCCTTCGTTCTTCGCGGACGTTCCAAAAGATCGCCGAAAAATGCCCGGATTGGAAAAGTCACCTGCTCTTTTTCGTACATGTCAAGAATCGCCTTATACTCTTCATGCAGATTTAATGCACAGTCCATGCCAAGTCCGATGACATAGGGCATGTCATCCACAACCGCCCGTGCACCGTTTTTTTCTGTAATCGCATCTTTTATTTTTTCAAGATTTTTTTCAAAATCGGATAACAGCTCATATTCATCCGCATCTAAATACCTTCGGATATTTTCCTGCTCTCCCCCTATGGTAAACTGCGTGCAGATCGTGATATCTTCATCCGGTTTAAATGCCTTGTTTTTTACATCCAGATTCAGATTCCGGTATGCCAGCACATACAATCCATTTTTTGTATGGATGCTTAAAATATTTAGTGCCAGCTTTTGAATATGAAACGTTTTCCCCTGTTGCGTGCCCCGGTTCATGCGCCGCTGAAAATTTGTCACGATCTCTTTAAACTGTTCCTCCGACAACTGGTACTCCCCGTCACGCACCTGATCTCCGTCGATATAGCGCACCAGTTCATAATCGGTCGTATACGGCGTGGCATCCAGTTTGCTGCACATTTCCAGATAATTCAGTATTTTTAAATTTGCCGTGTTTGCAAAAAGGTTCTGGTAGCGTTCCGGGTGCAGCGCGATGTCTTCGATCAGCCGCTCATTCTCCGGGCAGTACGAGCCTTCCACGATCTCGGTCGAGAGGATGGAATCGATATAGATCTTATCGTATCCCTCAATCGAGCACCGGTTGAGATGAAGTCCGTCCACTTTTAAAGTCTTGTTCCGTGGGTCTAAGTCCCGGATTCCGATCCAGTAGTTCGTGTGCTTGCCCTCTTTGTTCAGATATTCAATTTTCAGCCATTTTCCTTCGTGGATAGCTTTGAAGATATCTCTGTGTATACTGTTCATATGTTTTTGCCAGTCTTCCCAATCCTCCTCGCATACTCCGCCAGCTCCCGGTTCGCTTCATTTAACGGTCCAAACTCTTCCACCGCACAGATACATTTTTTACAGCTGTCAATCAGCTGCTTTGCCGCCTGCACCTTATCCTGTCCAACCGGGTAAAATGCCTTTTCTGACACAACTTCTGACGCAAGTGCCACAGCCGCTTTGTACTCCACATCATTTTCCTGCAGGATCCCTGCTGCAAATGGAATGTTTTCGCGCCACAGCCTGTTGTATACCGGGATGCCGCTGCCCGCACCGCCGATCACAAAAATCTGTGAACTGACCGGATCTGGGACTTGACTGCCACTGCAGAAATCTTTACTGCTGCAATTCTCTATGTCAGAATCTTTGAAATCTCTTGTATTCTCATGTCCCGTGCACAAAAAAATCTGTCCCGTCACCGGATCAAAACTCTGATCCGCCACCCCGTATAATTCCTGCACATAATTTCCGGCAAAAATCTCCTCCGGTGTGCCGACGCGGTCGATGCGGTCGCCTCTGACACAGGCGATCGTATCGGAAACTTTCTGCGCAAGGTCAAGCTCATGCAGTGACATAATGACCGCCATCTTTTTATCCCTTGCAAGCATGCGGATGTTTGTAAGTATATCCATCTTAAAGCCCATATCCAGATAGGAGGTTGGCTCGTCTAAGATCAGGATTTTTGTATCCTGACAGATTGCCCGCGCAAGCATCAGACGCTGGCGCTGTCCGTCGCTGATCTTCATGAAATCCTGATCCTGCACTTCACCTGCATGGACAAGCGCGATCGCCTCATCCACTTTTGCCCAGTCCTCTTTTGACAGGATGCCAAATCTTCCCGTATAAGGATAACGCCCGGAGGCAACCACTTCCCTGCCGCTCATCAGCTCCGTGCGGAGGCGTTCTGTCATGACCATGGACAATCGTCTGGAAATCTGGCTGTCTTTTAATTCATCCATGGATGCTTCGCCCAAAAATACGGTTCCATCCAGTTTCTTTAACTGCTTTGTAATCGTCTTTAAGATCGTGGATTTTCCGGAACCATTCGGCCCGATCAGTGTCAGTATCTCCCCCGGCCGGACAGAAAGATTCACATCCCCGATCAAAGGTGTTTTATCATAGCCGACAGTCAGATGCTCTGTGCGGATCTCCTGCATATATGACTACCTCCCCTCCTGTTTTCTCAACATTGCTGCGATCACGACCGGCACCAGAAACAGTGCCGTAACCGAGCTGATACTGATTTCCGTCGGCGCAAACACGGTTCTTGCAATTCCGTCACAAAAAAGTGTCACAACTGCACCACACAAAAAACACCCCGGAATCAGGATAATCGGGCGCGCTGTTTTTGTCGCCATCCTCACCAGATGCGGCACTGCAATTCCGACAAAGGAGATCGGTCCCGCAAATGCAGTCACGCAGGCAGACAGAAGGCTTGATAAAAGGATCATCGTGACCCTCAATACTTTTACATTGACACCAATATTTCTGGCATATGCCTCCCCCATCTGATATGCCCCGATCGGTTTTGCCAGACAAAAAGTCACAAGCACTGCTGCGCCGACGATCACGACGATCATTTTTATATTTTCCCATGTCATGCCGGAAAAACTTCCCATCGACCAGTTGTGAAGATTGACGATATTCGAATCGCTGGCAAATGTGACGCAGAAGTCCGTGATGGCGGAACAGATATAACCGATCATGATCCCACAGACCACCAGCAGCGACATTTTTGACACGCGAAATGAAATTAAAAGCACGAATCCCATGGCAAGCATGGAACCCACAAACGCAGCCATAACCATGCCAAAGGAACTGATCATAATGCCTTTTTCCAGCAGGAAAATCATGGTAAGCGCCACCACCAGTTTTGCGCCGGATGAAATTCCAAGCACATACGGTCCTGCAATCGGATTCTGGAAAAAGCTCTGAAGTAAAAATCCCGACACTGACAGTGCTCCTCCTAACAAGATCGCAGCAAGGATGCGCGGCAGTCTGATTTTCCACACGATCTGCGAAAATGTCTCATCTTTTCCACTTCCCGCAAGGATTGCAAACAGATCCGATGTGGATATGTCCACACTTCCCGCCCCGACATTCCATAAAAACAATACCGATAATATGATAATTGCAACAACAAAAGAGATGATATAACGTTTTTTCATGATTTCCTCTGGTTTATATGAATTCCTGTCAGTTGATTTTCTTCAAAAACCGGTACTCTGCATCCGTTTCCCCATTCAGTACCTTATTGAGATCCTCAATGAAATCACAGGTTCCACTGGTCTGCTGGTAAAAATTGTTTCCGGTTGTGTAGACCTGTCCTGATTTTACTGCTTTAAAGTCGGCAAACAGACTGTTTTTCTGTACCAGTTCAGCGATCGATGTCAGTTCTCCCTCTATTGTACCATTGTAAATGAGAATGTCAGCATCTTTTTCGGCCGCATAGAAATCTTCCATCTGCATTTTTAATGTGGAGAGTGCATTTTCCTCTTCCGGGACATAACCATTTAAGGAATAAGTGCCCCCCGCAAGCTCGATCATTGATGATACATAATCATTTGGTTTCCGTACCGTAATCGTTCCATCCGATGCAACTGCAAAAAATGCTACCGACAGCCCCGTTTTTTCTTTTTCCAAAATCGGCTCAATATGTGCTGCCTGCGCATCAAAAAACGCTTTGGCCTGCTGTTCTCTCCCGAACAAAACGCCAAAAAGCTTTATCCATTCGAGTCTTCCAAGCGGGTGCTTTTCATAGCTGGAGCGCTCGATCATGACCTTGATTCCAAGTTCTTCTAATTTTTCTTTCACTTCCGGGTTGTGCGTGATCATCGTATTTTCAATCGCAAACGTGCATCCACCGGAAAGTAAAAGTTCATAGTCAGGCGCACTGTATTTCCCGGCATAGATCAGATTTCCCGCTGCCATCGCATCTGCCGCCTCTTTTACATACCAGTCTTTTTCTTTTACTCCTGTATATTTCAGATCGGAGACAGCACCGATCTGGCAGACTAAATCCATCACCGCACTCGACACCAGATATACATTTTCAAGCGGCTGTTGTAAAACTGTCACATCTGCCGGAACATCCGCCGGCACTTTGACACCTTTTGGCACAAGCAAAAAACGACCGTTATCCACGATCGTAATCAGCTTATAAGCACCATATTGTTCTACTTCAAACTGGTCGGCGTAGGATAACTCCATACGCCCATTGCAGTCTAAGTCTTTAAAACCTGCCGTTTCCGGAAATTGAAAAGTCAGGGTGTAATCAATCTCATGCGGCGTACTCATTGCCGTCGTATCACCGATCACATCCATCTCACATGGGATTCCATCAATTGGAAATGTGAATGTAGAGTTTCCACCTTCATTTTCATTGAGATATTTCTCCCCGTTCACGATCATGTAATCGTAATGCGTACTGCTCCATGTGATCGTCGCATATGCCACTCCATCCTTCACAGTAACTTTCGCCTGTGAATCCACAGTTGCTTTTCCGCTGCCGCCTTCTAATGTGACTTCCACCGTATATTCGCCATCCTCAGGAACTGAAACTTCTGTGCTGTCTGCCTGTTCTGCGGCATCATTTCCAGTCATGCTTTCTTCTGTTCCATCCTGATCTGCCGTTCCCTGCACATTTTCCTCTGCTGTCTGTGCATTTTCCTCTGTGACTGTACCTGCCGCTCCCTGTGCACTTTCCGTGGCTGTCTGACCAGCCCCGCCTTCTACTGCAGCGGCATTATTTTTTGCACCGCATCCCGTGAATATCTGCATGCACATCATTGCGGATAAGATTACTGCGGTCACTCTCTTTTTATTCATACAAATCTCCATTTATTAGTTATCTGTCTCCTGCGGATCAGAAACGCTTACTTTGTGATCGTACCACTCGCCTTTTGTGCCGAGGATTGCAAGATCAAATTCTTCATCTAATGCTTCTACCGGCACATCAAAACCATATACCTCGTCGGTGGTTCCATCACTGTATTTTACAGTATCCGTTGTCGGCTCTAAAATATCAGCACCGTCTTTTTTCGCATCATCTGCTGTTCCGACAAACAGATTTACAATTTTTTTTGAAACAAGGCTGATATGGATCGTCATTTTTCCGTTTTCTACGGTAAGGATACCACGTCCCTCATCTGCCTCATTTACATGAAACATGCTGCTGTCTGTATCAAACTTTGCGGTGTAAACACCATCCTCGAGAGTACCAACGGTACTCTCTGTGGTGGATGTTGACTCAAGGTTTCCAAGGGAATCAATTGCATCTTTTGTATGATCAATATAGATCTGCTGGATTGCTTCGATTCTTCCAAGTCCTGAAATCTGTGTATCAACGCTGTCAAAATATCCACTTGCTGTGAACTGGCTCTTCCAGGAATCTTCGTCGTCACCTGCCATATCGTTGTTTGCATGATCTCCTGCAACAACCATAAGAGGTCTTAAAACAACTTTTGTATAACCGGCTTCTTTTACTGCCTCAATCACATTTTCGCATGCTGTCTCTTCCGGCTCACCCTCAACAGTTCCGATAAACACATTATCATAGGAAAGATCTTTCATCTGTGCTGCCATCTGGCTGTAGCTTACTTTTGCAGAATGAGAAGTTCCATGTCCCATAAATACGAATGCAGTTCCATCTTCTTTTGCTGCATCTAAAGAATCATATCCTGCTGTCTTTACTGCCTCTGCTGTAATTGCTTCTGCAACTTTTGCCTTATCCTCATTGATCACAGTTGCGTCAGATCCTACTTCACCAAGCATTGGCTCTGCAACGGTAACTGTCTCAAATTTGTCTTTATAATTGTCAAGTGTCTCTACCAGCTCGTCATACTCTGCACCATGCATTAAGTGTGTCGGCTGAACAACAAGATTTTTTACTCCGTTGTCAACAGCTCTCTCTAATGCCTGATCCACATTATCAATCTTTTCGTCATCTCTTGCCTGTACATGGTTGATGATGATCTGTGCGGTAAATGCTCTTCTTACAGACCAGTCCGGATATGCTGCTTCCAGTGCTTTTTCGATTCCACTGATATCCTCGGCACGACTGTCGTTAAATGAGGTACCAAAACTTACTACAAGAAGTTCATTTTCTCCGATATTATCTTCATTTAACGGATCATCCTTTGAGGCATCTCCTGTATCTCTTCCGAAATAATCCGGATCTGCGTTCTCGCCGGAAACTAATTCCTTCTGTGCATCTGTCAATGCATCCCATGCCTCTTTTGCCTCTGCACACTGTGCGTCCGTATCATCATTTCTTGTCTGAACATAGATCGCATCGATCAGTTCTGCGACGTGATCGGCTGCCGCCTGATCGTCAACTTCCGTGCTCTCTACGGTTTCCGTTGCCTCTGTTTTCTCTGAAGATACTGTCTCAGAGGTTTTTGCTGTGTCTGTTGCTGCTGTGTTGCTTCCGCATCCGGCGACCATACCTGTTGCAAGCGCTAATGTGGTAAGTAACGCAATGGTTCTTTTCTTCATAATGCTCTCCTTATTATAATATAATGTATCGTTCATAGTACACAGTGGAATTTTTCCACACAAAGAAACACTCCGCCTTATTTGAGGGCGGAGTAATAAGTCTGCATAAATAAGCTGACAATCTGACAGCCTACATTTACGGTACGACCAATTACTCGTGATCCGGGAAATATTTCCCTGTACCAGACAACTGGCAGGTTTCCTGGCTGAAAGATCATCACACAGATTCCGCCTTCCCAACATACTGCAAAGTACATCAGTGACTTATCTTTGGAATCTGCACTCCCTAATCACAGTGACGAGATCGTACAGGAATCGCACCTGTTTCCCTTTTAACCAACCTATTTTTAATATGAAAAATATACTGTACTTTATGTACTGCTCCATTTCCCGGATAAAAACAGCCGGCACCAATTATCTTCTCTATGAAACTTTTAATATACTAGCATATCCACTCCCTATTTACAACAACCACTTTTCTCTTGCAAATCATTCAAAATATGGTATACTAATCAAGTATTTGCAAAAACATATCTGGAGACGTATCGAAGTGGTCATAACGGGGCGCACTCGAAATGCGTTAGCCCTCCGGGGCACGAGGGTTCGAATCCCTCCGTCTCCGCTCTTCCAAAAGGAAACACAATTTGCTTTATATTTGTGTTTCCTTTTTTCTTTTCACACTTTTTCGTGATTACCCACAATTTCATAGCCAAAGTACCATATTTTTTTAATTTATGTCTACCATTTTTTGTCAAAAAATAGTAAAATAAGTGTAATTAACCTATAGGAAAGGGAGCTTGATATCCATGAAAAGCAAAAGCGTAAAAAATTCACTGACACTAATGTGTCTTATGATTGTTCTTGTATCTGTCATGGTCATTGGCGGTATTTCAATTTTAAATATCAGCACTATGACTTCCACGGCAAACAAGAATTATGAAAATGCCAGGTTAGATGGGTACAATACTGAGATCAAAAGTCAGGTACAGTCTGTCATCGCTATTTTACAGGCAGAATACGACAAATCCCAAAACGGCGATCTGACTGAAGACGAAGCAAAAAAAGAAGCAGCAGAGATCGTCCGCAACATGCGTTACAGGGATGATGGAAGCGGCTATTTCTGGATCGATGATACCGACTACAACCTCATTATGCATCCGATCTTAACCGATCAGGAAGGTAATAACCGTTACGATCTGACAGATCAGAATGGCGTCAAGATCATTCAGGAGATCATGAAGGTCTCGACCGGTTCTGACGGCGGCGGCTTCAATGAATTTTATTTTACGAAAGCCGACGGTGTTACCGTAGCACCAAAGATCGCGTACTCTCAAATCTTTACCCCATGGAACTGGGTTGTTTCCACCGGTAACTATGTAGATGATATGAAAGCGGAAATGAATAGTTCCAAAAACGAAGTTCAGGCGAAATACCATACTATGATCACAGTCATAATCATAATTGATCTGTCTTTTACAGTTGTCGTATTCATTGCATCCCGTATTTTCGGTAATATGATCTGCAAACCTTTGATCGAGATCCAGAATTTTGCAAACAGGATGTCGACCGGGGATCTGACTACCGGAGTCAGTGTTTCAAGTAACAATGAACTTGGAAAAACAGCTGGTGCACTTGATCTTGCACAGCAGGAGGTTGTCGGACTTATCTCCAACATTGATGGAGTTTCCTCTCATTTACAGTCCGCCGTTTCGGATTTCAAAAAGAATTTTGACAGCATGAACGAATCTATCCAGAACGTTTCGACTGCAATCAATGAAATTGCCCAAAACAGTAACTCTCAGGCAGCATCAACTTCAAGTGCCTCTGAAAATATTGCTGAGATTGCCGATGGCATCGCAGATACTTCCTCAGAAATGGAATCCCTTGATCAGAATGCACAGCTGATGCAGGATCGTTCCAATAAGTCCATGGAAACTTTACACAGACTGATTGATGTCAATTCTACAACCAAGACTGATATTGATTCTATGTATAACCAGACTGCCCAGACAAATGATTCCGTCAACAAGATCAGTCAGGCAGCTACCCTGATCAGCGAAATTGCATCCCAGACCAACCTGCTTTCTTTAAACGCTTCCATTGAGGCAGCGAGAGCCGGTGAAGCCGGACGTGGATTCGCGGTTGTTGCAGAAGAAATCGGCGGACTTGCCACCCAGTCTGCGCAGACGGTCAGTGAGATCAACAATATCATTAGTGAGTTAAGCCAGAACTCCGAAAAATCTATGGAGCTGATGAAGAAAATGAGTGAGGCTTCCGACGAACAGGTTGCAGCTCTTGAAAGCACACAGCAGATGTTTGAAGACTTAAAAGGTGCTCTCGATTCCTGTATGGCGTCCATCCAGACCATTACAGGAAAGATCAAGAATGTCAATTCTCAGCGTGAGCTTGTCACAGAGAGTATCGATACCCTGACACAGCTTGCAACCGACAATGCATCCTCCACAGAAGAAACTTCCGCAATGGCAACCGAGCTCGATGCCGTTGTCCGTAAATCTTCGGATCTGGTATCTGCTTTAGCAGATGATATTGAAAAACTTTCTGCAGATATGAAACAATTTAAGCTGTAAATCATATGAACTATATACAAATTAATATTTGCTCAAAAAAACCGTGCGGTAATTTTAACCAGCACGGTTTTTATAACTAAAAAGCAGAACTGCACCCGTGCAGCCCCAGCAGTAAAACGAGTGGAGCAGGCTCAATGCCGCTTCCTCTTAAGCAAAACATTTTTTGATCTGTTCTGTGATCTCACCGTCTATCCATCCCTTTTGCACCATATTTTCCAATATCTCACATGCTGCCTCGTGCGTCATTCCGGATTTATACGGTCTGCTCTCCGTCAGTGCCTGATAGATATCAATGCACGCCATGATACGTTCCTGCCTGTTTAGCTCGTCGGCAGTTTTACCGAACGGATACCCGGTGCCATCGAGTTTTTCATGGTGGAGCGCCGCCCAGTCACGGATATCTTCCATTCCTTCTGCCTGTGATAAGATCAGATATGTGTATCCCGCATGATTTTTCATTTTAGAAAACTCCTCGTCCGTCAGGCGTCCCGGTTTTTCTAAGATATCATTTCCGATTGCTGCTTTCCCGATATCGTGCAGCGCGCCTGCCAGGTACATTTTCAGCACCGTCTCCTCGTCATCACCGAGATATCTGGATAATCTGGCTGCATTTTCCGCAACACCGAGTGAATGGCGGCTTGTAAATTCGGATTTATAGTCGATGATCTTTGCAAACAGATTGGCAAAATTTTTGCACATTTCATCGCTTAAATCCCGCTTTTTTCTCGGAACAATATTCCACAGCCGTTCTTCTAAATCTGCATCTCCAAGACTCAAAAAATGTTCTTGCCCAAACACTTCCAAAAAAGTATCTACGCATGCAGTATCAAATTTTGTCCCTTTATTTTTCAAAAGATAATCTTTCGCGCGCTGCCACACGGCATCATCAAATACCGGCGTCCGGCAGAACGCATCTAAAATATCACACAGATGAATGATCCTTGCAAAAAGAGGGATCTCTTCCCACGTTTTTCCAAATGGTCCGCTTCCATCGGCATTTTCATGGTGATATAAAATCACATTTTTCACATCCGTCAGAAACGGGTACATTTTTAAGTTTTCCTCCCCGTAAATGCAGTGGATGCCAAGCTGCTTTGACGTTATATTTTCCGTATTATTTTTTGTAAGGTCATTGTGAAATTCCTCATGAATATACTGCGTCAGCGCATTGTCGTGCAGCAGCGAACACGCCGCGAGATCCTGCAGGGCATCTCCTGTAATTCCCATTTTTTGTGCTGTGCATACGCTCATATATGCAACTCTTTTTCCATGTTTTGTCGCAACATGGGTCAGTTCCGCTTCGACACAGTCGAGTGCATAAGAGCATGCACCAAGCAGACCAATAATGTCTAATTCCATTTCCCATTCACTCTCTTTTTTATTTTTTTCTATCTTAGCACACCAAAATCACTTTTGATACCACAGAATTGCTTTTCATTTCAGAAAATTATTTCTGCGGGTGAACGCCGTTTTTCCACCGTGCTCTGACAGCATGAACGGCTCATTTTCCAGATTTTCAATTTCAATCTTTTCTTTTACGCAAAGCGGATGTGCCTCCGGCAGCACGACCATGTATTCATCCATTTTTGACATATCACTTTAGCAGCTTCTGCCACACACTCTCACTGTGACCGGCATCTTTCTCATACAAATTGATATACTCTCCCGCCGTGCTGCGATCCTTAAATGCCGGGTACAAAAAACCTCTCTCCGGCACGCCCGGCTCATATTCGCCCTCTAACGGACTGACCGCACAGATCAGATATTCGTACACTTCCTCTGAGCCCTCCTGCCATGCCTTATCGGTCCCTTTGACCGGGACATCGTATCTCCCGTGGAACAAAAAACACGCATATGGGCACCCCGGCTGATATTTCTCTCCAAGCAGCTCATAGAAAAGATCCGGGAATGCATCGTCTTTCAGACCTGTCTCCCTGATCCCGTCAAAGAGCTGCCAGATACTGCCCGGCTTTCTTTTTTCTTCCGGGATCCGGTATTCTCTTAACTGTTCATTTGTTTTTGAGATCAGCACCGTCTTGGCAAGTTCTAAGTTTTTGGCTCTTTCGGATGCAGACAGTTTTAAGAAATGCGTATTGAATGTTCCATCCACATATCCCTCTTCGTCAAAATATGCGCCTGCGATCCGGTCTATGGATGCCCGTGCGGGAGTCATGCGCCTGGTCAGTTCTAACATGTCGTCGCGATTTATCATTTTGGTCCTTTCATTCCCGTAATTTATTCCATTAAATTTACACTATTTTTACACTATTTTTCACTATTCTTTCACTATTTTTTTCTTAATTACTTTCCTTTTTTACACCAGCCCCTGAATCAGGATAAACAGGATCAGCAGCGGCAGTATAAACTGGAAATATGGCTTTAACTTTTTCGAAATCTTAAGGCCCTCTCCCGAATTCGCCTCGTCGATATATCTGTCAAACCCCCAGCCCCACTTTGTTACGCTAAACAGCAGATAAATCAGTGAACCGACCGGAAGAAGCAGGTTGCTGACGATAAAGTCCTCACTGTCGAGCACATCGCGGCCGCCTATCAGATGCAGGCTGCTCCACACATTGTAACCCAGTACACACGGAAGGCTTGCGAGCAGGATGATCACTCCATTGATAAGTGCGGCTTTATTTCTGCTCCAGTGAAACATATCCATACAAAATGACATAATGTTTTCAAACACTGCCATGACCGTCGAAAAACTTGCAAAGGTCATGAAAAGGAAAAACAGACATCCCCAGATCCGCCCACCAGCCATATTGACAAACACATTTGGCAGCGTGATAAAGATCAGGCTCGGTCCGGCATCCACTTCCACTCCATAGCTGAAACATGCCGGGAAAATGATCAGTCCAGACATGATCGCCACAAAGGTGTCAAGACCGCAAATTCTTGCGCCCTCACCGGCAAGCGAGTGATCTTTGCCCATATAACTTCCGAAGATCTCCATTGCGGCAACGCCAAGACTCAGTGTGAAAAATGCCTGATTCATGGCTTCCGTGATCACATTTTTAAGCCCTGTCTCTGCAACCGTGTCCAGATTCGGGACAAGATAAAACTTCACGCCTTCTGCTGCACCCTGCAGTGTAATACTGTGCACCGCGAGAACAACAATCAGAATCAGCAGCGCGCTCATCATGATCTTGCTTATTTTTTCCAGTCCGTTCTGCAGTCCCCTGCTGCACACAAAAAATCCCAGTATCACGGTAAGGATCATCCAGAACGCCATCTGTCCCGGATCTGCGAGCAGATTAGAAAATACTGCCGCAGTATTGTCCGCAGTCATGCCGGTCTGGAATTCGCCTTTTAAAAATTTAAAGAAATACGATACCATCCAGCCTGATACGGTCGTGTAATACATCATCAGCATATAGCAGCCAAACATTGCGATCCAGCCGTGAATATGCCACTTGCTGCCTTCTTTTTCGAGTGCTTTATAACCTAACACGGCGCTTTTTCTGCTGGCTCGCCCCACGGCAAATTCCATGGTCAGCACCGGAAGTCCCATTGCTATTAAAAATATCAGGTAGAACAGGACGAAGATGCCGCCGCCGTTTTGTCCAGCCACATAGGGGAATCGCCAGACGTTTCCGATTCCGATGGCGCAGCCGGCGCTTACGAGCAGAAATCCCAGGCGGGATTTGAAGGATTCTCTTTTCATTTTTATTTTGCTCCGTTTCTTTTTTTACTTAGTGGATTCAAATTCTTTTAGGGCGGTAAGTGCCTGACCACCAAGCAGATACAATATTCCTGTATTGAAGATCGTCATGAGACCGATTCCGACGTCGCCGAGATCCCATACGAAAGTGTAGGCGGCGATTCCGCCGATAAATAGCATAATTAATGCAAGGATTTTGTACAGGGTCTGAAAGATCCATTTATCTCCAAATAAATAGGCGACGTTGCTTCTGGCATAGAAGAGGATGCCTAAAAATGTGGAGAAACTGAATAAAAACAGGGTCACTGCGATGAATATGACGCCAAATTCACCCAGGTGATAGCGCATTGCCGATTGAAGCAGATCCATGCCTTCTTTTCCCGCCACGACATTTTCCGGTGCAGTGAGCATGATCATAGCAGTGCAGCTGCAGATCACAATGGTGTCGACAAATACGCCAAGTGCCTGTGTCAGTCCGGCGCTGACCGGTGTCTCACATTCGGCTGCTGCGGCTGCACAAGGAGCAGAGCCGGAACCGGCTTCGTTTGAAAACAGTCCACGCTTGATGCCGTTCATAAGGACAGCGCCGAAGCCGCCGGAAACTGCCTGTCTTAGCCCAAACGCCTCCTCAAAAATCCGACCAAAAACCGCCGGGATGCTTCCAATATTTTTCAGGATAATAAATATCGTGATTGCAAAATAGCAGACCGCCATAACCGGTACGACCACGTCAAGCACTTTTACCGTCGCATTTTTCCGAAGGACGATCACCGCTGCGATCGCAACCAGTACGATCGTTGTGTAAAGTGGCGGGATGCCAAATGCATTTTCAAAGGAAGATACCACGGAATTGCTGATGACCTGGCTGATGCCACACCAGCAGATTAGTCCTGAAATTGCAAAAAGTACCGCGATCAGCACATGCTTTTTCTTCTTTTTCAATTTTTCTTCACAGAAATGATGGATATAATATGCGGGACCTCCGCGATATCCGCCATACAAAGGATCTTTTTCCTTGTGTAACTGTGCGAGCGTCCCCTCCACAAATGCGGTCGAGGAACCGATCAGCGCAGTCACCCACATCCAGAACACAGCACCGGCACCGCCTGCCGAGATTGCCGCCACAACGCCTACCAGATTTCCCATGCCGACTCTGGTAGCCGTCGAGACGATCAGCGTCTGAAATGTGGAAAGACTGTCCTTTGTTTCCTTTTTTGCCATAAGTGCTTTTATCATATCCGGGAAAAGCCTGACCGGCAAAAATCTTGTGCGGATCGTAAAATAGATTCCTGTCGGAATCAGAAGAATTACAAGTAAAGAAATCCCTATGCTGCTTTCCTGCGGCAAAGGGATCGTAATCAGATCTCCCCATAAAAATGCGTAGATCTTTTCAATGACCGAGACTATCATAGTATATACCTTTTCCATCCTTAGTTTGTACTTTCTCTATCATACTATAGATTGTCTCTTTCATGCAATAAACAAGTGATAATTTAATGTAATATAGTTGAAATATTTTTATTCTGTTACATTTTCAGTTTCCGGAATTTTAAATTTCTGGATCATTCCCTGCAGACTCTCTGCCTCACTGCTCATCTCCTGACTGGCAGCCGCACACTCCTCAGATGTTGCAGAATTTGTCTGCACAACGTCATTGATCTGCTCAATTCCCTCATTGATCTGCTGGATTTCTGTTGTCTGTGTCTCTAATGTATCCGCAATATGTGTAACGTCTTCCGTAATCAGCTTGGAGTTCTCTGCTACCTCCTCCAGCTGTGCCGCAGTCTCTTCCGCGATTATCATACCTTTTTCTACCGCATTCACAGATGTTTCAATCAGTGATGCTGATTCTTTTGCCGCCTGGGCACTCTGTTCAGCTAATAAATTTACCTGATTCGCTACAACTGCAAATCCTTTTCCTGCCTCTCCGGCCCTTGCCGCTTCAATAGAAGCATTCAACGCCAACAGATTTGTCTGGGAAGCAATTTCATTAATTGTTGCAATAATCTTATCAATCTCTTTTGATGCCTCATTAATCTCATGCATAGAAGCAACCATTTCATGCATCTTACCATTGCTGTCTGAAATGGCATTTCCAAGTTCATCCACTCTTCCACTGATTGCTTTTGCAGATTGTGAATTTTTTTCTACCTGTTCAGAAACCCCGGCAACTGTAGCCGTCAGTTCTTCTACAACCGCTGCCTGATTCGTAGCTCCATCTGCAAGATCATTGGAACTTGATGCCACCTGGTCTGCTGCACTTGAAACCTCACTCGAAACATTTTTAATTCCTTTGATCGTTTCTGCCATACTCTTCTCAAATGACATGAAAGAATTTAAAATACCGACAAAATCTCCCTTCCACTCTACTTCCGGCTGAACATCAAAATTTCCTTCTGAGAACAGTTTCATTGCACGATCAATATCATCTACATAAGTTCCCAAAATACGAATTGATTTGCGCATACTGTGCGCCAGTCTTCCAATCTCATCTTCCGAATGATATTCCAGCGCACTGTGTAAATTTCCTTCTGTCAGTTCCTTTGCAACGTCTTCCACTGCATGTAACGGATCCAGAATTGTTTCAAGTACCTTTTTACTTATTACCTTAGCCAGTGTGCATGCACAAACCAGACAGATAATAATACACACTATTCCTGCAACAGCAAAAATAATTGTAGTTCTTGCAGACTGCTCACTTACTTCATCTGTGATCTCATCTAATCTTATGGCAATTTCCACAAGTTTATTTAATGCAGGTGTACAACTATTAAAAATTTCATCAATCGCTTTCTCTTTTTCGCCATTTTTAATTTCTTCTATAATCGAATAACCAATGTTTCCCCAATCAGAAAGAGCAGATGCATACTCATTATATTCCTCATCCGGTAAGACTTTGGTTTTCTTTAATATTTCCAGCTGCGAATCCACTTCTGTAAGCAGCTTTTTTACATTCTGCTCATAACTGTCATAAGCAGATGTATCATTATTTAATGCCATTTCCCTGATATTTTTCGCTGACGTATTCACATTGATCCTGCAGATTTTTACCGCCTGATCCGCAGCATTGACATCATCTATATAATGTAACATATTAGCAAATAACACACCTATGACCACAATAGAAAACAGACCCGAAATCAACATCATACTAATGACTTTTCCGTAGCCATAGTTTATCCTCTCCTGCAGATGCATATTTTCCAATTTGTCTTTCATTGTACTCTTTTGTGACAACATAGATTGTTATTTCCTTTCTCTATTGAATTTTTGAATTTTTACTCTTATATACCAAATTCCATTTTCAAAGTCAATACGGTTTCGGTTCAATTTTTCATATTCTACTTTTCGCATAATATTCAGCACATCCCACGCAAAAAAATTCAGCACTTTTACTAAAAAAGAAAACCACCACTCCCCGGCTCCCGGTTTGTGATGGTTTCCTGCTATATTATTCTGTCCACTTCTTAAATTCTTCATCCGTACATTTCACATAATGTGTCCCGGACACCAGATGATCCGTTCCCTTATTATAATCAATGCCGGAAGTCTTGTAATCGTAGCTCAGTGCCACACGATTTTTTTCCACGACCGGATTCGGTGCAGGTATCGCAGAAAGAAGGCTCTTCGTATATGGGTGGATTGGATTCTCAAAGATTTCCTCCGTTGTTCCGGTCTCTAAGAGATGTCCCAGATGAAGTACCCCGATGCGATCCGAAATATATTTGACCATGGAAAGATCATGTGCGATAAACAGATACGCGGTTCCTGTCTCCTGCTGGATATCCTTCATCAGGTTAACGACCTGTGCCTGAATGGAAACGTCCAGCGCAGAGATACACTCATCTGCAATGATCAGTTTCGGGTTCATGATCAGCGCTCTCGCAATTCCGACACGCTGTCTCTGTCCACCGGAAAACTGATGCGGATAACGGCCCGCATGTTCCGGCGCAAGTCCAACTTTTGCCAGGATGTTTTTGATCTTTTCCTCACGCTCTGCGCGTGTCTTGTACATATGATGGATATCTAACCCCTCGCCGATGATATCGCGCACCTTTTTTCTTGGATTTAAGGATGCCATCGGGTCCTGGAAGATCATCTGCATCTGCGTGCGCAGTGCCTGGCTGTTTGCCTTATTGATCCTGCCGCTGATGTCCATTCCATTAAAATTGATCTCCCCGGCGGTCGGATCATAAAGTCTTATGATACTTCTTCCGATCGTTGATTTTCCGGAACCGGATTCCCCGACCAGACCATATGTCTCACCCGGATAGATCTGAAAACTTACGTTTTCCACCGCATGCACGGTATAATTATTACTTACCTTAAAATATTGTTTCAAGCCTTTCACGGTAAGAAGAGGCTTACTGTTTTCATTCACCGTCATCGATCTTTGCCTCCTTCTTCATTCGCGCAATACGCTCTTTTAATTCAGGCGGCATCTCTGCCTTCGGTGCCCGCGGATCTAACAGCCAGGTAGCCGCATAATGTGTATCTGTCACCTGAAACATTGGTGGATCTGCCTTGTCGTCGATCTCAAGCGCAAACTGGTTACGCGGTGCAAACGCATCGCCCGGTTTTTCGTTTAACAGGTTTGGCGGCGAACCAGGGATCGTGTAGAGTCTCTCATCCGCAGTGTCAAGATCAGGCATTGCAGAGAGCAGTCCCCAGGTATACGGATGTTTCGGATCATAGAAGATCTCATTGATCATACCTTTCTCAACGATTTTTCCGGCATACATGACATTGACGTAATCTGCCACTTTGGCAACCACGCCGAGGTCATGTGTGATGTAAATAACGGAAATGCCTCTCTCTTTCTGTACCCTGCGGATCAGCTCGATGATCTTTGCCTGAATCGTAACATCCAGTGCAGTCGTCGGCTCATCACAGATCAGAAGATCCGGGTTGCAGGCAAGCGCGATGGCAATGACCACACGCTGTCTCATACCACCGGAGAGCTGGTGCGGATAGTTTTTCATACGTTTTTCCGCATCCTCGATACCAACCTCTTTTAACAGTTCTACTGCCTTATCCCAGGCTTCTTTCTTCGGTGTCTTAAAATGCCAGATCATACCTTCCATGATCTGTTTTCCGATCGTCATGGTCGGATCAAGACTCGTCATCGGATCCTGGAATACCATAGCAATTCTTTTTCCATTGATATGTCGTCTGATCCACTTTTTATCTTTTGTTAAAATGTCTACCGTCTGCGGTGTTCCATCCGCATGATGATAGGAAAATTCTATAGTACCGCCCGTTACTTTCGCATTGGATGCCAAAATACCCATGGCAGCTTTCATTGTTACGGATTTACCGGAGCCGGACTCACCAACGATCGCAACTGTCTCGCCCTTCATCAGGTCAATATTGACTCCACGGATGGCGTGCACGCTTCCTGCAGTCGTCTGAAACGTAATATCCAGGTCCCGTATTTTTAAAATCTGTTCTTTTGTCTCTGACATATACGAATCCCCTTTCTTACATTTCTTTCAGCTTCGGATCTAATGCTTCACGTAAACCATCTGCTACAAGGTTAAAGCTTAACATCAAAAGAGCCATTACAACGATCGGCGGAATGATCTGGTACGGATGTGTGGTAAAACTGTTAAATCCTTCGGAGATCAGTGAACCAAGTGAACACTGCGGCACCGGAATACCAAGACCTACGAAACTTAAGAACGCCTCGGTAAAGATCGCCGTCGGGATGGAGAACATTACCTGTGTAATGATCGGTCCAATGATATTTGGCAGAACTTCTTTAAAGATAATAAAGAAATTTCCTGCTCCAAGTGTCCGTGATGCAAGTACAAATTCCTGCTCTTTTAATTTCAGCATCTCAGCTCTTGCGATACGGCTCATGCCGACCCACTCCGTCAACATCAATGCAAAAATAATGGTAAGCATACCCGGCTGCAGTACCAGTAACAAAAGTGTTACGATTACAAGACGCGGAATACCGTTCGCGACCTCCAGAAACCGCTGCATGAACATATCGACTTTCCCGCCAAAATATCCGGAGATCAGTCCATAACTCATTCCGATCACCATATCGATGATAGCGGCTGCTACGGCGATAATCAGGGAAACGCGTGCACCGGACCAGGTACGTGTCCAGATATCACGTCCGAAGTTATCACTTCCGAACCAGTAGTAAAGATCATCCAGACCTTTTTCTTCATAGTAATTGATCTTTTTGGTTCCGGTCGTTGTCTTCATACCTTCACTACCATCAAAGATACCAAGTTTTTCAAGACCTTTTACCCTTGGCGCAAAGTTTTTCTGTGTCAGTGACTGTTCAGAGTAACTGAAATCATTCATTCCCGGACCAATGATTGCAAATACCGTAATGATAATGATCAGGATCAGACCGATCACTGCACTGATTTTTTTGAAATAGCGGATCAATACGTCTTTCCAGAAACTCTGTGCTGCAAAGTTATCATCTAACGCAAGTTCGCCATCCGTATGTTTAAATTTAAAATCTGCCTCGACCGGTATGTAGCCGGCAGCATCATTTCCCACATTCATGGTATTTTCCTGTGACACCATATCAGTCTCCTTTCTTTGCCAGACGAATTCTCGGGTCAATGATTCCGTAAAGAATATCTACCACAAGCATGATGGCAATGTACATTGCAGAATAAATAAAGCTTAATGCGATAACCACGTTGTAGTCGTTCGACTGAATGGCATTTACCAGAAGACTTCCGACACCCGGTATTGCAAATATTTTTTCAACAACCAGAGAACCGGTCATCAGATCGACGATCAGCGGTGCAAGCACAGTGATGATCGGGATCAGTGCATTTCGCAGCGCATGTTTAAAAATCAGCGCCGAACCCGAAATTCCTTTACTCTCCGCAAGCAGCATATAATCGCTGCCGAGTACTTCAAGCATTTCACTTCGCGTAAAACGGGCGATCGACGCCATCGTAAACATCGAAAGTGAGATACTGGGCAGCACGCTTGATCCGAAAATATCGCTCTCCGAAAACAGCATCGGGAACCATCCTAATTTAAATCCGAAGTTATAGCTGAGTGCCAGCGCAAACACATACGATGGCACCGACACACCGATAACCGAAATGATCGTCGCTAACGAATCCCATATCGTATCATGCTTTAACGCCGCAAGAAGCCCGAGCAGAAGCCCGACCACGGCACCAATTAACACCGCATATCCTCCGATACTGATGGAGATCGGAAGTCTTGTTTTTATCAACTGGGAAATTGGTGTATTCTTTGAGATATTGTAGCTTACGCCAAGATCTCCCTTTAACATATTGCCTACATATTTCACAAACTGTACCGGCAGCGGCTGATCCAGTCCATATTTCGTATACAGTGCTGCTCTCTGGTCTGCATTTAACTTCTCATCGTTGAATGGAGAACCCGGCATCAGCTGCATCAAAATAAACAGAACGAGTAAAATTGCAAGCAGCGTAAACAGAGACGTTACGATTCTCTTAAGTGCATATTTTTTCACGTTCTAATCCTCCTTGTTTTTCCGTTCACGACATAGGAAATTCCTGCCTCATTTCCTATAGCGTCAACAATATGATGAAATTGCCGCACCAAAGTTTTGCACTTTAGTGCGGCTATATTCATTTTCCTGTAAAACAGGATTTCTACTGTCTAAATTTCTTTATTCAGTCTTTACAGCATCTTTGTATACACGGTTGATAGCTACCGGATGATACTCAACGCCTGTTACTTTAGAAGAAAGCATCTCTGCGTTGCACTGTGTGTAAAGCGGATAAATAACTGCCTCATCCATAACGATCTTCTCAGCATCGTAAAGTCTTGCCCAGCGTCCCTCTGCATCTGTGCAAAGATCACCGGTTGTACACTCATCAATGATTGCATCGTAATCTGCGTTGCTCCACAGACCGTAGTTGTTAGAGTTATCTGTTACCCACATTCCAAGATATGTCATTGGATCTGCGTAGTCCGGTCCCCAACGTGTTAAACCTAACTGGAAGTTACCGTTCTGCATGTCTTCCACACGCTGTTTCTTCGGCTCAACAACCAGATTTACGGTCAGTCCAGGAAGAGTTGTCTCCCATTGCTCTTTTAATACCTGCGCTACTTTCTGAGGTGCGTCATCTGCATCTACTACGATGTCTAAAGTGATCTCAGATTCTCCAAGTTCCTCTAAACCTTTTGCCCAGTAATCTGCTGCTTTTTCTGTATCATATACACACACATCAGAGAATTTCGTCTGATCTTCGGAGAAGTCAGATCCGTCAGGACCTGCTGCAAACTGCATCGGAACTGCTGTGTATGTAGAAGCGGAACCATCTTTTAATACATCTGCTGTGATGGAATCACGGTCGATTGCCATTGTCATTGCAAGACGTATATTTAAGTTTGCGAGTTCAGGAACAGAATTCATATTCGGGCTGACATACCATAAGTAACCGGCACCAACGGTTGTGAATTCAGGATCATCTTTTACCTGATCAACCTGCTCACCGTTTACTAATGTTGTATCAAGCGCTCCTGTCTGGTAGCTCATTAATGCCTGCTGTGAATCCTGGATTACCTGATAACTTAATCCGGAAAGTTTTACTCTGTCGGTATCATAGTAGTCTGCATTTTTTGTTAAATGGAATGCAGTTGCTGCCGGCTGATAAGAATCCAGCACAAATGCACCGTTTGATAATACTGTCTCAGGACTTGTTGCAAATGTATCTCCACAGGAAGTAAAGAACTCCTCATTTACCGGATAGAAAGTCGGGAAATACATCAGAGAAGTGAAATAGCTGACTGGTACATTCAGTTCGACCTGAAGTGTATTGTCGTCTACTGCTGTCACACCAAGTTCACTCTTGTCTTTCTCACCTGCGATGATCTCTGCTGCATTTTTAATCTGACCGATATCGCTTAACATATATGCATACTCAGATGCGACATCCGGATCAACAGCTCTCTGCCATCCGAATACGAAATCTGCTGCGGTAACCGGTGTGCCGTTGCTCCATTTTGCATCGGTACGAAGATGGAATGTATAAGTTAAACCATCGTCTGATAAATCATAGCTTTCTGCGATTGCCGGAACTGCCTGTCCGTCTGCATCCATCTGCATCAGACCGTCGGTGTAATCAGCGATTACCTCAAAGGATGTTCCGTCGGTAGCCTGCTGCGGATCGAGTGACTCGACCGGAGTTTCAAGCATAACATTCATGTCTGATGCGCTTGCTGCGGCATCTGTTCCTGCAGCATCACCTGCTGCACTGCCTGTCTCTGTGCCTGCGGTTGTTCCCTGTGTTGCAGAAGAACTGTTCCCGCCACAGCCTGCAAGACCAAGCATCATTGTTCCGGCCATCAAAATAGCCAAAACTGCTTTGGTTTTTTTCATAATAGTAATCCTCCTTGTTTTGCGGAGCAAAATGCGACTGCCTTTGCAGGAGCAGAGGATTTTCCTCCTTGTTTTGCGGAGCAAAATGTCTGCTATGCCTGCATAGCATGTGCCTCTTGCAGGAACAGAGGATTTTCCTCCTTAATAAAAATGCGCAAAGATGGCTCTTTTCCTCTGCGCCCCTTTACGCTGATAACACTTTAGCACATCACATTACAAAATGCAAGTATTATGTTATACATTTTGTACTTTCGTACTATTTTCCGTTAATATAATGGGTGAATAGCTTTTATTTTCCCTCACTCAAACAATCATGATTTTAAAATTTTTTGCCACCTTAATCCTATGATGTTGAGCTCAAATAGTGCAGTTTGTCAATCAAAAATCTTGCATGTACTATTGTCATCCTATAAAGATTCGGGTGTCAAAAGGTGGTTTTCAATTTTGGGTCTGTCAAATTGCACAAAACCGAACTTGTTTTGTTCCGTTGTCCGAAAATAAGAAAAACTAAGATTTTCTAATTTTCTCCCAAAGTCACAAAAACAGTCTCGGCTTTGTGCAATTTGACAATCGCTAAGTTATGAACCACCTTTTGACACCCTAATCCTATAAAGAAAAAAAGCCCTCCAGCCATTAGATTTTTCATCTAACTTCTGGAGGGCAGTTCTCAAACTGGAGTTTTGTAACTAAAAACAACAAATCCATGCAAAAATACAGTCAATATTACTTTGTAAGATCCTTGATGACCTCTCCTGCAAGGATCAGTCCTGCCACAGACGGCACAAACGCAATACTTCCAGGGATATCACGGCGCTCGGTGCATTTGTGGACGGTTCCCGGAGGGCAGACACAATGTGACCGGCAGCTGATACTCATATCCTCGATCGGTCTTGTCGGCTGCTCTTTGGAATATACGACCTTTAATTTTTTGACCCCGCGTTTTTTTAACTCACGGCGCATGACACGCGCGAGCGGGCAGACTGACGTCTTGTAAATATCAGCCACCTCAAACTGGGTCGGGTCTAATTTATTGCCAGCTCCCATGCAGCTTATGACAGGCACATTGCACTCTTTTGCGCGCATGATGATCTCTAATTTTGCAGTGACCGTATCTACTGCATCCACGACATAATCATACTCAGAAAAATCAAACTCATGCGCATTTTCCGGCAGATAAAAACATTTTCTCGCTTCCACTTTTGCATCCGGATTGATCTCTAAGATACGCTCCGTCATCACATCAACTTTATATTTTCCAACCGTTTTTCTGGTCGCAATGATCTGACGGTTGATATTCGTCAGACATACCTTGTCATCATCCACGATCACAAAAGAACCGACTCCGCTCCTGGCAAGCGCCTCAACCACATAACCGCCGACTCCGCCGATTCCAAAAACTGCAACTTTTGCATTTGCAAGCCGTTCCATATTATCTGCACCCAGCAGTAACTGGGTTCTTGAAAACTGATTCAACATATCCTGTGCTTTTCTCCTGTTATTTCCTTATCTCTTAGTTCCTATTATCATTTGTGCAAAATTATTTTTTCCATATCGGGAAGTGCATTCTTGCGTCTTGTACAAAATTATTTTTTCTCTATATCAAGTGTCTCATTCATACTTCCCATACGATATCCACCAAGGTCAAGCGTCACATAGGCAAATCCAAGCTGTTTCAGGTAAGAATAAATCTTTTCCCTGTTTTCCCCTTCTACCAGTTTTGCGATCTCATCCGGCAGCACCTCGATACGCGCAATATCCCCATGGATCCTTACGCGCACCTGATGAAAGCCCATATCCAGCAAAAGCTGCTCCGCCTTATCCACCATGCCGAGTTTTTCTTCGGAAATTGTCTCCCCATAGACAAACCGGGAGGAAAGGCATGCAAATGACTGCTTGTCCCAGGTTGGCAGTCCCATCTCTTTGGAAAGTGTACGGATCTCTTCTTTGTTCAACAAAGCCTCCCTGAGCGGACTTTTGATACCAAGCTCTGCAACTGCGACCAGTCCCGGTCGATAGTCACCATTATCATCCATGTTGGATCCCTCAGCTACGGCATTGATATGATACTCTTTTGCAATTTCCAGTATTTTCTCAAACAATTCATGTTTGCAGAGATAGCAACGGTTCTTCGGATTCTGGCGAAATCCCTCGATATCAAGTTCTTCCGACTTGCATACAATGTGTCTGATTCCCTGCTCCTTGCAAAACTGCTTTGCCTCCTCTAACTCCCTTTTCGGGAAAGAACAGGAGGATGCCGTAACTGCGATCACATGATCCGCACCAAGTGTTTCCTTTGCCGCTGCGAGCAGAAATGTCGAATCCACGCCACTGGAAAAAGCGACTGCAACACTGCCCAGTGACTTTAAATATTCCTGTAAATTTTTATATTTTTCCTGTACTGACTGCATAATAATCCTTTATTTCATATAATTTAATCTATTCTTACCACTGTATAATCGCCCATGGCATGACTGACATAAAAGATCACATATACTTTTCCGTCGTGCACATAAGACTCTCCCATCGTCTCATCGGCTCCGTAATCGTCCACATCTCCGTCAAAATGGGTAAGACTTGCCGCAAGTGCTTCCTCCGTTGGTTCCATCCAGATGAAATTAAATTCCAAAATATCTTTCATCGTAATTTCAGTAGTCGGATTTCCTTCCGGATCCAGCACGGTATAGCCCTGTGCAGTATCTGTATTGTCTTTTCCGGCAAATAAAATTTTAGCCGTCTCATCCGGATCTGCAAAATCAGAAAATGTCATTTTTTCTCCGGTCTTCATGTTAATATTAACGGAAGTAAGTGCTGCAGAAGGATGCGCTGCTCCTTCATAATCATAATAACTCTGACAGGTCAGAGAAAGCATATCCTTTGTCTGTTCCTGCACGGTATATGTGAGCACCACGGAATCATTTGCACCAAGGTTCATCTCCTCCGTATCTCCCGTCATTTCCCCGGCAGCTTCTTTTGCCGTATTTTCAAAGTAAGTATTCCATTCTTCCTGTTTTTCGGTATCACTCCAGCCTGTAATCTTCGGATAAGAAATATCAACCAGATCCGTCTTTTTGTAGCTTACCATCTCTATCTGATAATCAGACTGTGCGTCCTGCCCTGCCTCTGTTGTGGCAGCGGCTTCTGTTTCGTCCTGTTCTGAATCCTCCGAAACCTGTGAGGTTTCTGGCTCCGTTTCATTCTGTACTGTAGTCTCACTGGTTTTCTGCTGATCCATAGAGCCTGCCGCACCAGTGTTTTTATTTTCACCACAGCCTGCTGCAAACGTGAGTGACAGTGATAATACCGTAATTAATATAAGATTTCTTCTTCTCATATAGATCCCCTTTTCTGCGCAGTTTTTTACACTGAATTCCTTTTCTTTTATAGATAAATTAGTCTGCCAGCATCTACTGCTCCAAAAACTTCACAATATCTTCCGGTTTTTCTGCAAAATTTGTCGCCCCGTGTTCAATCAGGAACTCCTTATCACGGAATCCCCAAAGCACTGAGATGCACGGCAGTCCTGAATTTTTTGCCGTCATGACATCCACATCCGAATCACCGATGTAGACTGCCGTATCCGCCGGTTTTCCAAGTTCTGCAAGCGCCGTGTGCACCATATCCGGCGCTGGTTTTCTCGCCACACCTTCGCGCTCCCCGATCGCAGCCTGCACAATGCCTTCGAAATAAATCTCGTTTAACTCTTTGACTGCAAAATCAATCTTATTCGAAACGATTGCAAGCGCATAACCTTTTTCCTTTAATTTGCGGAGCACCGGAACAACACCATCGTAAGCTCTCGTTTTGTCATTGCAGTGTTCTCCATAATACTTTTTAAAAACAGCAAATGTTTCTTCGAATTTCGGATTGTCAAATCCGCCCGGAACGGAAAGCTCCATCAGACGACGCACACCGTTTCCAACAAATGCACGCACTTCCCCGATCGTGCGCTCCGGCATCTGCATCGTTCGCAGCGCATAGTTTGTGGCATCTGCCAGATCCTCTAACGTATTTAATAAGGTTCCATCCAGGTCAAATACGACTGTTTCATATTTTTTCATAATAATCCTCATTTCTGCTTGTGATAAATCTTTTGATCCACACATATTTCCTTTTTCTAATTGACACTCACGTTTCCCGCAAGCACCTGCTTGTAATCTTCGTAATTCTTTGCAAGGAGCGCCGGTGTATCCAGTCCATACGGACATTTGCTCTTGCATTTATTGCAGTGCAGGCAGTTTTCGATCTTTTTCATTTTCGCCTGAACCTCTGGTGTGAGCTGCAGTGCAGACGGAGAGCGGCGCAGCAGAAGCGACATACGCGCACAGTTATTGATCTCAATGCCCGCCGGACACGGCATACAATAACCGCAGCCGCGGCAGAAATCGCCTGCCAGTTCTTTTCGGTCATTCTCGATCAGTGCACGGATCTCATCCGTCATTGTTGGCGGATTATCAATATATGAAATAAATTCGTCCAGCTCTTTTTCCCGCTGCACACCCCAGATCGGCAGTACATTTTCATACTGCGCCTCAAATGCATAGGCTGCCGCAGAGTTCGTGATCAGACCGCCGGACAATGCCTTCATTGCGATAAATCCCATGTCTGCCTTTTTACATTTTTCCACTAATGCAATATCCTTATCCGTTGCCAGATAGCAGAACGGAAACTGCAATGTCTCATACAGCCCGGATTCGATTGCCTCCTCGGCAACCGCAAGCCTGTGGTTCGTGATACCGATATGACGGATCTTCCCCTGCGCCTTTGCCTCAAGCATCGCCTCATAAAGTCCTGTTCCATCTCCCGGTTTCGGGCAGAAAGAAGGATTGTGGAACTGATAGATATCAATGTAATCCGTCCTTAAATTATGTAAAGAAATCCCAAGCTGTTCCCAGAATTCGTCCGCATTTTTTGCCGCCGTTTTGGTCGCAATGTAGACTTTTTCACGCATTCCGTCGAATGCCTCGCCTAATTTTTCCTCACTGTCCGTGTAAAACCGCGCCGTATCAAAAAACGTAATGCCCGCTTCATACGCTTTTCTCGCCAGTTTTACCGCATCCTCCGTGCTGACTCTCTGGATCGGCAGTGCGCCAAATCCATTCTTATTTACTTTGATCCCTGTACTTCCTAAAACTACCGCTTCCATAACTCTTATCGTTTTCCTCCTTAAATCAATCGTGTTTTAACCACTATTTACTCCCAACATTATCTATGCAGCAGAATGCACACCCACGAACATTCTATTGTTTTAAATAAGGGAAAATTAACTCGCTCTTATTCCGCTTATCAAACATATTATTATACTGCAGTATCTCATAATTTTTCAGCCATTTTGCATCCTCGCCGGCCGCATCTTCCACATGTAAAAATTTTCCCTGCGATTTGGAATAAAATCCTCTCGAATTGACCGCCGGAATTTCTTCCATCATGTCGGCTAAAAACTGATTGTATGCCGGAAGCGCAATGCCCGCACGCTCCAACGCCAATGTTGACAGATAATTAAGGCTTGTCAGTTCCACACTTTCTTTGCCGCTGTCATAATTCGTCCAGATAAAAAACGGTACGGTGTAAAGATTTTCAAGTTCAGACAGCGTCAGTCCGCTCAATCCTTTCCCATTCAGATACGGATAAAAACTGGATGACAAACTCGGCTGATGATCTCCGAAAAAGACGATCTCAACCGGATCATCCACTTTTTCAAAATAGGAGATCAGATACTCTAATGCCGAATCACTCTCGTGGATCAATGACAGGTACTGGTTCACGTCCGGATAATTGATGCCAAGCATACGCGCTTTTTCATCAAAATTGTCATATTTCTCCGTATAACCGCCATGATTCTGCATGGAAATACTCATAATGAATAAATCCTCGTTGGATTTCTTACTCTCATAACGGTCGACGATCTTCTCATACAATTCCTGATCTGTAATATAATCACGCAATATCTTCGTCTGGTCAAAATCATCGATAAAATGCGTTTCATCAAATCCCATATTCGGATATACGATATTGCGGCTCCATCCGGTATCATAATAAGGATGCATTGCCACACAGGTGTAACCGATATTTTTCAGATTTGACACCAGAGAAGTCGGTGTATCCGTGATATACTGCTGATAGACAACCGAACCGCTCGGCAGAAATGCCATGGAATTTCCCGTCAAAAATTCCCACTCGGAGTTTGGTGTTTTGGCGCCAAACACGGAAGAGAGCGCATGCCCCTTGATCGTATTTTCCTCCAGTGAATCGTAAAACGGTGTCAGATCGATATTGGTTGAAAAATTCCCCACCACACTAAGGTCCGCATAGGATTCACTCATAACCACAATAATGGTCGGCTTCTTCTCCGTTTCTCCGGTGGCTGTATCCGTCTCTTTGCTGTACTGATCCTCAAGTTCCTTGACTGCCTCTTTCGAATACCCATCCGGTTGCGCAATAAAGCAGTCGCGGATACTTAACACAAAGTTTAAGATATAGCCGTTTCTGTAACTTCCTTTTTGTTCCCATGTCTCCGTCACAACACCCTGCGTATGCTTTCCAATGTATGCACAGCACAGCACGGCAAGTGAAATGCACACGATCAACATCGGAATCCTTTTCTGAAAGGAAACATGTAACTTTCGGATAAACGCAATGTACAGCGTGGAAAGGAGTATTACATACCCTGCCCTTTCATCCAGGGCAAATTCATAATTTCCCGCCACAGAAAGCCCGGTCTGGATGGACTTTAAATCACTGAAAATAAACTCATTTCCACGAAACAGATATACAAAATAGTTGATCCCGGCAAGGGACAACAGCACAATATGCGAAATCAGACAGGTCAGTCCTGTATTGTTTGTAAATACCTGAACAGCCAGAAAAACTACCAGACAGCACAATACATTTAACAGCATTTTATTGTCGGATATTTTTGCTCTCAGTTCCGCATCCAGTAACAGATACTGGATATGATACGCCGTAAAAATGCCGCCTGTCCCAAGCATGATCGCACTCCACAGCCATGAAAGCTTTTCGTTTAATTCAATCTTTAAACTTTTAATTCCAAAATAAAGTACTCCAAATCCAAACAGTACCCATACCGGAAACCTTATCACTGCAAACAGCACTGCTGCAAAGACCACTGCCACAGCAAGTCTGATCAGATTCTCTTTTTCAAAATATAACTTTATCTTCATGATTTCCTCATATTTCCATCTTTTATCGTCTCTTTTTCAACAAAGTTATTCTATCATTACATACAGATTTGTCAATTTTGTGAAGATTAAACTTTTCTTAGTTTTTTTCTTTTTCATTTACGGAATATAGTTTTATATACATAAAATCCCCCTTAAGCAGTTTGGAAACATTTACCCTGTCTGCTTAAGGGGGATCATACATATCTTTGTGCGTTTCCTATTGATTGGCCAGCCTTTATTTTGTCTGTTTTTTAAAGAAATCATCGATCGCTGCATGCAGTTTCTGCGCATCCATGCTTTTTAACAGGTAACCATTCGGCTTTAACGACATCACGTCCATAACCGTCTGTGCATCGTTTTTTCCGGTAAGAAAAATGATCGGAATGTTCTGAAATTCCGTATCTTCACGAATCATCTGCATAAACTGTCTGCCATCCACGATTGGCATTTCATAATCTAACAAGATCAGATCCGGTATATTTAAGGCAAGATATTTGATCGCCATCTCGCTGGAATTGACAGGAATTACCTGATATTTATCTTCCAGCAGTGTTTTAATATTCCGGAGGATCACTCCCGAATCATCCACCGCTAAAATAGTTCTTTTTTTCATTTTATAATATTCATCCATCTGCCTTTTGATGTTTTCCACCATCTCCACCACATTGATCGGTCTTATAAAAATATCGGTAAACATCTGTTTTGGAAGTGTTTCCCAGAGTTTCTCAAGCTCTTCCACATTTCCCATGACAAACACAGGCGTTTTATGCTTGATTGCATGATCTACGATCACTTTAACCCCAACCGCCTTTAATCCCGCAATAACCCTGTCATGGTATCTGTCAATTCCATAATCTCTTCCAGCGATACATCCGCCACATAAACACGCAGCTGATCCATGGATTCCCTGATGCATTCCGGAACCTGATATTCTTCAAGTTGTTCCATGATCTGATCCACTCCATCAAGGTCAAACTGTTCTATGCACTGGTGTATCTGCTGTAATGCAGTGATCCACTCTCCGTCCGAAAACTCTTTTTTTGCATCCTCTTCCTTCTCTGCATAGGGGCGCAATATATTTTTTAAATCACGGTACAGGGTAAGCACATCCGGTGTTTTTTCCTCTAACACCTCTGTCTTACCCTGTTTTCCATAATCCTCAAGTTCCTTTGCTGCCTCCGACAACGGTACTGCACCGATCAGAAGTGCAGAACTTTTTAACGCATGTATTTCAATCACATAATCACTGATCAGGCCCTCTTTCAGGCACTGTTCGATCTTATTTGCCTTACTGTCGATCGTACGGTAAAATATCCGGATCGTTTTCATAAGTGCAGCTTTCGAACCACAGTGCTTTACCCCCTCCTCGAATGAAAATCCCATCTGTGGATCTTCCGGCTGTATCTCACGGTCAGAGAGATCATCTGCAAGAAGCTTCTTTGCCTCCTCCTTCGGGACATCACGCACAAGATCTTTTGGCAGCCACAGTTTCAGCTGGTTACAGATCCGTGCAAAATCAATCGGTTTTGCAACAAAACCATTCATTCCTGCATTCAGGAATTCCTTTCTGGCATCTACCATTGCATTCGCAGTGAGTGCAATGATCGGAAGCTTCTGATACTTGTCCTCCGGCAGTGCACGAATAGCTTTTGCAGCTTCTATTCCATCCATAACCGGCATCATGTGATCCATCAGCACCAGATCATACTGGCTGCCCCTGACCATTTTTACTGCCTGCAGTCCATTTTCTGCCGTATCAATCTGCATCCGGAGAGGTTTTAGCAGTTCTTTTGCCACCACAAGATTCAATTCGTTATCATCCACAAGTAAAATGTGTGCCTCCGGGGCAATAAACAGACATTCCGCTTCTTTTTCCGTCACATTATCTTTCTGCCCATTATAATTTACCGCAGAAACAGGCGTCGGATCAATGATTGTCTGTTCTATCGTAAAGAAAAACCTGCTTCCCTTTCCGTATTCACTTTCTACTTCGATAACCCCTCCCATCATATTGACTAAATTCTGGGAAATTGTCAAGCCCAGTCCGGTTCCTTCCACATAACGGTTTCTGTCCATCTCCACGCGCTGAAACGCATCGAACAGAATTTTCTGATCTTCCTTGCGGATTCCGATCCCGGTATCTGCCACCTCATAATAAAGCATTACTTTATCCGTATTTTTCTGTCTGACATGCACGGAAAAGCGGACGCTGCCTTTCTCTGTATATTTAATGGCATTATTCACCAGGTTTATGATGACCTGACGGATACGCCCCATATCCCCTTTCAGCTTACATGGAATATCCTGATCAATATCATAGATCAGTTCCAGACCGGAATGTCCGATCCTGTTTTCCATACTAATCCTCAGATCATGAAACAGTGAACATGTATCATACGGTTCATCAAACAGCTGCATTTTACCGGCTTCCATCTTTGAACAATCCAGCACATCATTGATGATTGTAAGAAGCACACGCCCGGAACTCTGGATATTCAGCAGATATTCCTGCTCCTTCGGTGAATGCCGGGAACGCAGTAAAATCTCTGTAATTCCCACAATAGAGTTCATCGGCGTACGTATCTCATGTGACATATTCGAAACGAAGTTGGTTTTGGCACGGTTGGCATCTTCCGTCTGTAATACAAGACGCTTCATCAGATGGTTCTGCTCTATGATCTTTGTCACATCAACAATCGTCATCATATATCCCTGTATCAGTTCATTGTCCTTTAATACCGTTTCTTCCACCTGATAATGCCGGTCTTTCCAGTCAAAAAAATCCTGACTGCCCTGAATAAATGCATATATCTTATCATCCGTGCTATATCCCTGTTCCTTATTTATAGAAGTAATAATTTTATCCGCCATCGAATTTAAAAAAAGGAAACGGTGATCCGCATCTGTTACAATGACAGCTTCTTTCAGATTATCAATAATATAATTTTTTGCATTTTTGACAGGATCAAACAAGCCGTATTTTACAACGGCAATGCTCATAAAGATACAGGACAACAGAATTCCAAGAGGTGTTGGATCATCTCCTTTTAGAATTTTTAAAATGCGCAGAGACAACAGGAGCATTGGTGAAAGCATCGCTGCGATCATAAGGAAATGGATTTTTCCTTTATTGGGCATACTTCTCTGAGAGCAGTAGGAAGAGATGATGATGCCGATCGTAGTCATGATTTCTGCCAGTAAGAAAGCCATATAGACATAGTACATTGGTGCTGGAGAGATTTCCAGCGTATATCCGTTCAGGTTTGCCTTCGAAGGAGCCAGCCAGTAATCTTTATAGTATAGATGATGATAATCAACGGTTGCGATCATAACATAAAATCCCATGTTTAACACAAGAAGCAGATGGATCACCCACTGTGGGATTTTTATATTTTTCCAGCGTATCATAAACATGAGGGCACAGAAATTACCATTATACCATGTCCTGGTGGGTTTGATAAATGTTTTTTCGTAAATTTTAGTTGACTTTAATTTTCAACATCTGCTGCCAAAGCTGCCCGCACTCTCTTTTTTCAAATCCGGCTTCTTTTCAAACGTACATGATGGATTCCTTTTACGAAACTCATTTGATTTTCCTCCTTATCTTCCCTGATATCCGCGGCCTTCCCTTCCCGGCATATCCTCACTTTTCACATAGCGGGCATTGAACTCCATATTGATCTCACGCAATTCTTTTTTCCCGTCGATGTAATCCTGGTACATTTCCACGAGTCCGGACATGCAGCCATCACAGGCTGCATCAATATTTCCTAATGATTCCGCCACGATCTTCTCCCGCTCTTCTTTTGTTGTCTCTGAAATTAAATAGCCCATTGCATTTCTCTCCTTTTCACTCATGCCGCTTTTCATTATACCATCTGTCATCTCAAATATCTCAATAACTTTATCCGCCATCTCACATCCTTTTTCCGTGAGTGCAGTATCAGCTTTGCCAGTTAAAGCTCACTCCGGAGATTCCATTGATCATACATTCATTTTATACCAAGAGCCCGACTTTTTCGAAGCCGGGCTCTTAAATTTCTTCACATAAATGCTGTGTCATAACCGATGACATTCTATTTAGAGTATCATGAAAAATCTCAGACTTATGTAGATCATTTTTTCAATACAAATGAAGCTTTATTACCTGTCAAACTGTCTTTTCCGATAAATATTTCAAATTCTCCTGCTTCGCTCGCATAGATTCCATCCTCTGTCAAAAAACGCAGTTCCTGTTCTGTTATGGTAAAGACTACCTTTTTTTCCTCTCCAGGCAAAAGCGTAACCTTCTTAAAATCTTTCAATTCTTTGACCGGACGCACTACAGAAGCCGCAATATCATGGATATAAAGCTGCAGGGTTTC
>ENA-UONQ01000114-UONQ01000114.1-human-gut-metagenome-genome-assembly--contig:-CS26-NODE-114-length-109913-cov-32.468305_pt1 | contig 109913 bp, 114 predicted proteins | sample MGYA00242460_ERZ724007 | MGnify/ENA metagenome assembly ERZ724007
ATTATAACTATAAGCAAAAGGACGAATGAAAAAACTCTCGTTTTTTCACACGCCCATTTTTTTATTTACTCACGATTTATACGTTGTATATACAGTCATTTTGGGATATAACTGTGGATGTCAAAGTGCAGAAACTGCACAATTTATCATGAATTTCAGGAGGTAATTCTCATGGGAACCACGCAGCCAATCAGAAAAGAGGACGAGTTATATTCATTCCGTATGTATTATGCAGATGAAAAACCGAATGTCCGCAATTATACACTCATTGTCCTCGGTTTAAATACCGCACTCCGTATTGGTGATCTATTATCTTTAAAATGGTCATCTGTATACAACTTCCAATTCCAAAGCTTTTACGACCATATTTTGATCCACGAACAAAAAACTGGAAAACGAAACAATGTTCTTTTAAATGCCACTGCAAAGGATGCACTACAGGCATATTTCAATGAGCGGTCCCCGGAGGAAAGCGAATATATTTTCACGAAAACAACCTGTCACGAAAAACCGCTCAACCGCTCGCAGGCATACCGGATCGTCAAAACTGCCGCAGTTCACACCACACAAGAAGACTGCATCAGTTGTCATTCCCTCAGAAAAACATTTGGTTACCATGCATGGAAACAGGGAACTCCGCCAGCACTTTTAATGGATATTTATAATCATTCCTCCTACCGCATCACCCAGCATTATCTCGGAATCAGCCAGGATGAACGTGATGAGATTTATCTGAAACTTGATCTATGACCACTCCTGCTGCAGTTCCTGCTCCCGGAACAGTGTATCCACGATCACATAGTACTCTGCAAGGCGTTCCGTCTTTTTGATCTTCTTGAGATACTTCTCCGGATTCGTGAAACTCTTACTCATATAGCACCAGAGTTCTTTCATTTTAAATAACGTGTTGCGGTCGCCGGACATCACGCCTTTGTAACCATCACAGATATCATCATGGAATGCGCGGAGTGTCTGCTTGTCCACTACATTGCACTTTTTGTTTCCAACCAGTGTACCCGTATCTTTAGCCGCAAACTGAGCCTCCACCATCCGAAGTTCTCCGACCAGCCCCGGATCCTGCAAAATACCTCTGCCAAGCATGACTTTTTCTGTTTCCGGAAATGTCTGCCGTAACCGCCCGTATGCCCCGACCGAATGAATATCCCCATTGAAACAAAGCGAATGTCTGCTGTGCTCTGCTGCATACTGATAGGTTTCCATGCGTGGCGTATATTTATAAAAATCCTTCTGGATCCTTGGATGGACGATCAACTCCGATAACGGATATTTCTCATAAATCGCAAGGAGATTCTCCCACTCGTCCGGCGAATCTTTTCCGACTCTGGTTTTGATGGAGATTTTGCAGTCACATGCATTGAAAATTTTATCAAGAAAACTGTCCAGCTCATCCGGTACTGCAAGAAATCCAGCCCCTCTGTTTTTTGCCACCACCGTTCCGGACGGACAGCCGAGGTTTAAATTCACCTCATCATAACCATATTGCTTCAACTGGTTTACAATCGAAATAAAATCGTCCGGCTGATTTGTCAGGATCTGCGGAACAACTTCCATACCCTGATTATGCTCAGGATCAATGTCCTTTTTCACTTTAAAATCCAGTTTTTTATTTGTGATAAACGGAGTGAAGTACCGGTCGATATCATGAAAATATTTCTGATATGCGTTACGGTAAATATAGCCGGTCAATCCCTCCATCGGTGCCATGTAATACTTCATTTTCTTTCCTTCCTGTTATTCCCGGCTCTGTATGATCTGGTAGATTTCTTCCGTCTGCGCATCGTCAGATCCACTCATATAATAGTCTGTTCCATCTGCAGAAAAATGCAGAAATTCTGTGTTTTCCGGGTTTAAAAAGACCTCGCATTTTCCAACATTTCTTATGAAAAAGGTTCCTTTTTCCAACGTATCCATCGCAGTTCCACTTGATTTACTCCAGGACGGAAGCTCTGTGATTTTCTCGACATGTTCAATATCTTCCACCTGAATCTCATAATCTACGTTCAAATGTTTTGCGTAAAGTATCTCATCTTCTACCGCAAGCCGGATCGGTGTGAATTCGTCAAGGATCAGCCAGATACACATTGCCGGAATCGTCACCATAAGTACCACTGCGCCCAAAATAGCACTTCCTTTTCCAACCGGTGTTGCCAGATTCATAGTCGTTCCCATTCCGACTTTCTTTGGCACCATGCTGTGTCTGTCTGCCGGATTGTAGTAGAAGATTCCCCAGATCCAGTGCCTGTCGTCATCAGCGTTATCGTTCAGCTCACGCTTTGCTTCGTAGACTGCTTCAATTTTCCTTAACTGTTTCATTAACGGAATACACAAAAGCAGTGTTGCCAGTGTATACACCATGCTGCCTGTCAAAATCATCCATCCCATATTATCTGCCAGAAAAGATGCTGCCAGGATTACTGCCGCAAATGCCGTATTCAGCCAGAGTACGATGAGCCAGAAATTTTTCCAGATATTTTTTCTTGCTCTTGTATAATTCAGGTTTACGTCACTGTCATTATTTATCACCGCTGTCGGCTGTCTGTCCATCCGGACTGCTACAGCAGTCAGTGCCACTCCGCATAGCCACATAACAATTGTAAGCCACCCTACACTGCTTAATTCTATTGTTTTTTCCAAAGCCGGATTGAAACTCTTTGCCCATACCGGCACAAGTGCAAGCAGCAATGCCACCAGATTTGGCAGGAAAAATGGCAGAAATTTTACTCTTCTGACTTTTCCGACTGCTTTCAATTCGATGCGGTGTTCCATCTTCTCCGTTTCATACAGACAATGTTCCATTTTCCATCTTTTCAATCCGTTGTTCGCATGCACCAGCGGGAGACATAGCAATGCGATTGCAAGCAATATCCACATCATCCAGATTGTAAGCTGGATGGATATGTATTTTGTCAGGAAACTGCTAAGCGGAACGATCAGCAGAAATATAAAATACTGTTTCATCTCTCTGCGGAACTTTTCCACAATTGCTGCCACCTCCGGTTCCTTGATCCACTCTGGTTTCATGTTTACTGCAAACAGGCAGCCATCTGCATACTGATACTGTCCTCGGAAACAAAAATAGAGGACTAATAAAACCGGATACATTGTGAAAAACATAATTATGTTTACGATCATAGTTTTTCTCCTTTCAAAGCTGGATTGTAATTGGCGTTTGCGAAACTCCTCATACTCTTCTTTCAATTTAGATTTTCAGGAGTTTCGCAATTGTTCATCAAATCACTACGTATTTTATTCATACAGCTTCCCGCAGATTTCAAAAAATTCTTCCTTCGTCATGCCGCTGACTTTCGCTTCCGAGATGATCTGCTGCAACAATTCCTTTGATTTCTCCGAAAGCTCTTTCGTCACCGCAAATTCTTTCCGCACCCTTGCGCCGCTCCTGCGGTCAGCGAAGATATAGCCTTCCTGTTTGAGCAGACTATAGGCTTTGTTGACTGTCATGGAATTGATCCCGATCTCTTCTGCAAGCCCGCGGACGGTTGGAAGCTGTTCTCCCGGCGATAGTCTTCCATCGGAAATCCCCTGCACGATCTGGTTTCGGATCTGCTGATAAATTGGGATTTCTGACATCTCATTGATGGATATGATCATGTGAGGTTCTCCTTTCTCCCGCGTTTCTGTTATATTAATATCGAATTCTTTCTAAAATAAAGTGTCCGCCTGATACACATTTTCCTGCACGAGCGAATAACGTTGCTATGTGTTCGTCTTCATGAGTTGTACATCCTTGCGGAATGTTTTTATATAATAGGAATGAAGTTTCCTATTGCATAAAAATATGTATCATTTGTATTAATTATTATAATACAAATGATACATATGTCAAGTGTTTCTAAAAGATATTTGTGATTTGTGCAAGCAAAAAAGATAAATACGCATAGCAATTTCCTATAAAAAAGCAAAAAAGCGCCAGAACCAGCACCCTCTGCCGGAACTTGCGCTTCTTTAGCAAATTACTATTCTACAGTCTGTTTATGCCTGTTCTTTCAAAAAGGTCAAAAACGTCTCCACGCCTCCACCGAGCACCTTCACTGCCTCCGGGCGGTTTCCTTCAATCGCAGACACGTCAAAGAAATCACCTGCTTTTGATTTCTCTGTGTACATAAAGCTGTCACTTCCATATAACTCATGCTCGATCTCAACAAATTCATCGCCCCAGAATGAGCAGTCCTCTGCCGTGATTCCCTCCGCTTTGAATCTCTCAAGAAAAACATCCACATTATCGCTCTTGCAGGAAATTCCAACTTCCAGATATTTTGCATCGCAGGTTGCCGATACTCTCTGTCCGAATTTCTCTCCGGTCTGCTCTGCAATGCCGATCAGTTCCTTCAATCCAGATTCGATACCATGCTGTTTTAAGATCTGGCGTAAATGTTCCACCTCATCGCCCTGCATGAAAAGCTGGTCTCCACGGTCGTTTTCCACCATAAGATCGATCTTGCAGTAATTCGGACGGCTGAATACAATGTCTGTTTTCAGTCCGTATTCCCACAATAATTTCACATGGATTGCATAACAGATATCATGGATTTTCAACAATCCTTCCTGGTCTGGAATCATAGATGCGAAAATTTCCGGTCTATCGTCCGTGATCTGATAGTTGTATGCCCCTCTTCCCAGTCCGAAGAACAAATTCTTCTGCTCTTCCTCTGTGAAATAAGTATGGAACTTCCCACCTGCTATCTTATCGTAAGTTGTCCCGCTTACGATCACGAGCTTTGTTCCCTGCTGTAACAGTGGCTTCATTGCAACAACTGCATCCTCAACCGGCGCAGTTCTTGATGTCACTGCGGTTCCGTCCCAGTCGAAGAAAATTGCTTTATACTTTTTATTCATAGCTGTCTCCTCTTGTTTATCTTTCACAATAGATAATTGTGAAACTCCTCATACTCTTCTTTCAATTGTTCAAAATCAACAAAAACATTCAAGACACGCTTCCGCTATGTGTCACTCGCAACGGTACTAAGAAGCCAGGCACAACTTACAGTTGTACCTACCTTCTAAGAACCGGCGGTTCCCCAATGTCTTTCATGTCTTTTGTTAATTTTTCACAATTCAATTTACACTTTCATGAGTTTCGCTATTATCTAATCTTTCACAATCTAATCTACGTTATAGATGAGTTTCGCTATTATCTATTAAAACTCAATCTTATTTCCTATGATTTATTGAATTAACTGAGCAGATACGTATACGTCTCCCCACTCTTCAGCACAACTTCCTTACCTCGCACCGTAAATAAAATCTCCCCGCCTTCCAGCAGCGTGAACTCCGCCTCATCCTTCGTAATACGCACTTCCAGAAGTGCTCCTTTGAATTTCAGCCGGAATGCATATTCCTCCCACTCTTTCGGGATGATTGGTTTGAATTTCAGCACACCATTCTGGCAGCGCACGCCTGCGAATCCATTAACGATCGCCTGCCAGGTTCCTGCCATGTTGGCGGCATGGATTCCCGCGTAGAAGTTGTTGTGGTAATCATCGAGATCCATTCTTGCAGACTGTGAGAAATATTTATATGCTTCATCCAGATAGCCGATGTCACATGCCACGATTCCGAAAATACAGGTGGACAAAGAAGAATGATGCAGGGTAACTTCCTGATAGAAGTCGTAGTTTCTACGGATTTCTTCTTCGGTAAAGAGATCGTTATGCAAGTACATGCCAAGGATCGCGTCTGCCTGTTTTGACATGCGGTGGCGCATGATAAACAGCGGATGGTAATTCTCATACAGCCATGCACGCTTCTCCGGTGGAATCTTATTTTCATCCCACGGTTTCCGCATCATAAAACCGTCATCCATCGGATACACCTGCCGCTTCTCGTCGTATGGGAAATACATCTTTTCGATGATCTCACGCCAAAGTCCCAGCTCCTCCACAGAGAAGTCCAGTTTCTCTTCCAGTCTCTTAAGATCCTCCAGTGCATGCTCTTTTAAGTATTCCACTGCTCCAACCGCATCCCGCAGGTTCTCTCTCGCCATCAGGTTGGTGTAGAAGTTATTGTCAACTAACACGTTGTATTCGTCCGGCCCGGTCACATCACAGATACAGTATTTTCCACCTTTGCACTCCGCAAAAGAACCGACATCTGCCCATACTCTGGCAGTCTCGATCAGAATCTCCGCACCTTTTTCTTTCAGGTAATCCACATCCCCTGTCACCTGAAGATAGAGTGACAATGCATAAGAAATATCCGCATTGATATGATACTGCGCTGTGCCGAGCGGATAATAAGTGGAAGCCTCCTCACCATTGATCGTTCTCCACGGATAGAGTGCACCTTTCATGTGACCTAAAATCCTTGCACGGTCTCTCGCCTGTGGCAGCGTCGCATAGCGGTAATCTAGCAGCTTTCTTGCAGTCTCCGGTTCTGTAAAGATCAGAACAGGGAGTACATACATCTCTGTATCCCAGAAATAATGACCTTCGTATCCCTCTCCGGAAAGTCCTTTTGCCCCCATTCCAGTCTTTCCGTCTCTTCCGGCTGACTGGATAATATGGAACAGATTAAAGTGTAAACCCTGCTGTAATTCTTCATTCCCCTTGATCTCTACATCTGCTGTCTTCCAGAAATCCTGCATATAACTCTTCTGCTGTTCTTTGAGCTTCTCATAGCCTTCGCTCTTTGCAGCCGCAAGCTCGTCCTGCACAAAAGCTTCCAGCTTCTTTTTCTCCATGTCAAGACTGGTCGAATAACAGATAAATTTATCGAGTGTCACGCACTCTCCCTCTTTTGCTGACAAGGAAACTCTGGATACTGTATCCATTTCTCCTGCTTCCGCCATCCAGTTCACGTCCGTCACTGTCTGTCCATCACACCATAATTCATGAACACTTCCGCATGCCACAGTCAGGTGACTTCCCTTTGTCGTTCCCTCATAATAGGAGATGTCGTTCTCCGCTTTCACCTTATCAGGATCAAGTCTCCGTCCAAATGGTCCATAGTCCACGATTGGATTTGTTTTTCTTGTATGATTTTCCACATCTGCCTGCATTTTTGACACAAACTCCACCGTTCCAGCATAATTGACTGGTCTGACCTGATAACGGATTGCCATGATATTTTTTCTGGCAAAGGAAACAAGACGGAAAATATGAATTTCTGTCATTTTTCCACTTGAAGCCGTCCATGTCAGTTTCCGCTCCAGAATACCATCCTTCATGTGAAGCGTTCTTGCATACTCTTTTACTTCGCCCTGCTCCATCGTGAACTCTTCACCGTCCAAAATGACATGAATTTCCTTCAGATTCGGCAGATTTAAAAGCGACTGACTCAAAAGCGGTGAACCAAAATTCGCCTCTCCATAGCGGATCTCATTGCTTTCATAAAAGCCGTTGACGAAGTTTCCTTCCAGACCGGTATCCACATCGAATGGATACGCCTCCTCGAAAGTTCCTCTTGTGCCAATGTAGCCGTTAGACAGCGCAAATGTCGTCTCATTTCTGTAATTATTTTCTTTTTTGAATTCCGTCTCCGTGATATTCCATTGTTCGATCGGATATATTGGTTTCTTAAACTCCATTATTCACTAACTCCTTCTGTTTTCCTAATACACAATCTCCCAGAACAACTCTTCTCTTTTAATAAACGAATATAAAAATTCTACCGCATCCTCTTTGATCGCATTTTTATGACATGCCAGCGCACGTGCCTTTCTGTTCTTGGAAAAATCAAGTGCCCACATATCTTCCGGAACTGCAAAGCTGATGCGTTCTTCCCATTTTAACAATCCTTTATCAAAATCTTTTGGACACGCAAATGGTTCACAGACATCCATACTCTTCGCATAATCCCAGATGTTATCTCTCTTAGCAGAGCGGTTCGGCCAATTTTCATCCCCGGCATTTGAGTGGACTACTCCTGAAAATAATGTCGGATGATATTCTTTCTCCTCCGTCAGAATCTCTTTAATAAAAAGTACCAGACCACTGTGATCCCCATGTCTGTCATATTCTGCAGTTGTAAAAATAATTTCTGGACGTTTTTCCATAATGATCTCTTTTAAATCCTGTTTAAATTGATTTCTTGTATACAAAGCAGGTTTTCCATACTTTTCCGCATGATAATCTTTCTTGTCAGGAAGCGCATACGTATGATTCGAACAGTGCGACACATGTACACGGTCTCCCTCGCTGTCATCATATAACTGATGAAGAAAACTCTCTGTCTCATCCATCCCGGTATCCGCATAACCGAGAAATGTCACCTGTCTCCCGTCCAGTCCAAGCACCTGAAGCCCTGCCAGTGTCTCTGGCAGACGGACACTTCCGGTTGCCTCATCATGTCCTTCATAATCTCCGTTTCCTGCCATCACTACATGAACACCAATTCCTTTTGCAAGTGCTTTCTCCATAATACCTGCTGCAAGAAGGATCTCATCATCTTCATGCGGCACGATCACCATAATATTTTTGATTCCTGCATCCAGTTCCATTCGTCTCATATTCTTCTCCATTCTGCAATATCGTCTTACCCCTTCACTGCACCGGCAGAAACTCCTGCGATAATGTATTTCTGCATGAAAATATAGAAGATCATAAGTGGTGCAACACCAAGCATGAGCATTGGGAACAACGCTGTCCAGTCGGTTGAGAACTGTCCGATATTTCTGGATACTTCCTGAAGGATGACATCCTGCTCACGGCTCTGTAAGAACAGAAGCGGTGTCATAAATTCATTCCACACATTCAAAGTAACAAGGATAACAACCGTTGCAATAACCGGTTTCAATAATGGAAGTACGATCACAAAAAACTTACGGATCACAGAGCAGCCGTCGATTTCTGCCGCTTCCTCTAACTCCTTTGGAATGGTCGATTCCACAAACTCTTTAAACAGGAAAATTCCCTGTGGAACATTGATCGCCACATCCACAAGAATGACTGCCCATGCCGTGTTCATCAGTCCGATACTTTTCACAATTTTAAACAGGCTGACAATATTCATCTGGAACGGAACAACCAGACCTGCAAGGAACAGCAGGAAAATGCGGTTTCCCCATCTGGACTTCGTTCTTGCCAGCGCATAACCTGCCATGGATGTAACCAAAACAATAATTGCAACTGCAAGTACTGTAATTTTTACAGTATTAAACAATGCTCTCGGATACTGCATATTTACAAAAGCATCTACATAATTCTGGAATACCCAGACTTTTGGAAGCCCCAACGGAGACTGTGTTGCCTCCTGCGGATTTTTAAATGTCGTCACGATCAGGTAATAAATTGGAATAAACCATACCGCTGCCAGAAGTATCATAAAAATCTCTGTAATAACAAGCCCGCGTTTTTCTTTTTTACTGACTCCCATTTCACTACTTTTCTGTTTTATCATGAGATAGCCTCCCCCCATTTTCCCATTATTTTGGTTGTCACACCGCTAATGATCAATACGATGATAAAGAAGCATACACCGAAAGCGGAACCTACCGAATAGAAGCCATCCGAGATACCTTTCTTCATCATAACTGTCATAACCGTTTCCGTTGCATTTCCAGGTCCGCCGGAAGTCATGGAGTAGATTGCGTCAAACGCTTTCATGCCTCCGATCAGTCCGGTTACTACAATAATTTTTACGGAAGGACACATGAGTGGGAGCGTAATCCTAAAAAAGCTCTGTCTGCCGTTTGCTCCATCGATCTGTGCCGCCTCATATAACTCTGGTGCGATACTCTGCAGGTTGGCAAGAAAAATAACCATCGCCCAGCCGGTCCACTGCCAGATCTGCGTAAATATAACAGAGAATAGTGCCCGGTTTGTCGTGAAGAAGTTAATCGTATCTAACCCGAAGCGGTGAAGCAGATTGTTGATCAATCCATAGTCCGAGGACGATAAAATAAAGTTCCATAAATATCCAATAATCAAAGAACTGAATACTGCCGGGAAAAAGTAAACCGCACGGAGCAGATTTCTTGTCTTTAACTTTTTATTCAAAACAGCAGCGATCGGAAGACCAAGAATTACCTGAAATCCAGTCAGTAATATGGCATAAATCAATGAATTCTTGATTGCAATCCGCATTAAAGGCGTCTGGAATACTTTTATATAATTCTGAAATGCAACAAAGTGCAGATTTGTCGGATTCATATCAGTATAATCAGTAAAACTGTAAAAAATGGTGTACATAAACGGCAAAATACTAAAGATCAGATAAATTGCCAGTGCCGGAATAATAAACACCGCAAAGTAACGTCCGAGTGAACCACATTCCCTTTTTTTCTGTTTTTTATTCATAAAATCTTGCTTCCTTTCCGAAAAAAGGCAGAAAAAGAGCCTCAAACCCAGCCTCACTGCCGAGTTTGAGGCATCTTCACTGCACTCTTATCTATTTTGATAATAGCTCAGAAACCACTTCATCAACCGTCTGTAATGTTGTGGATAAATCCTGCGCACCTAAAAGATAACTCTGCATCTCTGTTCCATAAGTCTCATGTGCACCTGCTGCAGAACCCCATTCATTCCATGGGCAGTAAACATTTCCTGCTGCTAACGCACCTGCGACACTTGTATATGCTTCCGGAAGGTCAAATTCTACTCCATTTAAGTAAGAAGAACCCCCCTGATTGTTCTGCCATAAAGCGTTCTGTCCATCTGTCGTTGAAATTGCTGCAAGCACTTTTTTCACTGCGTCAAGGTTCTTGGAAGAAGCATTTGCTGCAAATCCACAGCCAGGACCACCAATGAGCCAGCCTGCGCTCTCTTTTGTTCCATAGAAAGGCATCATGTCAAGCTGTAACTCCGGATTTTTTTCCATGATCGCATCATAATCCCAAGGACCGGAGCAGAACATTGCTGAACCGCCTGTTGCAAACTGCTCTAATGCCTGATCATGATCAATACCTGTCATGTCTGCTGTGTATACACCATTATCGATCAGTTGTGACCATGTCTCGATATATGGATTCCAGGTTCCGTCCATTGTCACTTCGCCGTTACGATATTTTTCTCCAAAACCTTTTCCCTCATCAGTGGACAGATACTCTGCTGTCACAAATGCCATAGAACTCTTTAACAGCGGTTCCCATGATTTTAAGCCTGCTGCAAGTGGTGTAACTCCTGCATTCTGGAATGTTGTACAAACATCTAAAAACTCATCAAATGTCTTTGGAAGTTCCACATTATTTTCTTCAAAAATTTCTTTGTTATAATAGATTCCTTCAAACCAGCTGATTCCCGGAAGTGCATAGGTACTTCCGTTATATCCGTAAACACTTGTACCTGCTGTGGAATAATCAGCTGCCAGATCATCCAACGCTTCCAGATAACCTAATTTTGCATGTTTTAATGCAGAACCCGGTGACTCGCAGATGATGTCCGGTCCTTCGCCTGCGGAAAGCTGGGTATCAATAATTGTATCGTAGTTAGAGTTATCAATAAACTGATATTCAATCTCTACCTCCGGCACTGCCTCTGCAAGATAATCTAACATTGCCTGTACCGTGTCTTCACTATTCCAGTAAGACATACGGATTGTCACTTTGTCCGAAGAAGAGTCTGTTTTCTCTCCCTTTGTCTCTGTCTTAGATGCTGAATCTGTGCTTCCTGTATCCGAGGAGCTTCCACATCCTGCTACTACCCCAAGTGTCATTGCTGCGCACAATAATACGCTCAAAACTTTTCTCTTCATACCTTTTTCTCCTTTTCCCGAAAGAAAATACCGCTGTCTGCTGCTGTTTTTCTCTTTCATTTGATATATTTATCATACAGTCGAACCTAGCAGAATAAAATAATACTTTCTTTGGAAAAGTAATACTTTTTCATGTATTTTATTTTGGATTTTTCTTCTGCAGCGTATCCGGCATCTTTACCGTAAAGCAGGTATATTTTGCATCAGTGACTTTCACTTCAAGACTTCCGAGTGCTCCGTAATAAAGCTCCAGACGTTCCTTGATATTGTGGATTCCATAGCCTTTTCCCTGTTCATTCAACAATTTCTCTACCATTTCAAGTTCGATCAAAGGTCCGTTATTGTAAATAGAAAATACCAGCTGCTCCGGTTTTCTGCAAAACTCTACAATAATTTTTCCGGTGTCCGGTTCTTCCATATAATCAATGCCGTGCTTCATCGCATTTTCCACCAGCGGCTGAAGCAGAAAGTTCGGCATACAGCATTCGAGACCGCTCTCATCTATACGGTATTCCACCTCAAATGGTTCCTCATGCATTTTTTTCTGGATCTCAATATACGCCCGGATATTCTCCAACTCACTGCTCACCGTTGTGATCTGTTGTCCGTTGTTTAATGCTGTGCGGTAGAATTTTGCCAGAAGTCCTGTGATATCGCTGATATCGTCATCCCCTTTTCTGAGCGCCTTCCACTTGATACCTGAGAGGCAGTTGTAGAGGAAATGAGGGTTCATCTGCGCCTGCAGCGCTCTCAATTCGGATTCTTTTTTCTCAATCTCCATCTTGTATACTTCATTAATCATGGAATCTAACTGCACAGTCATTCTTCCGAGACTGTTCGTCACCATGCCAACCTCATCCGTGTCGGTTGTGTGACAGGGATTTTGCAGATCGCCGTTTGCAATACGCTCCGCCTGATCCCTCAACTGCAAAATTCTCTGACCGATCACACGCGACAGCACTCCAATCACCACCAGTGTCAGTCCGACACAAATAAGTACTACTATGATTGTAGAAAATATAATGGAATAAATCTGTTCCGAGATTGTATTCCGGTCAATAAAATAGTAAATTTTCCAGTCGACTTTTTCCATCGACGCTTCTTTTAAAATATATTCTTTATTTAAGACGGATGCATCCTCCGGGTTTTCTCCGATGTACGCTTCAATTTTCTGTTCCATCTGCTCATCAGCAATTTTTTTTGTGTAAATCACCTGACCATTTCCGTCTTTTATCACGATCCCGTTGTCCAGATAATCCATCGTATCAAACGGTTCCAAAATCCGGTTTAAGTAAAATTCCGCACGCAGTACACCGATTCTTCTGCTGGTCGTTGCCGTATCTAAAATTGTCCGCGTTGCATACAGCTTTCCGTCCTCCTCGACCGTCCACTCTGTATTAAAATCTTTTTCGTGCTTTTTGTACCACACCGTATCCTCATATGGCTCCGCCGACTCCAGGAAAGAGCCTATGTCTGATGCCGTATTTGGTGTGACGATTTTGATCATTTTTAAGTTTTCATCACTCGTTATAAAGTACCAGAATACCGGTTCCACCGTCTTATTCAGGCTCTGTGCGATTGCACTACCATTATAGGCATTCCCCTCCAACGTCTGTCGAAATTCCAGATTGTACGCCAGATATTTTGTAAAATCTGTCTCTCTCTGAAAAATAGCGTCTGCCTCCTGACACATACGGTGTAAATTATTGTCCATCGTCACTTCTGTCTGGTCCAGCAGATTTTGATTTGCCGCAGAAAACGAATGAATACCGAGAATACATAATGGAATCGACACCAGAATAATATAACTTATAATAAGCTTTTTCTGCATGGACGCATTATGTATAAACCAGTTACAAATTTTCTTCACTTGACCTTCTCCCCACTTCTTATGTATTTCTGGCAACATGACCGCACCACTGTATTTCACTTCCAATTTTTCTGTTTATTTCTGCTCACGGTACTGCTTCGGTGTCACACCATAGTAATTTTTAAACAGTTTGTTGAAATAGGGCTGGTTTGTGTAGCCACATGCCTTTCCGATATCCACGATCTTCCAGTTACTCTCCTCTAACAGTTCTTTCGCTTTCTTCATGCGATAGTCTGTCAAATATTTCACAAGATTGTATCCTGTCTCCTTCTTGAAAATAAAGCTCACATAAGACGCTGTGAGGCAGACTTTTTCTGCGATCTCTTCCAGACCGATATCATGCATATACTCATTCTTGATGACTTTTTTGATTTCGGATACCGTGAGGCTCGTATCCGGCAGACTCTGTTTCTGGGAAACAGTGATCTCCCGTATCACTTTTGACACAACTTCACCCACTTTCCAAAGATCATGACTGTTCATAATTTCATCTGCTGTCTGCATGATCAGGCTCTCGTTATAGATGCCGTATTTCTGATAAATAGCCTTGACAATATCTAAAATCAGATACTTTGCATAAAATGCACTCGACGCTTTTTCATTTTCCAGACGTTTCAGATAGACCAATAACTGTTCTTCCACTGCAGGCATATTTTCATCCTCTATGCTTCGGAAAATACTATCTTTCATCTGCATGGTTTCCTCGAGCGTTCCTGTATCCCGCGCTGCTTTCTGTGCAATGTAGATTACTCCCGAAAAATAGCTGAACGTGTCATTTCGGACATCTTCCATTTCTTTTACCCTGCCTGAAAATTCTTTTATTCCAAAGAATGTTGTTCCGACAATAATCGATGGCATCTCTGCTTTTTCCTCGGTCAGATCGGCATATAATAAACGGATGGAATTTTCCACTTTCCGTTCCTCGATCGGCTCTCTGCTGTAAATGATCACATAAATCTGGTTTGGATAAAAGTCGATCTGTTCATATGGTAATTTCATATTGCGTTTCAGTATTTTTTCAAATTCTTCCTCGCACAGTTCAAAGTAATTGTTCCGTGTCTCAATACTCACGAAACAGATATATTTATTTTCCAGATTAATCTTGTATTCTTTTAATTTTTCCACAATCTCTGTCACAGATTCTTTCGTGTTAAAAAGTCTGTATAACAATAATTTTTTATCTGCGACTAACAGATTTTCTTTCTGTTCTTTCCACTGCTTTTTCTGTCTGCAAAGTGCAATGACATGCTCCATCACCTGTTTGAATTCCTCCACTTCGATCGGTTTTAACAGGTAATTGACCGCACTTACCTCGCATGCCTTTTTCGCATAATCAAACTCGCTGTAAGCACTGAATATAATAATGATCACATCCGGCCTGTTTTCCTTTGCATATTTTGCAAGTTGTAGTCCGTCCATATACGGCATTTTTACGTCGGTCAATAAAATATCCACATCCTGATATTTCTGTAGATACTCCATTGCCAGTTTTCCGTTAGCTGCTTCCGCTACTTCAAGCTCAAATTGAAATTTTTCAATCAAAAACCGGATTCCCTCACGCTCTGTTCTTTCATCATCTACTAATAGTATTTTCATTTTCCCCACAATCCTTTTTTCTTCTGTATCATTTTTATACGCATACTATTTCCAATCTCCGCTTTCCGACATTCTTTCATCTCTTGTCGTTTTGTATACACTGCCTCAATTATATTTTATTAATCCGGTATCCTGTTTGAAATAACATATTTTTTTGATTTCTTGCAATTATTTGGTATCTTTCATTTTTACCGCAGATTATTCACCTTCCCAACTGAAATATATCCATCAACAAGTGCCCGGAAATCCGTTCCCTCCGGGGCATTCTCATTATAATTTCCATGCACAGTCAGTCGTATTCTTCCATTTTCAAGCCCCTCTTCCAGATACTCGTCAATGAAAAATCCACAGTCTGCAATTTTTCTGTCATATAAAATTCCCCGCAGCTTCTCAAGTTCACACTGCGGAAAATTTACGTTCCAGATCTGATTGTGCGCCAAAGGCTGTTCCATCAGTTCTTTCAGCATCTGCTCAAGGTAAGCGTCTGTCACCTCATGACACTCCGATGCACCTTCAGAAAACGCAATCGCATGCACACCTGCGCACGCAGCTTCTAACGCAGATCCTACGGTCGCTGAATACTGAATATCTGTTCCGCTGTTATATCCATAATTAATACCGGAAAATACATAGTCCGGCTTTTCTTTCACAATATTTAAAATTCCAAAACGTACACAGTCCGCCGGTGTTCCTGTACTTGCATATGCGTGCACACCCTCCACCGGAAAATCAACCGGAAAAAACTCTATCGTTTCACGTAATGTGATCCTGTGTGACATTGCACTGCGCTGTCCGTCCGGTGCCACCACCCAGACTTTACCATATTTTTTTGCCGCCCGTGCCAAACGAATGATACCGTCTGACTGTATTCCATCATCATTTGTAATTAATATTTTTTGCATTATGTTTTCCTTTTCCACAAATTTTCTGAGACTCTCTTCTCCATCTTTTCTATTTAATTTATCATATCCTTTTTTCCACAAAAATGCAAAACTCCTCAAAATGAGGACTTTTTAGCCTTAAAAGTCCTCATTTTGAGGAGTTTACTTTTTCGTTCATATACACAAATATAAACTGCATTCCCTTATTCTCTGTTTTCATATTGAAACCATCGCCAGTTTTACTGCTTTACTCTTCTCCGAAATAAGCACTTTTTTCAAGAGTGATACTGGGCGGATTCGAACCACCAACTTCGGTTTTGCAAACCTATGCCCTACCAGCAGCTACAGCATCGGATACGAAACAACAGAATACACACTCGGCGAATATCTATTGTCATAAAAATCCCCTCACGGAGTATGTTTATCAAATTTTCCATGAGGGGGCTGTTTCAAACTGATTTCATTCTGCTGATTTCACGATCAGCACCTGAAACACTCTTAGTTGCTGAATAATGCAGTAGACAGATATCTGTCACCGGAATCTGGAAGAAGAACTACAATATTCTTTCCTTTATTTTCCGGTCTCTTTGCTAAAATAGTGGCTGCTTTTAAAGCTGCTCCTGAAGAAATACCAACCAGAACGCCCTCGCTTACTGCAAATGCTCTTCCCTCGTCAAAAGCATCCTCATTTTCAATTGGAATGATCTCATCATAAACGGAAGTATTCAAAGTATCCGGAACAAATCCTGCTCCGATTCCCTGGATCTTGTGTGCTCCTGCTTTTCCTGTAGAGAGAACTGCACTTGTTGCAGGCTCAACTGCAACAACTTTGATATTTGGATTCTGCTCTTTTAAGTATTCACCAACACCTGTTATGGTTCCGCCTGTACCAACTCCGGCTACAAAAATATCTACTTTTCCGCCTGTCTGCTCCCAGATTTCCGGTCCGGTTGTTGCCTTGTGTGCTGCCGGGTTTGCAGGGTTTACGAACTGGCCTAAAATAACGGCTCCCGGAATCTCTTTTGCAAGTTCATCCGCTTTTGCGATCGCACCTTTCATTCCCTTAGCGCCCTCTGTCAAAACAAGCTCTGCGCCGTATGCTTTCAAAAGATTTCTACGCTCAACACTCATGGTATCCGGCAGTGTTAAGATTGCTCTGTATCCTTTGACCGCTGCAACTGCTGCAAGACCGATACCTGTGTTACCGCTGGTTGGTTCAATAATGGTTGCGCCCTCTTTTAAAATACCTTTTTTCTCTGCATCCTCGATCATTGCCAATGCAATTCTGTCCTTTACAGAACCGGCCGGGTTAAATGCCTCAAGTTTTACTAAAATGGTTGCGTCTGTCACGCCTGCTTTTGCAGCATATCTGCTTGCGTTTACGATTGGTGTTTTTCCTACTAACTCTAATGTGCTTGATTTGATATCACTCATGTTAATCCTCCTTGTTTTGCGAAGCAAAATGCGACTGTTCCTACAGGAGCAGAGGATTTAGCCTCCTTGTTTTTGCAAAATTAAAATAGTGTTCTTAGTGAGAAGAAGCTTTATCTTCCAAAATAAAAATGGCAGGTATCCTATGCACGACACCTGCCTGAGTTACAAATTTTTAGCGGGTACACAATGCATATGAAAAATAAACCGTACTCATACATACAGCCTGACAACAGCAACAACACATCATATGATTTTTCTGTGTGCTTAATCCTGTGTATTTCATATCATTGTCTCCTTTCTCATTTCCTACTAATCATATAGGAATATGTGTTTATATTTGAATTATAACGATTAACATCTTTACTGTCAACTATTTTTTCATAAATTTTTGCAATTCTTTTCGTTATGATACATTTTCCTGTTCACTTGCATTGCGTTACAATAACGATGCCTGGCTGCTGCTATATCTGGTTTAGCTTGCAAATTTTACAGTATCTGCCGGAAGTACTTTTGCGATGCGTTCCAGTGCCTCTTTTAGCGTACTTCTCGGACAAGCCACGTTAATCCGCTGGAATCCTCTTCCACATTTTCCAAAAATTCTTCCACTGTCAAGCCAGAGTTTCGCCTTGTGAACGATCAAATCCTCCAACTCCTGCGTGCACAATCCAAGTCCATTAAAATCAAGCCAGATCAGATACGTTCCCTCATGTTCCACCATGTTCACGCCCGGAAGATTTTTTTCCACAAATTCTTTTGTAAAAGCGATATTGTCAGCCACATATTTTTTCATGGTCTGATACCACTCTTCCCCATCCCTGTAAGCCGCCTCACATGCCACAAGTCCGGCTGCATTGAGCTGACTGTATCCGGCTGCATCCAACTGTTTTTTGAATGCATTTTTCAGTTTCTGGTTCGGGATAAAAATATTAGAAGTCTGCAGACCTGCCAGATTAAACGTTTTGCTCGGTGAAGTACAGGCAATTGTCATCTCCTCATATTCCTTTTTCAGATTTGCAAAAACCTGATGTTTTCCCTGAAAAGCAAAATCTGCATGAATCTCATCGCTCACAACGATCACGTGATGTCTGTAGCAGATATCTCCAATTGTCTCCAACTCCTCTTTTGTCCACACTCTTCCGACCGGGTTATGAGGGTTGCAAAGGAAAAAGAGTTTTACCTGTTCCTCCACGATTTTTTTCTCAAAGTCTGCAAAATCAATATGATAGCGATTGTCCTCTCCTAAGAAAAGGTCACTGCTTACGATTTTTCTTCCATTATCTGAAATCACTTCTGAAAAAGGATAATATACCGGTGACTGAATCAATACTGCATCTTCCGGATCTGTATATGCTTTTACGGACAACGCCAGCGCCATCACGATTCCTGGTGTTTTGACCAGCCAGTTTTCCTGTACTTCCCAGTCATGATGTTTCTTCAGCCATCCTTTCACAGCTTCAAAATAAGATTCCTGTCCATCACTGTATCCAAAAATTCCATGCTGCACCTGTTTGATCAACGCATCCTGTACATAAGAAGATGTCTGAAAATCCATATCTGCAACCCAGAGTGGCAGCACATCTTCCGGCATACCTCTTTTCACTGCAAAATCATATTTTAAGCAGTTTGTATTTCTTCTGTCTGTAATTTTGTCAAAGTCAAGATTTCTTTCTGCCATGTCGCACCTCTGGTTTCTTCTACTTGTAATATATTTCTGTCTTCTGTGATTGGTTATCATAATTTCCCACTGTTTCTGTAGGTCTTATTGGATATATACATCATAGCAGAATTTTGCTTTTTAACATAATTCATTTTATCTAGAATCAGCTATAGGTGTATCCTATAACTAGAGTTTCACTAGCGTAGTGTCACAGATTTTGTGGTGCTTTTATAGGCTGTGAGGGGCAGATATAAGCGTCCTCTCGCAAGTCGTGATTTTATCGGTTTATGAAAAGAAAAACGGTACAGACGAAATATGATGTTCCTGTTCGCCGGGCATTCCGATAAGCCTCTAAAGAGTCTTATCTCCATGGCTCACGAAGGAAATCATATTTGTCTGCACCGTTTTTCTTTTATTTACGCTTTGAATGACTTGTGAGAGGACGCTTATACATGCCCAATTTACGCTATGAAACGCACCACAGGATCTGCAATTTACGTTATGGAACTCTGGTTATAGAATGGGGAGTCTAAGGGTATTGAAATGCTGAATGCTAACTCTGTAACTTCAGAATTGACATATTTCATTCAGATTCTTCATCCGTTGTTATCTTACGAAAACCTATATTACTAAGTGACCTTCCAGGCATCCATCCCGGAGTTTCATCTTTGATTTCTGCCGTTTGCAACCTGAATTGACAGATTTTCACAACTTGGATATTGCATGCTACACAGCTTTGGATGAATAAAAAATAGAAATGATTTGTTTTCAGGATTTTTGGAGCGGCCGGTCCTTAGAAAGTAGACATTGCGATTTCAAAAGACAATGTAATTGGATTTTGAAATCACGATGGATACTTTCTTAGTACCGTTGCCAGCGACAACAAGCGGAAGCGTTCCTGAAAACAAACAGTTCTATTTTTTATATTTTTATACACTTTATTGGCATGCAATACGACATAACCTCAGGAAATCCGTAACACCACCTGCAAGCGGCAGTTCACAAGTTAAACTCTGGTTTTACATCTGATTGATGATCTGCTCGAGGTCATCACAGTATTTTCCAGCCTCCTCGAATTTTCCTGTCTGCAATGCAAATGAAATCCGGTTTTCCAATTCTTTTTTCTTCTGCTCCAGTTCCAGATAATTTTTATCAAAATGGTCGGCATAGATCATTTTGCGGAATTTACGGATACTCATTTTGCGGAGTTTCTTCTCTTCTACAAAAAGTACATAATCCATACAGTTTGCAACTGTATAGAAATCATGCGATACCATCAATACAGCACCCTCATATTTTTCAATTGCCTGTTCCAACGCAAGCTGGGAATAGGTATCAAGGTGGCTTGTCGGCTCATCCAAAAGAAGAAAGTCCGCATCCATCCGGGAGATTTTTGCAAGCTGAAGCAGATTTTTTTCTCCGCCGGATAAATTCTCTACTTTGTTATAAACTAACTCTTCTTCAAATCCGTAAGTTTTTAAATAACGGACAATCTCCGCTTCTGTCTCAAAACCTGCATCCTCAAAGTTTTTCAAAACCGTCTCTTTCTCGTTAAAAACTTCCCCATGCATCTGGGAAAGATAGGCAATTTTAAGGTCTGGGGCAAGCTTAATGGCTGGATTATTGTTTTTATAAATATCACGCAAAATGGTTGTCTTTCCGGTTCCGTTTGGTCCGACGATTGCCACTTTCCCGCCAGCCTCCATGGAGAAGGTCACTTCCTCCATAATCTGCCGGTCGAATGCAATACTGTAATTTTCCACTTCCAGAATCACTTTTTCATGATTCTGTTCCGTTCTTTCTTCACTGATGGTCACATCCGTATCTGTCTGTCCAGAAACATCTCCCTGCACATCATCCGATGATTTTACACTGGTGTGCAGTTCAATCTGAGGCTGCTTGATATCCACAAACGGTGATTTTGTTTTCCGCGCTTCGAGACGCTCCAACAGAGAGACTCTCGCTTTTAGACTTCTTCCCTTTGTCGCACTGTCCACCTTTGTCGCCTCATTCCGCAGACGTTCCACAATTTTGCGATTGCGCTCGATCTCTTCCATATCTGCTGCCGCAAGTTCCTGCTGCTCGATTTTCATCTCCAACAATGCAAAATTGTAATCCACATATGTGCCGTCAAACTCCTGAAGCTCTGCATTCTCCAAATGAAGAATTTTGTTGAAACAGTGATTCAAAAGATAACGGTTATGTGTGATGACTAGCAAAGTTCCCTTGTGGGAATTGATCAGGTTTTTCAGTGCATTCAAATGTTCAAAATCAAGGAACACATCCGGCTCGTCCATGATGATAAATTTCGGACTGATCATCATCTCGCGGATCACCTGGATCAGCTTAAATTCTCCTCCGCTGAGGTTTGTCAAAAGGTGATTTTCATAGTCTTTCAGATTTGCAATTTTTAACTGTTTACGGATATTGCTCTCATAAAAGTCCCCATCGATCGCCTGAAACTGATCCATGACGTTCTGATAACGATCCATCAGTTCGTCCAGCTCATCTGCTGTCGCCATCTCATCGCAGATTGTGTTAATCTCATTTTGCAGACGCACGAACTCCTCACTCAGATAGTCAAAAACCGTAACCTCTTTTTCCTCATCCAGCGAATAAAACTGACTGACATAACCGATTCTGCCCGGAACATCCACGATCAGTCTGCCATCGTATAAGTAATTGTCCGGGTGCAGGATCATGTCCACCAACGTACTTTTTCCGGTTCCGTTTGTTCCGATAAATGCGCAGTGCACATCATCTTCCAACGTAAATGATATTTTGTTATATAAGTCCTTCTGCGGGAAGGAATACGATAATTTTTCTGCTTTTATCATAAATTTCTCTTTCCTTTTTTTATTTTCCCCCGCTCATTGTAGCATAACTTTCGTAATGCCACAATGCGCAGATGTCCTGACAACACCTGCGCATTTTGCCTGATTCTTCCATATATTCCTATTATTTTCCAAAATGGAAAAATCCTTTTTTCTCATATGGTTCACTCTTGTGGGAAACGAGTTCGTAACCAATCTCTTTGATCTCTTTTTTTGCCCACGGAATATCGATCTCATTATCACTGATAATCACTGTCTCTCCGTCTTTCGCAGAGGATGTTACCTTTTTTACCTGAAAATTTTTGCGGATCAGATCATTCATATGGGACTCACACATACCGCACATCATGCCGTCGATTTTTAATGTTGTTTTTATCATAGCATTCACCTTTTCCTGATTTGCAATTACGAAATCCATTGTTGAAACATATTTTAATAAAAATGAATTTCTGAAAACATCTTCAATATATACCCATGTAGGGTATTCGTCAATTTTGTTTTGCTATAATGATATTTCTTCTCAATACACTTTTTCAAACCTATCCATTCTAATATTTGGGGCTTTCAAAGTGGGGATACGAACTACTCAATGCCCTAATGTTTTTGCCAACAACATTATGTCCACCTGCTGCCACACGAGATTCTATTCTGGCAATATTAATTAGTATATTTACCAACTTTATCAAAAAAAGTTGTTATTGTACTTTTTCCCGATCCATTTGGTCCAGCTAATACAAGAATCATTGGTTTTCTATTCTGCATACTTTCTTTCCCCATTTGCATACTCTACATAAGCTCGCTTTTTTCTTTATCATAACCCGCAATAGGTTTCTTACAAATCTTAGCCTTTTTTATCGCTGCCTTAACAGCTTCAACCGCTCTTTCGTCCATTTCAGTATCTGATTCTGCCAATGTACTTTTCTCTTCTTCTCTGGATACAACTTTTATAATTCTACCACTCTTTGTGCTTACCGTTGTCATATAATCATCTCTCCATTCTAATTAATACAAAAATATCTTTTCAATTCTACTTAATACTTAACTATTTTTATATATTCTATCATAATTTATTAAAAAAACACCTCGGAACCGAAATTCCGAGGTGTAACATACTTTTCTGAAACGCCATAAGACGCTTTGGATTGTAAATATTATCTCTTTGATAATTTACAGTATTGATAAATAAGGCTTTTATGACCTTTTGTGTCATGTAAGTGTAATGTTCAACGCTATAAAGTTATCCTATATTATTTATTCAAAGCATTATACCCTTAGATTTCAAATATATCTGAATTGCATTGAACACCAACTGAATTATCACATCAAGCCCCTTGTCAGCTGCCATCCCATCAGTCGGCTTTGATTCCTGCATTATCTTCAATATTTCCTTCTGAACAATAATAGAATCTTCTGCTGAACCAAACATATTGTTCAGCACCTGCTTAATATATTCATTCTGTTCTTTCAGCATAGCAATGTAATCATTCTGATTATGTATAACAGTTTTCAAATCATCCTTCATTTCAGCAGTGTTTCTTGCTGTTTCTATATTAGCTTGCCTTTCCTCTTCCTTTGCCTGATTTGCCAACCGCATACTTGCAATCATTGCATTTTGATTTGCTTGCAAAGATTCCTGAATTCCATCTAGCATTGAAACTGTAGGTGATAAATCTAATCCTTTTATTTCCATAATACACACCCCATCAAATATATAAAAATTAAATTTTGATACACATTTCTTTATATTATATCAAGAAATATGTTCTTGAACAGCCCCTAAAATAATGATATCATATTTATGTGACACAATAAGATTTTAGATTCCAAGACTTATGAACAGCTGTTAAGATGGCAAGTCCCCAAATGCTACTTCAAAGATATTGCAGTGGTTGAAAGACACAGTATCACCTTTAAGGATGGCAAGGTTTGGAAATTCAATTCTGTGAATGAATTAAGGTATATGTGGAAATTATCAAAGGAAGGTTGAAACACCTTCCTTTTTTATATCTTCCGTAACGCTGAAACCCCTGATTTTATCAGCTTTTCAGCCTGTTTGAAATGTGTTACGGAAGACACAGCTTTGTGCAAAACACCATATTGTGTCATATATGTGTCATATAAGTGTTATAGACACCGATATGCAAGGGCAGGTAGGGGAATTGAACTATTGAAAAAACCCCGGAAAATAAGCATTTCCGGGGTCTGTAAATTCTCTTGAATTATCTCTTTGAGAACTGTGGAGCACGTCTCGCTGCTTTGAGACCGTATTTCTTACGCTCTTTCATTCGTGGATCACGTGTTAAGAATCCAGCTTTCTTAAGAACTGGTCTGTAATCACCGTCTACTGTAAGTAATGCACGGGAGATACCATGTCTGATTGCTCCTGCCTGTCCTGTGTATCCGCCACCTTTAACGTTTACTAAAACATCAAATTTATCAGATGTCTCTGTAGCTACTAATGGCTGACGAACGATAACTTTTAATGTATCTAATCCGAAATATTCGTCGATATCTCTTTTATTGATTGTGATTTTACCTGTACCTGGTACTAAATATACTCTGGCAACAGATGATTTTCTTCTTCCGGTTCCGTAATTCTTTGTATTAGCCAATGTCCTTTACCTCCTAATTAGAATGTTAAAACTTCTGGTTTCTGAGCAGCATGTTTGTGATCAGGTCCAGCGTATACAAATAATTTTGTGTACATCTGTCTTCCTAAAGGTCCTTTCGGAAGCATGCCTTTTACAGCGTACTCGATAACTCTTTCAGGATGTTTTGCTAACATTTCTTTTAATGTAGTCTCTTTCATTCCACCTACATAATCGGAGTGGTTGTAATATACTTTCTGAAGTAATTTCTTACCTGTAACTTTAACTTTCTCTGCATTGACAACGATCACATAATCACCTGTATCGATGTGTGGTGTAAAGATTGGTTTATTTTTTCCTCTTAATACTTTAGCAACTTCAGATGCTAAACGTCCTAATGTCATACCTTCAGCGTCAACTACGTACCATTTTCTATCAATGGTAGCTGGGCTAGCCATAAAAGTTTTCATTGATTTTCCTCCTAGAAATAATGTTATGAAATGCTTCCACCATGTGAATGTCCAGGACACATCGCTTCTTCATTAAATAAATTGTTTATAGTTTAAATGTCTCACCGGGGCTTTTGGTTCGACATTAATTCACTATCACAGACTTATGTATTATATTACACGAATCCTTGCGTGTCAAGAAAATATTTCTATAATTCTCGACTTTTCTTGTACTTATCCACATGATTTTCTATTTTCACTCTCTTTATCCACTTTGGATTGTCAGCCAATTACGAATATCATGTTTCAGATATACCTTCTGCATCCTCATACTCAATCCCCATCATCGTCAGTCCATGCGCCGGAGCAGTCGGTCCGGCAGCTGTGCGGTCTTTCTTCCCAAGAATCTGTGGCATCTCATCCGGCGCCAGCTCGCCGCCTCCGACACGGATCAGCGTTCCCGCGATAATACGCACCATATTGTATAAAAATCCATTTCCGGTCACCCGAATGGTAATAATGTCATTCCCGTCTTTCTCCACCTCGCAGGAATAGATCGTGCGCGTCGTTGTTTTGACCTGTGCCCCGACTGCACAAAAACTCTTGAAATCATGCTCTCCCACAAGATACGAAGCCGCCCGCTTCATTTTGTCCACATCCAGTTTGTGATGATAAAAATAAGTATCCAGCCTGCGGTTTGGCATACGGAAAGTACGGTTTAAAATGCGGTACTCATATGTTTTCCGGCTGACCTGATATCTCGGATGCCAGTCGGGCGGAACCTCGCACGAATCCTGCACGACAATATCCGCAGGCAGCCTCTGATTTAGTGCAAATGAAATTTTATCTGCCGGCATTCTTGTCTCCGTATCAAAAATGGCTACATTTCCCATGGAATGTACACCGGAGTCCGTCCGGCTTGCACCGGTCACTGTGATTTCTTCCCCCAGCAGCTTTGACAGGTTTTCATTTAGTACCTGCTCAATGGTGATTCCGTTTGGCTGTATCTGCCAACCGCAGTAATTCGTTCCGTCATAGGCTACGATCAGTTTTACTCGCTTCATCCAATTTCCCTTTTCTTCATCTACACCTCATCAGATAATTTTCGTATATCCAGTCACTTTACATTGGCCAAGGCAAAAATGTACGGCACAATAAGATCACGATAAAATACGCAAAGATGATTGCATAAGCCTTATGATCCCTCGCCACATATTTCAATGGTTTCATCTTGGTACGTCCCTCACCGCCATTGTAGCAGCGCGCTTCCATTGCCATCGCAAGATCGTCTGCACGGCGGAATGCAGAGACAAAAAGCGGTACAAGAAGCGGTACCATGTTCTTTACTTTATGGATCAGATTTCCGCTCTCAAAATCTGCCCCACGCGCCATCTGTGCTTTCATGATTTTGTCCGTCTCCTCGATCAGGATCGGGATAAAACGCAGTGCAATAGACATCATCATAGCGATAGCATGCACCGGAATACCGATTTTGCTCAGTGGCATGAGTGACTTTTCCAGACCATCTGTCAACTGATTTGGTGTTGTCGTTAAAGTCATGATCGAAGTTCCCAGAATCAGGTATGTCAGTCGGATTGCCATCAACACTGCATTCTGCGCACCTTCTGCTGTGATCTTAAAAATCCACAACTGTACGATCGGTTCGCCCGGTGTCAGGAACAGGTTGAATAATGCTGTGATAAGCATTAGCACCATGATCGCCTTCAATCCTTTTACCATGAACTTGAACGGCACTTTCGATGTTTTGATCACTGCAAACAGAAATGCCGTAGCTGCAAGCAGCGCAGCAATTCCCTTAAAGCAGAACAGCGATATAATATAAATTAATGTTGCAAATAATTTTACTCTCGGGTCCAGTTTATGAATGACAGAATCTGCCGGATAATACTGGCCTAACGTAATATCTCTTAACATAAGTTCTCCTCTTCCAGATTGGAACCCCTGTGATTCGGTTCCCTTCCAAGTAAAACTTCCAGTAAGCTCTCCCTTGCCTCCGCAACGGTTGTAGCCTCCGTGTTTACATTCAGTCCTTTTTCTTTCAGTTCATGCATCAGATAGGTTACCTGCGGTGCTGCAAGCCCGATCTGTTCCAGTTCTTTGTAATGTTTGAACACTTCACACGGAGTATTGTCAAACATCACCTGTCCATGGTTCATCACAATGATACGTTCCACGTATTTTGCAACATCCTCCATGCTGTGGGAAACAAGGATGACCGTAATTCCTTTTTCCTTATGCATTCTTGCGATGAGATCCAGGATTTCATCTCTTCCTGCCGGATCTAAACCGGCGGTCGGCTCATCTAAGATCAGCACTTCCGGTTTCATTGCAAGTACACCCGCGATCGCAACTCTTCTTTTCTGCCCGCCGGAAAGGTCAAACGGCGACTGATAGTAAAGTTCCTCCGGCAGTCCTACGCTCCTCAATGCCTCAAATGCACGCAATCCTGCTTCTTCCTTGGACAATCCCTGATTTTTCGGTCCAAAACACACATCATCAAAAATGGTCGTCTCAAATAACTGATGCTCCGGGTACTGAAATACAAGTCCAACACGGTTTCGAAGTTCTCTCATGTCAAAATCCTCGTCATAAATATCCTGACCATTAAAATAAATCGTCCCGGAAGTTGCCTTCACCAGACCGTTCAAATGCTGGATCAAAGTTGATTTTCCGGAACCGGTATGTCCAATCACACCGATAAACTGTCCGTCCCTGATCTCCAAGTTTACATCCTTAAGCGCCTGAATCTGGTAAGCAGTTCCCTCGCTGTATACATAATTTATCTTATCTAAAATGAGTGACATGGCACCCTCCATTATTTCTTTTCCGCTCAGGAAATCTTTCCCTGCGGTATTCCACACTGTCTGCTTACGTCTATCCCGCGGTTTTCATAATTGCATCCACAAGTTCTTCTCTGGTCAAAACTCCCAATGGAATGTCAAGTCCTGACTGACGCAGCAGATCTGCTAACAATGTGATCTGTGGAACATCCAGTCTGTGCTCTTTTAATGTTCCCACCTGTGAAAAGATTTCACGCGGTGTTCCCTGCATGACAACATGTCCTTTATCCATGACATAAACATAATCTGCATCCACTACTTCTTCCATATAATGTGTGATGAGCAGAATTGTCACGCCTTTTTTCCGGTTCAGCTCATGCGCTGCATGTAATACTTCTTTTCGTCCATTCGGATCGAGCATGGCAGTCGGTTCATCTAACACGATGCATTTGGGTTCCATTGCCATAACACCCGCGATCGCCACACGCTGTTTCTGTCCACCGGAGAGTTTGTTCGGGGAATGGTGTCTGTACTGTAACATTCCAACTGATTTTAAACTTTCTTCCACTCTCTGCCAGATTTCATCCGTCGGAACTCCGATATTTTCCGGGCCGAATCCGACATCTTCTTCTACCACGCTGGCTATGATCTGATTATCCGGGTTCTGGAATACCATTCCGGCTGTTTTCCGCACTGGCAGAATATTTTCTTCCTGCGTCACATCTTTTCCGTCTACCCAGAGACTTCCCTCCGTCGGAGCAAGTAACGCATTGATATGTTTTGCCAACGTAGACTTTCCAGAACCGTTATGACCTAAAATAGCAATAAACTGCCCCGGCTGCACATCAAGGTCGATATGATCTAATGCTGTCTGGATGGATTCCACATTGCCTTCTTCGTCCCGGCGGATATATTCATGAACGAGCTGTTTTGCTTTGATGATTCCCATCCGTCTAATCCTCCCACTTTAATCGATGAAGCTGTCCCTCTAACTTCATATGGTCAAAATGATTCTGTCTGAGAGCTTCATACAAAACAATCGCAACAGAATTGGAAAGGTTCAGCGATCTTGTCTCCCCGATCATTGGAATCCGTACACAGGTATCCGGGTTCGCTTTTAAAATTTCTTCCGGGATTCCGGCACTTTCTTTTCCAAACATGATGAAGCAGTCCGGTTCATAGGACACGTCCGAATACACATGTCTTCCCTTTGTGGTTGCCATGTAAATCTTCGCATTTGGATTTTTTTCACAGAAATCATCCCAGTTTACATAAGTTGTAACATCCAGATCTTTCCAGTAATCCATGCCTGCCCTTTTTAACGCTTTTTCATCCAGTCGGAAACCAAGCGGTTCGATCAGATGAAGCTTTGTTCCTGTCGCAACACAGGTTCTTCCGATATTTCCTGTATTTGCCGGTATTTCCGGTTCATATAATACAATATTTAACTCTGCCACTAATTTTTCTCCTCACGCAGTTCTTGAATGAAAATCTCCATGCGATCCAATGCCTTCTTTAAATCTTCCAGAGAATATGCATAAGAAATACGAAGATATCCCTCGCCGCAGTCACCAAATGCGGTTCCCGGTACAACTGCCACTTTCTGCGAATTCAACAGTTTTGTTGCAAATTCTTCCGATGTCATGCCAAATTCCTTAATACATGGAAAAACATAGAATGCCCCGAACGGTTCAAAACAGGATAATCCCATTTCCTGAAAGCGGTGCATCAGATAACGGCGTCTTCCATTATATTCTTCACGCATCTTCGCAACATCCTCATCCCCGTTCCGAAGCGCTTCAACTGCCGCATACTGGCTCGTGGTCGGTGCACACATGATTGCAAACTGATGAATTTTTAACATCTGCTTAATGATCACTTCCGGTCCACATGCATAACCTAATCTCCATCCGGTCATCGCATAGGATTTGGAAAATCCATTGATCAAAATGGTACGCTCTTTCATTCCCGGAAGCGATGCAATGGTAACATGGTTATCACCTGTATAAGTCAGCTCTGAATAGATTTCATCACTCAGCACAAACAGGTCATATTTTTTTACGATGTCGGCTATTTTTTCCAGATCTTCCTTCTCCATAATCGCTCCGGTCGGATTGTTTGGAAATGGAAGCACTAATAATTTTGTCTTAGGTGTGATAGCCGCCTCTAATTCTTCCGGTGTCAGGCGGAACTGATTTTCCGCTTTTAATTCAATGATCACCGGTGTTCCATTGGCAAGCACACAGCATGGAAGATAGGACACATAACTCGGCTGTGGAATCAGAACCTCATCTCCCGGATCAAGCATGGCACGCATCGCAATATCAATTGCCTCACTGCCTCCTACGGTCACCATGATCTCATTGTTGTAGTCATAAGATACACCAAAACGTCTTTTCAGATATTTATCAATTTCAATTTTTAATTCTTTCAGTCCTGCATTGGAAGTATAAAAAGTTCTTCCCTTTTCCAGCGAATAGATACCCTCGTCACGGATATGCCATGGTGTGTCAAAATCAGGCTCACCAACACCAAGCGAGATAGCATCTTTCATCTCATGAACAATATCAAAAAACTTACGGATTCCGGATGGCTGGATCGTTGTGATTGTTTTGCTTAACGGATTCCTCATATTACATCTCTATCCTTTCGTCTTTTGCCTGTTCTGCCATAACGGTTCCATGATCTTTATATTTCTTTAAAATAAAGTTTGTCTTAGTGCTTAAAACAGAATCCAATGGGGATAATTTATCAGAAACAAACTGTGAAACTTCACGAAGTGTTTTTCCTTCGATTGTTACCATGAAATCAAATCCTCCGGAAATCAGATATACAGAATTCACTTCCGGATAGTTGTAGATACGCTCAGCCACTTTGTCAAATCCCATACCGCGCTGTGGAGTAACACGAACCTCGATCAAGGCTGTTACTTTTTCAATTCCGGCTTTGTCCCAGTCAATCAATGTATGATAACCGCAGATAATGTGTTCCTCTTCCATCTTCTGAAGTTCATTGACAACAGATGCCTCATCCACACCTAAAATAATTGCAAGTTCTTTTAAATCAATTCTACTGTTTTTCTCTATAAAAGTTAAAATCTTTTCACGCATAATCACAAATTCCTTTCTCTCATTCCACATACACTACTTCATAGGATCAAATATTTTTTTACATTTGTAGTAATTATCTCCCGATCACTTTATATAACTCATCCGTCTTTGGTGGCTCTAAAAATCTTCGTTCATCCTCATTCAGCAGAACACGGTCATTTCCCGCGGTAGCTTTTCCGATGATTGTCGCTTTGATCCCTGCTTTTTCCAGTTCACGTACCAGATGATTTCCATCCTGTGCCGCCATCAGCATACACCCGCTGGAGATCAAAAGATAAGGATTCACTCCGAAAAATTCACAAACCTCTACTGTTTCCTGACGAATTGGTATCTTCTTTAAGTCGATTTCCAGTCCGACGCCAGATGCTTCTGCCATTTCCCACAGAGCTCCGAAAATTCCGCCCTCTGTCACATCATGCATCGCACTAACGCCAGACGTCACGGCGACTGCGGCCTCAGACTGTACAGAAATATATGCATCCAACGCTTTTGCATGCTCAATAAAAGGAACTGCAAAATGCGTTTTTAATTCTTCTTCTTTTTCTTTTGCAATAATGGAAGTACCTTCAATTCCAATCCATTTGCTGACCAAAATATCCATGCCCGGTCTTGCACCTGCAGTGGAGATCAGATGTCCTTTTTTCACTTTTCCGACTCCACAGACACTGATGACCGGCTGGTTTACCACTCTGGTAACCTCGGTATGTCCGCCCATGACCTGCACATTTGCTTTTGCGCAGGCTTCCTCCACCTGCTTCATCATCAGGCACAGATCCTGTTCGCAGACAGAAGTTGGCAAAAGTACCGTAAGAAGTACTCCGACTGGTTCCGCCCCTGCACTCGCAAGATCATTCACCGTGATCTGGATTGCAAGCGTTCCGATATCCTTCGCTGTTCCTGTGATCGGATCAGTCGACATCACAAGTGTCTCATCCTCCGCAAGCTGCACTGCTGCACAGTCCTCGCCAACTCCGGCTCCCAAAACCACTTCCGGTCTCATCGTATGAATTTGTTTAAAAACAGAACGTTTCAGCACGTTCTCCGGTACTTTTCCAACTTTCATAATCTTTTATCTACTGTCCTTCTGTTGTTGTATTTCCTGTAATCTGGCTCTCATCCACGGTTCCAAGGATCGCTGCTGCTTCCGCAGAGCTGTCCGCCGGTGCCTCCGCCGGAGCTTCTGACGGTGTCTGTCCTGCTCCGCTATACTGGGCGACCGTTGCATAAATTGTCGCCTCATCCCCGGTTGCCAATGCTGCATTGACCGCTGCCACTACATTCGGATCTGCAGATGCAGTTCCTACATTCACGATCTTAGGAGATGATTTGTAAGTGCTCTTATTGATCGCATCCCTGCTCTGCTCAACACCATCGACTGTCACGATTTTCCAGAGCCTTGCCACATATCCCATATGTTTGCCCTGAGTTGTAGAAATGGAACCGACCGCATCCCCGGTTGCCACAAACTGTGTGCCGGGATCTTCCTCAGAAACGACCTCGCTCTCATATGTTACCTTGCGGTTGGAAGGTCTGGTCTCCTGTCCGTATATGTTAAAATAAATGTCTTTTCCAACCGTATACCCCTCGATATAAATCGGTGCATCCAGATTATTGACAAATTTTAAATCCTTGTAATCTCCTGCAATTGCAGCATCCATAGATGGTTTTACATAGGTTACGATCATGGAATGGTTTGAGCGCTGTGTCACCTCAAGTTCCGCCTTTAATACTGCGTTGTATAACGTTGTTGACACCTGACATACACCGCCGCCATAAGACTGCACGGTCTGTCCGTTCTCGTAAGCACCTGCAAGTTCATAACCGCCCGCTGCCGTCAATGGTCCGATCGTCTGTCCAACGGAGAACTCCTCTCCCGGATATAATACGGTTCCATTGATCTTGCCTGCTGCCACACTGATATTAGCACATCTTCCGGCAGATGAGGTACTGTAATTGGTCGTGTAACTGCCAAGCAGATCTTTTACCTTTGCCAGTTCTTCCTTCGTGCCTTCCGGCTCCACAACCTCTGCCACAAGGTCAATCGAAACATCCGTGCCATCCCAGTTGTTTTTTAAGTAATCTTCGATCGTCATCAGGGATTTTTCCACATTCACTTCAACGCCGGAACTTCCCTCAATAAACTGAAACTGCCCATTCTCACGGATCAGTCCGTTGTCAACTGCTTCATTGTTCAGTTTTTCTGCTTTTGCAGTCAATACTTCCCTTGCTGCTGTCTCATTTAATCCTAACGGAAGTTCAAATACTTTGCTTCCATGCTCCAGATCTTTTTTATCTTTATATCGTTTGATCAGATTGCCATTTCGTCCAACCGCAAGTGCTTCCTGCACTGCATTGGTATTCTGAAACGTGATGCCAAGCTCCTGTGCACTCACTTCCACACTCTTTCCATTGGCATTCAGTGTCAAAACAGCATCGTCCACGCTCTGTGCATACGCACTGATAGCATCCACTGCCTCTTCCTCTGTCATGCCGCCAACATAGACATTTCCGATATAAACGCCATCTGCAATTTTATGATTCTCTGCTGTCTCTGCTTTTGTGGCTGCTCTGCCTCCTGCAAAACCGATACATAATGCTGCCAGCGTAAACAGTGGAATCCATTTCATCCATTTTTTTGAAATATTATTCATAGCTGATCTCTTTCTCTTTTCTTTACATCGCAGTGCAAGCCCGACAAATCACGGATTTTTCGGGCTGACGGGCATTCGCCCTATCATTCATGCTCACTTTTGCCTACGCGTACATTTTACCCTATTGTCCGGCTGATTTTCAAGGTGCATAACCACGAATATGATTGACTGCCCTCCGGAATTTTAGTATATTTTACATGAAAGCGGCAAGCACGGTTGTAATAAGCATTGCAGCGACTACAATGATCACAATTGCAGCCATTAATTTTTGATTTTTTTTCTTACCAAAATTATACATAGAACTACCTCTTTCTATTCTTGAATTTATACAAAAGAAAGGACAATACAACATGGCATTTCCATTCTTAGGACTCTTTATTATCTTTCTTTCGGTTGCTGCCTATTATCGCAAGCGTGCGACTGCCCAGCAAAAGAAAGTGACGGAAGATTTCTGGAGCCGTGAAGATCAGGCGAACCAGATCCGCCGCAAGGATATCAGCAATCTTCCCTATATTACCATACCCTTGGAAAAATTTCCAATAGGTATCTCTGATGATGAAGAATTAACAGATTACGAAAACGATCTGAAAACCCTTGCCTCCCGGAAAATTCTAAATCTGAGCCATCAGAGCAATACAGACTTAAAACTTGCCTATGGTCCTGCGAATCTTCCTGCTTTGTCAGAATATGACCAGAATTATACCACCCTTTTACGGAATCTTGTCGCCTATGCAGACTGTCTGATCAAAAACGGATTTAAATCAGAAGCCGTTCCGGTTCTGGAATTCGGCATCTCCATTGATTCCGACATCCGCGCCAATTATACGCTCCTCGCAGAACTTTACAAGGAACAGGGAAATGCGTCAAAAATCCAGGAGCTGATCGATAAGGCAGCTTCACTTGATTCTATGATGAGATCTGCCATCTTAGAGCAGCTGCACACTTTACAGAATGCCTGATTTTACAGGGATGGTTCTTTTTTCATTTTTCCATATTGTGCAATAAGCTGATCGGTAAGCCTTGAGATTTCACTTCGCGACGCGTCCTCATAAATTTCCGGCATTGGGATTCCGTGAAATTCCACAAACTGCTTCAGATATTTCATCTGCTGCGGCGTTGCCGGGGACTGCTTTTTCACTTTATATTGCAACGGATATGGTCGAAACGCCTCCGGTGCTCCTGCCTCATACATTTTTTGCAGTTGTTCAAAAATCTGCTGCGTTTCCATCACATCATCCAGTGCACGGTGTGCATGAACACGCTCGATCCCAAAATAGCTGCACAGACTTGCAAGGTCTTTTTTCTGTTCCTGTGGCAGAAATTTTCTTGCCAGTTTTAATGTATCTACTGCATTCCGCTCAAAAGTACGCTTGTGATTCACCGCCCACTGCTTCAAAAAACTGTAGTCAAAAATCACATTCTGTCCCACCAGAATATCCTCTCCGATGAAATCGAAAAATGCTGCAAGCGTTGCATCCGTCTCTTTTCCCTGCGCAGCCATCTCATTTGTAATGCCTGTAAGTGAAACTACCTTTTCCGGCAGCTTGCGTTTTGGATTAATGATCTCCGAAAAAGTAGCCGTCACGACATTTCCGCGCACCCTTGCAGCTCCAGCCTCCAGAATACGGTCTGTCTTTGCGTTCAGCCCTGTCATTTCCAGATCGATCACCACGTAATCAGTCAACATAACTTCGCCTTTCCGACATTTTCTGCCCCCTCAGTCATGCTGGCTGCCGCCACCTCTGTCACATGCGCCTGATGATCCAGCGGATCACGGTTTTCATAGTCAAACAGCATATAAACCGGTTGTTTCAGGCGCGTCGGAATTTCATTCAGTGCTTTTTTACTCTTTTCCGGGAAACGGTAATGGAATGGTTCCACATGAGATTTCACACCGTTTTTGCAGTAATATCTCGTCTGCTCCTTAAACTCTGCCGGTGACGGTGCCCAGAACGGTCTGCTCTTACAGTTTTCACGGTAGTAAAGATCAAATGTCAGACTCTCTTCGAGCATTTGCAGTACCGCATCCCCGCTCTTTTGCTCCCGCATAAACTCCAGCAATATCTCTGCTCTGCGGATTCTTGAATGGCTCATGCCGAAATATCCTTTTTCCTCATAAAAAACACCAAGCTCCTGAAACATTGCAAAGGCACTGTCAAACAATGGTTCCATCACTTTCATCGTAATTTCAAACTGTCCGCTGTTGTAATAGACCTCCAGCATCTCTTCTACCTGTTTAATTTTCAACACATCGTCAAAACTAAGCCACTTCGTTTTCATCACTTCATACGGTGTTTTCGCATGGTAAACAATCTCGTATTCTGCCGCATGCTCGTACATGTAAGAGCCCTTCAACACTTTTAAAAATCCAAGCTGTAACTGGTTCGGCTTCAGTGCATAAATTTCATCAAACGATTTTGCAAAAGTTGCGTAGTCCTCATAAGGAAGCCCTGCGATCAGATCGAGATGTTCGTGGATATTTTCACCGCCCTGGATTTTTCGAACAATATCCTTTAAAAGTTCCAGTTTCATTGTCCGGTGAATTTCCCGGATGGTTATCTCATTCGTGGACTGTACGCCAATCTCCAACTGGATCAGTCCCGGGCGCATATCATGGATCAGCGCCAGTTCCTCCTCATTTAAAAGATCGGCAGAAATCTCAAAATGGAAGTTTGTGATCCCATTGTCGTGTTCTTTTACGAATCGCCAGATTTCCATGGCATGATCGTGTCTGCAGTTAAAAGTACGATCTACAAACTTCACCTGTGGTACTTTTTTCTCGATAAAAAATGCCAGTTCCTTTTTCACCAGTTCAATATCCCGGAAACGCAGTTTTTTGTCTATGGATGACAGGCAGTAACTGCAGTTAAACGGACAGCCACGGCTTGATTCATAGTAAATAATGCGGTTTTCAAAATTTTCAATGTGATCGTAGCAAAACGGAATATCTGACATATTCATCGGTTCCTGTGCCGGTGTGAAAACAGTCTTTCCACTGTCCTGATCCCGAAACGCAATTCCCCTGATTTCCTCCAGAGAGTCTGTTTGGTTTACATAATATTTACACAGTTGTTGAAATGTACGTTCACCCTCTCCGATCATCACACCTGTCACTTGTGGATGTTCCGCTAAAAAAGTTTCCACCTCATAGGAAACTTCCGGGCCACCTACCCAGATTGGTACTTCCGGGCACAGCTTATGATACTCTGTGATCAGCTCCTCCACATAATCCATATTCCAGATATAGCAGGAAAAGCACAGCACATCCGGTTTTGCTTTATAAATCTGTTCTAAGATATAATCCACCCTGTTATTGATTGTATACTCACCAATCGCAATCTGATCCTGATAGTCTTTGGCATAGGCTCTTAAACTGTAAACTGCCAGATTGGAATGGATATATTTTGCGTTGATCGCTGTTAAAAATATTTTCATGTCCTGTCTCTTTCTGTAAAATGATTATGCTCATTATAAGACAAAACGGAGTAGTTCTCAACCTCTTCTGAGACTACTCCGCATTTGTATTTCACCTATTATCTTTTTTCAAAACCTGTCCTACATCATTGCGTAGCGGAATACTACATCAAATCCTGCAATCCAGAGTAAAATAGCACCACCCACATAAGCTTTTCTCTTATGTTCAAACCCGAAATGATATCCGGTATAGGTACCCATAATGACAACTGCAATGGTCAGGCAGACGATCATGATCAAAATCACCATCAGATTTGTTTCCAGAAAACCAAATGCAATTCCTGTAAGGAGTGTGTAAATGCTTGTCACTGCTGCCATACGCCAGAAACGTTTAAAGCCGAGATTCTCCTCCCTGTGTTCGTTCACACGCTCATTCTTGATTGCTTTTACAATCAGTCTGACACCCAGGCAGAAGAAAATAACCGCTGCAATGACAGTTCCAATAAAACGCTCATTTCTGGCAAGATCATTGATATAAAGTAATCCCGCCAGAACATTACCAATATAAAGTGCTGCCAACTGCCAGATGGCAATGAGTCCGCATACTAATGTCAGATGTTTTTTATCTATTTTCGCTACAAGTGATCCCTGACACTCCATACCGGCAAAAATATCCAGCGATATGCCTACCAGGATCAACAGATTTTCTATCCAGTTCATGAATCCTCCCGCTTCTGCCTGCTGCTGCGATCGACAGACTTGTCCTAATAACCTTTCTAATCACTATTATACCCTGTTTCGGCTTTTTTTCCATAGACAATGCCTGATGATTGTATGTTGTTTTTACAGAAAAACAAAGATATGTTTCTTTCTTTTTTTCATGGAAAAATGCTGATTAACCTAAAAAGTGCCGCACATCACGTGCAGCACATATACTTTCTTCATCTCCTACATCTCTGCGATAATATCATCCATAGAACGTTTGATGATATAATCATAAATCTCTGCAAGCTCCTTTGGAGAAATCGTCATTCCCGATTGGATCCATGTAATTACAACATAGCACATGGACTGTGCATAATACTCTGCGATCCGCTTTGGCGTCAGCCACGAATACTTCTGTTTCTTCCCTGCATGGACACCGTCTATCACCTTCAAAAGAATCTTCTCCACACAGCTCTGCGCAATCTCACCGAACGAGTTCTGTCCCTCCAGCTTTATCGCGCGCGAATAAAATTCACTGTCTTTTTCGATGTTTGTAAAAAGAAGTACCAGTCCCTCACTGATCATCCCATTCTGGATCAGCGGTTCGATCGGATCGAGCAGATCTGTCGTAATGATCCACTCTAACAATTCATACTTATCCTGAAAATGATTGTAAAATGTCGGCCGGATAACACCCGCCAGATCAGTGATCTCTTTAATTGTAATCTTCTCAATTGGATGCTTCTTGGCAAGTTCCTTAAAGCTTTCCGCCAAGAGTGTATCAATTGCACTCTTTCCCTGTCCTGTCATAATTACCTCATGCCTAATGTATTACCATTTTTGTAATAATAATGCTTCTTGTATCCGGATCATCGCGAAGATTCAGCATCTCGCCTGTTTCTACTACCTTGACAACCGGTCTTAAGAAAAACCGTTCAAAATTCTTCGCAACCACGCCATGCATCCCATTGGACAATTCAACTTCACATCCTACCGGGTACACTGCGATTTTCTCTACAAACAATTCTACAAGCTTCGGATCAAATAAGCTGCCTGATCCTGCCATCAGGTATTCCATTGCATCTGAAGGTGACAGATTTTCCCTTCCGCGATGAAGTGATACCATATCGTCATATTGTTCCACAAGCCGGATGATCCTTGCATACAACGGAATCTGCTCTCCACTCTTTCCCAGCGGGTAGCCGGTTCCATCGTAATTTTCATGATGCTGCATGACACCCGCATATACGAGTGTAGAAAAATGATAGTTACCTTTTAAATAATCTGCTCCCAGCTCCGGATGTTTCCGCAAAAGCTGTGTCTCCTCTTCTGTCAATGCATGATCTGCATTGATGATCCCTATATCAAGGAACCTCTTTCCTATATCATGAAGAATCGCCGCCGTCGTAAGCTGATACAATGATTCTTCATTCATTCCGTAATTCGCTCCGAGCAGCACTGACATCATGGCGACATTAATGGAATGGTAATAAATGTAATCATCATAATTCTTGATATCTAACACATTGCACATAATGTCTCCATTGCTCAAAATATTCTCCACAATGCGCTCGATCGTCTTTTGTATTTTAATTTCACTGACCGGCATATCTTCTTCTGCATCTGAGGACACATCAAATGCAAACATGTCATGCACTACTTTCAGTGCCTGACTCCTCACCTGCGGATTTAAAACCTGCTGGATCTCTATGCCCTGCGTAAATTCATCATCTATGTATATCCCTGGAAACCCTAAAAATTCAAGATTGGAAATATATTCTTCCGAGAGAAGCAAGTGTTTTGCAAGTAACAGTCTTCCCGCTCCATCGTAAATATCCTGACCAAGAGCCATTCCAGGCGTCAGTTTACTCGTTGGTAAATAACGCATATATGTTTCCTTTCAATTTAAAAAAAGAATATTTCTATATTAACTCATTTATTCATCAAATTCAACTGTTACAAAATATCCCTTTTCCGTTTCTTTTACATCTACAACTTTTCCCTCTCCGGATCTGATCCTGTTTCCAACAGGATAATTTGCAGACATCGCATATGCTTTTCCCAATGTGTAATAATAAGAGTTTGGCAGTTTTCCCTCTGTGATTGGGATCACCTGTCCTATTTCTACCAGACCTGTGCGTTCCATTTTAAATTCTTCCTGCCTCATGCCCTGCCTCCAACAGACACAAAATTTTTACGTGTCATTCATATAATATTATAGTATAATAAAAGAACATTCACAAGTTAAAAGGATTAATTTACATAAAATACTTACGCACACAAGGAGCCTTATGAGAGAAAGAGAAGAAGTTTTCGACCATTTTATCACTGCAGTCATTAATACCTTAAACGCAGATGAGATTTACGATGCCGCAATCGAAGCATTGCAGGATATCCTGCAGCCGGACGGACTTTTACTGATGATGAACCAGAACACACGCCACGTTTTTTCCGTCATCCGTAAATGTGGCAGTATTGCCTGCACAAAATCATACAGTGTTCCCACTGATTCCATGCTTCAGGAGCTAAAGGATTCCCCGAATCTGATCATGCTCAACGATACCGGAAAACACATCCTCGACCTTATGACTCCAAGACAGCGCAACTGGCTGAATGCAGAACACATCACCGCCATTTATACGCTCAAATACAATCAGGTCATTATCGGCTTTCTCTATCTTGCAGCCCATGACGGACAGGACTTTGCCCCAGAGGAACTCAGATATCTGGAAAAAATATGTTACTATTCCTCCTATGCACTGCGCAATGCCAACCTGTATCAGAATGCATACCGCGCATCTATTACTGATGACCTTACTTCTTTGTACAACCGCAAACACGCATTTGAATGTATTGACCATGTATGCCAGCATCAGAAGCCATCCACACTGATCGTGCTCGATATTGATGATTTCAAACTGTATAACGAATTGTATGGTGCACAGGAAAGCGATAACCTGATCCACCGCTTTGCGCAGGTCATTCTTCAGGAAATTTCATCAAAAGACATCGGTTTCCGTTTTGGTGCGGATGAATTTCTGATTTTAAAAGCGGGAACGGATATAGATGAAGCCTGCAGCTGCTGCAAACGTATAGTGGACGCCATCACGGATGCCACTCCTGCCAACACCGTCTGGGATATCACGATCACCTGCGGAATATCTGTATTCCCTGATATTTCCACTGATGCTACTTCCTTTCTGCACAACGCAGAACAGGCCATCTATTATGGAAAGCAGGCTGGAAAAGGAAATATTGAAGTTTACCGCCCTGGAATAGATGAACGCTCCCACGATCCGGATATCCGTGCCGCATATGAGCGTGTTGCCCCAACCATTTATGCGCTCACCGCTGCCATAGATGCCAAGGACAGTTACACCTTCATCCACTCCATGAATGTTTCCAAATATGCCGTTATACTTGCAGAAGCACTCGGAATGAATTCCAACGACATTGAAATCATCCGCGATGCCGGTCTTTTACACGACATCGGAAAAATCAGTATCCCGGAACGCATCCTGCAGAAAACTTCAAAGCTTACTGACGAGGAATATGCCATTATGAAAACACATGTGGAAAATTCCACAAAGATGATCCGTTATCTGCCTGACATGGATTACGTGATTCCTGCCGTTGTCGGCCACCATGAGCGTTATGACGGCACCGGTTATCCACGCGGACTTGCCGGCCAGAATATTCCTTATATGGCAAGGATTCTCACGATTGCAGACTGTTTTGATGCAATGACCGCCAAACGTCCTTATAAGCAGGCGCTTTCTGTGGAATACGCTGTCAATGAGCTTGAAAAAAACAGCGGTACGCAATTTGATCCTGTGCTTGTCAAAAAATTTGTGGAGCTCATCCATGAAGGAAAAATTTCGATTGCATAACCGGCGTTTCACTTACCGTGGAGCAGCAGATTTTGCAGTGCTTTTATAGGGTGTGAAGGGCAGATATAAGCGTCCTCTCACAAGTCGTGATTTTATAGGGTTATGAAAAGAAAAACGGTACAGACGAAATATGATGTTCCTGTTCGCCGGGCATTCCGATAAGCCTCTAAAGAGTCTTATCTCCATGGCTCACGAAGGAAATCATATTTGTCTGTACCGTTTTTCTTTCATTTACGTTACGAATGACTTGCGAGAGGACGCTTATACATGCCCGATCAACGTCATGAATAGCACCACAAAATCTGCAATTTACGTTATGGAACTCACAGTTATGGGATGAGTACCTGTAAAATTCAAAGTGTTCACCTCCTCAAACTGAAAGTTGTCAGTATGGTAATTCAACCAATACTGCTTCGTCAATATCAAAGTAATCATCCATATTACTGCTAAGCCCAGATGCTTTCCAAGCTTGTTCGAAGGTAATATCTTCTATGTTGCTTAAATAAATGTATGTGCTGTCCTTAACGGCATTACTCAGTCGTCCACTGATTTCCAACCTGTATTTGTAGATATGTCCATCGCACTGCCATGTACCGTCTGACATTTCACTGTATGTTTTCATGTTTCCTTCAATTGTGTCAATCGGCTTTATTGACTGTGTACCACAACCCGTGATTGAGGCCGTAAGTAAAAGACATAGCAACAATATTAGTATTTTCTTCATGGTCATTACCTCCCAAAATTCAAATAAACGCGTGCTTTTATAGCTCGCCTCTCAAACGTGCTTCTATATCAGATGCCGTGTATAACACATCCGTTACAATTACCCTTTCGTCACGGATTGTGTAAAACACTGAATAATTATCGACGAGCATTCTACGCAACTCCATTCTCTTTTCCGGCTCAGAATCCATAATCCTAAATCGTTCTGGGAAAGTGTCTAATGTAAGTATTTCATCAGCAATGCGATTATATTGCTTCATTAATGCCTCTCTCTAAATGCCACAAACGCACTAGCTGCATCCTCAACATTTCCTTTCTCTATATCGGCATATCCTTTTTCTAACTTTTGATGAATCTGTGTAACAGACATCATATCTGCATTCACTGAATTAGCTGCTTTTGGTAATACAACAGAAAAGGGAATTCCTCCTACTAATGATATTTGTTTTAAATACATATCTATAGCAGTAGCCATTGGTATCCCTAATTGTGCCAATACACTTTCTGCATTTTCTTTTACATCTGGATTTACTCTTATATTTAATGTTGCTGTTTTTCCCATAGAATACACCTCCATCTTTCTTTTATTGTAACGTCTTTTACGTTACAAGTCAATCTATGAAATATATTTTCGATGCGATAGCTTCACATTGTTTTGATTAACCATTGCATATCTGAGCGTTGTATCTATTTGCTCATGTCCCAGAATTTTCTGTACCTGTTCAATCAGCATACCTTTCTCAATTGCTCTGGTGTCCATAGTCCTTCTGAACTTATGTGGGTGTACCTTTTCTACACCTAACTTCTTCCCCATTTCTCGTAATCGTAACTCCACACCGCTTTCAGTAAGTCTACTGTGTGGTTTGTTTAACGACACAAATAACGCTATATTATTATCTGTCCTTGATTCAATATAATTCAACAAATGAATTTTGGTCTTAGCATCAAAATATGCTTTCCTCTCTTTGTCTCCTTTGCCATAAACCACGCATTCCCGCTCAGAGAAATCTATATCATCAATGTTCAGCCTTACCAATTCGCCTACTCTAATTCCTGTTGAAAGCAGAAAATCAATCATTGCCCTATCACGCAGATTATTACAATTATCTCTAAGAATTTCTATTTTCTCATCCGGAATGGTATCTTTTACAATAACGGCAGTCTTTACCTTATGAATTCTTTTCATTGGGCTTTTTATAATATAATCCTCTTCCTCTAGCCACGAAAAAATGTGGAAAGACTTCTACGAATATTATCAATAGTTACCTTTCCACAATTATTTATCGTTTGATACTCTACAAGATATTTTCGTAGCATCTCGGTCGTTATCTTTATGACTGGAATATTTATTGTATCCAACATCTTTTCAATATTACACCTATAATAGCGTATTGTTTTGTCAGAACACCCTTCTAAATGCTTTGCAGTTAAAAACATATCTAGAAAGTCCATATTCGTTGTCTGCAAATAATCAGATACAGTATTTTCAGATAACCGTTTTTCCAACACCTCTTGTAGTTTCTGCATCTGCGATGCATTTAATACTTCTGCCATGTCATTGATGATGTCATAAATTTCTCTACCCATAAGAGCACACTCCTTTTTGAAGGAGTATATCGTAGAAAAATCAGCACATCAACAGAGCGTATTACTGAAAGTTGGGCGTTTATTCCCCCGCAAAACTTCGGTTAAAATCCCAAATAGAAATCCCTTGTCGATTCCACTCATTATATGGCTCTCCCATTAATGAAAATGCCTCATCGGTTATTTTCTTTCTATAATTGGATACATTTTCAGTAAAATGCAGGTATCCCTTTTCATCAACATGTGAATCACATATAAATGTATCGGAAATTATCCCAATAATATCACGAAGAACAGCATATATTACAATCTCTTTCCTCTCCGTTCTGTACTCATAAATTGTCACTCCTCTTTCCAATACATAAATCTTTGCCTGTTTCTGCATTACATCTACGTTTAACATCATGTCATACCTATTGGAACCATTAAATATTTTCTCAATATACCTTCTGTTTTCTATAGAATAACAACTCCATTTTTGCAACAATTTATCAGCTTCAATCATACACTCTTTAGCATTCATTCCTTTTATACCTCAAATCTAAAAATTCAAATTCATCTCTCAATTTTTTAATCACTATTCCTGTTACATTTACAATTTAACTTTCTATATATGTATAACAATTCTATAGGCAAAATCCGAAACCCAATGGGGGAGGATTGCACCATATAAGCTATCAGATTTGATTCTAATATAAGCCAAGATAAGATGTGTTATAAACAAATCTGCTATATATCTTACATTTGATATGATCTCCCAAAATGACATGTCATAAGCAACCATTCTGAACGGAAAATGCATCAATACAAACAGTACTCCTGTTACAAGCACGTCCAACAAGATATGTTTTAAAAGAGAATGCAATCTAGTCTGAAGATAGCATAGGAGTTTTTTAATACTCTAGGTAACGCTCCGGCTTTGCCTCGGCCCCCATTTCAAATGGGGGATATAGATATTATTCATTATTTTCAGGATCGTCGATACAGACGTCTGATTTTTTGCCGGAACATATATCATATGTGGATTCTCCGGATTATAATATAAGATTGTCTGCTGCCCAGAATCAGGCACAAACATTTCATTAACTTTTACATTTCGTAGATTTCCTTGCTTTCAGCATATCATTCATCCTAGTATCTGTTCTATAGATCCTTGTCTTCCAAACAGCTTATTATATACTTCGTCACTACATTTTCTCCTAAACGAGCCACAAACACATAATAGGGCAGAAATTCCAGTACTGCAATTACCATGCATAATACAGGTATATACTGCCATAGTTTATTGAACACACAAAAGCACGCAAAAAATACATCCATTGCCGCTAACGGAATCCACATCACATAATCCGCTATATTCCACACATGTTGCAGTTCAATGATCTGTTGATCCTCAAGGTATTGCACAGACCATTTATAGACATTTTTTCCTGAACGATAATATACATAATACTTCCCATCTTTTTTTATCAGATGTGTACACGGATGCCATTTGTCATGGTTACGCTCTTTTTGATATTCCATATTCAATTTTTCATAGAATTTCTCTTTCGTCTGATTCGTTTGGATTTTTTTCATTGTCTCACCCCAGCAGTCAAATATTTATTCGTAAAAACTTCACCTTCCTCATCCGTAACCCCCCCTATGAATAATTTCTGCAAAGACCAACGCATCAATATCTGTATAATTTTGCTCTGTCAATAGTTCCGCATTGCTTGCAATATATGTTGCCAGATCACTTCCACTATTACTATTTTTCGGCATAGCAATCCACCTTGCATACATTCCGGTTAACTGAACTTCTGAATGAATGAATCTTTGGAAATCATTTCATTGTCTTGATCATAAATAATCGTTTTACTGGCTTTATCAATATCTATTGTCAAACAAAAATAATAGCCTTGGTCTCTCAGTGCACATAAAAGGTCATATGCATTTTCAATATTCTTATCGACATTGGTCTCCAAACCTTTCAAGTCACTGAATATTAAAACATTATGGTTGCTTTTATAATCCTCAAAAGTAACATATTCCTGATCACTCTCTATGAAACGAATATCAACATTCGTGTATTCTAGTTTCCCGTGATCTAATATTGAATAAATATCCTGTTTGATCTGATTCCCAAGTATCACCTTGGGATAATTATCTGTGATTCTTCCATCTTCATAAATCGTAAATGAAAAAGCATCATCTGATTCATTTAGTGATACTGCCTCCCCAGTATTTATGAACTCACCAAAATTCTGACCAATATTTTTTCTCTCAGTATGTACAATCTGAAACTCCTGATTGTATTTTTCCTTCAAATATCGTTTAATCACCTGTTCTGAATCAGGCAGATTTCTTCCGCAACTACACAGAAGCATAAGTATCCATGACACACATCCTAGCATAAGAAACATGCGCTTGCTTCTGCCACCAGGTATTACCCAATTTATTTTTCTCAATGTGTACCCCCGTTTCATATAAATACTCACGCTATATGTTTACATATTCTTAGACACAACGAAACCAATGATTCCCGCTAAACATCCGCAAATCACAAAAGCAATCCCTATTATTTTCAGGATCGTCGATACAGACGTCTGATTTTCTGCCGGAACATATATCATATGTGGATTCTCCGGATTATAATATAAGATTGTCTGCTGCCCTGTTTGAACAGAATTTTTTCCTGTTCCAATCACACTCTTTTGTACTACCCGTTCGCCATTTACATAAAATTCGTATGCGGGATACCATGTGTAATTATAGGTATCCACATTTCTCTTGTAGACTTCTTCCACATCCACAACTGTCGCAGTCGTCTTCTCCACGCAGTCTTTCTTCGACTCACTAATCCTGCGATCCACACCTTTTGCACATACAAACAATATGGCAGCTATGATCCAGAACAGACATGAGACGCCTATTACAATCGCAATAATCATTTTCTATTTCTCCATCATTGTATACTCTATTTTTTTAGGAACAACCTTCCCATCAACCACTTTTACTTCGTCTAATGGAGCCAGCACATTCTCTTTAAAATCGTACTCCACATAATGTTGTCTCGCTCCTCCCATCCCACGCATCGGCATAGGTCTCTATTCCGCAATCACACACTAGTATGAACAGTGCCAGAATCAGGCACAAACCTTTCATTAACTTTTACATTTCGTAGATTTCCTCGCTTTCCCCTATATAATCAGCCAGATAATGAGTCACAAACATTTTCACATGTCTAAAAGTAACACAAGATTCCAGCGCATAGAACGGTAATACTTCCAGTAACAGCAACGCACAAAACCATGCCAGCCCCAGCCATATCGACTGTCTGAACAAATATAAAATAAACAAATCTATAATCAAAAGTGTTCCCCAGATAATTTTATCAGATAAAGAACACCTTCGCTGCACGGTCATCTTTTTCCCATCAAAAGAAAAATCCCAATATGACGTTACCCTGCCTGATGAGAAACGAATCACCGGCATGCCTTGCTTGAACTGAAGCGTTATCATGCCATGTTCCTTATCCTGCAGATACTCCTGTCTATGTTTACTCATATAGGTCAGTCGATCGATAACCGCCTCTTTTCTATCTTTAAGGAAATACATCTTTTTCATCACATTATGCTCCTGTATTTAAAAATAACGAGCGGAATCTCCGTTCATCATCTTCGTATCCTCTGCAGACAATTTCGCCAATATCTCCGTGGTTAAACATAATCGCCAGATCTTTTTTTATATTTCCCTTCCGAGAGATCATATAAGAAAATCTCATTTAGAATGCGATCTACGTTTTGTAATCAATACACTTGATGCTACTACCCCAGAAAATGCAATGGATACATCAGCAATCATTCCCTACTTCCATATAAATCGTGTCATTGTTATCGTGTCACCAATTTCTCTTTTCTTATAGTCTTCTTCTGAAAGGAAACACGTACTCTCATATCCCGAATGCACATCCCTTCCCAATATTGGGTAAAACCGCTTCGTATCCCGGATATTTTCAGCGCCATAAGACTCCGTCTCAATCACTAGTTGCTTTTGCACAAGTACAACATCATACTGTAACACCTGCTTTTTTCTCAGTTGTCTTATATTTGCATTCTCTGTCAGAACGCATGCTCCAGCTATAAATATTACTATAACATAATACAGACAAACAAAGATATCACTCCCATCAAAATTGAAAAAAGTGCTGACAACCATACCTATGAGCAATGCCACAAATGCTATCAAAACCCACCTGTTTAGATACTTAAATTTCCAGCTGCAATAGCCATTATACTTGAGACTCTGTACTTATCATCTAACAGGCTAATTAATTCATGCCTTTGATTATCTGTCAGATTTAGCGACTGTACAAAAGTGATTAATGCAAAATCCGCTACCTGCTTACTGTTAGCATCTGTCTGAATAACAAGTGAATCAATCAAAACACATTAATTTCTCCACTTATAATAGTGATTTGCAATTGAGAAATATATTGTACAATTATACCAGAAATAGTCATAACAACAAAATATGTTACTATTATCCCCAACGCTAAAAAGCCATCACTACTATCAAACTTAGTTATGTGTTCTTTATATGAATCTGGTACATCAAAAAGCTTTTTCATTTTTGTAATCTCCTAAACACCGAGACTGGAATTTAACGTTCACTCATATATTGTTTTATTTCATCAGAAGTCAATTTTCGTATTTCTGCATGTGGATATTCTTTATACTCTCCAACATTAAACACAGGTGTCATTTGTTTGCATTTCTTGTCTTTATTCTTTTTCAAGAATAGATGAAAATCCTCATTCCCGGCGAATATTTTATAAGATACTCTGCCTTTACTGTTCTCTATCTCATAAATACCACACGAACCTTTCGTTGTATAATCGGCTGTTCGTAAATAATATTTTGCAATTTCCAATGACTTAAAAGGAAAATTCCATCTTTGTAATCCTCTGTTTGGGTCATGTTCAATACAAATGCAACGTCCACAAGTTCCACAAATATATTGAGTGTGATTTTCTAAGCAGTCCAAGGGATTTAGTAATGGTGTTATTCTATTTTCATCAGAGTAACATTCTTCACACATTTTTCTTTTCGCTCCTTATCAAATCCCGATTTTCTCAATTCTCCAAACTTGAATTTCATGAATTATCGCTTGCCTTAAACTTGCTGACACAAATCATTTAGTTTCCAATCCACTCAAATAGAATTGATATAACAAATACACCAGAGAAAATATACCAATTAACAAATACGCCACATTTTCTTTTAAAGATACTAGATACGATGAGAATACAACAAAGCCAATAACCTTGATTACCGCTTTAATTTTTCGATTTTCAATCTTATCAATTTTACAACAGATAAAACGTACTCCAATAACCATAGGAGAAAATAAGATTGCAATCAAAATTAATATAATATTTTGCTGATTAAAAATAAGCTTTGATAACTGTTTTTTCTCATTATCCTTGATGTCCAAATACTGGTATAGCAATATAAGAGAGGCTTGGTCAGGAACACTTTTTCCCAATTCCCATTTCGAAATTGTCTGTCGCGTAACAAAGACAACATCAGCCAGTTGTTGTTGGGTTAAGCCCTTTTCAATTCTGGCTGATTTAATCAAATCTGATATTTCCATAGTTGTACTCCATTTATTATCTGTTTTTAATAGTGTCGCATAATGTTATTGCTAAACAAGCAACTATTACAAGAAAACTCATCTGATGTTTAATAACAACGCAAAATAGGCTAATTGCCAATAACATACCGATAAAAGCAATCATACTATACTTGTATATCCTAGGATGTTTTTGGGATAATGCATTCGATATTTTTACAATTACTGCTATCATAGGAATAATTAATACCCCCATAACACCAAATAAAATTCCAGTTGCAACAACTCTCATTTTGTTTTTCTTTAATTCCTTCAACATAAAAAGAACCTCCTTTGTTTTTGATACTTTGATATTAAAATAGAATTCTTTTTATGTCACGCAACGCTTGTGAAAACAGGCGCAACGGTAACGATTTTCATTCTGGTCATCGAAAGCAAAATTCAAATTTTCTTTTCCTTACAACTTCCGAGTTGTCTCTATCTTTATCTTTTAATTATACACAGGATTTGAATCTTTTTCTACTTATCCATAATCAAAAAATCCTCTTCCTTGTATTATAAAACCGCTTTCATAAAGTTTTTCTTCTTTTTCAGAATACCTGCGTACCACTACGAATATTCCGACTGTCAAAATCACTCCAAATACGATTCCTGCCAGAATTCCATTCGTCCCCATTCCATAACTCTCATTCAGATAATAAGATGGCAGGAGAGAAAGGATTGTTCCCACAACCAATGGCGGTATAAATCTTAGAAAATTCTTATAGCATAGGCACTTTACCATTTCCTTGTCTATCATTCCCAACATTCGCAAACTACAAACGCCCCTGCTATTTTCTTCCTTCTCTGCCTGGATACGTGAATGAATTAACAGAAACTCAGCCATTATCATAAGCCCTATCACAAATGCCATCAAAAATAATAAAAATTGTCCTGATTTCTTTGCATCCTGGTATTTCTCCACCTTCGAAGACAATTCATAATATGTCTGCTCATCTTCATTCAACTGATTGCTTTCCTGCAGATATTCTTTTACTTCACATACTCCCGCATAAGAATCTTCCCAATTCTGAAACTGAAACAAGTTTGCGATACCAGCACTACCTGTTATATCTGCACTTAATTTTTCGAAATCAGAATCGTTGATGATCAGTGTTTTATCTGCAAAGGTCGGATTTTGATTAAACAGTATCTTTACATCTGTTCCAACAGACTGCAGCTTTCTGTCCCCGGAAATCGTTACAGTAGATACTGGCTGTATGTTATGTTCATACCCATCTTCCAGATTGTACTGAAACAAATTCAAAAACTCGCCTTCCTGAATCTGATAATCACATCCAAAATCCCGGTTTATTTCTGTCACAGGAAGGTAATTAAAAACATCATCTCTGATATAGGGAAGCTGAATGACCTGTTCTACAGTAACACCATTTTTCTCCAATATATGAAGGACATCCTGTACTGAAACCTGATTCATTCCATAGATTTCTGAGTACACCATGTCATAGGGAGAATAACTTTTTGCATCCTGTAGAAAAGCCGGATATAAAGTCACACATACCCCCGTAAGCATAACAGATACCGCTATTATGAGAGAGGCTAAAACATACCTACATCCCCATTCTTTCTTGTGTCTGCGGACAAATGACCATTCCACCAGATGAAACCTCATGTAGTTGGGTGCAAGTCTGCATAAGAACGTACCGATCTTTCCTGTTTTTTCTGCCCGATATTGTGCTTTTAGCAGGGTTCCGATTTTATCCAGCATAAGTCTCCCGGCATTCAGGATAAAGGCAACTGCCACCACTACTGTATATAGAACTGCTGTAAGCTTATATGCTTCCGGGCAAAACTGCCATTGCACTCCGTGAACATCTATTGCATAAATGATAACGGAAAAAAATAAAAATGACAGCACAGTTCCTGCCGCAAGTGCTATTGCTAATGCCAGCACGGATATGATCACATTTTCAAAAAGTAAATTTCCAAACGCTTCCTTCCGTCTCATGCCAAGAGAAAACATCACGCCGTATTCCTGTTTTCTTGATGCCAGAAATGCCTGACACGAAACAGGAAGAAAAAAAACCAGAAACACTGCAGACAGAAAAAATGGAAGATAAATGTTATTGGATATGGATGAATTTACAATCGACGCATTCATAAACGTCCTGTTTGTGGAAATAACTGCAAAACAACAGAATAATGCCGTTGCAGATAAATTGCATAGAAAGTACAATCGATATTTGTAAAAACCAGCTTTCAGCATCTTTCGGGAAATATCAAAAAAGGTCATCTTTTCCACCTCCCAAACCGCACAGCGTTTTCCATATATCTTCTCTGAAATTATCGGCCGTGTTCTCTTTCTTTACTTCTTTTGCCAGATTCCCATCCTGTAGAAAAAGTACCCGGTCACAAAAGGATGCCGTATAAGCATCATGTGTCACAAGCAGAAAGCTGATGCCAGACCGTTGATTCATCTGTTTCATACATCGCATCACATCCCCGGTGGTCTTTCGGTCAAGGCTTCCTGTTGGCTCATCTCCAAAAATAATATCCGGTTCATTGATCAGCGCCCTGCCAATCGCAACTCTCTGTTTCTGACCTCCCGATATTTCCGTAATTCCTTTGTCAGCTAATTTTTCAATGCCGAGCACATCCGCTATTCTTGAAAAACGCTTTTGCTGGATGTCTGCTTCTTTTCGTTCAAGAATGAGTGGTAACAATATATTTTCTTTTACCGTCAAACTCTCCAAAAGCTGGAAATCCTGAAAAATCATTCCGATATGCTTTCTGCGAAAAAATGCCTTCTCTTCTTCCGTAAGCTGTGAAAACGTTTCTCCTTCTATTACGATTTCTCCATCGTCCGGTGTGTCAACCCCGGTCAGCACATGGAGCAGAGTAGTCTTTCCACTGCCGGATGGTCCCATAATGGCAACCATTTCTCCTTTCATAACTTGCAGATTCACATTCTGCAAAATCCGCATAGTTTCTCCTGCAGTTTTATAACTTTTTGAAATATGATTTGCATTTAATACATACATCGAAGTTCCTCCTGATAATAAATTTTAAATTTGATTATCAGAAGTATTTAATCATCCATCCGAACCGATAGACTGCAAAGGGTAACTCCCGGTCTGAAAGAAAACTCACCTTGTCCGAGGTCTTTAAAGCCATCATATACCCAGAGCACCATTATTTCTATTCCACCGAAACATATACACTCATAGAAATGCAAACATATACTTTCGCTTATATCGTTTTCACTATTTGACTTTTCCAAGCATTCCATCTGCTGTATGACTATACTTTCCAAATCCCCTTCTGCATAATATCCACTCCAGATTCGGAAATTTAGCGACAAAAGTAAAATCAGCATGATGGAACTTAAAACCATAATAGCAGCAATTCTCTGTTTTTTTACTGAAATCATATGAATCAAACCCTATACTTCTGCTTTATCATCTGGAAGTTATCGCTTAATCTTTCAAATTAGTTAAATTCTCTAAATACATTTCTATATTACCACACTCTGGACAGACCGCAACTTTTACATCATCTATAATTTTTGCCATTCCCTCATAGGCATCCATCTCATAACCGTGAGTTCCATAACGTAAATTGGCAGATTCTGTAGTGCAATTCATAGCGTTGATTGGGCATGTATAAGCGTCCTCCCACAAGTCATTCACAGCGTAATTGAAAGAAAAACGGTATAAACAAATATTATTTTCTTCGTGAGCTATGGAGATAGGATTCTAACAATCTTGGGAAGCACTGCTTCTCAAGATTGTTGCTCAGAAGCCTATCGGAATGTCCAGCGAACAGAAACATAATATTTCGTTTATACCGTTTTTCTTTTTCATTACATATAAAATTCTGACTTGTGTGAGGACGCTTATATCTGCCCTTCTCAACCTATAAAAGCACCACAGAATCTGCGACACTACGCTAGTTAAACTCCGGTTTAATCATCCACTTCTTTGTAGTCTACGTCAAGCGCATCCGCCTCCTGCTTCATAGCCTTTGCAGCTTTTGCGGTTCTTGAAACAATCCACAGATCAGAGATTCCATCATAGATCAATGCAACTCCGATAAATTTCATTGCAAGACTCACAACACCAAATGCATTTACGATACAGATAATGCCGAGTGCAAGGCTGATAATTCCAAGGATCATTGGACTCCACCACTTCTCATAACCGTTTGCCTTTGTCTCAAAAGCCATTTTGATATCGCTGATCCCATGGACTGCCAGCATAACACCGATAACGATTGGAATGATCATAGCGATGTACTCCGGTCTTGCAAACAGCCAGATGCCTACTAAAACCAGGATCAGACCAAGCATTCCGTTAAAAGATGTCAGTCTGTGATTTGTAAAATATCCCACAAGATTTACAACACCCATAACAATTAAGCCAAATGCAAGCAGCATACAGATTGCACTAATTGTCTCATCTGACCAGATGATCAAAACTACTCCAAGTACTACACACAATAACGCTGATAAAATGACATCCGCTTTTATTCTTTTTAATGTCTCTTTCATTTTGCTATCCCTTCTTTAACAAAAATTTTGTAATTGTTGTTTCTTTTATAACGAGTATCATACCATTCTTTTGGGCTCCGGTAAATATACAGCTCATAAAAGAAGTATAAAAAGATAAAAAAATCGTTAATTTCTTGACATACAAACATGTCTTGATTAGACTACAGTGGAAAGAATTTTCATAATTTGCAAATCAATCTGAAAGGAAATAAATTACCATGGGAAAAGAAGTAAAGACGAATGCCATGCGCATTCTTGACAAAAATAAAATACCTTATGAAATTATCAATTATGAATGTGACGAATTCATCGATGGGCTTCACACAGCCGAAGCCACCGGAGCTCCGGTGGAGCAGTCTTTTAAAACACTTGTCATGCAGGGAAAAAGTAAACAATATTATGTTTTTGTACTGCCGATTGCAGAGGAAGTTGATCTGAAAGTTGCCGCAAAAACAGTCGGTGAAAAATCCGTAGAAATGATCCACGTAAAAGATATCACCGCCATTACCGGTTATGTACGTGGTGGATGCACTCCCCTTGGCATGAAAAAACAGTATCCTACCATTCTTCATGACAGTGCCAGAAATTTTGACAAAATCTATATCAGCGGCGGGCGTATCGGAACCTCCATTACCGTCAATCCGGATGCACTGCTCTCCGTAGTACGCGGACAATATGCGGATATCATCATGCATTAATTATGCGTTTCACTTAAAAACTGCCGCTTGCAGGCTGTGAAAATCCGTAACATAACCTGCAGGCGGCAGTTCAAATCCAAACTTCAAATTAACTTGTCAGTTCCCCGGGATTTTTTGCGAGATTCATGATCTCCTGAAGCTCTGCGCCCTCCACCGGTGCATTTCCATAGCTGACGTGTTTTGCATCCTCTGTCACGCCGCCGAGAAGTCTTACATCCTTCTCTTTTGTCATCTCGATCGTATAATAATGCGCCTCATCTTTTAATGGATTGTATGTAATATAGATTCTGTAGCAAAGTGGCGGCACTAATCCTTTATCCGGAAGATCCACGCGGATAAGTGTCAGATCCTCTGAAATATCCAATGCCATAACGGAATAATCATCCTCTGTATATGGATAAAGTTTTGGCTCTTTGAATGCTGCCGCAAAAAGCTCATTGACGAATGCCTCTTTCTCATCGCAGAGTTTTTGCACGAATTCCGCTTTTTCTGTATACAAGCGCTTTGGAATCACAGAAAATTCTGTCTGATTTTTCACAAATGCCTGAAACTGCTGTGGTGTCATTTTGATCTGCTTTGGCTGTTTTGCCATTTTCTCATCTGCCTCATGCAGTTTCTGGATCAGTTCAATCTTCAATACCAAATTATCGGTAAATGGATTGATGACCATTCCGCTTAAATTCAATTCCGGTTTTACGGCAACGCTGTTGCACGCCGGGAATGGCATGCTTAAGAGTGCCTGGCTTTTTGGTGCATTTGCCATCTGCTCTTTGGAGGTGTACACTACAAAATACTGTTCGCCGGCACCGCTCTTTAAAAAGCAGGGAGTTGGCTGATCCGGTGCTTTTAACATTGCCGGAACTAACAGTTTTGTCGGACGAAGCAGATTTAAGACTGCTGTAAGCTTTTCTTTTGTCCGGTCTGCTGCGTAATCTTTGATCGCCTCCTCCAATCTATCATTTGTGATTTCCATTGTTGTCTTTTCTTCCATAATAAAACTATCCTTTCCTGATGCCTTATGCCAGAAATATGTTTCCTGACGATTTTCTATCTTGTGATCGCTGACATTCCATATTTCGAATTTGAACCATGATTTCTCTTATTTTAGCACATTACTGTGATTTATTCCATTTATTTCTGTTGCTGTACTTTGCTTTTATCTCTGTTCCTGCATTTTCTCTTCTATTTCAATTTTTTTAATAAATCCGGCAGTTCACTCAATTCAAAAATACGGTAATCCGGATGGATCGTACCATGATCTGTTATATTTCTGTCTCTCTGATACCAGATTGTAGTCAGACCTGCATTTTTTCCACCAAGAATATCTGAGGATAAACTGTCTCCCACAATGACACTCTCTTCCAGCTTAAAATCAGGAATATGTGTAAAACAATAATCAAAAAATTTTTTATCCGGCTTATGAAATCCAATTTTTTTTGAAATAAAAAAGTCCTCAAAATATGGTTTAATCCCGGATTCCTCAATACGCCTTCTCTGCACTTCGTAAGTTCCATTGGATGCAGCATACAGTCTGTACTTACCGTGCAATTTCTGTAAAAGTTCAAGCGCGCCGTCCACTTTTTCGTGTTCATATGCAAGATTCTGCTCGTAACATTTCGCAGTTTCTTCCGGCGAAGCTGTTATCCCATATTCTTCAAAAAAGATCCGGTAACGGCTTATTTTCACTTCCTCCTGCGTCAACTCACCGAGTTCTAACTTTTTCCATTGTGCCTGATTGATCTCACTGTACCTCGCCAGCAATTTTTCTGTTGGCTCCACTCCAACTTTTTGCAGTGCTTTTTTCAGCGCTTCCTTTTCTGCCTTGTGGAAATCAAGAATGGTATCATCTAAATCTAATAAAACTGTTGTTATCATGTCATTTCCTCTTATGCTTACATATAAAAACACATTATTTTCTTAATCATAACAGACCTTTTTCTAAAAATCATCTTTTTTGTGATTTTAAACGGAATGTGATATACTAACCACGTTATTATTTGATATTTCTGCATATTTGCTGTGCAATTTTATATTTATGAAAGGTTCATCTATGAAGGAAAAAATCTTTAACATTATTCAGATTGGCGACAAGAGCAACCGCCTCAGCCGCGCTTTTGATATTTTTATCACAATCCGGGAATGAGCAAGTCCAGAGCCACGATCCGTTTCCTCGTTTCTTTTGACGGTATTGTGGATCTGCTCACGATCATTCCTGCTTTTTTCCTGTCCGGGTTTGTCATTTTCCGTATGCTGCGCGTGGCAAGAGTTTTCCACCTGTTCCGTCTGAATGCCAAATATGACTCTTTCAACGTAATCACAACTGTTTTATATGAAAAAAGAAATCAGATCATCTCCTCTGTTTTTATTGTGCTGATTCTCATGCTCGCCAGCAGTCTGTGCATGTACAGCGTAGAACACGATGCACAGCCTGAGGTATTCCGCAACGCTTTCAGCGGTATCTGGTGGAGCATGTCAACGCTTCTCACCGTCGGTTACGGTGATATTTACCCGATCACAACACTTGCTACCTGTGCTTCCGCAAAAAGACACGATTTTGAAATTGAATGATATTATTATTATACGTGGGGAGAATGGTTAAATATACGAGGCAGCAATGACTCTTGCTTTGTCACAAAAAGGCATAGAAAAGGATGTATCCCTCTAAATTGCACTTTGCATATTTTCTGAAAATTCGGATTGACAACTACACTATTTTGATATAGTATAAATCGCAGGAAATGAGTTTTTCAACCGTACAGTTTTTACTCATGCGGCTCACTCGTTTCTTTTTTTATTCTCAAAATATCATATAAATATAATTTATTATCTTGGGCATGTCTTATTACCATTCTGCCTTTAAAAATATTATATCCTGTTAATTCACCATCATTATTGTATTTAGGAACAGCAAATCTAGTATCATAGCGATACCATCCATACTTTGCTTTACTATTGTGCTTACTTTTTTTATTTTCTGAAAAAGTCTTATTAGCAGCAATTTGAATCAACTCCCTAATTGCCACAGAAGCATTCGCTTTTGCATATTCATTTGGTCCTCTTAATACCTTGGTATCTTTTGAATGCGAGTACTCATCGGGGAAGTCACTCCCAATATAAATCAATTCATTTGTGTCAAGGATTTCTGTACAAGAGCCTATATATTCTTTCAAATAATTCTCTACCATATTCCAGTCAACATTTTTGCTTCTCTTAAATCTAAGATCGTTAATAACAACAACTTTTTTCCCTTCTGCATCTGATATGACGGAAATATTACCTGTTGGCAGCTTAATTTCTTGCTTTCGTATCCATCGTTCGAGATAACTGAATACTCGTCTTTTCATTTCTCCAGAAGACATCATAATACTATCAATTATAAACTGCTCGCCAACTACATAGTCTGCTCTTGAAAATTCATTCTTCTTATCTTCTTCATCACACAGTAAATCAACAAGCGACATATCCAGTGCCTTACAAATCGCAACTAGCTTGTCTGCCTGTGGATTTATCTGTTTCTTTCGCCAATCACTAATTGTACTAGTAGCAATGCCTGTCCTTCGGGACAGTTCAATCTGACTCATATTTATTTCTTCTAGTCTTGCAAAAATCTTTTCGTATATATTCATGATACAGCCTCTTTTTCCGACTTTTCGGATATTGTATCATTTACAATATATCTTTACAAGTTTTTCTTAATTCATCCTAATACTTTCTTTTTTCTCTCAATCATTGTCTCGAAAAAGGCTCGCATATCCACACAAATCAAAATTTCTTTGACAAAAGACAAATTGCCTCCACATGTTTCGTGAACGGAAACATGTCGCAAGGCTGGCACTCGACAGCCTGATACCCATGTCTTGTGAGATATTTTAAATCTCTCGCAAGTGTCTCCGGGTTGCATGACACGTAGACCACTTTTTTCGGTGCAAGTTTTACTACTGAGGATAAAAATGCCTCATCGCTTCCTGATCTCGGTGGATCCATGAAAACAACATCCACTTTTTCGTTCTGCTCTGCCAGCTCCACCATAAATTTTCCGGCATCTGCATTGTAAAACTGTTCATTTTGGATATTGTTCCGTTTTGCGTTGATGATTGCATCCTTCACAGCATCACGGTTTAACTCCACGCCGATCACTTCTTTTGCCTGGGACGCAGCGATCAGACCAATGGTTCCCGTTCCACAGTACGCATCGATCACTTTCTCTTTTCCGGTCAGCCCCGCATACGCAATCGCTTTGTTATAAAGGATCTCTGTCTGTACCGGATTCACCTGATAAAATGATTTTGGCGAAATACGGAAGGTACAGCCACAGAGCGTATCCTCAATATAACCTTTTCCATAAATAACAGTTTCCTTTTCTCCGAGAACCATGCTGGTCTGTTTATCATTTATGTTAACCACAACTGTAGTTATTTCAGGATGAAGCTTCCGCAATGCTTTCACAAAATTGTTTTTGGATGGAAGAATCGGGGAACCGAGCACCAGCACTACCATCACCTCGCCGCTGTGAAAACCACGGCGCACGAGAACGTGCCGGAGCAGACCGTATCCGGTGTCCTCATCATAAGTTTTTATTTTAAATGAATGTAAAAGTCCTCTGATATCACGGATGATAGCGCTTGAAAGCTCATCCTCGATCTCACAGGAATCAATGTTGATGACCTCATGGGTTCCGGCCTTGTATACACCGGAGATCACGCCGCCCGGTGCCGCCTTTGCATGTCCGTTTCCTGCGGTACGTCTGCCTCCGTTTGCATGTTTTCCCCTGCGCTCCACATCAAACACTGCGTGTACCTTATTTCTGTAATGATACGGATTTTCCATTCCGATGATCGGCAGGACTTTACAGTAATCCCCAATGTTTTTGCGCACATAGGTCTGTTTTTCCTGCAGCTGTTGTTCGTAAGACATTCCCTGATAATCACAGCCGCCACATTTTTTTGCATACGGACAGACTGCTGCCGGTTTCTTTTTTTGTTTCTCTGATTTCCATGCGTATTTTTTCTGCAATGCTCCCGCATTATCTATGATTTTTTTCTTTCCTTTTGTCTGCATGACTGCTCCTTTTATTTTGGCTTGTTACTTTTCATCTCTATGTGTTTATGCTATCATAGGAACCCGTAAGAATCAAAATATTTTTAGTGAGGTTATGAATATGAATTTTATTAAGAAAAATGGGAAAGGTGTGCTGTTATGCCTGATGATTGCGATTCCAAGCTGGATTTTAGGAAAATTTTTCCCAATTGTAGGTGGTCCTGTCTTTGCGATTCTCCTAGGAATGGTCATTACATTATTGGTCAGCGATAAATCTGCTCTACAGAGCGGCATCACATTTGTATCCAAAAAGATCCTGCAATATGCTGTTATTTTACTTGGTTTTGGAATGAATCTCTCTGTCATCCTGCAGACAGGAAAACAATCGCTTCCAATCATTCTTGCAACGATCACAACATCCCTTGTTGTTGCCTGGGTATTACATAAAATCCTTCATGTTCCTGGAAAAATCTCCACACTCATCGGTGTAGGTTCCTCGATCTGCGGAGGCTCCGCAATTGCAGCTACTGCTCCTGTCATTGACGCTGATGACGAGGAAGTTGCACAATCAATTTCTGTCATTTTCTTTTTCAATATGCTTGCCGCTTTATTTTTTCCTATGCTTGGCACCGTTCTCGGTTTTTCCCAGACAAGCGGAGAAGCTTTCGGTATTTTTGCCGGAACTGCTGTGAATGACACCTCTTCCGTTACCGCTGCTGCCTCCACCTGGGATTCCATGTACAACCTTGGTTCGGCGACTTTGGATAAAGCTGTCACCGTAAAACTTACAAGAACACTGGCAATTATCCCAATCACGCTTGTCCTTGCTTTTCTTCGAACCAGAAAGGAACAAACGGATCATAATAGAGTGGATTTTAAAAAGATTTTTCCAATGTTCATTCTCTATTTTATAATTGCATCCATTATTACAACAATAGCAGTGAACTTCGGTGTTCCAGCAGCTGTTTTCAATCCGCTAAAAACTTTGAGCAAGTTTTTCATCGTTCTTGCCATGAGTGCAATTGGTCTGAATACCAATATTGTGAAATTAGTGAAAACAGGAGCCAAGCCTTTGCTTCTTGGATTCAGCTGCTGGATCGGTATTACCTGTATGAGTTTGCTGATGCAACACGTATTAGGTCTGTGGTAAAATTATGAATCTTTTTGATAGGAGGAAGCGGTTTTCGCTCCTTCTATTTTTGTATTCTGGCAAATAGAAGCGCTATCACCATCAGAAAGCATCCCACAAACACAAAACACCACTGTATTCCGATTTTTGTCAAAAATGCTGAGGCTGACAGCGTCAGAATCTCCACCAGATTCACTCCCATATTAAGCACAGACAGCGTTGCCGCACGCTGGCTGCCACACTCCGCTTCGTCCACAAACTGATTTTCCAGATTCATCAGCAGATATTCCGGAAGATTTAAAAGCAACGGCAATATCAGCATTAGAAGCAGTACGGCTGACCTAAATTTTACCACTCCAAAAAGAAGAAATGCCACCCCTGCTGTGGCAGCTGTAACTGCGGGCAGTTTCCCCCTGCCGGACTTTCCGTTTTTTCCGTCAGACAATTTTCCTAAAATGGGTTCTGCCAACATCTGTACGGCTGAATAGATCAAAATGATCAATGACATCCATTCTACCGGCAAACCGCAGTTTTCAAGTTTTACCACATAAAAGAAGTTGATCAGAAGCCATGCGATACTGAAAATTGCCAGCGAAATCACAAACAGGAATGCTTTTTTATTTTTAAATATCGCTAAAATCTGTACTTCCTTCCTGTCTGCAATTATGGTTTTACTGCTTTCACTTCTCAGGAAGAACGAGCATACAACCGCTATAATATCCATGACTACAGTTGTAATCAGCAAACCTTCCATACCGCTTATTTTATAAATCCCGGCATACGCAACTGTACTGATGATAAAACCTGCTGTTCCAAAGTTTTCTGCATGTGCTGTTTTTACAAGATATCCGTTTTCCCCATACAGATCGTACAGGTATGCGCTTCCTGTCCCGGAAGTAAAGCACACCGCAATCCCCTCCACAACTGCCTCCACGACGAACAGTGCAAGTGACCGGCTCACAAAGGCTGCAAGCAATAAACTTCTCGCGCCAAACAGTAACACCTGTGCCCAGATCAGGGATTTCCGGTATCCAATTTTATCTGTTATAAATCCTGTTGGAATTTCCCCCAGAAAAATCACGCCTGACAATAATGCCTGAAGGAGGAAAAATATGTGTTCCGACACACCAGCCTGCGTTCTTACCAGCAACGCAACCGGTGCAAAAAAGACAAGTCCATTCAAAAAACAGACTCCATCATAGCTGTCAAATTTTAATTTTTTCATGAGATATCTCCTTTTTTTCTAATTCGTAATCAGTTGACCGATCTTCTTTTTTGTAACCCAAAAAAAGATTACATCTGTCTGTAACCTGATTTAAAAACTGTGCCATCTTTGATCTCTGCCAGTTTTTCCATCATTGAATTAGAAAAATATCAATGTCTCATGTATCTGATAACCTCCGGAGTCTTACTTTTAAAATATACTGTTATTTAAAAACTGTATCAGTGAGAAATGTTCACTGACGTAATTTATACTAACATAACGTATTTCAAATTACAAGTTTCAGTGCCCCTCTCACTTATATACCACCTCTGGAGCTATTATAACAACTCTGCCATAACAAGACACATCAGGAAACAATTGTTTCTTTTCCAGATCCATTCCAAATAAAGGCTTTCGACCGTGCTCTTCTCGCACTGCTTTAATATTTTTTTATCACTTTGCAGTGTTTTCAAATTCTCCTTCCAACCGGAAAAGTCGGACCATTTTCCCGGAATCAAGTCTGTAAACCAGCTTAGATTTCGTTTGTATTCGTAATGAAGGATCTGACCGTCTAATCCATATCTGCTGATAAATTCTGCCGCAGTCCTGTTAATCGCTTTCGACTTGTCTGTATAGAGCAGACTGATTTTGTCATAGCAGATTTCCTGTTGATTATTTTCTGATGAGCCTGTCTGCTGGTTTCCGTTGCTTCCAGTTTGTGTTCCGGAAGCTGTCTCATCGTTTGCAGCGCTCTGACATAGCATTATATTTTGTGGTTCTTTTACGATACCGCGCACAGTAAGCTCTCTTCCGTTGTATAGGATCTGCTGTCCTTCCACCTCTGTTCCACCAAACAACTGCTCCGCTAAGGATGCACCTAGGATGCAGCCCTCTGTGTCGCTTTCCGGCAGATTTTTTCCCCACGGAAGGACGGAGTGGGAATCTCCACAGAGTAACAAAATATCCGCGTTGCTGCTCCGTTCGTTTATCGTAGCACGAACTGTCTGATTTTTCTGCTCTGTCCACGCTGTGAATGTCTCTGCGGATGCCGTATCCTGCCGGATTGACGCTATTTCGCTCTGGGTAAACTTGTCTTCCCCAGACTGGATTGTGATGATATTGGAAAAATCCTCTGTTTTATTATGATAAACGCATGCAAATACCAAAAATACAGCTCCAAATAATCCAAAAGCCAGACTTGCGATCCTTTTTCTGTAACTTATTTTTTTCATTGTTCTGTCCTTACTCCGTCATCCGCACAACATCCCCGTTTCCAACCGTCCGATCAGAATCTGTGATGATCTGGCAGTCCGCACTCAGTGAGTTTCCGCTTACCGCTGCATAACTGCTGTTTTTATCTAAAATCTGCACTTCCGCCTTCCTCGCGATATACTGCTCTCCGAGCACTGTATTTTCCGTCTCTAAGAGTAACACATACGCTTTGTTATTTTCCTGCCAAACGGCTGTAACCGGCACAAGGTAATCATAGATTTCCGATTTTCTTGTGGCAGTCATCTGTGCGCTCTCACCCGGCAAGAAATCATCCCCCTGCATAGCAATTGACACTTTTATGCTGCTTCCGTCTTTCGATGTTTCCAGGGAAACAATGCTGCAATCAGACGTTCCCTTACCGACACCGGTAATCGTTGCATTATCTCCCACTGAGAGATATTCCCTGTTTTTGCTGTCCGTTGTCGTAGTAAAAAAAAGTCCACTCTGCTCATCGCTCATGACAACTGCCGCCGTGTCTGTTGTTTTCTGCCCGGTTTCCACACATACTTTTGTAATAATCCCGGAGGATGGTGCAGTTATCTCTCCGTTCTGCTGCTTTAGGGTTTTCAGCTTTTCTAACTGTTTCTGGAACTGCTCTAAAGAAATGGCGTTGATTTCCTGCGTGTGATCGATGTCTGCAGACAGACCTGCATCTTCTACCGCGCGCTCTGCGGCTTTCTTTGCATCCTCTGCAGTACTTGTATTGGATTCCAGCTGTTCCTGCTTCTCCTCTAATGCGACGCTGGCAGAGTCAAGTGCCGCCTGCTTTTCAGTAACTTTTGCCTGAATTGTGTCGTATGTGTTCTGCTTTTCCTGCACAGCTTCTTCTAACTGCTGGAGCTTCTGTGTTATGGTTGAATTTGTATCTTTCTTTTCTGCTTCGCCTGTCTGATCTGCGGTATCTTTACTTTGCTCTGCCGCAGCTGCATCCTTCACATTTTGCAGTTCCTCTTTGACTGCATTCAGCTCCTTCTCCGCCTGTGCGAGTGCATCCTTCGCACTGTTTAATTCCTTCTCTGCCTGACTTTTCGCATCCGCCGCTTTCTGCAATGCCTCATTTGCCTTCCCATCGGAAACTGTATTCTTCGCTATCGTTTCCTCATAATCTTCCTGCGCACGTTTTAACTCCAGCTGCTGCTTTGCGTCTGCCTGCGCTTTATTTTTCTTCAGGGAATCATTTTCAAGCTGAAGCTTTTTGATCTGGTTCTGCAGCTCATAAATCTGATCTTCCAGACTGTCCATATCAAGTGCAAAAAGAGTTTCTCCTTCCCCGATGCTTTCTCCCGTATGCACATTGACCTGTGCAACCAGAATTCCTTCCTCTGTGACAATCGCTTTCTCGCCGCCTGCCTCCACGGTTCCCGATGCCATAACCGTGTGCTCGATCTTTCCGGGTGACGGAGCTGATGCCGTTACCTGTGGGACAGTGATGGATGCCACCACCCGCGATGCAATCGTGAAAACCAGCATGACCGCAAGTAAACCAGCCAGCCCTTTTAACCAGAAAATTCCCGATTTTCCGGTTACTGCTATTTCATTTTCCGAATTTTTGTTTTTTCTTATATTTTTCATATTCTCAATTACATTCTGCTCCTGCACTATTCCTTCGCTCCCGCCATCGCAATTCCCTGCTCCAGATAGTCCTGTCCTGCCAGAAAAACAAACATCGCGGGCAGGATCGTCACCAGTGATGCACAGAGTGAAAATCCTGCGTTCTGGCTCGTGATCTCCGGCAGAAAAAGTGACAACGGCCAGAGACTTTTTGTTTTCAAAAACGTCATCGGCTGCTCTAACATGCTAAAACAGTCCAAAAACGAAAATACCAGTGCCGACAGGATGCCCGGACTTCCAAGCGGTATGCCGATCCGCAAAAAAATCTGGAATTCTCCCGCCCCGTCCATACGTGCCGCCTCCATGACATTTTCCGGTATTCCACGGAAAAAGCGGTACATAATAAAGACGGAAAACGTTGCAAAAATTCCGGGCAAAACGACTGCCTGCGGTCTGTCCAGCATTCCCAGACGGTTTAACACCAGATACTGCGACAACATCGTGACCTGAAACGGCATCATCATCACGAGAATGAACAGCCGGTAAACTGTTTTTCTTCCGCGGAAAGAATACCGCGCCAGCCCCCACGCTGCCGGCATGCCAAAAAGCATCTGCCCTGCCAGAATTGCCCCCGTGTAAAAAATCGAGTTCCAGAACATCTGAAAATATTCTGGTGAATCGAAAAGAAGCTCCACAACATTCTGCAACGTCGGGTATTGTGGCAGAAGATGCCAGATAGCAAGCCCATCTCCCTTTCCGAGTGCAGGTGCGATGCACGTATAGATTTCATGGTTTCCCATAAAAGTGCCGACAAGCAGAAAGAGAACCGGAGCAAGACACAAGCCTGCCACCAGAATCAGTATTCCTGTTATTATTATTCTCTTCATGAGATTCTTCTTTCTGTATTTATATTGTACATCTTCCTTTTTATCTGCTGTTTTCTGTTCATTATTCTTCCCTCTCCCAGCTTCGCTCAAGTAACAGCACAAACACCGCGATCACAAACGCGAGCATCACAGATGCCGCCGCCATCTTATCCACCGAGAGCGTCTGGAACCAGTTGTTGAACACATGCTGCAACAGATAAATATTTTCCTGTGGATAGCTGCCCGCTGCCATGTAAACCTCCCGGAACGCCTTAAATGAATTTAAAACCGACAAAATGACAACGGTAAATGCCACCGGGCGGAGATTCGGAAGTGTGATATAGAAAAACGTTTTCCATTTTCCGGCTCCGTCCATCTCTGCCGCCTCATAAATCCCCTGCGGGATTGCAGAAAGCCCCGCCATCCAGAGCACAATATCGTATCCTAAATATTTCCAGACATAGCTGAATACGAGGATTCCAAATGCGGCATCGGTGTTCATCCAGTCTACCTCCTGCACCGACAAAACGTTTAAAATCTGCCCGATTCCGCTCATTCCTGACAGCGCATGGATCGCACTGTTCACAAATCCGTGGCTGTCAAAAAGAATCTTCCACAGTACGACCACACTTGCCGCCGGGATTGCCATCGGAAGCAGATACATACTTTTAAGTGCCGCTGCACTGCCCCGGTAAAACTGTTCCATCGTCACATCCCGGTGTTTTTTCTTTTTCTCTGCCAAAATCAAAACCTGCTGCAACAGCAGTGCCAGGATCAGCGATAATAGCAACAGGCATGGTATACAGGTGACCACAAAACGCAGTGTATTTTTCGCTGCAAGATTAAACGCATCATTTTTTATCACCTGCACGTAGTTACTGATCCCGACGAAACTGCCATCCACGGTCTGGAAAAAAGAGCGCCGCACCACATCTGCAAATGGGATCAGTCCAAACACCGATACTCCCAGAAATTCGGGCAACAGAAAATACCAGCCGGGATTTCGCTTTTTTCTGATTTTATGTCTTTTCATCCTCATGCCTTTCTCATAGCCTGCTGCAATCTCCCATCCTCTTCCTTTTTTACTGCTGCTCTGCAAGATACAAATTCACTTTCTTCGTGATCTCATTTACCGTTTCTTCGAGGTTCTGCTCTCCTTTTACATAGCTTGTTCCCCGTTCGATCACAAGATTCTGGATCGTACGGTCTGTGAGTGCTGACTGCTCCACTGCTTCCAGCTGCGCTAAAATCGCATCTGCTTCCTCCTGTGTCATGGAGCGGTATTCAATCGTATACATTTTGTCGCTTCCATCCCTGTTAAATGCCATACTTGTTTCCGTCCATCCCATCAATGCATTGATCTGATCCTTTAAAGCTGCCTCATTCACCGGGATTCCGTTGCTGGAAGCTCCTGCCTCTTTGCCGAGCAATGTTTTCACAAACGCTTTCCCTGCATCCTCATTGCCTCCAGATACCACACCTGCCTGTAAAAATGGGACATAAGAAGAAGTTCCACCATTCGACAACACCCCATAAACCGCTCCGTCCGTCGTACCGGCGCTCAACATCAACTGGAAATCCTCGACATCTGCAATGGTTCCAAATTCTACTTTACATCTCTCTGCAAATAAATCCATGCTGTCTAATGTTCCATAACGGTATCCATCGCACATTCCGCTCTCAAAAAAATTGCCATAGGATTCAATATCGCTGTGATCATCCACATCATAAATACGTTTCACCTGTGTCAGATAATCAGAAACTTTCGTTTCATCCAGACTTCCGTCCTCTTTTACCCAGTTTTTGGAATCTACATTGTAAAAATCAAGCAGTAACTCTTCCGCCATCTTCTGCTGTACCACATAAGTCGTACTTTTGTCCTTTGCCAGGGTTTCGATGCGGTCTGCAAGTGCCTGCGTGGACTTTCCTGCATCTACCGTCTGCTGATCTGACGTGATAAATGATACTAAGAAACGTGTCGGAATCGTATATATCTTTCCATCCTTTGTGCTGTCTTTCACAATGGAATCCACAAGTCCATCCGAAGCCTTTACCTCATCCACAACATCACTGATATCTGTTAAAATTCCTTTTTCCACATAGCTGTCCACCGGCATTCCATCTAAGATAAGCACATCCGGTCCATTTCCTGCCAGGATATCCGTGCTCAACGTCTTCAATGCGTCCTCTAACGTCACTCCATTATCATCCGTCATGCCAATTTCAAGGTTTACATAAATATCTGCATACTCCTGACGGAAAATAATGACCGCCTGACGCAGCGTATCGGAATCCTGCAATGCATAAATATTGAGTTCCTGATTCAGGTTGGCAGATGCGTCTGCATCGTAGGTGTAGCTGTAGAGTGCACCCTCCATTCCGTTATTTCCTGCCACAAAAAGATGCGTCTCATCCTGCATATACACTCCGTAAAAAATCGCACCGCTGTTGCTCAATGCAGTCTGCTCGCCCTGTACCAGCTCCTCCACAACTGCTCCACCTGTTGTATAGTGGAAAATTCCTTTATAATCTGCAAAAATAATACTGTTATCATTCTCCGCTTTTGCAAACGTCACCGGAAGTCCGGTATCGGTATTTCGATAAACGAGGTTATCATCTGAACAGATCTGCTCAGTCAATGCGGTCAGCTCGTCCGTCTCTTTTCCGGTTGTCGTGTCATAGCAAAGCACCTTGTCACTTGTGACGATATAGCAATTCGTTCCAACCACATCAAAATAAGGAATATAGGTATCCTCATCGATTTCAAATGTCACTGTTTTGCTTCCATCTGTACAGTCAATTCCATACAAACCGCCCAATGTATCGCGTACGATCAGCTGTTTGTTACTGTCAAATGCTGCAACTGATACAACGGCATCTTCTGCAGGCATTTCAATCGAAAATGTATGTGTGCTTCCGTCCGCGTCCACAATTGTAACCGGACATAATCCGTTTTCTGTGTAATCAAGAAACGCAACTGTTCCATCCTCTGCGACTGCGACATCGCTGTAAGAGATATCTTTCAGCGGTGTTGTCTCCCAGTTTCCGCCTCCATCACTGCTTTTTGCCACATAGATGCTATAATCTGCATCCTGCCCTACAACTTCAAGTGTTCCATCTGACAGTGCTTTGAACTGTAAAATGCTATTGATCTCTTCCGGAAGTGCTACTTTTGATTCAATAAATCTTCCTTTGCCGCCTCCTGCGCTGCCATCAGCATTCGTGCCACTGCTTTCTGTTCCATCTACGCCTCCGCCTGCATTTTTTCCACAGCCGGTGAATATTCCTGCTGTCAATGTCATCAGCAGAAGTAAAATTACTGTGACACCTAGCATGCTTCGTTTTTGTCTGTTTTTTATCTTTGCAGTTTTCATTTTGTTTTCATGACCTTTCTTTTTTATTTTGCGTTTCTGATTTTATCTTACAGAAGAAATCTTAGAAAAATCTTTAAATTTGGCTTTAATTGTTGCCTTTCATTTTTTGCATTGTATGTACGCTTTGCGTGTGCTATAATATATAAAATTATACGCAGTGTGTGCATTTGTGCATTATTATTACTTCTTCAGATGCATGCTACGATGAAATTGCAAATATTTTTGATTCAAAAGCAAACATCATATTTTATCAGGAGGTTTTTATGGATAGTAGAGAATATTTAATTGAATTGAGAACAAGTACCGGCATGACACGCAGAGAATTCTGCGAATATTTCGAAATTCCTTACCGGACACTCCAGGACTGGGAACTTGGAAACCGCAAAATGCCGGATTATCTGTTACGGCTGATGGCTTATAAAGCTAAAATGGAAAAACTTGCAGAGGAAAAAAATTGATATCTTGACAATATGTTGTTTACAACATACTATAATATTAACGGAAAGAGGAATACTATTGTACGAAATCATTTTTTATGATACGGCGGATGGTAAATGTCCTGTTCAGGATTTTTTAGACTCTCTGGAACCTAAATTCCTTGCAAAAACATTACGGACAATTGATTTATTAGAAACAAATGGTCCATTATTAAGAGAACCTTATTCTAAACTACTTGAAAATGGAATATTCGAGCTTCGCACCAAACATGGTTCTGATATTAACAGAGTATTTTATTTTTTTATTATAGGTCAAAAAATTATTCTGACAAATGGGATTATAAAAAAGACAGCCAAAACTCCTAAATTCGCTATTGATCTCGCCAAAAAATATAAAACCGATTATGAATGGAGGCACCGTAATGAGCAATTATAAAGATTACAAAAAGAAAGTCCTGCAAAATCCTGAAATCAAATCAGAATATGATGCTTTGCAACCGGAATATGATATTATTCAGGCAATGATTGATGCCCGATTACAGCAAAACCTCACTCAAAAGGATTTATCTGCCAGAACCGGAATTACGCAAGCTGATATCAGCCGCATCGAAAATGGTACACGAAATCCAAGCTTAAGTATGGTCAAAAAACTTGCACATGGGCTTGGTATGCAATTAAAACTTGAATTTATACAGACTCCTGCTAAGTAATAATTTAACTGTTACATTTCAAAATAATCTACAAATTTAAAGATTTTTCTAAGATTTCTATGCTATACTCATCCTTATAAATCTCAGGAGACATTATTATGCGTATTTTATTGATCGAAGATGATCTGAATTTTTGTGAAACCCTGCGTTTTCAGTTGGAGCAGGAAGCTTATGAGGTGGATGTATGCCACGACGGAAGAGACGGTCTTGACCTCTTCTTACAGGACGCGCACGACATTGTCCTGCTCGACCGCATGCTCCCGACTATGAATGGTCTGCTCGTGCTGCAAAAAGCTAGACAGGCCGGAATTTCCACGCCTGTCATACTGATCACCGCCCTCGGCGAACTTTATGACCGGATCGAAGGGCTGGATGCTGGTGCAGACGATTACATTGTAAAACCATTCGCCTTCGAAGAACTGACCGCCCGCATCCGCTCCCTCGGCAGACGCAGCGGCAAATGGGAAGATGACAATTTACTTACCATCTGCGACATCAGTTATGACTGCAACGCGAGACTGCTAAGTGGACCTACTGGCTCCATCCGGCTCTCCGGCCGTGAGGGCAGATTGCTTGAAGTTCTTCTGCGAAGTTTTGAGCTCGTCATCCGCCGTGAAGTACTTCTTAGCCGTGTCTGGGGCGTGGATGCAGAAGTGGAGGATTGTAACCTTGACACTTACATCCATTACCTGCGCAAGCGGCTCTCCTACGTTGGAAGCACGCTTGCCTTAAAAACCATCCGCGGTGTCGGATATACGCTGGCTTCCTCCTGATCCCTGATTTTCCATATAAGATCATGAAGCTTCTGTATAGCTGCCGTTACTTTTCAATTATTTTATCCTTATTGCAATTTACAGATACCTTTTTTCACTATCTGCTTTATGTACATTATCAGGAGGTTTCTCATGTTTCCACACTTCACCTTTTCCGGCACAGCCTATCAGGCTTTGCACCGCAAACTCACTTTATTCTGTACCTGCGTCACACAGATCATTCTCCTTGCCTTAAGTGCTCTGTGTGTTTTTGTTGCAGAAAAAAATATAAAACAGGGAAACGAAACCGCTTTTCTCACAGAGACAAGTTCTGTCATTTCCCATTTGCAGGAGCAGGATGTCATCTCACACCAGTGGTTAAACCAGTTACAGGAAAACAGTTCTATCCAGATTTATCTTTATGAGAATGGGACTCCACTCTTTTATGACCAGTATCATCAGACAACTGCAGACGAGCAATTATGTGAAAATGCACTTCTCGCCGCAGAAGAGCTTACCGGGAACCCTCCTTTTTTCACGAAAAATAAAAGGCTTTCCTCGCATACGGAATATCAGTTCAACTCCGGCGATAACATTCCCTACATTGCATCCGTCGGCAGTATCCCAAAAGGCGACAGCTACTTAAACTTTCTGATCCTGCGCTCGCTCGCCGAACAGTTTCACCAGATGCTGTCGTTAAGAATTATCGTGATCATTGCAAATATTGCCGCATTTTTACTGCTGTTTTTCTTTTTCCACTTCTTCATCCGAAAAATGTTAGAACCAGTCGAAACTGCACAGAAAAAGCAGACACAATTCATCGCCTCCGCCTCCCACGAGCTACGCACCCCATTAGCGGTTGTCCGCTCCGGCTTGGAATCCGTTGAAAAATGTTCAAATGAAGAGGAACGAAACCACTTTCTCCATCTGATGTCCGAGGAGACCGTCCACATGAAACGTCTGATCGACGATATGCTGCTGCTCGCAAATTCGGATGCTGACACGCTCACCATCAAACCGGAAGCCTGTCAGCCGGATTTGCTGCTCTTAGACACTTATGAAAAGTTTGAACCACTGGCAAGGAAAAACGGGCTTCACCTTATCCTCACTCTGCCGGAAGAAATTCTCCCGGACTGCTTCTGTGATATCCACCGCACAGAACAGATTTTTTCCATTATCGTGGATAATGCACTCTGTTACACACCATCCGGTGGAAAAGTGACACTCTCCTGCCATGCTGAAAATGAAATGCTTTGTTTTCTATTCAAAGATACCGGATGTGGAATTTCAGAGGAAAAGAAATCCCATATTTTCGAACGATTTTACCGCGCCGACGATGCCCATACCGACAGAGAACACTTTGGACTCGGACTCTGCATTGCAAAGGAACTTACCGAAAAGCAAAATGGGAACATCCAGGTTGTGGATGCTCCCATTTCCGGCAGCTGCTTTATGGTACAATTGCCATGTGCACTTTAATTTTTATGTGATTTCTACGCTCTCCTGTCAGGTTATATTTTTCCTGTTATTCCACATTTTTCAGTGCCTGATCCATCGGAATACGCTTGATTCTTCTGAAATCCAATACCATGACAAGCAGATATCCGATCAGTATAAACAGGAACATTTTCACATAGCCCATCGTGCTTATGCGGAAAGCGTACCATCCACTGTAGGAAAAGAGCATGATCCTCCAGACAGCCTTCATGATGACGACACCTAAAATCACGCTGACAACATCGATCACCACAAGAACGATGGTTGTAGACAACAGATATAAGCTTACAATCTCCCGGTTCTCATAGCCCAGGATTTTTGTCATGGAAATTGCATTTTCGTTCTTCTCGATGATCAGCTTCGTGAGCAGGTAAATCAATACTGCGGATAACAGGATGCACAGATACTGGAAGTAGGTCATATAAGAGCCCATGGAATGATCGAGCTGGTCACACATTTTCGTAATGTCGTGTTCTGTGATGACGGTTGCGATCTCATCCTCATCAATATCTGTGATCTCTGAATCCGAGAGATAGCCTGTGAATGCATCACTGTCCATGTCAAAGATTTCACAATACTGCTCATTGGACAGAAATACTGCCAGCGCCTGACTGTGATCATAGATTCCTGCAACCTCAAACTCATACTGTTTGTTCTCATATTTTTCGTCAAGAACCACTGTGTCGCCCACGCTCAGGCTGTATTTATCTGCATAGGAAGCAGAAATATATGCCTCGTTTCCTTTCAGGGCAGACTGGTCACTGATTTTCACATACCGGCTGTCATCCTCGATTCCGTAGACAGAAATCTCCTCATCTAACGTATCACTCTTATGCTGCAGAGATGTCATATTGAATTTCTCTGCATCTTTATTGTTCGTTGTGATAATGTCTCCATCCTCATTCTCATAAGACTTTAACACATACTGGTAGTTCGTGAACATCATATCTGAAACATTGGACTTGTAATAGTCGAGCGTCTCCGGCATACCGACCGCCATTGCAAGCATAATGCTGATAAACAAGATACCCACAAATAAAATCAGGTAATTCGTCACGTTCTGGAACATGATACGCAGGCGGAAACGGCTTAAAAAGCTCCATTTTGGCAGGCGCATTGCTTTTTTACGCTTTGTTTTTTTCAGATCATGACGCAAAAACTGTAATGGTGTATGCCTCATCATTTTTATAATGACGACAAGATTGACCGCAAGCATTAAAACAACCGGAATGATTGTTGTCTTGAAAAAGGCATCCGGGTTCCAGACTGTCTGATAAGTTGGAAGACTGTAGCTGTTATAATACATGCCGACAACCACATTTTTAAATACGGTATAGCCGAGGATATTTCCAATGCACGCTGCGAGAAGTGTCACGATCACCGGCATGGAAATATAATGTCTGACCAGTTCACCTCTCGTATAACCGGAAGCTCTCAGTGTTCCGATCGTAGAAGCCTCCTTCACGATCGTGTTGCTGATGGTCACTGCAAAAATAAATGCAATGATCACGATCAAAATATCCAGTAAAACACCACCCATAGCTTTGTCTGAACCCATATCATCCGTTGCAAAATTAATAGCCGGATTTGCATAGCGCGGCATATAGTCCTCTAACTCTATGTCAGCACACACAACCTGTGTGAGCAGTGCTTTCATGAAATCATCGGATTTTGCTTTCTGCTCCACTTCATCTGCAGGAGTATCCACATAATTCCATGTGTAAGAATAATGAACAGTTTTATGTAAACTATCAAATCCTTCCTGTGTGACCATAGCCACATCGAATTTGATCGCATCAAACATCATATCCGTTGACTTCTCATGCAGTGTCGCATAATTGACATAGGCGATCAGTCCGACAACTTTGAACCTCTGCCCGCTGACAGAAATCTCATCTCCCACTTTGACGCCGACATTGTCTGCATGCATACGGTCAATTGCGATTTCATCCGCTTTTTCCGGAAATGCTCCGTCAAGCAGGCAGGCAAGATCCACGTTATCATTTTTTGCATAGACACGGATGTTTCCTTCTGCCTCGCCGTCGTTGTTGTAATCTTCCTCCTCATTTCGGAAGAAGTTCTCATATACTTTTACCGGAACTTCTGTAAAATCAGGATCGTTTAACTCATATTTTTCTTCTGCGTCAGCATATTTATCATCAATTTCCTCTACAATTTTATCCCATGCCTTGTCGTAGGCTTCCGGATAAGCCTTTTCATCCAGCTTTTCGTCCAGCTCTTTTTTCGCTTTGTCAAGATAATACTGTTTGACGTCCGCTTTTGTTCCTGTCTCGATAGCAGCGAGTAACGTCTCATCTGCCTTTTTGTCCAGCTCAAAATGTCCATCCTCTAACTTATATTTTGTCACGCCTTCATTTGCTGCAACGAGCATACTCTCATTTGCAACATACATACCGGAAACAAAGCCAATCGTGAGGATCAGGAATAATGCCACCACAAGATATTTTTTCCAGTCACCGAGCAATTCACGCGGAATACGTCTGATGAGCGGATTTTTAATTTTTTTCTTTTTCATGACTGCCACACTCCTTACCACTCAAGATCTGCCGCTGAAATCCTATGTTCATTTCTCTCGTTGTGGCGCACGGCTCCATCACGAAGTTTGATGACATGATCTGCCATATTTCTGATCGCTTCGTTGTGTGTTACCATGATGATCGTATTTCCATATTTTTTGTTTACATCTTCGATCAGTTTTAAAATTTCTTTGGAGGTGTTATAATCCAAAGCGCCGGTCGGTTCATCGCAGAGCAGGATATCCGGGTTTTTCACGATCGCACGACCGATGGAAACACGCTGCTGCTGACCGCCGGACAACTGATTCGGCAGCTTGTATCGGTGCTCGTAAAGTCCCAGCGTGTGAAGCAGCTCGTCAATGTCCAGCGCATTGTCGGAAAGATACGCTCCGACTTCAATGTTTTCCTTCACGTTCAGATTGGCGATCAGATTGTACATCTGAAATACATAGCCGAGATGTTTTCTGCGGTATTGGGTTAGTTTCTTCTCACTCATATCTTCGAGCTTATCACCGTTGATCGAGATGTAACCGCAATCGGCACTGTCGATTCCTCCGATAATATTTAATAAAGTTGATTTTCCCGAACCGGACGGTCCAAGCAGAACACAGAACTCTCCTTTTGCCACGGAAAAGTTCATTCCGCGCAATACTTCCTGACGTGTTTCTCCACTTCCAAAACCTTTTTTCAGGTCAACGATCTCCAAAAATTTTTTCTCTTCCTCTGACATAGTCTCCCCTTTTTCAAAAAACATATTTGGCAACTGCCATTTTTGATGCTTTAGTTAGTTATAACTAATCTCGAGAGAATTATAGCACATGATATCGGGGATACAAGGAAGAGATATAGTTGTTGAGAAATTTTGTCAGTTACAACAAGAATTTTAATTCCATAAATATGATTGCACCATCTATATTTTATGCTATGATACTATTAGTTAGATTTCCATTTTTTACGATATGGAGTGTTTTTATGAATAACCAAAGCGTTATGATCCCTTTGAAAAAATATCAAGTGCTCCCAAAATCTATTGTCTTGAATAAATATAAACACAAAACATTCGAGGAACGCGTTGCTGAATATAACGGTGAAATTTCAGTTTGTGATTTTGATTGGGGAGAACCTGTCGGAAAAGAAATATTATAATTGAGAAACAAGGAGGCTTCCCATGACCGAAACCCTATCGAAAGCCTGGTCATTATTTGACGCAGGCAATTACACTGATGCAGAAACGCTTTATAAAGAATGTTATGCAAAGATTCCTTCCACCGACCATGACAATTACTGGCAGGTTCTCATGGGATTGATTTATGCAGAAAGCTTTCTAGAACATTTTGCAGAGGCTCGTACCTACGCTTCGCAGTTGATTTCGTGTGCAATTGATCACGAAGAAAAACACATTGCAATCCATCAGGCAGGCATGATCGAACGGATGGCTGGTGCGTATGACAAGGCTATGAACTTATTTTTACAGGAAGAAGCACTCATTGAAAAAAATTTCCCGGATGATGCACTTGCCCGCTCCGCAAATCTCTATGAGCAGGGCTATGTTTCCATGAAGCTTCATGATCTTCCTCTCGCAGAAAAAAACATGCTTTCAGCCTTAGATTTTGCTGAAAAGTCGAACGATCTTATCTCCATCGGCTGTGCTTACCGCGGTCTTGGGGAAATCCTGAAAGCGTCAGAAAAAGCAGAGGATGTGGCTGTCTATTTTGAAAAAGCTATCACCGCTTTCCAGAAAGCCGGAGATACCTACGGTGTGGAAGAAGTAAAAGAACTCATGTCAAAATAACATCTTACATAAACATACTTATGTTCACCACATTCGTTTTTAAATGGAACATATTTTTCAAAAAATATGCATGTTTAGTTTGACTCTCTGTTCACTTGTACCTTGTTCCAGTAACGCCTCTCTCTTCGCATCCTGCAATATTCAGATGCGTCTGTCCCCACTGCTGCATCGCTTCAATAATCGGTGCCAGCGTCCTGCCAAAATCAGTCATACTGTACTCCGTCTTTGGCGGCACAACCGGATAAACTGTTCTCCGGATCAGCCCGTCTTTCTCTAATTCCCGAAGCTGCTGCGTCAACATCTTATCCGTTGCCTTCGGCATTCTTTTATGTAACTCACTATAACGTAACGTCTCCTTCATCAAATGATATAAAATAATTGACTTATATTTTCCGCCGATCATCGACAGTGTTCCCGCAACCGGACATGTAAACTCTTTCTCTGCCATTTTTCTCTCCCTGCAAAATCTTTACTTACTTTTTAGATAGTATATTCCAAAAAAGTGCATACTTGCTAAAAAGTCTAAATAAAATATAATTATAGCATGGATATCCAATAACGCAAGAAAACGATGAAAGGAATAGAATGTTTATGGAATTATTAGATATTATGAACGAACGCTTCTCTGTCAGAAAATACGTTGACAAACCAGTAGAACCTGAAAAACTGGATAAAATTTTAAACGCTGCACACGCAGCCCCTACTGCTGCCAATCAGCAGCCTGTAAAACTGCTTGTCGTACTGAGTCCGGAAAGTCTTGAAAAACTTGGAAAAGCAGCTAATATTTATGGCGCACCTGTCGCTGTCATTGTCTGTGCCGACAAAACAAAAGCATGGAAACGTCCTTTTGACGGAATGCAGACAACCGATATTGACGCATCCATTTTAACAGACCACATGATGTTAGAAGCTGTCGAACAGGGACTTGGAACTGTCTGGATCTGTTATTTCAAACCGGATGTGCTAAAAGAGGAATTCAAACTTCCTGACTCCTTAGAACCGATCAATATTCTCGCCATCGGTTATGCAGATGCCAGTGTGGTAAAACCAGCCAAAGACCGTATTCCTGTAAAAGAATTAGTGGAATACCTGTAAAATTGTCAAAAACAAAAAGTAAGCCGGGGGCATATCACTCAATCCTGCCTCCGGCTCTTTTATGCAATTTCTTTGCATTTCTCTCCATCTCATAGCACATACACGTTACTCTGTCAAAGTGCAAGTGCAATGCCAGAATTATTATATATTGTTTCCAAGTGTGCAAAAAATCCAACAACTTATACATGTTTCATAATTTTAACCAGACGGCTCGTGCCAAGCCGGTCTGCGCCAAGTTCAATAAATTTTTCCGCATCTTCAAAAGAAGAGATTCCTCCGGCTGCCTTTACTTTCACGTTTGTGCCAACGTATTGTCTCATCAGTTCCACATCCGAAAAAGTAGCTCCTGCGATGGAAAATCCGGTGGAGGTCTTAATGAACTCTGCGCCTGCATTCGTCACGATCTCACACATCTTGATCTTCTCATCATCTGTCAGAAGGCATGTCTCAATGATCACTTTTAAGGTTTTTCCACTGCATGCCTCATGAACTTTTCGGATTTCCTGTTCGATTTCATCATACCGTTTGTCTTTTAAAAATCCGATATTAATGACCATATCAATCTCTTCTGCTCCGTTTGCGACCGCATCCCTGGTCTCGAAAATTTTCGTCGCCGTTGTGTGGTATCCGTTTGGGAATCCGATCACTGTACAGATCGGCAGTTTCCCATCGACATACTCTGTTGCCTGTTTCACATAGCAAGCCGGGATACAGGCAGAAGCGCATCCATATTTTATTCCATCGTCTAAAATCTGCCGGATTTCTTCCCATGTTGCAGTCTGTGAAAGCAGTGTGTGATCTACTCTGCTTAAAATATCTTTTTTATCCATGTTTTTCCTTTCTCCTGCCGGCTGCCCAGGCATCGTATAGCTTACTCATCATGCAAAGATGTATTTCTTGATTTTCTGCTTTATTTTGCTTTCCCAATATGCCAGCACATCAGTATTTTCCACTCTTCTGTCACTTCAGTATTTCACGTTCTTATGTCACTTCAACTCTGCAAGCAATGACGTACCAATCGTGCCTTCCGGCATCTGCACACCAAAATTATCTGCGATCGTTGCCCCAATCACTGCAAATGTATCCTGATCTTCAAGCTTTCCTGATCCCTTCATGGAAGGCGAATATGCAACAAACATCACCTGTTCCCTGGTGTGGTCTGTTCCCTTATAGGTTGGATCATTTCCGTGGTCTGCCGTAATGATAAGAAGATCATCTTCCCGAAGTACCTTAAGAAGTTCGCCGAGTTTCACGTCAAAGCGTTCCAGTTCCTCTGCGTATCCTTTTACGTTTCTTCTGTGTCCCCAAAGTGCATCAAAATCTACCAGATTCACAAAACAAAGTCCGGTAAAATCGCGCTCTGCGATCTCGATCGTCTGCTCCATTCCATGTACCGAGCTTTTGGACTTATTGGATTCCGTGATTCCTTCCCCGTCAAAAATATCCCGGATTTTTCCGACAGAGATCACATCATATCCGGCGTCTTTTAACGCATTTAATGCGGTTCTTCCATATGGTTTTAAGGCATAATCATGACGATTGCTGGTGCGGACAAACTCACCTTTTTTCTTTCCAACATAAGGTCTTGCAATGACACGCCCAACTTTCCATTCATCTTTCATGGTAATCTCTCTGGCGATCTCACAGCAGCGGTAAAGCTCCTTTAGCCCAAACGTTTCCTCGTTTCCACAGATCTGAAGAACCGAATCCGCAGATGTATACACGATCATGTGCCCGGTTGCGATCTCTTCCTCGCCCAGTTCCTCTAAGATTTCGGTTCCACTCGCACTCTTGTTTCCAATCACTTTGTGACCGGTACGTTTTTCCAGTTCATCGATCAGTTCCTTTGGAAAACCGTGCTCGGTAAATGTCAAAAATGGCTTGGTAATATGAAGTCCCATCATTTCCCAGTGTCCGGTCATGGTATCTTTTCCGTTGCTCGCCTCAGAAAGTCTTGTAAAATATCCCATTGGTTTTTCCACCGGTGCGATATTCTTCAGCTCTTTTAAATTGGCAATTCCAAGTTTCTGCATATTCGGAATTGAAAGATTGCCCACCGTCTCCGCAATATGTCCTAACGTGTCGGTTCCCGCATCGCCGAAACGTTCTGCATCTTTTGCTCCACCGATTCCACAGGAATCAACTACAATTGTAAAAATTCTACGGTACTTTTTTGCTTCCATGATTCTCACACCCCATTTTCTGTTCTCCATTGAAATCTGCTTTTCAGGTAAAACTTTTCCCGCTCACGCATTATTTTTCACGGTCTGCCCTGATCAGTCTGCGGATCGCCTCCACGCCGACCATCACTGCTGCCTCCGTGTCATGAACGATCGGATTATCCATGCCGAGGGCATTGCGCTCCTGATTTCCCATGACAAGAAAATCAGAACCACAGCGGACTTTCAGATGCGCAGCCACAATAAACAATGCCGCCGATTCCATCTCAGACGCCTTGCAGCCCAGACGTTTCCATGCCTCCCACTTATTCAAAAGTTCATAGCTTACCGGCATGCGCTCCGGCTCATGCTGTCCGTAAAATGCATCTTTGCACTGGACTACTCCGGTATGATAAGTAAACCCAAGTTCCTTTGCTGCCGCAACAAGTGCATTTGCCACCTCAAGATCTGCCACTGCCGGATACTCGATCGGTGCGTATTCCCTGCTGGTTCCTTCCATGCGGACTGCTCCGGTAGCGATCACAATATCACCGCCCTTGACATCCAGATCAATTCCGCCACATGTTCCAACACGCACAAATGTATCTGCACCGCACTGCACCAGTTCCTCCATCGCAATTGATGCGGATGGTCCGCCAATCCCGGTGGATGTCACGCTGACCTTCTCACCTTCCAGATAACCTGTGTAGGTGACAAACTCCCTGTTGTCCGCCACAAGTTTTGCTTCCTCAAAATGTTTTGCGATCTTCTCACACCGCTTTGGATCTCCCGGCAGGATCACATAACGCCCCACATCCCCCGGTCTGATCTGTAAATGATACTGTAACCCAGCTTCTCCTGAATAGTTCTGCATACCCCCACACCTTTCTTTTTATCTGTCGTTTTCCATTCTCCAGCTGATACATCTCTGAAGATATTCCACATATTCCGGATTTTTGCACATGCCTTTTCCCGGAGTATCCGAAATCTTGGCAACATCCATTCCATTACACTTGGTTGTCTTCATGACAATATTCAACGCCGGAACATCCGTGTCATTTGAAATATAAGTTCCGATTCCAAATGCAATTTTTACTTTTCCTGCAAAATAAGATGCGATCTTATCTGCCCGCTCAAAATCGAGACTGTCGCTAAATAACAGTGTTTTCGTTTTTGGATCGATTCCAAGGCTCTCGTAATGGCGGATCATTTTCTCTCCCCACTCAAACGGATCGCCGCTGTCATGACGCACACCGGAAAACAGTGTTGCGTAAGTCAACTGGAAATCTCTTAAGAAGCAGTCTGTTGTAATAGCATCGGTCAATGCCGTTCCATTTAAAATACCGTATTCTTTTACCCACCAATCCAGCGCATACCAGTTTGAATATGCCGGATTGTGCTTATGATTTCCCTGTCCGACACACATGATCCATTCATGCGCCATCGTTCCTACCGGAGTGATGCCATATTTTTTTGCAAGGAAAACATTGGATGTTCCTACAAACGTAGAACCAGGATATTTATTCTCGTTTAATTTTTTCACTGCCAGTTCCTGTGCCCCGGCAGAGAGTCTTCTTCTGAGTCCAAATTCGCTGAACAGTCCAAGGTTATACGTACCGTTTTTCAATAAAGTTATTTTTTCATCCAGCTTTTTCTCAAAACTTGCAAGCAGATCGTCATAATGATATGCCATGCGGAAATAAACTTCATTTACAATGGCAAGTGTCGGAATCTCATAAAGGGAAGTGTTCAGCCATGTTCCGAATGTTTCGATCGTCAGTCCACATTCTGCGTCCTCCGTAATCTCATAATCTTCATATCGAGGCTGCCACAGTCTTAAGAAATCCACATAGCTTCCCTTCATCCATTTGATCTTATGCAGATATTCCAGCTCCTCTTCTGTGAAACGCAATCCACAGTATGCCTTGATCTGCTCCTTGATCTCCTCCACCATCTCATGGGTAAAGTGAACGTCGGTGTTTCTGCATTTAAAAGACCAGGTTGTCTTATAATCTGAAAACTGATGGTAAATACACTGTCCCATCGAAAACTTGTACATGTCTGTCTCTAATAAACTTGTGATAATTGGTTCTAATAACATCTTTTTCTCCTCTATTTTCCGTAACGATCACTTCTATGCATCAACCAGACCTGCCTGTTACTTTTCTTTTCACGGACTGCTTTGCGCACGTCTTTTTACTATATTATAACTCTGTGGCGGTTTTGACAACAATTTTGTGGAAGATCGGGGCTTGTGGTCTGAAATACGATTTATGCTATAAAGAAAAGAGACTCCCTTTTTCAGAAGCCTCTCCTTACTTAATGCTTTATTATTTTTGTAACTGCTGGGTGATAAGTGTTCTTTCCTTCCCCTTAATTCCAAGTGCGTCAAGTGCCTGGTCTAATGTCCATTTCATGTTGTTCATGAGATTTTGAACTGATGTTATATTTGCCATTAATGCTCTTTCATCACCATATCTCTCTACAATCTCACTCATTTCTTCACGCCCTCCTTCTTTCTCTTTAAAATGTTTCACACTTTCTGCCAGTTCCGTGTAGTGCATGCACTCCGGATTTTTCTCCCAAAAATCCTGCATCAACTGACCAATCTCATCATTCCCTTTATAATTTCCATTCACGTAAATGATATGTGAGCCGTCACGAAACTGTTCATTCGTTTCGCCTACATATCGTTCTACATGATACAAAGGTAAACCCTTTCGGAACTTGTCATGCTTATAAATAAATATCACATAGGAATCCTTCAGTTCCCTAAATGCCTGTCCCTCCTTGAGCATTCTCGAATCAACCATACTGCTGTGATAACGTGCGCGTCTGACATGTGCTCCTTCTGAATTACCCTGAACTTCAATGTCGATCTCCTCACCATTTTCATCCATTGCATCCACATCCAACGTAATATTACGCCCGCCAACCTGATGGTTTTTCATTTCATTCTGCCCTGTCACGCTGATAACCTTAACCTTTTTGCCAAGAATGATACGGAGCAACAATTCCGTTGCTTTGATGTTTTTATCAAACACACGGCTCATCAGATCGTCATCAAATAATGTGAGTTCATTCACAAGCTCATTAACATTCCTCGGATTTTGTCTGAGATTGCTGCTATTCAGTTTTTCTGTCATTTGACCTCATTTCTTCTCTCCCTGTCTAAATAGTAGCACAGTATCCCAGCAGAAACAAATAAAATTCCTATAAAACTTTCATAATTTCTTTTTCATTATCTTTGGTAAATTCACTTAATTCATAGGAGCGGATTCTCTGATTGACTAATATAGGAAGCACAAATCCATATTTTACCAGAACCGCCAGTCTGTTAATGATTGTCTTATTTGTAACCGACAATTCTCTACTGACTTCAATCAGAGTAAACTCTCCCCGATAGTTCTTAATCAAAAACTGTAACAGTTCTTTTTCCTTCCCTTTCAGAAATGACAGACTTCCTGCAATATCTTTCTCTTCGGATGCCAACTGTAAATCACAGATTTTTCCAGAATAAAGTTTTACCATCCGCAGAAAATAAAGAATCCATATCTCGGGATGTGGTGGATTCTCTCTTCCGGAATAATACAACGCAGGGAGTCCCATCTGAATGGATTCATAATATTCATCAATATCGTATGCAAAATACTCTTCCAACGATCCGATTCCATTAAATCCGTAGCCGTTCAAATCCATAATATAACCGGATAACAGTCTTGCAGTTCTGCCATTGCCATCTTCAAACGGATGTATTGTCACTAATTGATAATGTACAACTGCTGCTATAATCAGAGGGTGATCATCCGTTGTATTTACATACTCCACCAACTCATCCAGTAATCCGGGAATATCGCAATATTCCGGTGGAATATAATCAGGATTTCCTGTTTTAGAATCATATACAGCAAACAATACTCCCGGCGGCATAGGTCCCCTGAGTCCAATTTTCTCCTTAGAGGCACCTTTTTCCACCAATTTTTGCACATCTAAAATAAGCTTTTTAGAAAATTTTTCTTTTATGCTTACCTTTTTTTCCATTAAATTTTCACTATTTTTACACTATTTTTCATTATTTTCAAGTGTTATTACAAATTCTAACGAATCCATCGCAAAATAATCGTTACTCCGTATCCCCCGGTCAGAGCTATTATTGTCATTACTTCTCCGTATGTATGTGTCTATTACTTACAAAACTCAAATGCCACATAATACACATAATCATTCTTTGAAAGCAAATCTGTTTGGCTGTTTATAAGATCATCTAAAGCCGGAACACTCATTGTGTCATCATCATAAAGAAAGGCAATAAGTGGCTGTTGCTTATTATATCGGATATCTACGACATTTTGTATTTCAGTTGCGGATCTACCATAGTATTCTCGATCCTCTACATTTTCTAAAACAGGAATTTCGGTTGACAACTTACTACCATCTCCAGAAATAATTAGTTTAATTACATAATTGCCAAAATCAGGCACCATTACGATTTCACCACTTTTTGGTGAACCAATATCTTCAAATCCTATTTCAACTTTGTCCTGATTACTTAATTTTCCTGATTCGTATTGATAAATATGTAATCTGAGTTTTTTATATTCATCCGTTGTGACAAACTTGTAAATGAATGCTCCATCTGGTCCAGCAAGCAGTTCTGCTGTCTGCATTTCTATGCTATCCTTTGCAATAGGAGAAATGTAATTCTGTGGTTTTTTCAATCGGTATATAATAAATCCGATTACTGCTACCGCACAAATAGATATCACTAGTAATATACATCTCATAACCTTCAGACATTTCTGTTTATTTATATTGTCTCGAATTACTTCAATAATATTTGTTTCTGACTTCTGAATCATGTTCTCTTGGGCTATATCTTCTCCAGCCAGAAATTCATTGAGGCTAATACCAAGAATAGAACAAAGTTCTTTATAAACAGATACATCTGGAAGGCAGACGCCTCGCTCCCATTTAGAGACAGACTTATCACTCATACCTAATTTTTCTGCCAGTTGCCTTTGTGTCATCCCCAAGGACTTTCGCTTGCCTGCAATGTATTTTCCGATTTTGATAAGATCCATCCATCGCACCTCCTTTTCTTATATTAATCGTACTCTATTTGAGAAAAAAGCATACCCCTTGAAGGTAGAATATGAATTTTAAGCCTGTCTAGTTTGCCAGATAAAATAAAGGTTTTCCAATTCAGCCATTATTTTCTTTATATGTTCTTTATATTTTTCACTATACTTTTTCGTCAAGAAAAGTGACAGCATCTCTCTTTTTCTTTATTTACATTGTTAGTTACGATAACATATCCTTGACAAATGTATTCCGATAGTCACTCGGTGATATTTTATATCTTTCCTTGAAAACCCGGTTAAAGGTTCTTTGGCTTTCAAAACCACATTCAAAACATATATTAGTTATAGTATCCTGTGTATTTTCCAATGCACCAACTGCATAATTTAATCGCACGCCATTTAAATATTTGCTGAAGTTACAATGAAAAGTTTTAGCAAACATTCTCGACAACACGTATTTACTTATCCCCAGATCGAATGCCATCTTTTCAAGACTGATTTCATCTCTAAAATTTTTTGCTATATACTCCACAGAATTGTAAATCAAATCATTACTTCCTAATGATTTTTTATCGATCATCGGTATTTCAGTGAATACATATGCAAGAATTATTTGTGCATATGCCTGTGCCAATATCGGAGTACACTCTGGATTTTGCATCAAAAATTTTATTGCATGAACCATATCCGGATGTACATTTTCTTTTTTTAACACCGGATTTTGGGGACTGTATATTTGTAATTCTTTCAAAAATCCTGAAAGAACTGCCGGATCTATATAAAGGAAAATAGCTTTATTTTCTTTTTCGTCAAAAACCTGATAATGGTGTATTACATTCGGAAACACTATCGCAAAATCACCTTCGTCCATGTTATACAGCTCCATTCCGACTCCAAGTGCAATATTTCCATTTGTGACATACACAACCTCTATTGCTTCATGTAAATGGGGTGGCATATGTACTGTTTTTTTCCACTCTGCTGATATTCCCTTATCTTTGTTTTCGTATACTAACAGCATTTAGAGCCACCCTCTTTTTCTTAGACCTGCTTTCCGATACCGTTCTACACTTCAATTGCGACTAACAGATGGTGAATGAATATTTGATATCCTCTTCTGCACTGACATGATATTCGTCTGCCACATCAGTTCCCCAGCTGTCGATACCTCCGACTCCTCTGACTGCTCCGTATACACATAAAACCGTTCTTCTTGCTGGTGGTAATTCCTCATGATGCAGAGCATTTTCAATTTCAGATGCTGTATAAGGAAGGCATGAAAAAGCAAATTCCCGATCCCTCTTCTCAATACGGAGTGTCTGTAGTGAATGATCTGTTCTACTATTATCAAGACTTGTATGTCTGTTAATTTCCAGCCACTCTGTATCCATTCTCATTCCGCATTCCTGTGGGACAAGGTAAGGTGTTAAGCTCAGATCTGTGACTTCGTAAATGCCTTTTTCGGCACCTGCTTTTCTATCCGGATATGTCTCACCGGACAAACCCTTATAGATATATTTATCTGCAAGTGTCGGCATGATAAAACGCATTCCAAACACCGGAAGCTCAGGCAGTCCTTTTACTCCATTATAATGTGCATCCACACGGATTTTTCCGGATGCATCAACCATATATGTCACAAGTACCGTTGTTGACGGATTAGATATCGTCTCATAAGTATATTTTACTATGATCTCATCAGCAAAAATATCCCCACCAAAGCTGTTATTGTCCGGTGCATATGGTTTCTGCTCCTCTCCATCCATAATGACCTGTATTCCCTTGCAGTCAATGAACATATCTGCTGAAAGCCAGCTTCCGCTTTTAATATGGAACTTGCTTCCTCTGTCGTTGTCTGTCAGTGCTCTCCAGAAAGTAGGTTTGGGACAACGGTACAGCCACTCATATCCGTTTTTCACGATAGATTCGAGTCCGCCTTGTGCATAAGAAAAAATATAATCAAATCCTTCACCATGTACACCAAGTGTATAGTCACCATAGACCACTCTTAATTTATCTGTATAAGCCATAGTAATACCTCACTTCCTGCATTGCCGGTTTCTCTTTCCTGTCAGCAAATACGATTCCATTTGCCGAGAATTCATAGTCTGCCGGTTTATCATCAAAGTCACCACCATAACGTAAAACTTCTTTTCCTGTCACCTGATCTTTTACAAGAATTGCCTGATCGATAAAATCCCATATAAATCCACCATGATACATGTCATATTTATCAATCAGCTTCATATAAGCTCCCAGACCTCCCATGGAATTTCCCATATCATGCATGAATTCGCATAAAATATACGGTTTCTTTGGACTGTTATTTAAGTATTCCTCTACATCCTCCGGCTTTGCATACATTCTGGTCTCCAAATCAGAAATCGTATCCTCATATGCCCTGTTATAATAAGCACTTTCATAATGAACTAATCTTCCATCTTTCTTTTCGGCATAATAAATGTTCATTGCTTCAATGTCATCACCTGCATAAGATTCATTTCCCAATGACCAGAATAGAATGGATGTATGGTTTTTAAATGTTTCAAAATTATTTCTTGCACGATCAAGTACCGCCTCTTTCCACTGTGGAAGAGATCCCGGCACATTGCAGGATGGTTCGATCGCTCCTAATTTCTGGAAGGAACCATGACTTTCCAGATTTGTTTCTGCCATCACATAAATTCCTGCATTGTCGCACATATAATACCATGGTATCTGATCCGGATAGTGACAGGTACGCACAGAATTAATATTATTCCTGAGCATACATGCGATATCTGCTCTCATATCTTCCAAGCCAATGCATCTTCCTGTTTTTGGATTCCACTCATGACGGTTTACTCCTGTGATAATCAGGCGTTTTCCATTTAAATAAATGATCTTATCAATTATCTCAATTCTTCTGAAGCCAATATCATAAGGAATTACTTCTGCTAAACTTCCATCTTCCGCCTTAAGCTCTACATACGCATGATATAAATAAGAATCATGATTATCCCACAGTTCCACAGTTTCTAAATCAGCACAGATCGTACCTTCTAAATACTCATTTTCTTTCTTTAACTGTACGGATTTTTCTGCCAACAAATTTTCTTCCCTGTCTTTTAAAATAAAGCTGGCAGTTATATTCTGAGCATCCGGTGCAGATACTTTCATGCTGACAGTTACGCTTCCACTCACATTATCCTGATTCAGCACAGGTTTGAACCATACATCATCCATATGTACATCCGGTATCGCTTTCAGAGTAACATTTCTAAAGATTCCAAAAAAACGGAAAAAGTCCTGATCCTCTAAAAATGCTGCTGTGCTCATCTTATGAACCTGAACTGCCAGCACATTTCCCTTTTCTTTTATATAAGGTGTCAGGTCAAACTCAGAAGGCGTAAAACTATCTTCTGCATAGCCTACAAACTGACCATTCAGCCACAGATACATCGCTTCTTCTACACCTTCAAAACAAATATGGATTCTTTTTCCACACATGCTCTTATCCAGATTGAAGTATTTGATATAAGAACCTACCGGATTGTACTCTGCTTCTGAAAACATTCCTTTTTCTGCTCCGGTTGCCTCCATGCTATAAGCTCCTCTGTGGTACTCTTTTCCTTCCCACGGATACATGGTGTTGATATAACGGATTTTATCATATCCAGCCAGTTCAATATGTCCCGGAACCATAATTTTATCAAACCCTGATGCATCAAATGTTTCCTCATAAAAATTAACCGGTCTGCTTTTTACATTTTTACTATAAGAAAACTCCCACTGTCCGTTTAATGACTGAAATAATGGGTTTTTCTCTTTTTTCATGTCCGAATAATCCAAATAATAACAATGATCACTGTGTGCTTCCAACTGATTCACACGAAATACTTCCGGATTATCCAACCATTTCATATCAGCATTCATATTTTTCCTTCCTTTCCAACTGTTTTCTAAGCTTTTCATTTGCATCTTCTACATTCATTTTTGACATGATGAATGTAATAACCAATGACAATACCATCGGAATCCACAAATACATAACGTGAAGCATATTTAAGCATGATTCTGGCTGGATTGCTGACTCTTTCACAAATCCACTTGCATCAAGTAACCATCCGCAAAGAGCAACTCCGATTCCTCCACCGATTTTTGTTCCGAAAGAAGTACAGGAATACATTGTTCCATCAATGTGTTTATGTTTTGTAAGGTATGTATATTCTGAACAGCTTGCAACTACAGCTCCCATATCCCCCTGCCATGGTGCCATTCCAAGTGCTGCAACCGCTGTGAACGCAAGCATAAGCGGAACACTTCCCATATAGCCGGCAAAAATCACTCCGACACGTCCTGCTGTCCCAAGAATATAGCCTGCAAGATTCATTCTATATAAACCTTTCATCTTCTCTACCAGCATAGGTGTGATACACATTGCAATGATGACAGGAATATTGATTGCCCATGAGAATATAGAATATAAATCTTCATTTTTCAGTATGTAGATCATGTAATAAATTCCCATATTTAACATAGCTGAATAAATCTGCTGACAAATATAAGTAGCACAGATCATAAGATAATACTTATTGGAAAATAAAAGCTTTGCAGCCTCTACCAAACCATACTTTTCTTCTGTGTAATCTTTACCTGCTTTCAGTTCTTCTTCCGGAAGCTCCTTGATTGAAAATACGGAAATCGTATTTACGATCAGACCAATAACTGCATATACTACCGCAACTGTTCTCCATGCAGCTGCTCCACCGCCTGCTGCTCTTACAAACTGGACTGTAACAGACTGAATCAGTAAGCTTGTCGAAAATGCAAAGATAAAACGACATGACCCCATCTCAACACGTTCTCTGCTGTTTTTTGTACAGAAAGTAACCAATGATGCATACGCAATATTGTTCGCAGTATAGAATACTGCATTTAACAGTGTATATGCAACAAAGAACCATGCATACTGTGCCGTTGTTCCAAGAGTGTCCGGTATTGCAAAGTTTGCTACAAGTGTTACCGCACAACCAATATACGCATAAAGCATCCAAGGTCTTGCTTTTCCAAGTCTGCTTTTTGTTTTGTCGATCATCGTTCCAAAGAACATATCACTGATTCCGTCAAATAGCTTTGATACCATGATCAGTGTTCCGATAATACCGGGATTCAAACCTACCGTATTGGTCAAATAAAGCATTACGAATGATGAGAGGAACGCATATACTACATTTCCTGCCAGATCCCCCGAACCATAACCAACCTTGTTATACCATTTCAGGTATTTTTTTTCTTCCATGTGAAACTTCTCCTTTCAATGTACCCTCATTTTGTTTCCACAACTTTGTTATATCTATGATATAACAAGATACATTAAAAGAGCCATGTCACAAATCGCATAAAATATGCACAAAATGATATTATTATATGGAAATTGCAATAATCTATTGCGTCATATCACCAAAAGCATGCACAAAATAGTATTATTTATGGTATAATAATTATCAATACAGATAGTTTTTATCTATCATTGTGCTTACAGTTGCAGTAATACTTTTAATGAGGGGATTAAAATGTATACAAACAATGCTTATCTGAATAATTCTACTGTTGACCGAAAAGACAAATCAAAACCCTTGGTGATAACCATGTGCGGTACATACAAATTATATACCAAACCAAAACTTCCTACATGGCGTCCCCGGGGCAGGCTTGACTTTCAGCTATTATACATTGCTGCTGGAAAAGCACATTTTCATTTTGGCAGCGATACGGAAGAAACCATTGTTCCAGCTGGCCATATGGTATTGTATCGACCTAAAGAACCTCAAAAATATGAATATTACGCCAACGACCAGACCGAAGTTTTCTGGGTTCACTTTACCGGTAACAATGTTACTAATTTACTACATTCTTATGGATTAACCAATGATAAAAAAGTTTTTTATTGTGGTTTTGATTCCGAATATAAAACTCTTTTCCAATCAATGATAAAAGAATTACAGATGTGTCAGGATGGATACCCTGAAATGCTGGAAATGTATTTACGCCAGATTTTTATAAAGCTACAACGCGATTTTCATTCTTCTATCACTATCACAAGCTCTCGTACTGCTGCTGAAATAGACCGTGTTGTTTCCTACTTTAGTGAACACTATAATGAACAGATCAACATCGATGATTATGCCAAACAGAATTTTGTCAGCACAAGCTGGTTGATCCGCAATTTCAGATTATATACTGGAATTACACCAAAACAATATATTATGAAAAAGAGAATATATAATGCAGAAATTCTTCTGCAAAATCAGCATTATAGCATTAATGAGATTGCTCGTATTGTAGGCTATGACAATCCTTTGTACTTCAGCCGTATTTTTCAAAAAACGAAAGGCATCTCTCCTTCTGAGTATAGAAAAAATGTATAAACCAAAGGGGCTGTCGGGAAATAGCAGTTTTGGTCCCTGATGTGTAAGAAGGAGACAGGTCGGCAGAAATTCAGACTTTTTCAAGGCACTGATTTTCTACGGACTGCCTCCTTCTTTTATAACTATCTGTTTTAGGGCGCAAAACCCCCTTGTTTGGATTTTGAGAAGCGCTCCTTTGTCTAAACTGCTTTCTGCTCCTTTTTCCCTCATATTTTTCGATTTCATGATGCAGAAACCGGTGGTATTTCATGATGTTCCTGCCGATTGCATACAGCATAAACTCTTTATATACTTTTTCCGCTGACCGATAGTTGAACCACCGGAAGTCCTCGTTTTCCTTAATGTCCCCGAAGTGTCCTTCCGTCTGGATCGAGCGTGTCTGGCGTTTCAGGATTCCCGTCTCGCTCTGGATGTTCGCATTGGATTCTTCTTTCAATTCTTCCCATCGTTCATTGACCTTCATGACCTTATTCCGGTCAGGATTCTTTTCCGCATTGTATTTATAAAGGCACCTGGCTTTACGCTCACAGCCGCTGCAGTCCGCACATCCATATACCTCAAACGTCTGGGTATATCCATCCTGTTCTTTGCTTTCTGTCCGGATATGGTGCAGCTCCCTGCCATCATGGCAGATATAGTAATGCTCATCTTCAAAGACAGCGTATGTCATGTTGTAATACTTTCCGATATCTTCTTTGTATGCACGGCTCTTCCGTTTCTCATGATCCTGGAGCTTGATATAGCTCCGGATTCCGTTCTCCTTCAGATGCAGCAGGTTCTTTTCACTGCAGTAGCCGCTTTCGGCAGTAAGCGCCTCCAGTGTATCCCCGAATGCTCTCTGATGCTTTTCCAAAACAGGGATCAATGTGTTATAGTCCGTCCGGTCGCTGCTTACATAACTGTGGACAATAAAATAATTCTCTACTGCGATCTGGACATTGTATGCCGGCTTTAACTGCCCGTTCAGCATATGGTCCTCTTTCATCCGCATAAATGTTGCTTCCAGATCCGTCTTGGAATAGCTGTTACGGTCTTTTCCCATAATCTCAAAACATTCCTTATATTCCATAAGGCGCTTGCCGCATTCTTCCAATTCCTCATAAAGCTTCTGGATCTCCGGCTTATGCTTTCCCATTCCACTGACAAACCCGATCCCTTCGCCTTCTGCTATCCGCATCAGATTTTTCTGCAGTTTTAAGATCTCAAGCGGGGAACAGTTATCGATCTCAATAATGGTATCGTTCGAGATCTTCTTATGCTTTGTCAGCTTCCGCTGCCTGTTTTCTTCTATCACTTTCCTGACCTTTTCCATCCCTTCAATCACGAACATCCGGGCTTCTCCAAGGTCGTATTTCGGTCCATATCTGTTCTCATACAGAAATGCGTTGTACTTTGCGTAAAGGGCGTCTATGGTGTCCAGCAGACCGGCAAGATGATAGTTTATGCTTCTACGCCAGACAAATGTGTATCTGTTTGCGTTCGCTTCAATCTTTGTCCCATCGATGTAGAGTTCTTTCAGCGTAATGAGTCCTTCTTTTTGCAGGCGGCGCATAAACTGATAGTTCAATTCATCCAGGATTTCGCCCGTTAGTTTTTTCCCTTTAAAGTCATAAAAAGCATCCCTCTGGCGCAGGTCCACGATACGGTCAACCGCCCTGACTCCTCGCATATTTGCGTAAGTAACTACAACAGAATACAACATGATTGGGTTATACCCGGTTCTTCCCTTATCTGAATAACAAGCCAGAAGACCTGAAAAATCTAATTTCTCCATTACTTTTTTCAGGGTATAGACTGGATCGTCGTCGGGTAAACTCAATTCGTAGAAACTGAAGTTGATTTTTTGTTGCCCAATTTCAAAAAAGTCGTTATAATAATCTTGTTTAAGCATAGTTCCATTATAACATGGAACGGAGAAAAGATGGTTGTCGTTAGCCATCTTTTTCTTTTTAAAAGATAAATTTCAGGGGCAGATGTGATCCGCATGGATCACATCTGCCCCTGTGTAGAACTATCTATTTCCCGACAGCCCCTGTTTTTGATTACAATCTCTCTAATAATTTCTATGCCCTCCCTCACCGAAAAAACTGCTCACTACGAGAATCGGAGCAGCTCTCAGATCAAGATTCATATCCGAAGGAACTACTTTATAAAAATTCTCCTTATAATTTCCGTCTATCTTTTTTACCAGCATTTTTTGCAGAGAATCAAAAAAGTGATGATTCTCAAACATAGAACCATAGAAAACAATTTGCTGCACATCCAGAAGCTGGATTGAAAATGTAATTGCATTGGCAAAAATCTCCTGTGCATTCCGGATTATTTCTGCCGCACCGCTGTCTCCCGCATATGCAGCATCAACAAACATGGAAAAAGTAACACGCGAAAAATCTCCGCCGACCTTTTCATAAAGCAGCGGTGTCGTCTCTTCTCCAAAATGAGTTCTGAGACTCGCCATCATTCCATCCTGTGATGCAATTGTGTCAAGGCAGCCACGTTTTCCGCAATGACACTTACGTCCATTGGGAACGACTGTAAAATGAGCAATTCCGGCAGCAAGATTCCTGTCGCCTCCATAAAACTGCCCGTTCAAAATGAGCGAGACCCCCATGGTTGCCTCGTTACGTATAAACAGCATATTCTGCAATTGGGAGTCATGCTGCAAAAAAGCATAAGCATTGGCATAGCTGCGTACATTATTTGCCGCAATAACCGGAAAAGAGAACTGCTTCCGAAACATCTTTACAATTGGAACATTTTTCTCTTCCCATATTCCATCACTATCAAGAATAATCCCATTTGCGAAATCAACAACTCCGCAGACTGTAATGCCTATCCCAATAATAAAATTCTCCGAATAACCATAAGAAGCAATCTTCAACTGAATCTGTCTGCCTATTGTCTCCGCAAAATACTCAGGTGTCAGAATTTCCGGGAGTTTAAAAGTCTCTTCATGGATTATCTCACCATGCAGATTAACCACTGTAAATTTTACCAGTCCCTGGCTAAGAGCAAGACCCAAAGCCACATATTTTTCACGGCTGATTTCAACCATTACCTCTCTTCTTCCCACTGCGCCGGCATTCGGAACACTGTTTCCTTCCACAAGAATAGATTCGTTCATCAATTCATTGATAATAACCGTAATAGTTGCCGGTGTCAGTTTCAAACGTGCGGCAATTTGTTTGCGCGACATCGCGCCTGCTTCATGCAACAGCCGCAAAATGGCGCTTCGATTAGATATCTTAATGTCAGTCATATTTGTTCCACACAGCATGCTCTTTAATTCCTCTTTCTTTGCATATTACCCATATTAATTCATCGCATAAATTGCACCATACCATTTAAGTATATAAAAAACTTCCAGAAATTGTCAATGCTATTCCCCTATTCTTTAATTCCCTGAGAAGCTATTCCTGCAACAAAATATTTCTGGAGAACAAAGAAAAATATAATTACCGGTATGGAACAAAGTACGCCGCCTGCCATCAACTGAGGATACTTATTTGCGAAATAGTCGGCAAGGGTGGAAAGCCCGGATACCACCGGCATTTTATCCCTGTCACGAATAACGATCAGCGGCCACATCATATCTTTCCAGGTCGACAGACCGGAAAGTATCGCAAGTGAAACGATCGGAGCCCTCAATACCGGGAGTATAATCGTAGCATAAATCCGAAAATATCCGCAGCCGTCAATCATAGCAGCCTCATCCAGTTCTCTCGGCACGGAAAGAATAAACTGTCTCATCATAAATACTGCAAATACGGAAAAAAGCCTCACAATCCATAAAGCCACCCGTGTATTCGTCAGCCCCACCGCAGCAAGCGTATTATAACGCGGAATGATAAAAATCTGTTCCGGAATCATCATGATCGAAAGCATCAGCATAAACAGAAATTTTTTTCCCGGAAAACGAAGTCTTGCAAATGCATACGCAGCGAGCGAGCCCAGAAACACCTGTGCGAGCAGTGAAATAACAACCGCTAAAATAGAATTCATAAACCATTTTGCTATAGGAAACACTTCCAAAATTTCCGTGTAATTTGTCAAAATCCATTGTTCCGGAAGAATCTGCAGCGGAATTTTTGTTGAATCCTCGAATGTCTTAAAGGAGGTCAGCAGCATCCATAAAAACGGGATCGTCATCACTGCTACTGCAAGAATCAGCACAAAATAAATCAACCATTTACCTTTTTTCATTCACTCAACCTCCGTAAAATACCCACTTTTTCTGCAGTTTGTTCTGAATCAGAGTTACAACCATGATAACTAAAAACAGACATACCGAAATTGCCGATCCATATCCTTCATTAAACTCACCGCGAAAAGTCAGGTCATAATAATAGCGCACTACTGTTCTTGATGCATCAATTGCAGGCGACGCTGTATTATATGTTGTTGACGGAATCAGCATATACACAATTTCAAATTCTTTAAACATCGAAATTACAGCTAGCGTTAAGACAAAATACAAAGTTGGTGTCAGCAATGGCAGTGTAATATAAAAAAATTGTTTGAAGCTATTTGCACCGTCAATTCTTGCCGCTTCATAATAGGTTGTTGAGATATTCTGAAGCCCGGCAAGAATGACAATCACCTGGTATCCGATTGCTCCCCATATAATAACCACCGCACAGGAAATCAGTGTATACTTCTCGTCAGTCAGCCAGGCCACTGTTTCAAGCCCCAACGACTGTAAAATATTATTAACCATTCCGTACCGGGTATTGAGCAGCCACCGCCAAGTCATAGCAATAGCGGAAGGAGCTGTTACCAGGGGAAAGAAAATCAAGGTTCGAAAAATACCTTTTCCGCGAATCTGGCTGTTGAGCATAACCGCCAGTATTGTTGAAATCACAATAACACAGGGTACACAGATCACAACATACCATACTGTATTGCCAAGGGACTGCCAGAAATTATTATCCTGCATAACTTTCGCATAATTTTCCAGCCCCACAAATATTCCGTCTTTCAGTGCTTTCTTATTGGTAAAGCTGATCCAGATATTGTTAAAAAACGCATAAAAATGGAATATCCCCAAACCAAGAAATAACGGAAAAATAAATAAATATCCTGTTGCAATCTCTCTTTTCCGCTTCTGGCTCAGATTAAGTTTTTTCATAGAAATCTCCATTCCGCCGCCTTTTAGTTGGCGGCACAAATAGTAATGAAAGTCATCCAAATCTCCACGTTATTGATAAAATAGTTTTTAAAGAAGCTATGCTACAAAGCACGGGGAGGTGAGTTGTAAAGACTTTCTTCGGTTTTAGACAGCATAATAATCAATGTAAGTTTCATCTTTTCAAGCACAAATAAGTGGCTCTACAAGACCACACAGTAAGAATTGTTTTGACTTCTCTGCTAAATGTGTGATGAAACAGTCAATGGCTTATCAAAAACCAATGTTGTGATGTCTGTATGGAATCTACCGGTAAATACTAGGTTCCTGTTTTTAACCTTTTGGAGGATGAAATCAATGTCACCATCGCTAATCCTAAATGGGTAAAAGCTGTTAAAGGTAACAAGGACGATACAAAAGATTTCAAGTGGATTGGGGATTTATTTCGATTAGGATTGGTTCTAGGAAGTTATATTCCCTGTAAACCAATACGTATCTTGCGTGAGTTCACAAGATACCGCTACAAGTTAACTTCCTGCCGCTCCATCGAAAAGAACAGATATCAGAATGCGCTCACTGTCTGTAATGTTGCATTAGATTCGGTTGTTTCCGATATCTTTGGGAAATCAGCTACGTCTGTTATTAATTACCTGCTCGAACAATTCACCAATTCCGTCAACCACGAAGAAATAGATTCCAGACTTCTCCGTTCCCTTAAGAAGAAGTCGGACAGTGTCATTGAATCCATCGAAGGCTATCAGATGACTGATTCCCAAAAATATCGTATGCGCCTTGTCCGCGCACATATGGATTATATCACATCTACAAGAAATGATATAGACACTATGCTTGATTCTTTGATTACTCCTTACGAAAATGCTGTCCAGTTACTGTGTACCATTCCGGGTGTTGACCGCAACAGTGCAATCACTGTTATCTCCGAAATTGGCACCGATATGACTCCGTTTTCTAATTCTAAACGCTTATACTGTTGGGCGGGATTAACTCCCTGCAACAATGAATCTTCTGGTAAAAAACGAGCCATTATTGCTATCGCACGGATGATTCTCACTGCCATCTACGTACTGATGAAGTATGGAATCCGACCGATTTATACAAGATTGATATGCCTGAACCTCTGAAAGAAAAACAGAAAGAACAGGCTATCAAACAGGCTAAGAAACTACTTACCCGTGAAGGAATCATTTCCGAATCGCAGCTAGCTTCTTAACATTTCAAAACAATATTTTTTCAAAGACTGCCATCAGTCAGCTTGTTAAAGTGCGCCATCTATTGGCTGTCCTCTACTTTCTTTCACAGTATCCTCCTTCCTTTTTATATAGATATTATTTCATAAAACCTTCAATGGCCTTATTCAATTCTTCCAGTACCTGCATATCTCCATTACGAACCGCATCTGCAATACAGTGTTCAATATAATCCTGAAGAATCACTTTTCCTGCATTGTTGACCGCTGATTTGACCGCTGAGAGTTGGACCAAAACCTCCGTGCAGTCACGACCGTCTTCTACCATGCGACGAATGGATTCCAGATGTCCAATCGCTCTGGACAGACGGTTAGACACAGCTTTTGAATTTTGATGCGTATTCGTAAAGCCGGAACTTTTACCGGTGTGTATAACTATCTTATCACCCATCCGTATCTCCTGTCTGAATCTCCGTCAATATATTATAAGCGAAAGCCGCCTGAGCGAGCGGGTGGCTTTCGCCTTAGCAGTCCTGAAATTATTTATTGAGTTCCGCAGTAATCAATTCATTAATTGCGCTTTCCAGATTTGCAAGTCCCTCCTCCGCACTGATCTCACCGTTGAATACCGGAATCAGGTTAGGACTGATCTGTCCGAGACAGGAATAGTTACACAGCGGAACATCCCATACTGTTACAACTTTATCTGCCTCCTCTACATAAACTTCTGCATAGTCATGCGAAGCTTCCCATGCATCAAAGGCGTTGACATTCGTCGGTAAATGCCATTCAATTTTTGCATAAGCATCAAGGGCTTCCTGATTCGTTGTATACCATTTTACAAAATCCCACGCTGCATCGAATTTCGTTGTGCCACTGTTAATTACAATATTATTCATAGTAACAGTATCAATATAATTGGTGCCAGATGTCGGTCCGTTTGGAAAAGCAATATAATCAAGAGTCTCTTTTACAGAAGTTCCCTCAAAAAGGCCGTTTGCTCCTGGGTCAGGACAAATAATAATCATTCCTGCCAGACCAGACAGGAAAAGTGATGCGGCATTGGTTTCCACAAGCGTATCATAATCGGCCTGGGCCCCGCTTTCCACCATCCGCTGTACCATCTCAAGCATCTCAACAGATTCCGGAACATTCAGCGCACATGCAGTAACATCTTCGTTATAAAGTTTTGCGCCATTACATGTCAACAGCAGAAGCGTACCATGAGCCGGTTCATTGATAGCAAGTGCGGATGCAAACTCATTGCCTCCTTCTGCCTTGATTTTAGAATTTAATTCTTCAGCAAGGGCTTCATAATCATTCCAGTTCCAGCCTTCTTTCGGATATTCCACTCCGTATTTATCAAAAATAGCCTTATTGTAGCAGATCGCATAGGAATCCGTATAACATGGAATTCCGTAAAGTGTATCCCCCACATAGTTTTGTTTCAACGGATACTCCATAAATACGCTCAAATCCATCTGATCCTCGGTAACCTTATCCTGCAATTCTGCCAACATGCCGGCATTTCCCCAGAGGCGTGTCTGCAATCCGGCCCAAAGGACATCCGGTCCTTCCTCAGTACCAAGAACTTCATTCATTAATGTGCCGTATTCCGACAACGGAGTCACCTGAAGGGTAACGTGTACCTGATTTTGGGAAGCATTATACAGGTCAACCATTTCCTGCATTTCTGTTTCCATACCCCATGTAGCATAAGTAATTTCCACAGTACCATCTTCTGAACTGCTATCGCCGCTTTCCTCGGATTTCTCTGCATTTTCAGCAGTTGTGTCTCCACCTGATTGATCGGAACCGCCACAGGCTGCAAGCGAAAAAATCAATACCAGCGTCAGCATTATAGATAAAATCTTTTTCATTCTTAATTCTCCTTTCGTGTCTTATCAAAATCATATTCTCAATAAAATGCGATATCCGGTTCTTCCTCTTCTTCTTTCTGATGAATAACTTTCGGATCAATCGCTTTCCCATCTACAACATTCCATCCCAGAAGTGCTTCCGGCGGGTCCACCAGTTTCATCTTCAATGCACCGGTTGGACATGTTTCCACACAGCATCCGCATCCCATACACGTAGATTCATTAACAAACAAAGCCTCATCACCATAATCACGGATGAATTTTTTGTGAATGGCATCAAACATACATCGCTTTTTATAACACAAACCGCAGTCAATACATTTCTCCGGATTCAAAACTGCACGGAATCTGGATTTGTTGTATATTTCCCGATAATGATATTTTCCCCCGGTTGCTGTGATATGGCGCAGGCCAGAGCAGGTGTTGACATTACAGTTGCATAATATAGTGCCAATATCTTTCAAATCCAAAGTATGAGCGACTATATGCATAGATGGAATCTTCTTTCCTGCTTTCTGTATGTAATCGAACATTTCCTCAAAGGATATTTCTTTTCCCAAATTATGTGCTATCATAAAATCTGCTGTTTCATCTGCGGAAATGCATACATGATCGTCCTGTCCGTATTCAGGATAACGAGTCCGGCAGGCACACTGGTTTTGTGTAAGCTTTTTCTTGCTTTTGAGAATTTCTTTGTAATTCTCTACCGGAAGAAGTTCCGGACAATCCTTTACCGAATCATATCTCGGACAAATCTGACTCAATCCATGAATACCCTCTTTCATAAGATCATGCATGGTTTCCTCGATACAGGGAGCAAAATCATACTCGTGGAACATGGCCACGCCTTTATAATAGGCGAAACCATTTTTCTCCATCCAGTCGGGGTTATTCTGCAGATCCGCCCACAGAGCGCCGCCGGGCGTCACAATCGGCTCGCCCGTAGTTTTATTATAGAAAATATCTCCGCTGAAATAGCGTTCCTCCAGCTGTTTTTGTACATACTCCTTGTCCATACCAAGCTTCCGGATAAAGGTGTCAGACACCATATGATCCCCAAGATCCGGTGTCCAGTCAGGATCCGGAAGGGCCATAAGAATTTTGGCACATTCCGCACTCATCTTATGTGCAAGAAGCCACGGCATATAGCGCGGATTCTCAATGCGCGGTTCGATTTTACGGGCCAGATCCATAAAAATCGGATCTATTTCTTTGTTAAAAATCGCATTAACTTCATTGAGTAGCTCCGGTGTTGTATTTGTATAATCCAGCATTTTATCGGTCCTCCTTCCACGTATTTTCTAAAGGCTGCTGATGATACCCCTGCAGACTCTCCGGCGGATCAACCAGTTTCATAGACAGCGCACCGGTCGGACATGTCAGTACGCAGCTTCCGCATCCCATACACTGCGTCTCATTAACCCATCTTCCATGGATACCTTTCTCAATATAATATTTAAACTGAATGGCATTGAACATACATCGCTTTTTAGAACACAATCCACAATTAATGCATTTTTCAACATCAATATGGGCTCTGAATCGGGATTTGGTATAATAATCCCAGGGCTTCAAACTGCTTCCGTAATCATGCATATTGGAAAGAACGCCGCAGTCAGTCACAGTGCAGTTACATAAAACATTGGATCTCGATACAATATTTGTATTCGTCTCATCCATCATATCGTTATTACGTGCAACATGTACAAATGCCTGTTTCTTTGCAGCTTTCTGTATAACCTCAAACACTTCTTTCCATGAATACTGACGAGAAAGACCCATATCAATCAAAAGCTTCGCCGCATCATCCGCTTCCACGCATACGAACATATCATCTCCCGTCTCAGGGTGGCGGAAGCGGCAGGGACACTCCATAACTGTCAGCATCTCACATGACTGTAAAATTTTCTTATAATTTTCAATTGGAAGTAATTCCGGAAAATCCTTTACAGATTCATAATGAGGAACGATTCTTCCCCCTGAAGGATTTACCCAGTCAGGATTTCCGACTTTGGCTGCTTTCGTCTCAGCCTCCATCCGCGGAGCCAGTTCATCTTCCAAAAACAACTGGAGTACAATATAATACGCATGTCCATTGCGCTCCCTCCACACCGGGCTGTGCTGTAAATCCATCCACTGCACCGGATCCGGACGAATGACCGGCCCCTGTTCGGGATCTGACATTACATCTGCACTAAAAAATCGATCCATAATCTGTGCATCAATCTCATATTTGTCCATTCCAAGCTTCTCTGCAAAGCTTTTCGAAACTTTTAACTCGCCAACTTCCGGTGTCCAATCCTTATCCGGAAGTGCGTCAATCACCTGTGCCTCCTCCGGTGACATCTTGTGCGCCAACATCCAAGGCAGATAACGTGATTTTGGATGATCATTCAGTATTTTTTCTGCGACTGAAAAATACACTTCATCCAGATTTTTCTGCAATATTTGATTTACCTGCTCCTTAAGTTCCTGCTCCATACTTCATTCCCCTTTCAATTTTTTCATTTTCAGCCATCGTCTTTTTTATCGTCTCCTCTCCTTTTACTGACGACCCATATACCAGATGTAACCTTAAATCCGGCATACAATTCCCATCCAATACATTTATCTCTGACTTTTAATTAATTAGAAATATTAATTTATTATGTATTTAAAAAGCAGATTCTCATCTGCACTCCATATAACGGTAATTACTCTTTTCTTATTTAATTAATATCTCTAATTAATTTATTTTATGATAGCATAAAAAGATTAAACTGTCAATACATGTTATTCGCACGAACCCTACATAACTCACTTTATTCAGAATTGTCCATTTCCCGATCGCTCCTTTGCAACTTTTGTCTATTTATTTTTTCATTTTGGCACGAAATACGCTCTTTCTCATTTTATAATGGCATCGTAAACAGAAAGGAGATGAACTTCCATGAGAAACAAATTCCACAACTATATTGAAAATATACTCAGCTTTTATTCAACCTTCTTCACAAAGGGATATTACCGTTTTTAAGTACCATTCTATACATAACGATTGCAATGCCACAAAGCGTAATGCCAAAACTATTAAATCCATTTCTGAAAGAAATAATATTAGTCTTAATTATGTTAGAGATGAGGTTGAAGGAATGCTTTATTCAGCATATTCGGTTATTTTAGGTGGAGATTGCAAGCTTTCTGATAAGGGTTTTACAGATATAGATATTTTACTAAACGAAAATGACGAACAATTCTTCTAGATACCCAAATAATCAATTTATTAAATGAGTATGTAGAATTTATTATAAACGATGTCGATATAATGTCTGATTGCATAAGATCATCACTAATCGATAACTCATGGCCGAGAAACAAAACTAAGCAACGTTATAGAAAAATAATTTGCAGATGCCTGTTTTGCTTCGTCTAAATTCATCTGAAAACATGAAGTGTTATAAATTATGATCCTCTTTACACTTTTCCTTGCATCAGCTCATAAGATATGTTATATTATGCGTAGAAAGAGGGAAAGCCAGAGAAGCGGCTTACCCGAATGAATTAAGTAACTGTTTTATCAACAGCCGTCATTATTCGCAGTAATGGCGGCTATTTTCGTTTTCCCTTGAAAATCGTGTAGCACAATCCAACAAGGGCGCAAATGAATATTCCAATCTGAATTAAGTCAGAGTATGTAACATACATTGGCAACGCCCTCCTTTCTTTCGTCTGGAGGGTTGGTCTACGCTTTGCTCCGGTCGTTGCTAAACAAGCCCCACCGGGGCTTAGCAACCCTCCGAAAAAGAGGGTAAGCCGCCCGGCTCTCTGGTTTCCCATGTGCGAAGTATATCATAACTTATTAAATCAGACAACGATAAATCGACAAAATCCCCTTAGATTACTCTAAGAGGATTTGCTTATTTCGAGATATTTTTCTATAAAAGTGCGTCAAAAGGTGTGTCAGTCTTTTATTTCATATCAGAGAATTGTTTCGGAACCCCTATAAAATAAGCATTCTTTGGATTATTTCTCATCCACCACCTGAAAAATAAAAAACTTCAGATAATAACTTTCATCCGCCGCCCACAAAATCGGATGATCCGGTGCCTGTGTACGGAATTCCACCTGACGGAGTCTCTTATGTGTTGCCTTGGCAGCCTCTTTCACAGTCTTTGCGAGAAGCTCCTGCGTCATAAAATGAGAGCACGAACAAGTGGCAAGATACCCGCCATCTTTCACTAACTTTAATCCTTTCATGTTAATTTCACGATAACCTTTGATTGCATTTTTTGTCGCCTCGCGGGATTTTGTGAACGCCGGCGGATCCAGGATGACTACATCATATTTTTCTCCTGCCTGTGCGAGTTTTGGAAGTTCATCCAAAACATTTGCCTGACGGAAATGTACGTTGTTTTCCAGATGGTTCAATCTCGCATTCGCCTCTGCCTGACTGACTGCATATTCGGAAATGTCAAGTCCGGTGACATCTACAGCCCCGGCGATTCCTGCATTCAGTGCGAACGTTCCCATATGTGTAAAACAGTCTAAAACTTTCTTGCCTTTGCAGATACGCTGCATGGCTAGACGATTATATTTCTGGTCGAGGAAAAATCCTGTTTTCTGGCCATTCGCGACATCGACCATATAATGAACACCGTTTTCCACGATCTCCACATTCGTGTCAAACGCATCCCCGATGAAGCCTTTCACTTTGGAAAGCCCCTCTTTCGTTCGCTCATTTGCATCGCTCCGCTCGTACACGCCGCGGATTTTGATACCGTCCTCTGCCAGAATTTCTTTTAAAAAGTTCACGATTATTTCATTGAACTGCTCCATGCCAAGTGCCAGACACTCGACCACGAGCACATCCTCATATTTATCGATCACTAAGCCCGGCAAAAAATCAGCCTCACCGAAAATAATACGGCAGGAAGAAGTATCTACGGTTGTCTTGCGGTACTCCCATGCATTTTTCACACGCATTTTCAAAAATGCTTCATCGATCTCCTGATCCGGTTTTCTCGTCATCATGCGGATACGGATTTTCGAGCTCTGGTTGATAAATCCTTTTCCCATCGGATACCCGTCAAAATCATGTACAGTCACGACTTCTCCGTTTTTGAACCGTCCTGTAATGGTGTCTATCTCATTGTCAAAAATCCACGCACCGCCCGCTTTGATGGTACGTCCTTCCCCTTTTTTCAATGTCACAATTGCACTCATATCTGCTCTCCTTATTTAAAATCTTTCTCTCACTGTTTTTTCTGTCATTTCCACTCTATCGGCATATTTTAGCATGGTTTTCTGCGGTTCACAAGATTTATGATGGCTCCGCCTGATTTTCTTTGTAATTTACGCTTGTAGTTTTATAAAAAAGTATTTCTCTTCTTGCAAAATATCTCCTGACTTACGATAATAAAGACAGGGAATGCTTTTTCGTGCTGTTTCACGAATTTGCTGATCTTCCATGATAAAACACTGGATCATTCTGATTTTGAAAGGTAAGACTCTTATGATAAAAATAAGTTTATGCATGATCGTAAAAAATGAAGCTGCCATCCTGTCCAGATGTCTCGACTCTGTCTGTGACCTGATGGATGAGATTATTATTGTGGATACCGGCTCCACCGACGATACAAAGGCTGTCGCAGCAAAATACACTGACCGGATTTACGATTTCGCATGGAACAATGATTTTTCTGCTGCAAGAAATTTTTCTTTTTCCCTCGCAAATATGGATTATATTTACGCACCGGATGCAGATGAGATACTGGACGAGGAAAATCGCAAAAGATTTCTTTTGTTAAAGGAAGCCCTTCTGCCGGAAATTGAAATCGTACAGATGAAATACCGCACCGTCTCTGAATTTAACACCGTTTTGAATGCAAGAACCGAGTACCGTCCAAAATTGTTTAAACGTGTCCGGGAATTTGAGTGGATCGATCCGATCCACGAGACGATCCGCCTCACACCGGTTGTATTTGACAGCGACATTGAGATTTTGCACATGCCACAGTCCATGCACCACAAACGGGATTTTTCCATTTTTGTGGACGCCTTCAACAGAGAGGGGACATTTTCTGCCAAGCTTCGCAGCATGTATGCAAAAGAATTATTGAAAACAGGGGATGAAAAAGATTTTGCGGAGGCACTTCCGATTTTCCGCCTGATATATGATTCCGGCACAGACACCGACGCACAGAAAGAAGCCGCCTGTGTGCTCGCACACGCCTACCGGATTGCCGGGGACACCAACCGCTTTTTCCAGATGACACTGCGGGATATGCTGTCAACACCATGCGCCGAAATCTGTCTTGAACTTGGAGCTTATTTTGAGGAAGCCGAAGATTATGAGGAAGCTTCCCTCTGGTATTATAATGCTGCGCATGAGACTTCCAGCATTTTAGATGTACACACGGGCGGCGATCTGCCGCTTCAGGGATTGATCCGCTGTTATGAGATAATGCTTGCAGCTTTGCCGGAGGATGATCCGTTTGCCGCACTTACCGCAAATCAATATGAAGAGGCTCTCGCCGATGCCAGGGAAGCACTCGCCAACTGGGATGTGCCGGAAGAATTATAATTCCTTGCGGAGTGTTTTACTCCAGTCTGCCACAGCGTCCGTTTGTGGCAAGAACAGAACACTTCTGCCCCAGAGTGACTGCGCCGCCCTCGACCGTTGTGACAACGCCGCCTGCTTCTTCCACGATCAGCGCTCCCGCCGCAAAGTCCCACGGACTCAGGCGCAGCTCAAAGTATAATTCTGCACGCCCTGCTGCTATGCTGCACAGATCGATCGCTGCGGAGCCGCTTCTCCGCACATCCAGCGCTTTCTTAAAGTATGCGTAAGCCATCTGAAATGATTTTTTGCTCAGTTCTTCGTAATACGGTGCTGTGCCAAATAATACAATGCCCTCAGAGAGCGGATTTCTGGAAACATGAATCGGTCTTCCGTTTAAAAATGCACCCTTTCCACGTTCTGCCGTGAACATTTCATCCAAATACGGATTGTATACAACACCTATATATTTTTCACCGTCTTTTGCCAGTCCTACTGAAATCGCACTCACATGATAGTCTTTGATAAAATTTGTCGTTCCGTCAATCGGATCCACAATAAATGCAAATCCTTTTTTGATCGATACGTGCACGTCATCTTCTTCCCCGACAAACACTGCCTCCGGAAGTATTTCAAGCAGCTTTTTCCGAAGGGTTTCCTGTACCTTTTTGTCATAGACTGTCACAAAATTAGCGTGTCCTTCCTTCGGCTCCACCATATTGGCAGTCCGCACTGCGTCCAGCATGATTTTTCCACATTCACGCACTGTATCCGCAATTTTTTCCACAAGTGTGCGGTTCAATTTGTATAAAACCTGTGTTTCACGTTCCAGCCAAGGAATTTCCGGTGCAAATGTGACCTGCTCTTTTATTTTCTGATCCATCTGTGCGATATATGCTTTCTGTAAAAAGTCATGCATCTTCTTCTGCTCTCTTTTTAATAAGGAAAGATTGCTCTGATATGCCTTCTCCACAGTCACAAAAGTTCCATGGAATCCCAGTTTTTCCTCGTAATCGTCCTGCACTCCCGGCGCTCTTTTATCGCTCATCAGCCAGCACTCGTAATAACAGGATTTCATCTGAAAATAACTTTCCGGATCCTCAGTATCAATGTTCTGCTCAAATGTTTCCCCGATTTTCACCCCGATATGGATATCCGTGTATCCTGTCTCCTCCGTGATCTCCCGAAGCAATGTTTCTTTTTCCGTCTCACCCTCTTCCATGCCACCACCCGGGAATTTGTAATCACCGCGGTTGGTCTGTACCATAAGGATTTTATTCTGATAATGGATCACGCCGCGGACTGCGGTTCTTTGATTGATATGTACCGGTGTTTGCGGCAGCTCGTCCGTGATAAACTGTAATTGAAACTGCATATTGCTGTCCCCCTTCTGTAAACGCATATGTTTTGATGTTAAAAGCTTAAATGTATTTGCATAAAAAATCAAGATGCCTCGTCTTAAGCCCTTGTAAAACATCTCATAAAGTGTTAAAATATTAATTGATAATTTTTTAACAAACATTGCCTGTGTTTTTTATTTACTGAAAATGAAACACAGCATACATTTCATTCCAAATTTAGGGGGAGGTATTTACAATGGATTACTCACAGGAATACAAACAGAAACTTGTTTCTGCAGATGAAGCTGTAAAATTAATCAAATCCGGTGACTGGGTTGATTATGGATGGTGCAATGGTACGGTTGACGTTTTGGATCAGGCACTGGCAAAACGTACCGATGAACTTAAAAATGTAAATTTACGCGGTGGTATTTTATTAAAACCGCTTGCTGTTTTTGCCCGCGAGGACGCCGGTGAACATTTCACATGGAACTCCTGGCATATGTCCGGTATCGAACGAAAACTGATCGCCCGCGGATGTGCTTACTATTCTCCGATCCGCTACTCCGAACTGCCTCGTTATTACCGTGAATCCGCATGTCCGGACGATGTTGCAATGATCATGGTTGCGCCGATGGATAAACACGGTTACTTCAACTTCGGACCAAACGCATCCCATCTCGGTGCAATGTGTGAGACTGCCAAACATGTCATCGTGGAAGTCAACGAAAATATGCCACGCTGCCTCGGCGGTACAGAATGCGGCATCCATATTTCCGATGTCACATATATTGTGGAAGGAAACAATGCTCCGATCGGCGAACTTGGTGCAGGCGGTCCTGCCACTGATGTTGATAAAAAAGTTGCCCAGCTTATCGTAGACCAGATTCCAAACGGTGCATGTTTACAGCTCGGTATCGGCGGCATGCCAAATGCAGTCGGTTCCCTGATTGCAGAATCTGACTTAAAAGATCTTGGTGTCCACACTGAAATGTATGTAGACGCTTTTGTTGATATTGCAAGAGCCGGAAAGATCAACGGTTCCAAGAAAAACATCGACCGTTTCCGCCAGGTTTACGGTTTTGGTGCCGGAACAAAGAAAATGTATGATTACCTTGATGAAAACCCAGAACTTATGAGTGCTCCGGTAAGCTACACCAACGATATCCGTTCCATCGCAGCCCTGGATAATTTTATTTCCATTAACAACTGCGTAGATATCGACCTCTTCGGACAGATCAGTTCTGAATCTTCCGGTATCAAACAGATCAGTGGTGCCGGCGGACAGCTTGACTTTGTTTTAGGTGCTTATCTCTCAAATGGTGGTAAGAGCTTTATCTGCTGCTCCTCTACATTTACTGATAAACAGGGCGTTATGCATTCCCGTATCCGCCCGACTTTAGCAGAAGGTTCTATCGTAACCGATACACGTGCCAACACACATTATGTTGTAACCGAGTATGGTATGGTAAATCTGAAAGGACTTTCCTCCTGGCAGAAAGCTGAGGCATTGATCTCTGTTGCTCATCCTGATTTCCGTGATGAACTGATCGCTGAGGCTGAGAAAATGCATATCTGGAGACGGTCGAATAAATAGTTGACAGGAGTTTCACTTAGGAACTGCCGCTTGCAGGTGGTGTTACGGATTTTTAGATTGAATTTTATAATTTAGGTTATGTACAAAATATTGCAGTCTGACATGTTTATGAAAACATGAATGTGAAATGGACGAATATTGTGTTTCGTTGCGTTAAACATTGCGATGAACCTCTCTGATCATTTGTGTTCAGCAGAGGCTTCCACAAATGGAGAGTTTCATCTCCATAACGCAAAACGAAAACAATATTCGTCCATTTTACATTCATTACTCCATAAGTTATGAAGCTGCAATATTTTGAATATACCCTCCATAGAAATTCAATTTAAAAATCCGTCAATCCAAGCTACGAGCGGCAGAAATCAAAGGTTAAACTTTGAGAGATATGCCCCTTACAATCGACGAATCACAAGACATTGAAAATACCTACATCTTGCCGTTACCTTCATAGGCATTCATCCCATAACCGAGAGTTCCATAACGTAAATTGCAGATTTTGTGGTGCATTCACAGCGTAAATTGGGCATGTATAAGCGCCCTTTCACAAGTCATTTGTGTAGAGTAGGCGGATGAAAATTTCATCCGCCCCTCATCAAACCGTGCATGAGG
>ENA-UONQ01000120-UONQ01000120.1-human-gut-metagenome-genome-assembly--contig:-CS26-NODE-120-length-106982-cov-15.355757_pt1 | contig 106982 bp, 105 predicted proteins | sample MGYA00242460_ERZ724007 | MGnify/ENA metagenome assembly ERZ724007
TATTATCCTCGTAAGAACGCTTTTTGTACTGTCCGCACAAATTGGAGCAGTTCAATCCTTTGAAAGGGCTCCGGCTCTTTTTTTGTACCTTTTTGCGATTTCTCCCGCATTGAAAAACCCCTGTTTTCCGGGTATAATGAAAAGAAAACCCAAAAGGAGGCGGGGCTATGCGTGCCCTCATCACCGGAGCCACCAGCGGCATTGGCAAGGCTTTTGCCCTGCTTTTGAGCCAGAGGGGCTTTGACCTGATCTTAGCCAGCCGGAATACGGCAAAAATGCGGAAATTACAGAAAATACTGCCTACCCATGTGGATATTGTTACCGTGGACTTGACAAAAGAAGCGGACTGTTATCATTTATACGAAACCGTGAAAGATACGCCCATTGACCTTGTCATCAATAACGCGGGCATGGGAGCCGTGGGGCAGTTTGCCGAAATCCCGCTGGAAAAGGAACTGGATATGCTGAATCTCAACGTCCGGGCGGTACATATCCTCACAAAGCTGTTTTTGCGGGATTTTGTCCGCCGGGATTATGGATATATTTTGAATGTGGCGTCGTCGGCTGGGTTTATAGCAGGACCCCTTATGGCGTCATACTACGCCGGAAAGAATTATGTGCTGCGGCTGACACAGGCAGTGGCGGAAGAACTGCGGCAGGAAGGCAGTCGGGTAAGGGTGTCTGCCCTCTGTCCCGGACCTGTGGATACAGATTTTAATCGCAACGCCAATGCCAAGTCTGCTGTGAAGGGTATTTCTCCCAAGAAAGCGGCAGCGGCTGGACTGAAAGGCGTATTTGCCGGAAAAACGGTGATACTGCCTGACGGCGGTACCTACGCCACAAGACTCATGCAGCGGATATTGCCGGAAAAATGCCTGCTGCCTTTGACCTACGCCATCCAAAAGCGAAAAGAGGACGAACATGGAACTTGATTTACATGGACAGATCAAAAAACGAAAAGGCTGGCAGAAAGTGATTCTGCTGACCATTCAGGGGTATTTTGACAATAAGGTGGGGCGCAACGCTGCCGCCATGACATACTACCTCTTGTTTGCCATGTTTCCGTTTTTTATTTTTGTGACTTCGCTTTTGGGGCTTCTGCACCTGCCTACATTGACATTGGATGGACAGATTACCCGTTTTCTGCCAGAGGATGTGGTGGCCTTTCTGAACCTTGCCATTGAGCATATCACAAAGAGCAGCAACAATGCTTTGCTGACATTCGGGTTGGTGTTCTCTGTATGGTTCCCTCTCCGGGCAGTTTCTAACCTCATGGAAGCCATCAATGATATTTACGGTGAGGAAAAATCTGGCAGCCATTCCATCCGCACTGCCATTTTGACAGCCTTGACCATTGTGCTCACTCCTGCCATGCTGCTGCTTTTGCTGCTGGGGGAAAGGGTGCTGGGATTTGTAGGGGAATATATTCCCATTTCTGCGGAATTCATCACTGGATGGAGCCGTATGCGTTTTGTACCTATGGCGGCAGCGCTGCTATTCATGTTATCGGCGGTGTATTTCTTCTCGCCTTCCAAAATACAGAAAGCCCGGTATATCCTGCCGGGAGCCATCCTTTCCATGGGTGTGTGGATGCTTTTTTCCCTGATATTTTCCTACTATGTAGACCATATGGGACGGTATTCCATCATTTATGGCTCCATCGGGGTCATCATCGCCTTGTTGGTGTGGATGGACTGGAGCATGATTGCCATGCTCATGGGTGCAGTGTTTAACGTGGCGCTGAAAGAAACCTATGATAAACCAAAAGAAATGGAAATAGAAATCAAAATATAAAAAACCGGAAATTCCAGTTTGATGGAACTTCCGGTTTTGTTTTTGTCAGAACTGGATGATGTCCTGATATTCTTCCTCTGTCAGCTTGCCCAGTGCCAGATAACGCAGCAGCTGGTCTTTGCGGACATAACCCAGTTTGTATTTTTTCTTCAGGATTTCGTACATCTCACATACCTCCTTCCAGGATTGCCAGTTCCAGGTCCGCCAGCCCCTGCATGATGATTTGCAGGTCTGTGTAAACAGGCTCCGGCTGTGGTTCATAGTCATAAATGAGCTGCTGTTCTTCGTTCAGCTTTAGATAGACCACAAAGCCTTCCTTTGGCTCGGGAAAAGGGGGCAGGGCAGTATCCAGCCAGATGGTGTTGTCTGAAAGACAGCTTTCTGCCGCTTCTTTGCTTACATAGAGGTTGTACCAGATGACGCGTCCGGTTTTGTCAAAATTGACTAACATGTTTATTCTCTCCTTTCGTTTATGCTTCTTTGGTGTCGGTGTAGCCCAGTGAAAATTCATTCAGATACAGTGAAGAAGCAGAAGATGCATACCACATGAAGGTATAATCTATCCCGGCTATAACAGGGAATACCCATTCAAAAGTAGTAGGGTTTCCTTTATTGGGGGTATAAACGTAGTTGATATGGTAATAGCAAAAATCTTCCTGCTGGAGCCCTTTTGGTATGGAACTTCCAAGCTCACTTTGATCCGGCGCTTCCAGGATGGAAAGAGGCGCTTTGTGATAGATGTAAAATTCGCCGTTTGCTGTGTCTGAAGAGGTCCATTTTACATAGACTGTACCGTTCTTTTCTGCGCGAAAAGTGGTAAGTTTTCCATAAAATGTGGTAGAGCCGGAAAGGTTGGGTTTCCAGTTCTGGATCTGTTTTTTGATTTCCGTTTTGGAATAACGGTAGAAATCCGCCTTTTCCTCCGGTTGGTTGCCCGGGTTCAGGAGTCCGAAAAGGGTGTCCTCTCCTTCGTCGCCGGGATTGCCGATTTTTTCGCTGACCCCTGCCATGTCCTGCTCCGCTTGATACAGCTGGGTGTCGATGGCATCCATGTTCTCGTTGAAGTCCGCCACGTCGTAATAGTCGTCGGTGCCGGGCTTGATGAGGTCATAATGCTCTGTGAATGTTGCCATTTGTGTTCTCTCCTTTCTCTTTGATTTTTGGTTACGCCCTAAGGGTAAAGGGTTCCAAGTCCCAAAAAGTCCCAACATGCGAAAAATGCGGAAAAAAGAAAAGAAAAATGACATGTTCTCAAAATCATGAGAGCATGTCTTTTTTATGTGAAAAAATCAGTCAAATTCCAGAAATTTGTGTGGTGGAACATCTAAAGCGTTGGCAATGCGGAATAACGTGTAGAGGGAAATGGGTTTGTAGATATTGGGCGCTTCAATCATACCAATAAAGTTGGTTGCAACATGGATTTTCTCTGCTAGTTCCTCTTGGGTCAGCCCTTTCAGTTTGCGATAATAAGCGATTTTTAGACCAATGATTCTATATTCTTCTGTAAAATCGTTTTCCATCAAAATCTGCTCCTTTAAAAATCCAAAAGTTCTCCCGGTGCCATTTCCAGCGCATCCGCAATGCGGAATAATGTTGTCAGTGTGATTGGCTTATAAATGTTAGGGGCTTCGATCTGCCCGATGAAACTGGTGTCCACGTCCAGTATTTCTGCCAGCTGTTCTTGTGTCAGCCCTTTGAGTTTTCGGAAATAAGCAATTTTCAGTCCCAGTTTTTTGTAGTTTTCCGCATAATCTTTTTGCATTGTCCATCCTAACCTTTCTTTTTTGTTAGTATAATGGACGTAGGCATGGCTTTTTATTGTATTAAAAATAACTTATATTATGATATAATAATAAATATGGTAAAAAATATAATAAAAAGGGTGAAAGGGGCAAGCACATGAAAACCATATTTGCACAGAATTTACGGAAATACCGCAAGATTTGCGGCATGACCCAGAAGGCGCTGGCTAAGGAACTGCATTACAGCCATACAGCCATTGCCAATTATGAATCCGGCAGAAATGAGCCTTCTTTGTCGGATTTGTGCCGTCTGGCGGATATTTTGGGGGTGTCCACAGACGCACTTTTGGGCAGGGAAGGCGTGAAACTCAAAACCATGACCAATCCCTTTTTGGAGCGATTCCTGCAATTGGAGCCGAAAATCCAGAAAATCGTCACAGAATTGATTTTTCTGCTGTAATGGGGAACGGCGGAAATTACAATAAAAAGAAAACAGCTGGAACCCTTTGTATGTAAGGATTTCAGCTGTTTTTGCTTTCTGTTATGCAGCCTGTTCAAAGAACTGCTGGTGCCATACTAAGAACATATAGATTGTCCAGATCTTACGGCTGTTGTCTGCCTTGCCTGCACGGTGTTCATCCAGATATTTGATGATTTCCGCAGTGTTGAAGAATTCTTTTGCCGCAGGGCTTTCAAAAGCAGCTTTCACACGGTTGTAATAAGCGTCTTCTTTCAGCCAGATACGGATGGGTACAGGGAAGCCCAGTTTTTTCTTCTCCGCAACCATGTCGGGCAGATAACGGTGCGCCGCCTGACGCATAGCAAATTTTGTGTTTTCTTTGTTGACTTTGTATTCTGTGGGTACCGTTCTGGCAATGTCGAATACTTTTCTGTCCAGGAAAGGTACACGCACTTCCAGAGAGTGTGCCATACTCATTTTGTCCGCTTTCAGCAGAATGTCGCCAATGAGCCAGAAATGGATGTCGATATACTGCATTTTGGTCACATCGTCCTGATCTTTCACTTTGTCGTAGTAAGGACGTGTCAGTTCGGTGTGGTGATATTTCCCAGTGGGAGCTTTCAGGATTTTTTCACGTTCTTCTTCCTGGAACATGAAAGCGTTGCCGATGAAGCGTTCCTGCAAGTCCTTGCTGCCGCGGATGAGGTAGTTTCTGCCTTTTACCTTCGGCAGTTTTTTCGCTACAGCGCCCATGGCTTTCCGCACGGGACGGGGCAGTCTGGTCAGAGGCAGCAGGTCGTGAGGTTCCCGGTAAATGTTGTAACCGCCGAAAAATTCGTCAGCACCTTCGCCGGAAAGGGAAACTTTCACGTGTTTTGCCGCTGTCTGGCTGACAAAGTACAGAGCAATAGCGGAAGGGTCTGCCAGAGGCTCGTCCATGTGGTACTGTACTTTGCCAATCACATCCCAGTATTCGTCTTTGGAAATCAGCTTGTTGTAGTTGTCGATGTGGATTTTTTCAGACAATGCTTTTGCATAGTCGATTTCGTTGTATTTTTCGTAGTCGAAACCAACGGTGAATGTTTTGTCACCGTGGAAAGACGCAGCCACATAAGAACTGTCTACGCCGCTGGAAAGGAAAGAACCTACTTCCACGTCGCTGATTTTATGCTTTTTGATGGAATCCTGCATGGCGTTGTCGATGTCGTCCACGAACTGTTCCAGAGATTTGCTGTGGTCGGGTTCGAAAACGGGTTCCCAATAGCGTTTGATGTCCATTTTGCCGTCCTTGAAAGTGAAGCAGTGAGCAGGAGGCAGTTTGAATACGCCTTTGAAGAATGTTTCCGGCAGGACACTGTACTGGAATGTGAGATAGTTTTCCAGTGCTTCTTTGTTTACTTCCCGTTTGAAACCGGGGTATTCCAGAATGCTCTTGATTTCGGAGCCGTAAACCAGATTGCCGTTCTGGATGGAATAGTAAAAAGGCTTGATGCCGAAAAAGTCTCTTGCGCCAAAAAGTGTCTTTGTCTTGCTGTCCCAGATCACGAAAGCGAACATGCCCCGCAGTTTAGGCAGCAGGTCTTCGCCGTATTCTTCGTAGCCGTGGAGCAGGACTTCTGTGTCCGCATGGCTGCCCATAACATGACCCTTTGCGATAAGGTCTTCCCGGAGTTCCTGATGGTTGTAGATTTCCCCGTTGAATGTGATGACCATATCCCTGTTTTCGTTGTAGATGGGCTGTGTGCCGCCCTCCAGGTCGATGATGCTCAAACGGCGGAAGCCCATGGAAACGCCGTCGTCAATATGTTTGCCGCCGCTGTCAGGACCGCGGTGGATGATTTTGTTCATCATGTTTTCCAGTATTTCTTCGGAAGTCATAAGACGTCCTGTAAAGCCGCAAATGCCGCACATAGATGTTGTTCCTCCTTTTATATATGTCAAAAAACATATCTATCCGCATTTTACTTTAGCACAAAATGGGGAAAAAGCAAAGGCATTTCCCCAAAGAAATGCCGCAGACTATAGAAAAACGAAGTTTTATACTTTTTCAAGAACGCGGAAGGGTTTGGGGAACAAAGGGTTCAACACATTTGCTCCCCAAATGCCAGCCATAAATGGCTGTCCGCATCTCTTACGGTGTGGGTTCCCCAACTGGAATCCCATGGGGAAAAGTCAAAGTTTCAAGGCTTTTGCCGATGGAACTCTGCACCCCGAAGAAAACGGGGGCAGCGAAGCTGACTTTGCAGAGCAAAGTGCTTGACCCAATGGCTTTATACTTCTGTTTACTCGTCAAAGGCTTGAATGAAATGAGCCTTTGACGACTATGTCATTAAAAGCTGTCGTTTTCTCTTTCTGGGCATCTGCCGAACAGTTCTGCCAGATACCGCAGACCATGGGTATAGCCTTCCTCCCACTGACTCCAGTCGAAACGGAAGCCCCAGTTGCCGCCGGCAATACCGGGACGGTTCATGCGGTGGCTGCCGTCCAGATTCAGCACATCCTGCACAGGCACAATGGCAAATACAGCAGGAGAAGCAAAAGCCATACGGATGAAGTCCCAAGCTACATCTCTGCCGTCTACGTTCAGATAACGGCGGTAATGGTCTTTTTCCGCTTCTGTGGCAGTTTCGTACCAGCCCCGTGTGGTGTCGTTGTCGTGGGTGCCGGAGTACATGACGCTGTTTTTGTCACAGCTGTGAGGTAGGTAAGCGTTGTTTTTATCATTGCCAAAAGCAAACTGCAATACACGCATGCCGGGGAAGCCTGCTTCTTCTCTAAGAGCACGGACTTCATCGGTGATGATGCCCAAATCTTCCGCAATGAGGGGCAGTTTGCCCAGTGTTTTTTCAATGGTCTTAAAGAAGTCCATGCCGGGACCTTTCTTCCATTCCCCAACAATGGCGTTTTCCGCACCGAATTTCACTTCCCAATGGCTTTCAAAGGCACGGAAGTGGTCGATACGCAGATAGTCCACGTCTTCCAGTGCCTTGTGGATGCGTTCTGTCCACCAGAGGTAACCTGTTTTCTTGTGGGCTTTCCAGTCATAAAGAGGGTTGCCCCAAAGCTGACCTTCGGCGCAGAAATAATCGGGCGGTACTCCTGCCACAACGGTGGGGAATCCCATGGAGTCCAGCTGGAACAGTTTCTGGTTTGCCCATACGTCTGCACTGTCATACGCCATGAAAATGGGTGTGTCACCCATAATGGAGATGCCTTTTTCGTTGGCATAAGCCTTCAATGCCTGCCACTGGGTGAAGAACAAATACTGATAGAATTTTTCTTCTTCAATGGCATCTGCCAGCAGGCGTGTCCATTTTTTCAGGCTGGCAGCGTTGCGCTTGCGCAGGGTACGGGGCCATGTGTTCCAGCAGGCGGATTCAAAGTAATCTTTCTGTTGTTCTTCTGTGAGAAAATCAATGGTGTCTACGGCAAAGGCAAGATATTCTTCTTCGTCAATGCCTTTGGCACGTTCCGCGCGGAAATGTGCCTGCAAAGCGGTGAACAGGGCGAAATCCGCCAGCCACATGTCCTGTTTTTCACAGAAAGCGGCAAAGTCCGCCTGCATATCTTCGTCCGCTTTTGCGCAGAATGTTTCATAAGCCTTGTGGAGCAGGGGCAGTTTGTATGCCTTTACGGCGTCGTAGTCTACCCGTTCCTTGTCAAAAGCGGGGATTTCTCCCAGATCTTCTTCTGTCAAAAGCCCCATTTCCACCAGTTCATCAAGGCTGATGAGCAGGATGTTTCCCGCAAAAGCCGATGTGCTCTGGTAAGGGGAATTGCCGTAGCCAATGGGCACCAAAGGCAGAATCTGCCACAGGCTTTGTCCCGCTTCCTCTAAAGTATCTACAAAACGGCGCGCCTCCGCCCCGAAATCCCCGATGCCGTAAACAGACGGCAAAGAAGTGGGGTGCAGCAGTATGCCGCTTTTTCTTTCTTCAAATAACATCAGAAATGACCTCCTTCTTTATACAGGGAAAAACTCCCAACTGTTTTTCCCAAAACATAAACCTTATTGTAACAGCTTTTTTTCGCCGTTGCTATGAGCAGAACTGCCAAATTTTGCCCTTTGTTCCAGCAAAAAGCAAGGATTTTTCCGCTTTTTCGGCAGACAATAACCATGCAGTCAGTCTGCGAAGGCAAAAAGGAGGCATATGATATGAAACGAATGGCAATTTGTGCTGTCACAGCGGCAGTGATGCTGGGCGTCACCGGCTGCGGCGGCAATACCGCAAACAATCTGGGTGCCACAGACGATTATCGGGATGATGTCTATGGCAGCAATGTCTATTGGGATGATAGCTACGGCGTCAATACAGGGGTGGACTTAGACCGGACTTCTTACGGTACACCCAAAAGCACCGATACAGGCTCTTTTGCCAAAGATGTGAAAAACGGCGTGGAAAACATGGCAAATGACGTGAAAAACGGCGTGGAAAATGTAGGTAATGACATGAAAAACGCTGTGAATGACGCCACAAATACCAACAGCAGAAACATGATGAACTAACCAAAGGGGGCGTAAGCCATGGGCGAAAAGGGGAAAATACGCCTGACAGGGCTGGTGACGGGCTTTGTCAACGGGCTTTTCGGCAGCGGCGGCGGTACCTTGGTGGTGCCTGCCATGGAGCGGTTCCTCCGTGTGGAAACACATAAAGCCCACGCCACTGCCATAGCGGTGATACTGCCGCTTTCCGTCCTTTCTCTCCTGATCTATTTCTGGCAGGGAGAAATGGCATGGCAGGTTGCCCTTTGGGCTTCCGGCGGCGGCATCATCGGTGGAAGGATCGGCGCCAAACTGCTGGGAAAACTCAGCGGCATGTGGCTCCATCGTATCTTCGGCTTGTTTCTCCTTGCGGCAGCTGTCCGCATGGTGCTGTGTTAGGCGTATTGCTGGCGGGGCTTCTGGCAGGCATCGTCAGCGGTATGGGCATTGGCGGCGGCGCCATCCTCATTCCCGTGATTCTCTGGGTGACGGATGTGACACAGCAGCAGGCCCAGGGCGTGAATCTGCTGTATTTTCTGCCAACGGCAGCTGTTGCCCTTGTGACCCATGTGAAAAATGGGAGTGTGGAAACGCCTGTGGCAAAATCCCTCATTTGGACAGGACTTCTGGGCGCTGCCGCCGGAGCTTTGCTGGCATTGTGGCTGGAGGGAGAACTGCTGCGGAAATTGTTCGGCGGTTTTCTCTTTGCCGTTGGTCTGGCAGAGCTCTATAAAGGCAGAAAAAGGCAGACAACGGATGGAAAGGAGAAGGATCATGGACTATAAGGACTTTGAAAAGCTGAAAGAACGGTTTTCCCGTGCCAACACCGACGAGAAAGTATCGCTCTATGTGAACACACCGGGGCTGACCAAAGACCAGTATCGGGAGCTTTTGGAAATGTACCCGAAGAAAGACTGGAATCTGCTGGATCAGGCGCTGTGGTAAAAGATATGAGCACAAAACCTCATGGTTTTGTGCTCATACTGTTAAAAAACTATATTTTACACTTTTGCAAGAACGCGGAAGGGCTTGGGGAAACAAAGGGGTCAACACATTTGCTCCGCAAATGCCAGCCATAAATGGCTGTCCGCATCTCTTGCGGTGTGGGGTGTCCCAAATTCAATCCGCAGTCAGAATTCATTTCTGACGAGGAAAAGCGGGAGTTTCAAGGCTTTAAGCCGATGGGACTCCTGCTTTATACTTCTGTCTACTCGTCAAAGTCTTGAATGAAATGAGACTTTGACGACAGGGTGGCGATTTTTTCGACACCCTGCAAGCACAAAACCCCATGGTTTTGTGCTTTTTCTTTTGGTATGTATTCTGTTTTTTATGGATATGCTTTTTTGTGACACCATACCCCATGGATTTGGCTGGGATACATATTTCCATTTGACGGCATATCTGCTATAATAAAGCAAAACAAAGGAAGAAAGGCGGTGGCACGGCATGCAGCTCATTGAAAACCTGTTTGTGGGAGAAAGTGTGGGAAATCTGGGTACAGTGGTTTATAGTCTGAAACGGGACATTCCTGTTTTTCGTCTGTACTGTCTGGTGTATTTTGCGGACAGAAACCGGATAGAAATCCTTTCCTCCAAAGAGCTGTTCACAAAGAAATACCGCAGCCGCAAAGGCATCATTGCCGGTGTTGCCATGGGGCGGCATGAAGCCGTTGACCTGCTGTGCTACATGTTGGAAGAGGCGGCAAAAGCCGGACGGGATTTGACAGACCCGGCGGCGTGGTTGCAATAAAAAGAGGATGATGAAGTGAAGAAATTCGGTTGGCGATTTTTGGGGTTTGTGGCATCCCTTGCGTTGATGCCTGCCATTCTTTTGACCTGTGTCCAGTGGCGTGTCAGCTCCATGGATTATTTCCGGGAGGAATATGCCAAATATGACGTTCTGGAACGGGTGGATATGGAAATGGATGACCTTTTGTATCTGACAGAGGAAATGATGGCATATCTTTACGATAAGCGGGAAGAATTACAGGTGACCGTTCCCATTGGCGGAGAGGAACTGCCTTTTTTCAGTGAAAAGGAAATCCGTCATATGGTGGATGTGAAAAATCTGTTTTCTGCAGGCATGGATATCCGTAATGGCTGTTTGGTGTTTACCCTTGCGGCGGTCATTGTCATGTTCGCGAAGAAAAAAGGCAGGACATTCCTCCGAACTCTGCAGGCAGGCATTGGTGTGTTTTTTGCAGCCTGCGGCTTGCTGGTGGCATTGATGCTGACAGACTTCAATAAATATTTTACCCAGTTTCATCTGATATTTTTTGATAATGATGACTGGATACTGGATGAGCGGGTGGACCGCCTCATCAATATTGTGCCCGAGGGCTTTTTCAGTGACACTGCCTTTTGGATTGGCGGTGTGTTTCTGGGGGTGTGCCTCCTGTTGTTTGTGGGGGCGGAAATCATCCTGCGCCTTTGGGGCAGAAAATACTTGACGGAAGAGAAGAATGGGAGCGTTGAAATCCATTGATTGGCGTATTGTTGTTTCTATTAAAGTGCATAGGGATTTTCCTGCTGGCGCTGATATGCCTTCTGCTGCTTACCATGCTGGTGGTGCTTCTTGCGCCCATTCGCTATGAGGCTGGGGGCGAGAAAACCGACGCCATCCGGGCAGACGGTCAGATCAAATGGCTGTTTGTGCAGGTGGTGGCAAGGTGGCAGATGGGGGATAAAGAGCCTTTTGTGGATTTGCTCATTTTCGGGAAATCCTTGCTGGAGAAAAAGAAGGCGAAAGCCAAAGCCGCAAGGAAAAAACGGAAGAAACCCCGTCCCCAGAAAGAGGGGGATTTGATTTATACTCGGGAAAAGGCAGCGCCGCCAAAGGATACGCCGCCCAGACCGGTTATGGAGCAGGAAGTTCCCAAAGAAGTTGTAAAAGAAGAAGTTATAAAAGAAGAAATTCCGAAAAAAGAGCCTCCGAAAGAAGAAATTCGTAAAGAGGAAATCCCGAAGGAAGAACCTCCGAAAGCAGAACCTCCAAAAGAGGAAATTCCTAAGGAAGCACCGAAAGAAAGTAAAAAAGAATCCAATACCGTCCGCCCCATGCAGAAAAAACAGGGCATGCGGCGGGTACGTTTGGAAGATATTGAAGAAGAAAAGCCCACCGAACCCAAAGCGGAGGATATCCCCGATGATCTGGACGAAGCCTTTTTCACCGGCGAAGATGGGGACGCAGAGGAAAAAGGAGAAAATCCCCTGTGGAAACAGCTTCTGGCGGTGGAGGACAAAAAAGGCATTGCCAAAGCCTTGTGGAAATTCATCAAGCGCATGGCAAAGGGCATCCTGCCGGGGCACCTGATCATCAAAGGTACCTTTGGCACTGGCGATCCTGTCTGGACAGGGTATCTCCTGGCAATGGCAGGCATATTGAAAGGAAAATTCGGCGAAGATCTGGAAATCAAAGGGGATTTTGCCAAAGCTACAGCGGAAAACATCGTTGTTCGCGTGAAAGGGAAAATCGTTCCCGGCTATCTCCTTTACAGCACACTGGCTTTTGCATTGGCGAAGCCTGTACGCCGTTTGATTATGACACTGTGGAAAGGAAGAAAACAGCATGAGTAAAGAATTTGACACTTCATTGGATGTATTATTCGGAAAAGTAGACGAACTGGTTTCCACCAAAACCGTTGTGGGGGAAGCCATCGTCATTGGCAATGTGACACTGCTGCCTTTGATCGAAGTTGGCGTTGGCGTTGGTCTGGGAGGCAAAGATTCCGGCGGTTCCGCTGGCGGTATGGGTGCCAGAATCACACCTTCCGCCGTGCTGGCAATCCAGAATGGCAGTGTACAGCTGATCAACATCAAGAATCAGGACGCTGTCAGCAAGCTTATCGACATGGCACCCGGCGTTGTGAACAAACTGAACTTCGGTGCTGTTTTCGGTCATAATAAGAAAGAAGAAAAGCCCGAACCGGATGTAAAGTTTGAAGAAGAATTGGTAGTTGAGGAATAAAGAAACTGGGGGGATACCAGTGACAAGAACACTCATTGAATATTATGACAAAGACGTTTTGAAAAATATCATGGGGCCGCTGACACTGCATCCCGATAAGGTGATTTTTCTTTATGACAGCGGCATGCAGGATATGACGGCGTTTCGCGCCCTTCATACCTGTTTCAAGCGGCATATTCCCCATATTACATTGGAAAGATACCCTGTGGACATCCTGTCCATGGATAAAATTTACCGCAAAACTGCGCAGGTCATCGAAAACAATGAGAATTGTTTTCTGGAACTGACAGGCGGTAGTGAATTGATGGTCATTGCCGGTTTCCGTGCCGGTATGGAAAAAGGTGCAAAGCTTATCCATACGGACTTGGTGCATAACCGCATCACAGACCTTTTAACAGATGAAACCGTTGCGCCTACGGCCACATTATCTCTGGAGGACTTTGTGGACGCCAGAGGGGCGTGCTTCATCGGCGAGTCCCATCGCCCGCCGGAACCAGCCCGCTTTGACGCTATCTGGGAAATGGCGCGGTATCTCTTCCGCCATCTGGAGGAATGGAAGCACACATGCAGTTATCTCCAGACTGTAGCGGCAAGATATCTGCCCCATGAAGTCTATATGGACTCCAAAGAACTGATTTATATGAAAAATGGCAAGAAAACCTACCCCGACAAAGCTATTCTGAAAGAATTTCAGCGCTTAGGCTTCCTGAAAAATCTGGTTATGGATGGGGAACGGGTGCGGTTTTCCTTCTGTTCCGTGGATGACCGTCAGTATTGTACAGGCTATGGGGTCTGGCTGGAATTGTATGTGTATATCGCCGCGAAAAAATCCGGCGTGTTTGATGATGTGAAACTGGGCACCATGATTGACTGGAACGCCTATGATGGCGTAGTGGTAGCCGGCAATGAAATCGACGTGATTCTCATGGAACAATCCCTGCCGGTGTTCATTTCCTGCAAGTTACGCAGTGCCGATACGGCAGCCCTCAACGAATTGCTCATTGCCAAAAAACGTGTGGGCGGCTGGTTTTCCAAAGGGGTCATGGTCACATTCAGCCGGGAAAAAGCCGAGAACAGCGGTACATATAAACGGGCCCAGGAATTGGGCATTGAACTGCTGGACGCCGGAGATATTCTGGCGGAGGATTTCCCAGCCCGTCTGGTGCGTGCCATCAAGGAGCATGACCTGGTGAGCCTGAAATGGAAGAAAGTATAAAGGAGAAGTACCTCTATGGCAAAAAAGAACAACCGCAATACAAAAAGCCGCATCATTGCCGCCGCTTGGAAACTCTTTTACGAGCAGGGCTATGATGACACCACCGTGGAGGAAATCGTGGAGGAGTCCGGCACATCCAAAGGCTCTTTTTACCATTATTTCAATGGCAAGGATGCCCTTCTTGGCTCCCTGTCGGAACTGTTCGACGATAAGTATACAGAACTCATTCCTACATTAAAGGAAGATATGCATTCCTTCGATAAACTCATGTACCTGAACCGGGAAATGTTCCGCATGATTGACAACAGCATTTCTCTGGATTTGCTGGCAAGACTTTATTCTTCCCAGCTCATCACCACAGGCGAGCGTCACCTCATGGATCACAACCGCGTTTACTATAAACTCCTGCGGCAGATTACCGCCGAGGGGCAGCAGAAAGGGGAGCTGCGGGACGATATTTCCGTCAATGAGTTCGTCAAGACCTATGCCCTTTGTGAACGTGCCCTCATTTACGACTGGTGTCTGTGCAGCGGGGAATATTCCCTCAGCAGATACGCCGCGGAAATGATGCCCCGTTTCCTGGGCGGATTTCGCAAGTCGTCAAAGGCTCATTCCATTCAAGCCTTTGACGAGGGGACAGAGGAGTAAACAGGGGTCAAGCACTTTGCTTTGCAAAGCCGCCTATGGCGTCCCCGTTTTCTTCGGGGTGCAGAGTATCCATCGGCATAAATGCCTTGAAACTCTCTGTTTGTCCTCGTCGGAAGTAAATTCCGCCTGCGGATTCCATTTGGGAAACCTCACACTGCAAGAGATGCGGGCAGCCATTTATGGCTGACATTTGCGGAGCGAATGTGTTGACCCTTTGTTTCCCAAGCCCTTCCGCGTTCTTCAAAAGAGAAAAGACTGAATTTCTCAAAAACAAGCTGAAATCTTTTTCATACGAAGGATTTCAGCCTTTTTTATTTTCTGCGGAAGATTTCTCTGCCGGAAATTCTCTTTTTTTCTTCCATTTTGTGGTTTTTTCTTCAGAAAAATATAAATTTGTTTTTTGCCGACTGTTTTATCTATATTTTCGTCTAGTTATTTTTATTGTATTTATCATAAAAATTTGATTTATAGTCAAAAAACATATAGACTATATTCTATACTTCATTCTGTATTTCAGTCTAATTTGTTTTGTGGTATACTGCATGTGAATGTAAGACGAAAAGCCTTTTTTCGGATTGGCAACGGGAGGACTGACCCGAAAAAATGCTTTTCTCTCTATTAATTATGAAAGGATTTGAGAAAATGCTATCAGCAAAAGTATGTATTATGCTTGCCATCGCCATTTACCTCATCGCAATGCTTGCCATCGGCATCTATTGCTCAAAGAAAAATAAGAATGTAGATGACTTTTACCTGGGCGGCAGAAAGCTTGGTCCCTTTGTAACGGCTATGAGTGCCGAAGCCTCTGACATGAGCAGCTGGCTCCTCATGGGTCTGCCCGGCGTCGCTTACCTCACCGGTGTTGCGGACGCTGCATGGACAGCCATTGGTCTTGCCATCGGTACGTATTTCAACTGGCTCATCATTGCCAAGAGAATCCGTATCTACTCCCACGTGGCGGATAACTCCATCACCGTGCCTGACTTTTTCTCCCGCAGATACCGTGATGACAAAAATATCCTCATGTGTATCGCGGCCATTGTTATCATCGTGTTCTTCATTCCCTACACAGCATCCGGCTTCGCTGCCTGCGGCAAACTGTTCAGCAGCATCTTCGGCATGGACTATGTTCTGGCAATGGTCATCAGCGCCGTTGTCATCGTGGGCTATACCGTAACCGGCGGCTTCCTGGCAGCCAGTGCCACCGACTTGGTGCAGAGTATTTTTATGACTGTCGCTATCATCATCATCCTGCTGTTCGGTGTGAAAGTAGCCGGCGGCTGGGATACCATCATCACCAATGCCCAGGCATTGCCCGGTTATCTGAATATGACCGAAACCTATGACGTTGTGACCGGCACCGCCGCTCCTTACAGCCTCCTGACCATCATTTCCGTTATGGCTTGGGGTCTGGGTTACTGCGGTATGCCCCATATCCTCCTGCGCTTCATGGCAATCGAGGATAGAGAAAAACTGAAACTCTCCCGCCGTGTGGCGACCACATGGGTAGTCGTTTCCATGGCCATCGCTGTCAGCATCGGTATCGTTGGCTATGCCATGACAAAAGCAGGCGCCATTCCTTTCCTGGAAGGCTCCACATCCGAAACCATCATCGTGCGCATCGCGGACCTGCTCAGTCAGGAAGGCTTGCTTGCCGCTTTCATTGCCGGCATCATTCTGGCTGGTATTCTGGCAGCCACCATGTCCACAGCGGACTCTCAGCTTCTGGCTGCATCCTCCAGTGTGTCCCATAACCTGCTCCGTGGCTTCTTTAAAGTAAATATTTCTGAAAAAACAGCCATAACCATTGCGCGTATCACTGTATGTGTCATCTCTGTCATTGCCATTTTCCTGGCCCGTGACCCGGATAGCTCCGTATTCGGCATCGTATCCTTTGCATGGGCAGGCTTCGGCGCATCCTTCGGTCCTGTGGTGGTATTCGCCCTGTTCTGGAAACGCTCCAATAAATACGGCGCACTGGCAGGCATGATTGCCGGCGGTGTTATGGTATTCGTTTGGAAATACCTCGTTGCGCCTCTGGGCGGTGCCTTCGGCATCTATGAACTGCTGCCCGCATTTGTCTTTGGTGCACTGGTGAACATCATCGTCAGCCTGGCAACACCTGCGCCTGAAAAAGAAATCGTGGAAGAATTCGAACTGGTGCAGAAACTGTACAAACAGAAAGCATAATGTCAAATCCTTTAAGAAAGGGAAATGTGACAGCTGAAAAACGAAATATAGATAAAAATGAAAATAGTCGGAATCTTTTTTACAGATTCCGGCTTTTTTTGTTTTCTGAGAGAGTATCTCAAAAAATAAAAGCCGTTTGGATTTCCAAAAGGTCTTTTTGCTGTGTGAAGAAATAGAAAGAAAATTCGCAAATCGAAAAGAAAACTGAAATAAATTCACAAATTGCAACATATTTCCGAAAAAACAAATTTTTTTCTGCGAAATGTGACTGGGACGCTGCCCGTCTTGCCCACAGGACTTATCCCCAGAATTGTGGATAACCCTGTGGAAAAGTGGATAACTTTTTATGAGAAAACACTTATATTACATGAAAAAACCCTTAATTTACACCAAAATTACAGTTATATTACAATTAGAAAAAAAGTCTTGCCAAAAAGTTTACTGCCTGATAATATAAGTCATGCAAAGTAAATCTGTACGTTCTGTCCGTTCCTGACAAACGGGCGAAGGAGAGCCGGCGGCGAAGAAGGAATCCTCATGGAATGGGGAGAGGGGACTGACGGACCCAAAGGAGCTGCTTCAATCGGGCGGCAGTAACGACAGAGGCACAGAGCGAAATGCGCTTCGTTGTATAATTATAAAACGAACACAAAACGAAAAACAAAATTTTAAAGGAGGAATGAACCCATGAAGAAATTTCTTTCCATGGTAATGGCTGCGGCTATGGTCGTATCTCTGGTTCCTGCAACAGCATTTGCAGCAGCTGGCGACTTCAAAGCAACAGCTAAAGTGGTTGACGCTCAGAACTTCCCTGTTGACGCTATCAATACTGGCGACAAAGTAAAAGGTTCTGAACTGCAGTTGACACTGACAACCGCTGACACAATCAAAGCTGATGACAGACTGAAATTCACTGTTACTCTGGATAACGCTACAGTAGATAGCGCAGATGCAGAAAATCTGAAGAATGATGTATATGTAAAAGATGGTACAACCACTTATACAAATGCTGATTTCCGGATTACTACAACTTATGTAGATGAAGATGAATTCGATGTTATTCTGCAGGAAAAAGGTGGCACTGGCGATCCTGAATTCGCAAGAGGTATGGTAATCGCTATTCCTTTGGATGACATGAAAATGGATAAAGTTTCCAAAGGCAAAACAGCTACAGCATCCGTTGATTCTGATGATGCTACAGTAACAAACGGCGATGATCTGGTATTCGCTTCCGTAGAAGCTGAAGGTATCGAAGCATCCGTTAAAGACACAGTTGATGTTGCTACAGAAGAAGTTGCAACACTGAAAGACGTTAAAGTTGAAACAACAGTTGGCGATTTCAAAGATTTCGTTAAAGTTGGTGGCGACTCCAAAGACGAACTGAAACTGAAACTGAACAGCGGTTTCGAATTCGTTTATGATTCTGCAACAAAAATTGATAACGTAGCTATGGACAAAGATTGGTATGACGATGATGAAATCGTTATCCCTCTGAAAGATGCTACTGATCTGACTGATGCTACAGACACATGGACAATCGAAGGTCTGAAAGTTGAAGCTACTTCCGCTAAAGCAGGTTCCACAGCTACAGTAAGAGTATACCTGACAGGCTGTGACACAGTATCTGTAGAAGTTGCTAAAGTAGTTGACTACACAGTATCTATGACAGTTGATGAAGACGAAGACGTACCTGTAATCTACAGCGGCGTTAACGTTGAAAACGAAGGTATCACAGACGACAGCGATCACGAAACTCTGGAAGTAACAATCAAAGAATCTTTCGCTGGCGCTTGGAACAACAGCAAAGACTTTACACTGTCCGTTCCTGAAGGCGTTTACATTGTAGACGTTGTAGACCCTAGCTTTGACAATGATGGTCAGGAAACAGCACTTGACGAAGCAAAATGGTTTGCAGAAGCTTACAATGAAGGTGACTATGTTGATCTGACATTCAAGAGAAGATCTTGGGCAGAAACAACACCCGACAAAGGTCAGGATCCCGCAGAACTGACATTCACATTGGTTCTGGTTGCTGACCCTAACTTCGAAGGCGACGTTGTTCTGAAACTGACAGGCGACGCTGTTGAAGAACAGGAAGTAACAATCGCTAAATTCGTGAAACCTTTCGTAGTTGAAGCTCAGCAGAACGACATGCAGATCGACTACAGAAACACAGAAATCCCTACATCCGTAGTGATCAAAGAAGCTGAAGCTGGTCTGTGGGAAAAAGGTACAGAATTTAGACTGGCTCTGGATAAAATCAGCTTTGACGACGAAGGTACAATTAAAGTTGATGACAAATCCGGTCTGGAAGTAAAAGATGATGAAGTTAAAACAACAAGCAAAGGTGTTGACAACGACGTTCTGTACTTCACAGTAGATTCCAGAAGTGATGACGAACCTGCAGTTGTAACAATCTCCGGTATGCAGCTGTACATGCAGAGAAGTCTGCCCGCAGGTGCTTACGACCTGGATGTATATTCTCCTACAATGCTGGGCGTAGAAAAAGATGAAAACGGTCAGAACGGTACAGGCTATCTGGGTGAAAAAGTTCTGGGTATGGACCTGGATAAAGAAGTAGATTGCATCGCTGACATCAACGATGATTTCTACAGCGAAACAGCAAAAGCTGGTTTCGTTAACATCGTAACAGCTGGTCGTGAAGATACAGAATCCTTCACAACTAAAGTAGTCGTTCCCGTTGGCGAATCTTACCTGATCTCCGGCGAAAACAAAGTAACAATCGATGTACCCGCTTACATCAACGCAAACGGTTACACAATGCTGCCTCTGAGAGCAGTAGCAGTTGCTCTGGGTATCAACTCCGAAAACGTACTGTGGGATCAGGCATCCAGAACAGCTACAGTAATGTACGGCTCCAAGATCATCAACATGACATATGGTCAGAAAGTTGTATATGTAAACGGTTCTATGATTCCTGCTACAGCAGCAGTTGAAATCACAAACGACAGAATGTTCCTGGGCCTGAGAGATCTGGGTAACGCTCTGGGCGTAACAGACATCACATGGGATGCAGCTACAAAGACAGCTACACTGAACGGCAACAAATAATTTGTTTCCACTAAGTGTTTAACCTTTGTGAGAATAAGAGACCTCCTCTTTTGAGGAGGTCTTTTTTTGTTGTTTTTTCTGTGGTATCATATAGTCCTTCATGTGTTTGGTTTCCTTTTTTTCTTTTTGATATGTATTTTCGCTCTTTTTTTCCGTTTTTCCCTTTCCATATATTTCCTACTACATTCGTATATATATGTATTATATAAGTAAATAATTGTATATTATTAGTGTATCCTTTCGTATACCGTGAAGTCGGAATGTAGGAAATTCGTAAGATTTTTATAAGACAACTTTTTCTGCAAATGCAAAGAAACGTTGATATATCAATGAAAAATGGCATTTTTTTCTTGCTTAAAAAAGAATGAAAAGGTTACAGTTCTGTTACATCCGAAATTTCCTCTTGCCAAAAATGCTGTGCATAAGTATAATGAACTTGCATACGAAATCTGTGCTTTCTCTGTATCTCTTCGGCACAGACGAAGATTGTACCAAGGAATCCGAGGCTCTTTGCGGGATGGGGGAATGAACCGCAGTGCACGAGGTGCCGTTTTTGCCTGTGGCGGACGGTAGAGAGGCGGTACAGACCAGTGGCAGGTTCGTTGTATAATTATGAAACGAAAAAGAGATGAAAAGACGAGACAAAAGGAGGAATGAACCATGAAGAAATTTCTTTCCATGGTGATGGCTGCGGCTATGGTCGTATCCCTGGTTCCAGGGGCTGCATTTGCGGCTTCCGGCGACGTAAAAGCTACAGCTAAGGTTGTGGGTTCCAAGAACTACACACAGGACGAGATCGAGAATGCAAAAGGTGCAAACAAAAAAGTATCCGGTCCTGAAGTACAGCTGACATTTACAACAGCTGATTATTCTGCAAGCAAAGAATTTACAGCAAAGTACACACTGTCCCTGGACAACGCGGATTTCTACAAATCCGGCAGCGCAATTGCTGATAAAGGCGATCTGACTATCGGTATCAAAGGTGACAAAACACAGTATAAGAATGTTTCTGAAGGCGTAAAAGATACTACATTCGATGTATACGATAACAAAGACGAAGTTAAAGTAACATCCCTGAAATACACAGATACAGACGAAGTGGAAGTTACCATCAGCGGTAAACTGCAGAGAGGTACTGTTCTGGCTTTCGATCTGACTTCCGTAATGGACAAAACTTCCAAAGGCAAACAGGCAAAAGTAACTGTTGAATCCGACGATATCACAATCGCGGGTGGTTCTGATCTGACATACGCTTCCGTTGAAAGCAAAGGCATCAAAGCATCCGTAAAAGATACTGTTGATGTTGCTCCCGACGAAGTGGTTGAACTGAAAGAACTGAAAATCGAACCCGCTGTAGGCGATACTCTGGGCGCAGTTCTGAAAGACGGCTCCAGCATCAGATTGAAACTGAGCAGCGGTTTTGAATTCGCAAAATCTGATGTGAAACTGACTACAAACAAAGGCGAGGCTGGTCCTGACCAGAAATGGGATGACGATGAACTGACATTCGCAAACATCAAAGGTGGTATCACAGGCGCAGAATATGTGAAAATCTCCGGTCTGAAAGTGGAAGCTACTTCCGCTAAAGCAGGCGCTACAGCTACTCTGAAAATTTACGCTGAAGGCAACGACACAGTTTCTGTAGAAGTTGCAAAAGTTGTTGATTCCGCAGTTGTACTGTCCGTTGATAAAGACGCAGACGTACCCGTAATCTACAGCGGCGTAAACGTGAAAAACGTTGGTATCACAAGCAGCAGCGACCACGAAGCTCTGGAAGTAACTGTAAAAGAAACATTCCCCGGCGCATGGAACAATGCAAAAGATTTCACATTCAAACTGCCTCAGGGCGTTTACATCGCTGATGTTCAGAGCATCACAGCTGACAACATGGATGTAAAAGACAAAAAAGAATGGTTCGAAACCGCTTACGATAAAGGCGATTACGAAACACTGACATTCAAAAAGAGAACTTGGGCTGAAACAGATCCTTCCAAGAAAGATAAAGCTGAGCTGAAATTCACTCTGGTTCTGGTTGCAGACCCTAACTTCGAAGGCGATGTTACTCTGACTCTGACAGGCGACGCTCTGAAAGAACAGAAAGTAACAGTTGCTAAATTCGTAAAACCTTTCACAGTAGTAGCAAAACAGAACGACATGCAGATCGACTACAGAAACACTAAAGTTCCTACAGATGTAGTCATCAAAGAAGCAGAAGCTGGTCTGTGGGATAAGAACGTAACATTCGCTCTGTCTCTGGATAAGATCAACTTCGACGACGATGCAAAAGTAACAGTAGACGATAAGAGCGGTCTGAAAGTAAAAGACGTGAAAACAACAAAAGGTGTTGTTACTTTCAAAGTAGACGGTAAGAGTGATGACAAACCCGCAGAAGTAACAGTTTCTGGTCTGACACTGTTCATGGACAGAAACCTGCCCGCAGGCGCATATGACCTGGATGTATTCTCTCCCGTAATGCTGGGCGCAGCTGACGGCAACAGAGAAACAGTTACAGATCAGAAAGCACCTATCGCAGACAACGGTTTCCTGTCTCAGGATATCCTGGGCAAATCCACAAGCAAACGTGTGGTTGCTGACATCAACGATGATTTCTACAGCACAACAGCAAAAGCTGGCTTCGTAAACATCATCACAGCAGGTCGTGAAGATACAGATTCCTTCACAACAAAAGTAGTAGTACCCGTTGGTGAAAAATACCTGGTATCCGGTGAAAACAAAGTAGAAATCGACGTTCCCGCATACATCAATGCAAATGGCTACACAATGCTGCCTCTGAGAGCAGTAGCAGTAGCTCTGGGTATCAACACAAACAACGTTCTGTGGGATCAGTCCACAAGAACAGCTACAGTAATGTACGGTTCTAAGATCATCAACATGACTTATGGTCAGAAAGTTGTATACGTAAACGGCGCTATGATCCCTGCTACAGCAGCAGTTGAAATCACAAACGACAGAATGTTCCTGGGTCTGAGAGATCTGGGCAACGCACTGGGCGTAACAGATATCACATGGGATCAGGCTACAAAAACAGCGACTCTGAACGGCGGCAAATAAGCATCCGTTGTATTCCAAACCCTTATGTATAGAAAAGAGGCTCCTGCGGGAGCCTTTTTTCCTTTTGGAAAGAGCGCCTATAAGTTAGGTAGAAATACAGTATTAAGATTACCCCATTAAAAAAAAATAACAGCCAGAATTCTGATGCACAAAGGATTCCGGCTGTTTATTTTTGCCCTGCTTGCAAAGGCGATTTTTTGTTTTTCCCGAAGAAATATTTAAGAAATATGAAAGTACCTATTTTTTTTCTTGAGAATATGGTATAATTGGTTTTACTATAAACATATCTTGGGAAATTACCCATAGGAGGTTTGAGAGATGAAGAAATATTTTGCCAAAGGAAAAACCGTTGCGGCAACGGCTATGGCTGCCCTGTTGGTGTCTACCACAGCTTTTGCGGCAGAAAAGCCTCAGGAATCCATTCCCGCTACGGAAATTTTGACCATAGAAGAAGCGCAGGCACTGGAAGCCCAGAAGGAAAAAGAACTGACTTTTGAAGAAGCAGTGGAACTGGCTACCAAAAACAGCTCTGATTTGCGTTCTGTGGCAGAAACAGCCGATTATTTGCAGGATCTGAAGGAAGATATCTGGGATATCACAGGTTCTTTCTCCGTGCCCACCGTATCTTATCAGCAGTGGGTGGATGATGACATTTATGCCATCTATTCCTCCATCCAGAACATCAGCAGCAGCATGACCAAAAACCGCTACTCTGAAGAACTGACAAAAATTTCTTTGGAAGCAACCGTAAAGAATTACTATACTTCCATTTTCAGTGACCAAAGCTCTCTGGAACTGGCCAAAAAAGATATGGAAGTGAAAAAGACGCTGTGGGAACAGGGACAACGCAAAAACCAGCTGGGACTACTCAGCGATTATGACCTGAACACCCTGCGTTCCGATTATGAACAGGCACAATATAACGTGACAAAGCTGGAAATGGCTCTGGAACAGGAATATCTGTCCTTCTATAACTTCATTGGCGAGGACAGGGAAAAGGACTACACACTGGTTTATGACGTGGAATATGCCCCTTATGAGCTGCCTCAGCCTATGACACAGTATATCAACAGCAAAATGAACACAGACTATACCATCAAATTGCAGGAACAGGCAGTGGAAGACGCAGAATTCAACAAGAATTACATGTCCATGTCCTCCACAAACGCAACTTCTGCCAACAACAAACATTCCTATGAGGAAGCAAAACGCAGCCTGAAAACCGCTAAGGACAGCAAAGAACTTGCCATCCAGAATGCGTATAATTCTATCCTGTCTTTGGAAAGCCAGTATGATTCCGCAGTGACCACACTGGAACAGGCAGAAGCGGCACAGCGAGCGGCAGAAGTAAATTATAAAGCGGGCAATACAACAGCCATTACATTAGACCAGGCAGCTCTGGCAGTGGAACAGGCACAGAACGCTGTGACACAGCTGGAATATGCCCACGACATGCAGATTTATCAGTTCGAAAATACAGAACTGCTCTCCAGCGGCACAACAGGAAAAACTTCCGCATGAGCCAAAAATGAGAAAATGTTAAGAGAATTATGAGAAAAAAGGACGTTTTTATGAGAAACGTCCTTTTTTTGTAATTTTTAGAAATGGCGGAAAATCAAGGTTTTCTCCACTTATGTTTCAGTAATTTTACATTGAAATTAGAGTTTGGCAAAGTCTATTGTCAATCTTTTTTTTACGGATATAATAGCGTTGCAAAGTTCAAACGCACAAAACATGCAGGAAATATGCAGATTTTGCTTTGAAGAATATGGGAATAAGATTGTGACTTCTGTTTGGAATCATGGGGGACAGAGGAAATGGTCTGGGGGATTTTTCAAGGTATGTATGTCTTTTGTGCGAAAAAATGCATCTTCGTTTTATAACTATGCAACGACATTTTTACAGAAGCAAAAGGAGGAGCAGACATGAAGAGATTTATCTCATTAGCCATGGCGTCTGTAATGGCAGCTTCCCTGCTGCCGGCAACAGCATTTGCAGCCACTGGCGATGCGAAAGCCACTGCCAAAGTTGTTGGCGGTGAAAACTACACCGAAGACGAAATGAAGGGTACAGATGGTAAGATTGATGTTAATGATGCACCAGAATTGCAGTTGACATTTACCACAGCAGACTACAGCAGCAGCAGCGTGCCTGATGCGGAAATCGAAATGACACTGGATAAAGCAGAATTTCTGGACAATGACGGCGATGTTGTCAGCGGCAGCACAACAGAAGAAGACCTGACAGGTCTGATCTATCTGAAAGACGACGACGGCACTTACACCCTGACAGCAGGCACTGATGATTTTGGTGGTGTTGATGAAGCGGACTATGCTGGTCAGTATATCTTCACAAACAGTAGTGATGATGTATTGAAAGACGCTTCCGGCAATGTAATCACCATCAGTGATGTGACAGTAGACGATGTAGATGAACTGTCCTTTACATTGACAGGTAAAATGGAACGTGGTTGGGTATTGTCCTATGTGCTGACTTCCCAGCTGACAAGAACATCCAAAAACACAGAAGCAACCATCAGCGTAAACTCTGATGATATGGTAATCACAAATGGCGATGATCTGGTATATGCTTCCATCGAATCTAAAGGCATTTCCGTATCTGTAAAAGATACTGTAGATGTAGCAGTGGAAGAAGTTGCAACACTGAAGGATATCACAATCGAACCTTCCGTAGGCAGCACATTCACAGGTGACAGAGACGATACACTGACACTGAAACTCAACAGCGGTTTTGAATTTGTCGTAGACAGCAACACCATGGTAGATGGCGGCAGCGCAGGCAAATACGAAATGAGCACACTGACAGGCTACGAATACGATGATGATGAAATCACATTTGAACTCTGTGACTATACAGGCGCAGAATCCCTGAAAATCACAGGTCTGAAAGTGGAAGCAACCACTGCAAAAGAAGGCGCAACAGCTACACTGAAAGTATCTATGACAGGCAATGACAGCGTGTCCGTAGAAGTAGCAACTGTTGTTGACTATGCAGTATCCATGAGTGTTGACGAAGACGAAGACGTTCCCGTAATCTACAGCGGCGTTGACGTAGACAACACAGGTATCACAGACGACAGTGACCACGAATCTCTGGAAGTAACCATCGAAGAAACATTCGCAGGTGCTTGGGACAACGCAAAGAAATTCACACTGACACTGCCTGAAGGCGTATATGCAACAGACGTAGAAGTAACAACAGACAATGGTCTGGAACTGGATGAAGAAGACTTCATCAATGCCTATGACGAAGGCGAATACGAATACTTCGAATTCGACAAACGTATCTTCGATGAAAACGAATCCGATAACGCTCCTTACGAACTGAACTTCACATTCACACTGGTAGCAGACCCCGGCTTTGAAGGCGATGTAGTACTGTCCCTCAGTGGCGATGCGCTGGATGAAGATCAGGAAGTTGTTATCGCAAAATTTGTAAAACCTTACACAGTATCTGCACAGCAGAATGACCTGAACATCGACTACAGAAACACAGAAATCCCTACAGATGTTGTAATCACAGAAGCAGAAGCTGGTCTGTGGGAAAAAGGTTCTGAATTCGCTCTGACACTGGACAAAATCGAATTTGACGATGACGCATCCGTTACACCTGATGACGAAAGCGGTCTGTCCGTGAAGAACGTAAAAACAACAGACGGTGAAATCCGTTTCACAATCGACGAAGAAAGTGATGACGAACCCGCAACAGTAACCGTATCCGACCTGACACTGTACATGGACAGAAGCCTGCCTGCAGGTGCTTATGACCTGAACGCATACGCTCTGACAATGCTGGGCGTAGACAGTGCAGAAGAAGCAGAAAGCTTTGACGGTTCCGATTACGATGCAGACGACAAAGGCTACCTGCCTGAAACACTGCTGGCAGAAGCTGGTACAGATGTATTCGTAGGCGATGAATCTGATGATATCGACTACACAGTAAAAACTGGTTTCGTTAACATCGTAACAGCTGGCAGCGACACAACAGGCTTCACAACAAAACTGACAGTTCCCATCGGTGAAAACTACCTGATCGCTGGTGAAACACAGGTAACACTGGATGCACCCGCATACATCAACGCAGAAGGCTACACCATGCTGCCTGTAAGAGCAATCTCCACATCCCTGGGTATCGACAACAACAACGTACTGTGGGATCAGGCAACAAGAACAGTAACAATCCTGTACGGTGATCGTATCATCTCCATGACAGCTGGTTCTTCCGTAATGTATGTAAACGGCAGCTCCATCCCCACAAGCTCTTCCGTGGAAATCGTAAATGACAGAACATTCCTGCCTATGCGTGACCTGGCAACAGCTCTGGGCGTAACAGACCTGACATGGGATACAGATCCTACAACAGGCAAAACAACAACTGTTTACATGAATGCAAACAGATAAGACGAAACACACCTGATTTGTTTTCAAAATTTATCCAAACCGATGTTTTCTGGAGGACGTCCGAAAGGACGCCCTCCTTTTGTGAGCATCTTCATAAGAAAACATAGAAAGCCAAAATCCTTTGTGATCATAAGGATTTTGGCTTTCTTGCTTTATGCAGATTTTATTTGTTATGTTTTCTGAATGGGATATTGCTTTTTTGCGTCTTTTTGGAAAAAAGGTATAATCCGCCTGCCTTTCAGCAAGACTATAGGAAAAAGGCAGGTGAGCGGATTTTGGAAATCGGGAAAAATCTGGCAGCGAACCGAGCTGCCATGAAAGAATTGTTTGCCGACTGCGGAGATATTGTGTTCCGTGATTTTGCGGCAGCAGAAGGTCAGGGACAGCTGTTTCTGGTCTATGTGGATAATATGGTCAACACCACCGCTGTGGAAGATGCCATCATGACAAACATCATGAACCGCTGTCATGACACAGAAACAGAAGAACGGCTTTTGGGGCTTATGGAAAGCGTCATTGCCAATCGTGATGTGCAGCAGGTGGATACCATTGAAAAAGCCGCTGCTGGGGTACTGGCAGGGGATACAGTGATTTTTATGGAGGGGAGCTCTTTTGCCTTGCAGGCGTCTACGAGGGGCTATCCCAACCGTGGCGTGGGACATACGGAAACAGAAGTGGTGGTACAGGGTCCCAAGGACGCTTTTACGGAGCTTTTGGCATTCAATCTGGTGCTCATCCGCAGAAGGATACAGGATACCCGTCTGAAAGTGGTGCGTACCAAGGCTGGCAGCCGCACAAAGACCGACGTTGCCCTTATGTATTTTTCTGACTTGGTGCGACCGGAAATTCTGCGGCAGGCAAAACGCCAGCTGGAACGTCTCAGAACAGACAGTATTCTGGACTGCGGCTCTTTGGAACAGCTTTTGGAAAAACGGCAGTTCTCGCCCTTTCCCCAATTACAGATGACAGAACGCCCGGATAAAGCGGCGGCGGCACTGTTGGAGGGGCGTGTGGTGCTGGTGGTGGATAATACGCCTTTTGTGATTCTGCTGCCGGTGACACTGAATCTGTTCTTTCAGGCAGCAGAGGACTATTATGACCGCTGGGAGATTATGAGCCTCATCCGTTTTATGCGGTATGTGGCAGCATTTGTGGCAGTGGCATTGCCGGGGCTGTATTTGGCGTTGACGGTGTACCATCCAGAGCTTTTGCCCACGTCTTTGGCATTGAAAATTGCTACAACCAGACAGAGTATCCCTTTTTCTGTGGCGGTGGAGGTCATTTCCATGGAGTTGGCTTTTGAATTGCTGCGGGAAGCAGGGGTGCGTCTGCCTTCACCCGTCAGTGCCACCATTGGTATTGTGGGTGGCATCATCATCGGTTCGGCGGCAGTGGATGCAGGTCTGGTGAGTCCGGCAGTGGTCATCATTTCCGCTTTGACGGGCATCTGTTCCTTTGTCATTCCCAATATCTCCGTGGTTTCCGGTCTGCGGCTGAGTAAATATCTGGTGATCTTCCTTTCTTCCGCATTGGGGCTTTATGGCTTCTGGGCAGGCATCCTTTTGCTGGTGGTACATCTGGCTGGGCTTTCTTCTTACGGGATTCCTTATCTCTATCCCTTCTGCTCCGCTTCCGTGAACCACTATCGTGATTTGGAGGACAGCCTGTTTCGCCTGCCATTGCCATGGCTGAAACGGCAGTCCATTTTCATGAAGAAAAGGGGGGAACGCTGATGTTTTCCGATAACCATAAAATTTCCCTGCGGCAGATGCAGGCGCTGTTCTGTTTTTATTTTCTGGGAACAGCATCTCTGTTTTTGCCTGCGGAATTGGCAGAGGGAAGCGGCAGAGCCTGCTGGCTGGTGATGCTGATCGGCGGTCTGCTGGCGGCGTTTTTCTCTCTGGTACTGACGTATTTGGGCAAAAAAGAGCCTACATGGACGGTAGTGGAATGGCTGCGCAATACCTTTGGCGGCGTGCTGGGCAGTGTGCTGGCGGTGTTTATCGCCGGAAAAATCGCTGTGGATGCCATGCTGGAAGTCCGTATTTTTACGGAAATCCTCCGCAGTACCATGCTGCCCCATACGCCCCTGTGGCTGATGGTAGGCACGTTGTTGGCGTTGTCCGCCTTTGGTGTGGCAAGGGGCATCGAAGGACAGGCAAGGGGAGCGGAAATCCTGTTTTTCTTTGTGTTTCCCCCTTTTGTGCTGCTGCTGTTCGCTGTGGCACTGACGGCTGGGGAGGCTTATTTCCTGCCGGTAGAACTGCCGAAGCTGGATGGACTCCGGCGGGGAGCGGCTTATGTGCAGCCCTTGTTTCAGGCAATGATATTCCTGCTGTTTCTGCCGCCGTTTCTGGAAAAACCGGAAAAAGGGCAGAAAAGCCTTTTTGGGGTCTGCCTGCTGACTACATTTCTCATGACGGCGGCAACTTTTCTTTGCCTGACGGTCTATGGGGCGGAATCCCTGTCCCATAAGATTTTCCCGACGGTACAGGTCATGGAGCGTGTGCGGTTTTCCGGCATTTTTCTGGGCAGACAGGACATCCTTCTGTTGTGGTTCTGGATGGTTTCCGCCTTTCTCTATGTGTCTGGGGCGCTGTTTTTCGGCAGTGTCTGCTGTGTGCGTTTATGCCGTCAGACGGGACAGGGACGGCGGTACTGGCTGCTGTTGTGGGTGCCTTTGCTGTTTATTGGCGCCATGATTCCACAGGACTTGGCAGCGGCTTATGATTTCCGCAACAAAATACAGCCTATCTTCAGCGCTCTCACAACGGCGCTCCTGCCTCTTTTGGTTTTAGGTGTAAGGATAGTCAAAGAAAGGGGGAAACGCCGTGAAACAGCTTAAATTTGCCCTCATAGCCCTATTGCCACTGCTTTTGACAGGATGTTGGGATGGCAGAGACCCGGAGGACAGGGCTTATGTCATCACCATGGGCATTGATAAAGGAGAAGATGGCTTGCTGGTGACCTTTGCCCCTGCCAAGACCACCGAAGGAAATGCCCATAGCGTGTATCCTGTAACGGCGGACACCCTGACGGCAGCCGTGGCAGACGCCGACAGCCGCAGTTCTCGGGAAGTCTATCTGGGGCAGCTGCGGACGGTGGTATTCGGCAAAAGCCTGCTGACAGACAAAGCAGACTTTGAAGCGGTTCTGGAAGAATTGGAGCGAGGGAATGCTCTTTCAGAAAAAGTCATGGTACTGGGCACGGAAAACGCCGCGGATGCCTGTGTGAATGCCATTGCGGAGGCAGACAGCTCTACGGGGCTGTTCCTCTGGGATTTTTATAAGAATACCGCCCAGGAGGTGGCTGTGACCCGTGGCATGGATTTGGATATGCTCCTGACAGAATTGGGCGAGCAGGGCGGCAGTACGGTTCTGCCCCGTATAGAAAAGACGGAGGAAGGTCTTTCTTTGGACGGCGGCATTGCTTTGGCAGATGGAGCCTATGCTTTTTCATTGCCTGCGGCGGAAGAACAGGCACATCTGCTTTTGCTGGGGGAAGGCAGCGGCGCCGTCATCCAAGGGGATTGGAACGGGACGGTATTGCCTTTGGAAATCCGCAAGGACAAAGTTTCCTTTGATTTTATCCAAACAGAAGAAGGGCTTTCCTGTCAGGTCAATGTGAAGGTTTCCGGCGCTCTCACAGGCAGCGGCGGACAATCTTTGCTGGATGGAAATACCAGACGGGAACTGGAAAATTTTTTCGGGGACATCATAAAAACAGATTTGGAAAATACAATAAAAAGAGCGAAAGAAACCACCGCCGGGGATGTGTTTGGTCTTTGGGCAGAGTGTCAGCGGCAGGCGCCGGAGGTGGCAAAGTCAGGCGAAAACTGGCAGGATTTACAGGTTTTGGTGGACTGTGAAGTGAAATTGCAGGATACGGGACGCACTCGATAAAGAGAAGGTATAAAATTCCCAAAACAGGGTCATACTCTCTCCATCAAAAGAGAAAAAAGGGTGGGAGAGCATGAAAACATTGGTTTTGTGGGCTTTGCGTGTGCAGGCCTTTTGGAAAAAAGAGTGGAAATATGGGGTGACAGCCCTTGTGGGGGGCGTTTTGGTCTGTGTCCTCTGGTCTGGCATTTATGCGGCAAATATCCAGCGGGGCATTGCCGATGGTGTGGTGCGGTTTCATGTGCTGGCCAACAGCGACACCACAGCAGACCAAAACTTGAAGCTGGATGTACGGGACGCAGTCCTTGCTTCTTTTGGGGAAAAGCTGGAAGGCTGCTCTTCCAAAGGGGAGAGCATGGCACTTTTGGCAGCATACAAAGAAGAAATCCGTCAGACAGCGGCAGCAGAAATCGCCAGACAGGGGTATGATTATCCCGTTTCCGTATCTCTGGTGCGGGAGGATTTCCCCGAAAAGACTTATGGAAATCTGGTGTTTCCCGCTGGGGTTTATGATGCGGTGCGCATTGAGATAGGAGAAGCAAAAGGGCATAACTGGTGGTGCGTGCTCTATCCCCAGATGTGTTATGTGGACGCCGCATGGGGAGAACCTACGGCGGAAGGCAGGGAACGTCTGCAAAAAAATCTGACACCAGAGGAATACGCAGTGGTTTCCGCAGCGGAGCAGACCAACAAGGCACCGAAAATCAAGCTGAAAATCGTGGAAATGTGGCAGGGGGACTAAAAAAGGGAAGGAGCGCAGGCAATGGGGCAAAAGGGCAGGAGAAAATGTGTTTTGGTATGTTTGCTGGCACTTCTGGTGCTGGCGTGGGGCATGGTGGAGAAGGCAAGCCAGCCGGAGGCAGTGACTGTAACCCAATTGGTTTCCTGGGGTACCCGTGGGGATTTGGTGCGCCAAACCCAGGAGAAACTCCGCCAGCTGGGGTATTATCCCGATACGCCCGACGGTATTTACGGCACCAAAACATATGAAGCCATTCGCAAGTTTCAGGCGGATAACGGCTTGAAAGTGGACGGCATTGCCGGCAGCGACACCCTGTCCCGTCTGGGTATTTCCATTGGCACCGGTACCAGCGGCGTAGGGGAAACGGGCACCAGCGATTATGATGAGGATTTGTATCTCTTGGCATCTATCATCCATGGGGAAGCCCGTGGGGAGCCTTACGAGGGTCAGGTGGCAGTGGGAGCGGTGGTATTGAACCGGGTGGCAAGTCCCGATTTTCCCAATACCATTGCAGAGGTTATCTACCAGCCCGGTGCTTTTGATGCCGTTGCCGATAAGCAGTTTTACCTGACCCCCAACGAAACAGCGCTGAATGCCGCCAGAGATGCTCTCAATGGCTGGGACCCCACCAATGGCGCCCTGTATTATTGGAATCCCGTCACAGCCACCAGCCGCTGGATTTGGAGCATCCCCATCACCACCACCATCGGCAGACATGTTTTCGGCGTAAAATAAAAAAAGCACGGTATCTTCTTAGAGAAGTACCGTGTTTTTCAGTTTCAAGCTGTAAAGGCAAAGCTGGTCATAAGCAGCCAGCACAGGAAAATGTGCATGACGGCTGTAAGACCGTAAGCCAGATAAAAAGAAATATGCTTTGTTTTGTGGTGCTGTGTGAACATGCCAACAAAGCCCCCGATGCTGCCCCCTAAAATGGCCATCAGGAACAATGTTTTTTCAGGCACCCGCCGTCTGCCGCGAATGGCACGTTTTTTATCCAGGGCCATGGCGCAAAACAGCACGATATTGATGATGAGGTAATACCCTGTGATAATCCAGAAGGGTACGGGGTGAAAGGTAAACTGCATGTTATCTCACCACGTTTCTCCAGTCCAGATCGCCTCTGTCCAGCGCCAGCAGCAGCACTTCCGCTGTTGCCAGATTGGTCGCAACGGGAATGTTGTGGGTGTCGCACAGGCGGAACAGGTTGCTGTATTCTTCGTAAGACTGGTGAGAAGCAGGGTCACGCAGGAAGATCATCACGTCCAGATCGTTGTTGATGATCTGCGCGCCAAGCTGTTCAGAGCCCCCCAGCTGCCCAGCCAGATATTTATGCACATTCAAATTTGCAGCTTCACTTACCAAACGACCTGTGGTAGCTGTTGCGTAAAGCTCATGTTTGCACAGGATATGACGGTAAGCGATGCAAAGGTTTTCCATTAGTTTTTTCTTATTGTCGTCCGCAATCAATGCGATATTCATAATAAACCCCCCTCGAATAATGATCTGGTTTCTTTTTTTCGAATATTCAGTACCAGTCCAAGTGCCACCATGTTTGTCCACATGGAGCTGCCCCCGTAGCTGACAAAGGGCAGGGACATGCCGGTATTGGGCACGATGCCCGTCGCAACGCCGGCGTTAACGAAGGTCTGGAAGGCAAACATGCCTGCCACACCCACCACAATGAGCTGGCTGAATGTATCTCTCGTAGATAATGCTATAATGATACAACGAAATACTACAAAGAGCAATAGCCCTAATGTAAATATACAACCCAAAAATCCAAATTCCTCCCCAATTACAGAAAAAATAAAATCATTATGGGGTTCCGGCAGATAACTGAGCTGGTTCAAAGTGCCTTGGAACAAGCCTTTGCCTGTCAGCTGACCGGAGCCGATGGCATTGATGGATTTTTCTGTCTGGTAATAGAGGTCAGGGTTTGCTGTGGGGTCTACGAAGGACAGGATACGGTTGAACTGGTGAGGTTCAAAGATCTTGTCCATGATCAGGGGATTTTCCCGGCTGACGTCAAAGAGGATAAAAGCAATGAGCGGCACAGCCACAATGGCTATATTCCGCACCCAGATGATGTCGATGCCTGCCACGAATACCAGAATACAGAAGATGGCTACCAGTACAAGACTGGCGGAAAGGGCAGGCTGCTTCAGTACCAGCAGGATGGGGATGCCGGCGATGACGCAAAGCTTCAGGAAGAAATCCAGCCGGTTCATTTTTGACTGATGCAGGGAAATGAACTTGGCTAAGAAGAAAATCATCATGACTTTGGCAAACTCTGACGGCTGAATGGTCAAAGGACCAATGGCAATCCAACGTGTCGCGCCGTTGGACTCGTTCCCCAGCACAAATACCGCTAACAGCAGTACGATGTTGATGAAATAAATCGGGATATAATATTGTGAAAAATATTCGTAGTCTACATTGGCTGCCACCACCATCAGTCCAAGACCGATGATGAAAAAGACAATCTGTTTATAGACTTCGGAAGTTCCTTCTCCCAGATTGAAGTGCAGGGCGCTGGCGATGCAGATGATGCCGAAAACGGCAAGGATACATACGGCGCCGATGAGATACCAATCCAGGTTTTGGAGCCATTTTTTGCTTTGCATAGGCTACCTCCAGAGGTTGGTTTTATAATACAGCAAAGCCGGTTGAAGCATGAGTCTGGCTCAGGTTCCCCGGCTTTGTTTTTTTTGTTTGTTTCAATTAGTCCTGGTTGACTTTGCGCATGCTCTTAATGGGAATATTGGCATACAGTACAGGAACGGTACCGTTCTTGTCATCAGATTCGGTCTGGGTGATCTGGATATCCAGTTCTTCATCGTCAATTTCCATGTAGTTGGAGATGACTTTGATGATGTCTGTTTTCAGCATTTCCAGTACCTGAGAGGAGCAGTTGACGCGGTCGTGTACCAGCACCAGTTTCAGTCTGTCTTTTGCCACACTGCCGGAAGGCGGTGCGGATTTTTTCTTAAAAAAGCTAAAGAAATCCATCGTGACACTCCTTTCCAAACCTGGGGATTAACGGCGGAACAGCTTTTTCAGCTTATCCATAAATGTTTCCGGTTCTTCCTCGAAGGTCATCAGAGGTACATCTTCGCCCATGATGCGGCGTACGATGTTGCGGTAAGCCTGTCCTGCGCGGGATTCTTCGTTGCTGACAGCGGGTTCCCCTTTGTTGGTTGCGATAACGATGGTTTCGTCATCGGGAACCACGCCCAGAATATCCACGGCAAGGATCTCTGTTACGTCTTCAATGTTCATCATTTCGCCGCGTTTTACCAGATCGATACGCAGGCGGTTTACGATGAGGGTAGGGTTGTTCAGACCGTTTGCTTCCAGCAGACCAATGATACGGTCAGCGTCACGAACAGCGGATACTTCCGGTGTGGTGACTACAACGGCACGGTCAGCGCCGGCAATGGCGTTTTTGAACCCCTGTTCGATGCCGGCAGGGCAGTCGATGAGGATATAGTCAAATCCTTCTTCTTTCAGGTTTTCGCACAGTTTCTGCATCTGTTCAGGAGAAACTGCGTCTTTGTCCCGTGTCTGCGCCGCAGGCAGCAGGAACAGACCTTCATAACGTTTATCTTTGATGAGCGCCTGTTTCAGACGGCAGTTGCCTTCTACCACATCTACCAGATCGTATACAATGCGGTTTTCCAGCCCCATGACAACGTCCAGATTACGCAGACCGATATCTGCGTCTACCAAAGCGACCTTTTTGCCCTGAATGGCAAGACCGCAGCCAAGGTTTGCACTGGTGGTGGTTTTCCCAACGCCGCCTTTGCCGCTGGTGATTACAATTACTTCACTCATGGATCATATCCCCCTAGTTTTTTACTTAAATCGAATATGGTTCCTGTCAAAGCGACAGGGACAGGCAAAAGAGCCTCAAATCTCTTTGCCCATACGAAAATATCATATATATCTGTATTTTAACAAATATATCCTGAATTTGCACGAAAATTTTTTAGCAAAAAGTAATTTGTTTTCCCAAATTACGACAAAGCCATGACGAAAATCTGACCGTCTTTGACGAAAGCGTATTCGGGCGGCTTGGGACCGTGTTTGTTTTCTTCAGGAAAACGTGTGATGATGTCCGCAATGCGCAGCTGTACCGGCGCCATGTAAACAGCGGTGACAAAGGCGTCTGTCATGCCTTTGCAGCCGGCATGTGCCATGCCTTTGAGCTGACCCAGAACGATGATGTTGCCTGTGGCTTTGATTTCCGCACCTGGATTTACATCGCCTACCACCACCACGCTGCCGTCGAATTCGATTTTCTGACCGTTGCGCAGAGAGCCTCTGTGGAATTTGGTCAGGTTGAATGCGCGGATGTCTTTTTCCAGCAGTTCAGAAATCTGCTTCAGTTCGTTATTTTCTGTTTTCACGAATGTGATGCGCATGGTGGTGCGTTCTGCGATGATCTGCAGCAGTTTTTCTTCTTCCTCCTCGGTGAAGCTTCTGCCTTTGAAGGCCAGAGATGTTTTCACATTATCGAAGAATTTCCCTGCTTCTTCTACTTTCTGTTCCAATTGTGTGCAAAGTTCCTCAAAAGGAACGTCCGGCTGAAACAGTACCGTTACGCCGTCCTTGGTTCCTTTGAAGATGACATAGTTTTCCTGATTCATAGTTCCCCTCCTGAAAATATTACTGATCCAATACGGTTTCCATATTGGTGTTTGTCGGTGTGTAATCCAGTCCCAGATATTCCGTGATGATGGCAGATGCAACCTTTGGCGCGGGAGAACCGTAGTTCTCTGCAAAGGGGATCATGACGGTGATGGCGATCTGGGGGTCTTCGTAAGGCGCGAAGCATACCAGCCATGTATGGGAGCTACGGGACAGGTCTTCCTGAGCGGTACCTGTCTTGGCTGCCACCGTGACGGGCAGATCTTTGAAGGCGGTACGCATGGTACCTTTTTCGCCGTTGGCAACCAGATACATCCCTTCGTAAACGGCTGCCAGATTTTCTTCCTTCAGATCCATCTGGTTTTCGATGACTTCGTCTTTTTCTTCGTATATGGTGCCGTCGGGGTTGACCACTTTGTCCACCAGATGATACTGGTACAATGTGCCGCCGTTTGCCAGTGTGGCAATGTAGCGGTTCATCTGTGCAGGTGTGTAGCTGTTGATGGACTGACCGATGAAGGCACGGATGGTATCCCCGTCTGTCCAGCGAGTCTGGCTGCTGGTGGCGTCGGGGTTATATGTTTTGATGGTGCGTTCCTTATAGTAAGGAGAAGCCATGGTAGGACCGTATTCCTCCAGCTCGATGCCGGTGACGGAGTTCAGACCGAAGCCTGCCATGTATTCGTTCAGTGTGGCAATGGACTGGGCTGTGGTGGCGTTTTCCGCATTGCCCATGCGGTAACCCAGTTCATAGAAGAAGTAGTTACAGGACACTTCCAAAGCGTGTGCAACATTGATGGAGCCATGGGTACCGCCGTTATTGCTGTAGATCCAGCAGCGCGCCCAGGGAGTACCGGCGTCTTTGAATACCCCTTTGTCCGTGATGACGGTGGAAGGGGTGATGGTGCCGGTTTCCAGACCTGCAATGGCAGAAACCATTTTGAATGTGGAACCGGGCGCTTTTTTCTGTTTCAGCGGACGGTTAACCAAAGGTGTATTGGTGTCTTCCAGCAGCTGGTTATAGTAGCTGTTGTTGAAGGTATTGACCAGCTGGTTGTTGTCATAAGAAGGATAGGTTACCAGCGCCAGCACCTGACCGCTGTCTACTTCAGAAACCACCACAGACCCGGTACAAGGGTCAAGGGCAGTGTCAGCGGGGCTCATTTCGCCGCTTTCCAGTTTACGGATGACGAAGGAAGAAGGGGACAGAGAACCGTTTTTCACAGCTTCTGTTTCTTCCGGTGTGGCAGGCACTCTTTCCTGCTCGATCATGCAGATCAGCAGTTCCTGGGCGGAAGCATTGCCGTTTGTGAGCCCATCAGCCAGGAAGGTCTGGAGGATTTCCACTGCGTTTTCGTTGTCCACGGAGAAATCAGGGACAGAAGCCTTGCAGCGGTCTACCAGTGATTTTTGTACCGTTCCTTCCTGTGCGGAAAGCATCAGGGAAGAAGAAATATGGTTGGCATTGACCATGGTAGCAAAAAGCTCTGCTGTGGAAATGCCGTATTTCCCGCCGGAAGAAAGGCGGTTGAGCAGTACATCCCGCAAAGCGTTTTCCAAAGAAGTGTAAGCAATGGACTGCAGTTCACTGTCAATGGTCAGGTAGACATCTTTGCCGGGGATGGGGTCTGTGGAGCTGATGACGCTCATACGCCGCCCCTGACTGTCTACTTCGATGGTGATCTTGCCGTCGGTGCCGTTCAGATCCTGCTCGTAGAGCTTTTCGATACCAGCCTGACCGACGATGTCTGTGGTACTGTAAACGGGATTGCCTTCCGCGTCGACGATGTCCTGATACAGTGCAATGTCAGACTCTGTCATCTGGCGGATATAACCGATGATTTGTGAGAAATGTTCCCCGTTGGGGTATTCTCGCAGAGAAACGGTGCTGATGACCACATTGGGGAATACATCCTGATTTTCTTCTACATAAGCCAGTGTTTTGTCACTGATTTCTGTGGCAATGGTCACAGACTGATATTTCTGATACCGCACTTCGTAAAGGGAATTACGGATGCCCACGGCTTTTCTCACCAGATCGTCAGGCAGGTATTCGGGGAAGCCGAAGAAGTCCCGCAGATAATCCAGTGTTTCCAGAGAATCATAGGAAAGCTGTTCATCTTCCATAAGGAAGGAAAGCTTCCAGTTTTCTTCTTTTGTTTTGCTGCCGCCGAACTGGAAGGAATAAGGATATTCCGTATCCAGTGGAATGTCGTCAATGATGGTTTCGCCGAATTCCGTCAGCTTCTGTGCCAGTGTCAGACACATGAGGCTCTTGTCGGAAAGGGTCAGGTCGTAGTAGACATACATGCGTTTTTGCGCAGTGGTGTAGTCTTCGGGCACCTCATACTTTTCGTAGAGATAATTCAGACATTCGTCAGCAGTATAATCCATTTGTTTCCGATCCAGACCGATTTCTGTTTTCCATGCTTCTTCCGCTTCTTCCCGTTCTTTTTCATCCCCTTCAAAGGTGAATGTGGCAGGGGAGGACTTGGAAATAGGCAGGGCGTCATTGGCTTCTGTGCCGGAAGCAAAGAGGGTATCCAGCAGGTCACGAATCAGGTCTGCGCGGTAAGCAGTCAGATCCGGTGTGATGCTGTCGTCAATCTGTACGGAATAAGCCACTTTGTTTACTGCCAGTGGTCTGCCGTAGCGGTCGTAGATGTTGCCGCGGGGCGCAGGCACATTGACCTCCTTGGACACGCTGGTGAGCAGTGACTCATTGTATTCCTTCCCGTTGACGATCTGCAAAAGAAACAGACGGACGAGCAATATGAAAAAAAGCAGACAAATCCCGCACAATACGACAAATATTCTGCTTTTGCATAGATCTAAAAAATGTTCCCAATATTTACGCATAGGAACCTCCTTCATGGCAGGCAGGTTTTGTTAAAACAGCCGATACTTGTATTTTTCCTTTAACTCCAGCCATTCGTTGATGCCAAAGAGCAGACGGTAAATGGGAATGGTGACAACCGCTGTGTAAACGGCTTCCGGCAGCGCCAGACGCACCAGAAAATACAGCACCGTGGTATTTCCCTGCAGGAAAAAACCGGTGATGAAAATAATGCTTTCATATACGATGGCTGCCAGTGAACAGATGATGATGGGCAGCAGATAATTTTCCCGGTAGAAATCCTTCTGGCTCCGACCAATCAAAAGACCGGCAAGGAGGAAGAGCAGGGTGTAGTACCCAAAGGATGTACCGAAGAAAATGTCAATGGGCAGACCGCTGAAAAAGCCCACAATGGCACCTTCTGTGCTGCCCCGGAGCAGGGCATAGGAAACCACGATGATCAGCGCCGTATTAGGCAGAATGCCCCCAATGGAAATATACGGGAGCAATGTGGTCTGCAGTATGAAGTTGACGAAAATAAGAATACCTGTCAATAAAATTCTCAATTTGTGTCAGCCTCCGAATTGCTGTTTGTCTGTGTTTCTTCATCCGGTGGATTGCCGGTGTCAGTGGTTTCGGTTTCATCCGTTTCGGTGAGAGGTTCTTCTTCTGTTTCCGGCTCTGTAGCAGGAATGTCTGTGGAAACAGACAGGTCACCGGGAGAAACGGTACGGGTGTTTGTTTTGTCGATGACCAGCAGGGTATCCAGATGTTTCAGGTCTACTGCCGGTTCGATGATGGCATAACGGGTCAGACCGTTGGTGTCGTTTTTGATTTCTTTCACACGACCGATGGTCAGCCCCGGCGGATAAACATCGCTCAGATGGGAAGTGACGATTTCATCCCCTACGGCGATTTCCGCCTCTGCATCGATATATTCCATTTTACACAGCCCGTTGTTCATGAGGGTGTAATCCCCTTTCACAACACCTAAGTCCCCTGTGCGGGCACTCATGGCAGGCACAGAACTGCGGCTGTCCAGAATGGACTGACCTTTGGCGTAAGTGGCACCGCTTTCGATGATCTTGCCCACCAGACCTTCCGGCGCAGCCAGTACCATGTTGGCTTCCACGCCGTCGGAAGTGCCTTTGTCTACGGTGAATACGTCATACCAGCTGCCGGGGTTCTTGGCAATGATGCTGGTGCCGAAAGTATTGTATTCAGGGTATTTCTGGGCAATCTTCAGCAGTGCGGAAAGTTTTGCGTTCTCTTTTTCATAAAGAGAAAGACGGGTGTTGTCTGCTTGCAGGGATGCCACCTGTTCCCGCAGGCTTTCGTTTTCCGCCAGAATTTCTTCCTGCTCCCGGCGTTCTGAGGTGGTGTTTTCCACCCATCTGCCGATGCCGGAAGTAATATCCTGGAAGGGCGTCACAACAAAGCCGAGGGCACTTTCAAAAATGGTGGCATTCAGCTTTTTTCCGCTTGTCACCAGTGCCAATACGGTCAAAAGGATGATGGCACCAGTGAATATGAACTTTTTGTATTTTTCAAAAAAGGAAAACAATTGAAACGCTCCTTCACGATGATTTCAGATTCTTAGAACAATGCTTTTCTGGGGGAGATCAATACGTTTTTCAGTGTATCGATGTGTTCCAGCACCAGACCAGTACCCATAGCAACGCAGTTCAGTGGTTCATTTGCTACATGAACGGGCATGCCTGTTTCGGATGTGATCAGTTCATCCAGACCGCGCAGCAGTGCGCCGCCGCCTGTCAAAGTGATGCCATATTCCATAACGTCAGCAGCCAGTTCGGGAGGAGTTGCTTCCAGTGTCTGCTTGATGGTTTCGATGATGGAAGATACGGGTTCGCTCAGTGCTTCACGTACATGTACGGAGTTGACTTCGATGGTCTTAGGCAGACCGGAAAGCAGGTCGCGACCGCGGATTTCCATTTTTTCTTCCTGTTCCAGAGGGTAAGCGGAACCGATGGTGATTTTGATTTCTTCTGCGGTTCTGTCACCGATGGCCAGATTGAATTCCCGTTTGATGTAGCCCACGATGGCGTTGTCTAGAGCATCACCGGCTACGCGCAGGGATGTGCTGGTAACGATGCCGCCCAGGGAAATGACTGCCACTTCGCTGGTACCGCCGCCGATGTCTACGACCATGCTGCCGGTAGGTTCTGCAACGGGCAGACCTGCGCCGATGGATGCAGCCATGGGTTCTTCGATGAGGTAAGTGTCTTTATCTTTGGAGCCGGCAGCAATGGCTGCTTCCAGTACAGCTCTTTTTTCTACTTCTGTTACGCCGGAGGGTACGCAGATAACGATGCGGGGCTTAGGACCAAACATGGAGCGCACATAAGCCTTATTGATGAAGTAACGCAGCATAGCCTGTGTTACGTCGAAGTCCGCGATAACGCCGTCTTTCATGGGACGGATGGCAACGATGTTGCCGGGTGTACGTCCGATCATTTCTTTTGCTTCATTGCCGACAGCCAGCACTTCTTTTGTCTGTACGTTGATGGCTACAACGGAAGGTTCGTTGACGATGATGCCTTTTTCACGCATATAAACCAGTGTATTAGCGGTACCCAAGTCGATACCCATATCTTTGGAAAACATAAATTCAATTAACCCCTTTCTATCATAAAAAACCAGAATTGATTTTTCTTTCCTGAAAAAGCCTTACATTTTATAATACCTTTTTTTTGCGGAATTTTCAATAAAAAAGCCATTGGAATTAGGAAAAACCAGAAAATTTCCGCGCAAAAAACGACAGAAAAAAACCGTCCTTCCCGTGGCATTTCCCCGAAACAGACGGCTGGATCTGTTTAAATTTTGCGATAAATAAAAAAAGCAAGGACGATACCCAGAATACCGGCGATGGTAAAACGTACCGTAAAAGCAAATTGCAATGTCAGCACGCCCAAATCCAACACCAAAGGAGAGGTAAGCCCGAAGCTTTTGCCATAACCGAGCCAACTCAAGGCAGGGTAACCGCTCAGAAGCTGTGCCAAAAACCCGCCCAGCACAACGCCAGCCAGCAGCAGCAGTATCAAAACCCAAATGTTTTGTGAACGTCCTTTCATGTGATTGTCCTCCTGTGTTATTTCCAAAAGTATATCATATTTTGACAAGGGGGTAAAGGGAACAAAACATAAAAAAACAGGGTGAAAACCGTTGATTTCCTTGAGAAAATGACGAAAGGCGGCGCTTTTTGACAAAGAAAAGGGACGGAGGCAGAACCCTATGGAAAAGGCGGGGCAAGTGGCAGCGGAAAAAAGCAAAGCGGATGTATGGAAAGACAATAACTCTTAAAAATGAAATAGCCGGAACCTGTGTATGTTCAGGGTTCCAGCTTTCGGTTTGGAAGGGGTATAAGGGCATAAAAAAACGGTGAAGTCAAAGACTTCACCGTTTTGCTGTTTTGGATTATTCAGCAGGTTTTTCTTCTGCTTTAGGTGCTTCAGCAGCAGGAGCTTCTGCTTTGGGAGCAGCAGCTGCAGCGGGTGCTGCGGGTTTTGCTTCAGCAGCGGGAGCAGCAGGTCTCTTACCTGTGATAACGCCTTTCGGGCATTTGTTTGCACAGATACCGCAGGATTTACATTTGCTGTAATCGATAACAGCCACGTTGTCGATTACATGGATTGCATCGAAAGGACAGTTCTTTTCACAGATCTTACATGCGATACAACCTGTGGAGCAAACCTGCATTACATTCTTACCAACATCTTTGGAAGAGCACTGTACTTTTACTTTCTTCTTAGCAGGCAGCAGTTCGATGATGTGTTTGGGGCAAGCAGATACGCATTTACCACAAGCTACACATTTATCTTTATCTACTACTGCAACGCCGTCGATGATTTCGATTGCGCCGAAAGCACAAGCTTTTTTACAGCTGCCCAGACCCAGACAGCCGTATGTGCAGCTCTTAGCGCCGCCGCCAGCCAGCTGTACAGCCATGTTACAGTCGTCAATACCAAAGTAGTCGTATTTCATTTTTGCTGTTTCGCAAGTGCCGCCGCATTTTACGAATGCAGCTACAGGTTCGGAAGCGGATGCTTCGATACCCATGATTGCACCTACTTTTTCTGCTACAGCAGCGCCGCCAACAGGGCAAGCGTTAACGGGAGCAGAACCAGCAGCGATTGCAGCAGCACAACCACTACAACCGGGGAAGCCACAGCCACCGCAGTTAGCGCCGGGCAGTACTTCCAAAATCTGACCGATCTTGGGATCTTCGTCTACTTTGAAGACCTCGCCGGCAATGCCAAGGCCTGCACCAAAAACAACACCAAGGCCACCGATACTCAGGATCGGGTATACAATATTCATAATGTCCATTTTTGTCACACTCCTTGCATTACAGTTTGATCAGACCGGAGAATCCCAGGAAAGCGATAGACATCAGACCAGCGGTTACCAGAGCCATGGGGAAACCGTCGAAAGCCTTAGGTGTATCGTTGTCTGCGATTCTTTCACGGATACCAGCGAACAGTACGATTGCCAGTGCGAAACCAGCAGCGCCGCCGATACCGTTGAAGATGGATTCGATGAAGGAATAACCCTTCTGCATGTTCAGTACGGCAACACCCAGTACTGCACAGTTTGTTGTGATCAGGGGCAGGAATACGCCCAGTGCCTGATACAAAGCAGGAGCTGCTTTTTTCAGGAACATTTCTACAAACTGTACCAGGGATGCGATAACCAGAATGAACGCGATGTTATACAGGTATTCGATGTGCAGAGGAACCAGGATCAGGTTATAAACCAACCAAGAAGCTGCACAGGCCAATACGATAACGAAGATTACGGCCATACCCATGCCGGCTGCGGTGTCTACTTTTTTAGAAACGCCGAGGAATGGGCAGATGCCTAAGAACTGGGACAAAACGTAGTTGTTTACGAAGATCCCGGCTAATAATAACAAAATCAGATACATTCTCTACCCCTCCTTATGCTTTTTTCTTGTTTCTGAAGTGATTCAGTGCAGCCATCAGGCAAGCCAGTGTGAAGAACGCACCGGGAGCCATAACGAACAGCAGAGTTCTGGGGAATGCTTCAGGCAGTACAGTGATATCGAACAGAGTACCAGAACCGATGAATTCACGAACCAGACCCAGAACACCCAGAGCGATTGTGAAACCAAGACCCATACCGATACCGTCGAATACAGAAGCGATGGGACCGTTTTTGGAAGCGAATGCTTCTGCTCTGGCCAGAATGATACAGTTAACAACGATCAGAGGGATATAAAGACCCAGAGATGCGTTCAAAGCAGGAAGATATGCTTTCAGCATAAATTCGATGATTGTAACGAATGTTGCGATAACAACGATGAAGCAAGGGATTCTTACTTTATCGGGAATTACTTTTCTCAGCAGGGATACGAACAAGTTCGCAAAGATCAGTACTGCTGTTGTGGAAAGACCCATACCGATACCGTTGATGGCGGAGCTGGTAACAGCCAGTGTAGGACACATACCGATAACCTGTACAAAGGTAGGGTTTTCATTGATGATACCATTTTTCAGGATTTTGATAGGGTTAGCCATTAGTTAGCACCTCCGTTCGCTGCGACCCAGTCCAAAGCTTCCTGTGCACCAGCACAAACAGCTCTGGAAGTAATGGTGGAGCTTGTGATGGGCACGATTTCGCCGCCGTCTTTTGTAACAGCTACGCTGCCGGATTTGCCGGTGAACTGTTCATAGAAATCGGGTTCTGTTGCTTTTGCGCCCAGACCGGGTGTTTCGGAGTGGCCAGTTACACGCAGACCAGTGATCACACCGTCAGCGCCAACGCCAACCATTGTTTTTACAGCGCCGCCAAAGCCGCCGGGTTCTGTTGTCAGAACATAGCCGCCGTTGTCAGCCTGGTAAACAGCAGTGATTGTGCCTGTCAGTTCTGCATCTGTCAGCTGTTCAAAGCTGGATGCTTCAGGCATAACTGCCTGCATGGATTCGTTCAGTGTTTTTTCGTTCTGCAGTGCGATGGGTTCTGCTGTGATTTCAGATACCGCACCCAGGCAAGCCGCAGCAACTGCGGAAATAAGCAGAAGCACAACTGCGGGTTTTACAACTTCTTTTGTGTTCATGCTTTTTTCGCCTCCTTCACTTTGGGCAGTGCACCGAAGATCTTAGGTTCTGTGAATCTTTCGATCAGAGGTACAGCCAGGTTCATAATCAGAATAGAGTAGGATACGCCTTCAGGGTAACCACCGAAGATTCTGATAAGAGTGGTGATGATACCACAACCGATGGCAAAGATGATTTGACCTTTCGGTGTAACGGGGGAAGATGCATAGTCAGTTGCCATGAAGAAAGCACCCAGCATCAGACCGCCGGTGAAGATTTCATAAACAGGTACGCGCAGACCTTTTCTGCCGATAGCAGCGGTCAGTACGAATACTGTCAGGATGTACAGTACAGGGATTCTCCAGCTGATAACGTGTTTTACCAGCAGGTAGATACCGCCGATGATCAGTGCAACAGCGCATGTTTCACCGATACAACCGCCGATGTTTGTACCCAGGATTACGTCTGTCAGACTTGCGTCGGGCATAGCACCTGTTTTCAGTGTAGCCAGAGGTGTTGCAACAGCAACAGCGTCAGCGCCGCTGAAACCAACAGGAGCTGTCCATGTTGTCATCGCTGTAGGATAGGAAGCCAACAGGAATGCTCTACCAGCCAGTGCAGGGTTGATGAAGTTCTGACCCAGACCACCAAAGAGCTGTTTTGCAAAAATGATAGCGAATGCTGCACCAACGATAGGCACCCAGATAGGAGCGCTTGCGGGCAGGTTCATTGCCAGCAGCAGACCTGTTACAACTGCGGACAGGTCACTGATAGTTACAGGTTTTTTCAGCAGTTTCTGATACAGCCATTCAAAGAATACGCTGGCTACGATGGAAACTGCGATCAGGATCAATGCAGGAATACCGAAGAAATAGATACCCATCGCTGTTGCAGGAATCAGCGCGATGATAACGTCACGCATGATGCTCTGAATGGATTCTTTAGAACGCACATGAGGGGTACCTGATACTACAAAATTAGCCATTCTTTACTCTCCCCCTTCTCAGTTCTTTTCAGCTTTGGCTTTTGCTTCAGCTTCCGCTTTTGCTCTTGCAGCAGCGGCTGCGGCAGCTTTTTTGCCTGCTTCGATTTTCTTAGTTGCGCGGATGGACTGTGCCAGCTGGCGTTTTGCGGGACATTCGTAAGAACAAGAACCGCATTCGATACAATCCAGACCGTGATGTTTTACGAAACCTTCGCCGTCACCTTTCAGTGCGCACGCATTCAGCAGGAAAGGCTGCAGACCCATAGGGCAATGTTCTACGCATTTACCGCAACGGATACAGTTTCTTTCTTCAGGAATGTAAGCTTCTTCCTGTGTGAAGCACAAGAGACCAGAAGTGGTCTTAACGGAAGCAACATCCAGAGTATACAGGGTAGGACCCATCATAGGACCGCCGGCAATCAGTTTCACAGGTGCGTTAGCGCCTTCGTTGAAACCGCCGATAGCGTCTACCAGATCTCTCAGTGTCATACCGATTCTGATCTTGTAGTTACCGGGGTTTTTGATACCTTTACCGGAAACAGTTACGATTCTTCTCATGAGAGGTCTGCCTTTGCAGATTGCTCTTTCGATCGCAACAACGGTATCAACGTTGTCTACGATACAGCCAGCGCTTGCAGGCAGTGCACCGGATTTTACTTCTCTCTTTGTGATCGCATAGATCAGGTGTTTTTCAGAACCCTGAGGGAATTTGGTCACCAGAGGCTGAACAGTGATGTTGTCGATGCCTTCACAAGCCTTTGTCATGGATTCAATTGCTTTGGGCTTGTTCATTTCGATACCGATAACGCCTTTTGCACCGGGGTGCAGTTTCAGCATGATCTGCAGACCTTTTACGATTCTTTCGGGTTCTTCCAGCATCAGACGGTAGTCGCATGTGAGGTAAGGTTCACATTCCGCTGCGTTGATGAGGATGTGATCGATCGGTGTGTCTTTGGGAGGGTTCAGTTTTACATGTGTGGGGAAGCCCGCACCACCCAGACCAACAACGCCGGCATCTTTGATTGCTGCCAGAATTTCTTCGTTGGACATGGTTGTGTAATCTCTGCCCTGGTTCAGACCTTCGATTTCTTCCATCTTGCCGTCGTTTTTGACAACGATGGATTTTACAGTTGCACCGCCGGGTACCAGCATAGGTCTAATGTCCACAACTTCACCAGATACGCTGGCAAAGATGGGAGAAGACATGAATGCAGGTGATTCAGCGATTTTCTGTCCTACTTTTACATGGTCGCCAACTGCTACCAGAGGTTCACAAGGAGCCCCGATATGCTGGGACATAGGGTAGAACAACTCAGAGTTTTCTTTGGGGAGTATCACCTGAATGGGCTGCTCTGCGGACAGAGCTTTTCCATCGGGCGGGTGAACTCCACGTTTGAACGTTAAAGCTTGCATATTATCCCCCTCTGTCAAGTGATTTTTGCGTTTACAGCACAAAAGACAAGCATTTGGCTGGAAACGCTTGGTTTGGTTATACTTTATAAAAATATAGCTATATATAACAGCAATATTTTAATACAAAAATAAGAAATTCACAACATTTTTTTGCCAAAAAAACGGGAAAAATGCTTTTTTAAGCAAAATATGTGTTTTGTTACATCAAATTTTAAGATGTATTTAATTAGGAAAGAATCGCATTTTGCAAAATCAATTCCCAGTTAGTTTGTATCCAAAATATTTTCTTCCCCTAAAGTGTACTATTATTATCTATAATTGTAAATGATAATTTATTACCAACATTTCAGCTGGAAAACTGTAATGTTTTACAAAAAAACTGCCATTGTTCTCACAGAAATGTAAAACAATGGCATAAAACTTGCTACTCAAATTCCCCTGTGTTACAATGAAATCAAAGTATAGAGGGAAGGAGGCGGAGGATATGGATCTTTCGCTGCAAATACAGCAAAAGCAGATTCTTTCCCAGCGGATGCAGCAGTCCGTTGAGATCCTGCAGATGAATACTCTGGCGTTATCAGAATACATTCGGGAAGTGGCGGAAGAAAATCCTCTGCTGGACTGGTCGGAGGAACGCCCTCTTTTGCCGGAGGACGAAAAACTGCTGCAAAAACTGGAATGGCTTCAGGAAAGTGATGAGCAGAACAGAGGTTTTTACCAGACAGAAATGGATAACGAAAAGGAGAGGGAAGACCTGCGCTATGGCAAAAAGGAAGCCCAGAGCCTTAGGGAATACCTGCTTTTCCAAATCCATCTTTTGCCTGTGTGCGAAAAGGAGAAAAAGGTGCTGAGTTTTCTGGCAGAAAGCACAGAAGAAAGCGGCTATCTGGAAACAGACGCCCTGGAAGCAGCCATGGAGCGTTACCATCTGAGTGAGCAGTGCGCAGAAAAAATTCTGGGGCATATGCAGAAGCTTGACCCGCCCGGCGTAGGTGCCAGAGATCTGAAGGAATGTCTGAAGATACAGCTCATGCAGAAAGGCGCTTCTGTGGCAGCCCAGAACATTGTGGAGAATTATTTGGCGGATATTGCCAAAAACCGCATCTCCTATATTGCCAAGAAGCTGCATATATCTATGGAAGAAATGGCAGACGCTTTGGCAGAGATTCGCAACTGTGCACCAAAGCCCGGCAGCGGTTTTGCCAATGACCGTCCTGTGGAATACGTGGTACCCGATGTGTTTGTGGAACGCAGAGGGGGAGAGCTTTTGGTGAGTGTCAACAGTTCTCTGGTGCCAAGACTGTTTATCAGCCCCTCCTATCGGCAGATTTTAAAGGATGACCCGTCTAAAGATACCAAGGAATATGTAGCCCAGAAACTTCGTCAGGCGGAATGGGCAGTACAGTGCGTAGGCAGACGAGAATCCACTTTGCTGGAAACGGCAAAACAGATTGTGGCAGTGCAGCGGGAATTTTTCCTTTCTCCCCATGGAGCACTGAAGCCTTTGCGCATGGTGGATGTGGCAGAAAAAATGCAGGTGCATGAGTCCACCATCAGCCGTGCTGTCAAAGATAAGTATCTCCAATGCGACAAAGGAGTATTTGCCTTGGGGGATTTCTTCTCCAAAGCCGTTGTCACCGATGGCAATCAGAGCGTATCTGCCAGCAGTGTGCAGAAACAGCTTGCTGATATCATTGACAGAGAGGATAAGACCCATCCCCTTAGCGACAGAGAATTGACGGAAAAATTAGTGGCACAAGGTGTGCAGATTTCCCGCAGAACCGTAGCCAAGTATCGGGAAGCCATGGGCATCCCCGGCGCGTCAGGCAGAAAACAGTATTGAAATAGAAAACAGCCGGAAATTTTGGAAGAAACAGAAATTTCCGGTTTCTTTTTGGTTTGAGATAGAAAGAAGGTGGAAGTATGGATGAGATTTTTCAGATACAACTGGATAAAACATCAGAAGTGCCTATGTATCGCCAGCTTGCCGACGCCATCGGGGCTTTGGCAGCAGATGGGCTTTTGCCTGCGGATAGCAAATTACCGCCCATTCGGAAAATGGCTGCCCATTTCGGTGTCAATACGGTGACGGTGGTAACGGCTTATAAATATCTGGAACAGAAGCAGATGGTTTACTCTCGAGTGGGCAGCGGCACTTATATTTCCCCTTTGCCTGTGGAAAAGGTGCCGGAGCCTGTGGCAAGACGAAATCTGCAATTGTTTGAAAAAACACCTGCGCTGGAACATGCCATCAACTTCACATTGTCATCCCTGCCAAACGAACTGTTTCCTGTGGATGCCTTCAAAAAAGCCTTTGATACAGTGCTGGAGCGGGAAAAAGGCGGTGCCTTTCGTTATACGGACAGTATGGGCTATCTGCCCCTGCGGGAGGAACTCTGCCGTTATCTGGCGTCTTTTGGCATCCATACAGCGGCGGAGCATTTGCAGATCATTTCCGGTGCCCAGCAAGGCATCGACATCATGTCAAAAGCCATTTTGCGGTATGGAGATGTGGTCTTTGTGGAAAGCCCTACCTTTTATGGTGCGGCAGGGGCATTCCTGTCCAGAGGGGCAAAACTGGTGGGCATTCCCATGGAAGCGGACGGTATGGAGATGGAAGCCCTGGAAAACTATCTGAAGCTGTACCATCCTCGTTTTATCTATATGATGGCATATTTCCAGACACCCACAGGCGTTTCTTATTCCATGGAGAAAAAACGCCGCCTGCTGGAATTGGCGGAAAAATACGATACGTATATCATTGAGGAAGATGACTTTTACGATTTCCATTATAGCAGGGAAATCCCCCTGCCTCTGAAAGCCTTGGACTATAAGAATCGCGTCATTTACATCAAGAGTTTCTCCAAAATTCTCATGCCCGGTCTGCGTATGGGGCTGATGGTATTGCCGAAAAAAGTCCGTCATGCGGTTATGGAAGCCAAGTATACCACGGACATTTCTACATCTGGGTTCATCCAGAAATCCTTGGAAGAATATCTCCGGGTCAATGGCTGGGAAGCCCATGGAAAACAGGTGCGCCAGTATGGCAGCGGCAAGTATCGGAAAGCTGTTTCCATGGCAAAGAAGTATCTTTTGCCAAAAGGTGCGTCTTTCGCTCTGCCCGATGGGGGCGTAAGCCTGTGGGTGCGTCTGCCTGATGGGGTGGATGCGGAAGTGTTCTGCAATCGGGCATTGGAGAAAAATGTGCTGGTTTCTCCCGGCAGTCAGTTCTTCATCGAAGAAGGAACGGGCAGTCATGTACGCCTGAGCTTCGCGGGACTCACTGACGATAAAATCGAAGTGGGCATGAAGCGTATGGGAGAAGTGCTGGGAGAGCTGTAAGAAAAAAAGAAAGGTTAGTATACATAAGCGAATTTCCTTTAAGAAAACATACCCAATAAAATCTCCGTAAAAATAAGAAAGCTGAAATCCTCTGTTAAGGATTTCAGCTTTTTGTTTTCTTATGAAGATGTCCCTTACGTGTACCAGCCTGTTTTTATCGGGAATACGTCAAAAAGCGGAAAAGAAGCTCAATGGCAAGGAATATCACAAAAGATATGCCGCAGAGGATGCTGTCGTTTTTCAGCTGTCGTTGGTATGTTTCCCAACTTTCGTTAGCATCCACCCGAATGTCGATTCCCTTGCGAGGGAGAAAAACATCCAGAAAAAGCTGTATGAGCATACAAATCATAGAAGCACAAAACAGAATCATTTGCAGTATGCCATCAGGAGCCAGCAACGAAATACCCAAGAGAAACAATCCTGCTTTGATAATTCCCCGGCGCAGTATATTTTTTTGAAAATCAGATGTCTTTTCTAAGGTTTCTTTTGTCAGCATGCGCTCTCACTGTCCTTTCGTTTCTTTGGTGTTCCAATGAAAATAAGCTGCCAGTTCCTTCTGATAAATGATGCCAAGCTCTATGAGCATAGACGCAATGATTACCACAATCAGCGGAATAGGCAGATACCGATATTCCTCTGGATAAAATGAGCCGGAAAGTGCGTCTGTGTAGGCGTGGAGATAGGCAAATCCCCAAATCAGTGTCAGTATCAGTAGGTTCAAAGTGACGGCCAGAACGCCTGCAATACTTTTCATACAAATCCCCCTTTTCATAAAAAACAATGCCCTTTTTTCGATGATACCATAAGACGTACAAGCTGCATATGGTGATTTTTACCGGAAAAGGGCGGTTTTTCTTGACAAAGTGACGGGGCATGTCTATAATCTAATTGTATTTTTATATGGAAACAAGCCAAGAAAAGAAGGAGTACGCAAGGGGTGGACGTTTCAGAGAGGAAATCACTGGTGGAAGAATTCCCGCAGCACATTGCCGAAGCAGTCTTTTCGGGTAAGAACCACAGCTCTTTGGCGGAAAGAGAAGTATGTCAAAGCGTATGCCTGCGTTAAAGGCTTTGAGTGACGTCCCTTTGGGCGTAACAAGGGTGGTACCACGGTGAATTCGTCCCTGACTTTTGTCAGGGGCTTTTTTATTTTCCGGGTATCCTGTGAACAGATTGAAAATATTTAAGGAGGTAAGATATGAAATATTTAGGTGTAAACGAAATTCGTGAAGAATTTCTGAAATTCTTTGAAAGCAAAGACCATCTGCGTCTGCCCAGCTTCCCTCTGGTGCCCCGCAACGACAACAGCTTGCTGCTGATCAACTCCGGTATGGCACCCATGAAAGCATACTTTACTGGTCAGGAAATCCCTCCCAGCAAGAGAGTGACAACCTGCCAGAAATGTATCCGTACAGGTGATATCGACAACGTAGGGAAAACTGCTCGTCACGGCACATTCTTTGAAATGCTGGGTGACTTCTCCTTCGGTGATTACTTCAAAAACGAAATCGTGCCCTGGTCTTGGGAATTCGTAACAAAAGTACTGGAAATCCCCGAAGACAGACTGTATGTAACCATTTACGAAGAAGACGATGAAACAGGCAAAATCTGGCATGATGTGGTAGGTCTGCCTTGGGACAGAATCGTAAAACTGGGCAAAGAAGATAACTTCTGGGAACACGGCACAGGCCCCTGCGGTCCTTGTACAGAAATCTACTATGACCGTGGTCCTGAATACGGCTGTGACAGCCCTACCTGCGGCGTAGGCTGTGACTGCGACAGATACATGGAATTCTGGAATCTGGTATTGACCCAGTTCAACGCTGAAGAAGACGGCACATACACAGAACTGGCGATGAAGAACGTAGATACCGGTATGGGTCTGGAACGTATGGCAACCATCATGCAGGGCGTTGACTCTATTTTCGACGTAGATACCGTAAAATCTATCCGTGACGCTGTTTGTGCAAAAGCAGGCGTGGAATACGGCAAAGACCATAAAACAGATGTTTCCGTTCGTGTGATCACAGACCACATCCGTTCTGTAACAATGATGACTGCTGACGGCGTACTGCCTTCCAACGAAGGTCGTGGCTATGTACTGCGTCGTCTGCTGCGTCGTGCGGCTCGTCATGGCAAACTGTTGGGCATCGAAGGCGAATTTTTGGCTGAATTGTCCAAATCCGTAATCGCTTGCAGCGGCGAAGCTTATCCCGAATTGGTGGAAAAACAGGATTACATCTTCAAAATCCTGTCCATCGAAGAAAACAGCTTCTATAAGACCATCGACAAAGGTATGGAAATCCTGAAAGCAGACATGGAAGAAATGAAAGCTGCCGGCGAAAAAGTCATGAGCGGTGAAAAATCCTTCCGTCTGTATGACACATATGGTTTCCCTGTTGACCTGACAAAAGAAATCCTGGCAGAAGAAGGCATGGAAATTGACGAAGACGCTTTCACAGCAGAAATGAAAGCACAGAAAGAACGTGCACGTTCCGCAAGAGCAAAATCCAACTACATGGGTGCAGCTGAAACCGTTTACAACGAACTGCCCGTAGAACTGGAAACAGCTTTCGTTGGTTATGATGTATATGATGTGGCAAACGCAAAAATCGTTGCACTGGTAGCAAACGAAGCCGTTGCAGAAACAGCACAGGCTGGCGATACCGTAGCGGTATTCCTGGATAGAACACCTTTCTACGCAGAAAGCGGCGGTCAGGTAGGTGACCAGGGTGTGATCAAAACAGAAACAGGCGTTGTAAAAGTAACCAACTGCGTAAAAGTTGTTGGCGGCAAAATCGCACACATGGGTGAAGTGACAGAAGGTCTGGTGCAGGTAGGCGAAATGGCTTGCGCAAGCATCGACGTGGAACTGCGTATGGCTTCTTCCAGAAACCACAGCGCAACCCACCTGCTGCACAAAGCACTGCGTACCGTTCTGGGTACTCACGTAGAACAGGCTGGTTCCTATGTAAGCGCAGAAAGACTGCGTTTCGACTTCACACACTTCGCAGCAATGACTGCTGATGAAATCAAAGAAGTGGAAAGACTGGTAAATGACGCTATCTTCGCAAGCTATGATGTACACACAGACGAAATGTCCATCGACGAAGCAAGAAACAGAGGCGCAATGGCACTGTTCGGCGAAAAATATGGCGAAGTGGTACGTGTCGTAGACATGGGTGGCTACAGCATCGAACTTTGTGGCGGCGCACACCTGAAAAACACTGCACAGGTTGGCTCCTTCAAAATTCTGTCTGAAAACGGCGTAGCAGCTGGTGTCAGAAGAATCGAAGCTGTAACAGGCAAAGAAGCCCTGAAACATTATCAGGCACAGGAAGACGAAATCAAAGAAATCTGCCGTCTGGTGAAATCCACACCTGACAAACTGCTGGCTCGTTTGGAACAGCTGTTGGCAGAACAGAAAGAAACAGCAAAAGAACTGGAAAAACTGAAAGCGAAAATGGCAGGCGGCGCAGCAGACGAAATGCTGAACAGCAAAGTAGAAATCGGCGGCGTTGCAGTGCTGGCAGCGGAAGTGAAAGATATGGACGGCAATGCTCTGCGTACCATGAGCGACCAGCTGAAACAGAAACTGGGCAGCGGTGTAGTGGTACTGGCAAGCGGCAAAGACGGCAAAGTAAACCTGATGGCTATGGCTACAGACGATGTTGTGAAAAAAGGCGTACATGCCGGCAACATCATCAAAGCAGCAGCGGCTGTCTGCGGCGGTGGCGGCGGCGGTCGTCCCAACATGGCACAGGCAGGCGGCAAAGATGCTTCCAAGATCGCAGATGCACTGGAAAAAGCAAAAGCAGTGGTTGCGGAACAGCTGGGCTGAGCCTTCTGAAACCATAATAGCAAAACGAAATCAAGCTGAAAATCTCTGGAAATCGGAGGTTTTCAGCTTTTTCTTTTTGTATACGTTTTGAGGGATTTTTGTATACAGCTGCCTGTGGTAAAATAACAACTTATCCGAAATGCGGAATTAAGAAAGAGCAAAGAGGAGGCGAAGCATGGCATATTGTGGACACAGGTTATGGAGATGGGCAGCGGCAGCGGGGGTTACAGGGCTGCTGCTGGTGTTGGGGGCGGTTTTGGCTGCCAGTTGCTGGGAGAATCTGTTTGGCATTGCGGTATTTTTGGGACTGATATGCAGTTGCATTGCGCTGTTGCTGCTTGCGGCAGCGTGGATATGGGAGCTGTGGCATCGTTTTTACCAAGAGGCGTATTTTATGGCGCTTTTTTGGTTGGCGATAGGGTTTTTGGTGCTCATTCCCGTTTGCCGGTCTTTGTTTTAAGGGCAAAAAAAACCCCCTCTGCTTAGCAGAGGGGGTTTTGTTACACTCGATGCAATATGATTTTATTGTCTTTCGCTTTGGTTCAATCAGCTTTTGCTGGGAATGAATTTCCCGATGATACCGCCGACGATAGCGGGGATGATCCAAGCGAAGCCCATGTCAGCCAGAGGCAGTACGCTTACGAAATCGGTAGGCAGACCAAAGCCAGCCAGGATTTCCAGAGCACTTGTGATCATACCGAAGTATGCTGCAAAACGATAGATGTTGTTGTTTTTGATCTGTTTATGGAAGAATGCCAGAATGATCAGTACCAGCAGACCAGGGTAGATCAGGTTCAGCAGAGGTGCGGAAACCTTGATGATTGTAGCTACACCAGCGTTGGATACAAGCCAGCTGAATACTACGATGGCAATAACCAGTGTTTTGTATTTCAGTTTGCCGTCGGAAAGTTCTACAAAGTATTCACTTACTGCGGATGTCAGACCAATTGCTGTGGTCCAGCATGCGAACAGAACGATGATACCCAGCAGAATAACACCGATATTACCAAACAGACCTTTTGTGATAGTTACCAGCAGTGTTGTCTGATCCAGACCCTGATAGTCAGCCAGTGTGCCTGTTGTAGCGCCCAGGTATGCCAGACCGCCGTAGATAACCAGCAGACCAACAGCTGCAACTACGCTGGAGCGGATGGTTGCGCCTGCCAGAGATGCCTGGTCGTTGTAGCCTTTGTCTCTCGCACTGTTAGCAATGATGATGATGAAGATCATGGAAGCGATAACGTCCAGTGTCTGGTAACCGTTGTAAGTACCTTCTCTAACTGCGTTTACAGTTGCTTCGGTTTCGATGGGACCCAGAGGGTTAACGATACCAACGACGATCATGATCAACAGGAAGATTACCAGGATAGGTGTCAGGAACTGACCAACGATGTCAACTACTTTGGAAGGACGAATGGTCAGAACCAATACAACCGCGAAGAAGAATGCGGAGAAAATCCATGTGGCAAAACCGGGAGCGTTGGTAAGCAGAGGTGCTACACCAACTTCGTATGTAGTCGCTGCTGTACGAGGGATTGCCAGGAAGGGCCCGATACACAGCGCGCCGATGGCACCGATCACCGCACTGGGAACTTTACCCATAGGACCGGTCAAACCTGTGATGGAGTATTGATTTTTGCTGATCAGCGCAAGGATGGCAACCAGAGCCAGACCTACGTCAAAGATGAAGAAGAACAGGAACCCGATAAGCCAGGAAGTACCTGTCTGCTGCCCCAGCAAGGGCGGGAAGATCAAGTTGCCGGCGCCGAAGAACATAGCAAATAACGCAGCGCCAATGACAAGCATGTCTTTTGCTTTAAATTGCTTTTTTTCCATAGAATACAACCTCCTTATTTTTTTTCCCTCTGAAAAAAATGAATGATGACGTGAAGCTTAGTTTTGTACATATTGCATGTGAGAAAACCATAAGCTTAAGATATATTATGCAGAAAAAAACAAAAAAACACAAACAAATCGGAAATACTTTGGTGAAACTTTTTGTTCCAAAAGTTTCTTTAAATTATGCTTTTTAGTCTATTTTTATGTCAAAAAATGAAAATGAAAAATAAAATGAAGCAAAATTCATGGAAATTTGTATTTTGAAGAAATAGACGGCATGTACATGAAGTGTTGAGAAAAACATGTTTTTTTTGAGAAACATTAGGCAAAAACACAAAAGTATTCATATTTTCGGCGGATAATATTTACGAAAGGTGAGCATCTTTGATAAAAAAATCGGAAAAACGGGCAGGGAATTATGAATAAATATTTTCTGTATAAAAACTTAACATTCTACTTAGAATAAACATCTTTAGGAAAAACACTAATAAAAATATAGATTTTCCTGTGTTTTGGAAGATGTTTTCCTCTGCCGTATCCCCTTTTTTGTTCTGCTGCAAATACAAAATAAGTCTGTTAATGCCGAAAAGTTTATGGTATAATGTGAACGAAAAAACAAATTTCGTTTTTACAGCCGCTGAAGGAAACTTTTTGAAAAAGATGGGATTTTCAACGGTTATCATGAATTTGCACCAAAAGAAAAAAATGGAAAAAAGATACGACTTGTCTGAGAACATTCGGCAAAAGCTGTCAAAGTTCAGGCAGACAAGCCCCCTGTTGTATGCTTACTGACAAGAAAAAAACAGGGATAAAGGGAAGACTGAGAAGCAGGTGATGGGGATTTATGAAGGAAATCAGCATGCATGTGGGCAAACGCATCCGTTTGTATCGTAAAATGAAAAATATGACCATTGAAGTCTTTGCGGGACTTATAAATAAAAGCAAAGCCACCGTATCGAAGTATGAGAACGGGGATATTTCCATAGATATCGAAACGTTGTTCATCATTGCCAATGCGCTGGATATTTCCGTCAATCAGCTCATTGATTATGACAAAGAGGTGGAAGAAACGGAAACGCGTGTGGACCTTTCCGGCAGACGCCATGGCAAGACAAGGATGTATCTTTATTTCTATGATGGTCGCCGCAGCCGCATTGTCCGCAATGTCATCGATATCCGCGGAACCGGAGAAAATGGCATGTTCAGTGCGGATCTGTATGCAGATGTGGATGATTATTCCAACTGTTATAAATGTAAGTATCTTTATCATGGCACTATGCGGCGCTATGACACATTTACCAATTTTCAGTTTGAAAACCAGAATAACAAAATGGAGCGGGTGTTTCTCTACGCCATCAATTCTTTCAGTCCTGCCGGACGGATGCTCGGCATGTTTTCCGGTCTTTCCATACAGCCCATGATGCCTGCATCCTTTAAATTTGTATTGTCACCGGATGTCATGGAGGAGAATGAGGAACTGAAGGAAACCCTTCGTTTTTCAAAAGAGGATATCCGCACCATGAAGAAAATGAATATGTTTATCGTGAACCAGCATTTGTGATATATCAATAGAATATGTCGGACAAAGATGTAAGACAAGAACCCCTTGCGCAGAAAGGCACAGGGGGTTCTTTTTTAGATTCGTTCTGTTAAAGAAAGCATCATCAGCAGCCCAGCCATGCGTACCGTTTGGGGAGAGGGGGTGCAGTCTGTTTCTCCTGAACGGTCGCGGACAGCAAGCTCATTGCCTTCCTCCAGCGAGTATGCCACGTTTTGCCGAATCTGCCCCATGGTGTGAAAGAGCATCAGACTGCGGCAGATTTCATCCAGACGACTTTTGCCTGCATCGTCGGTGAATGCCCGCAGTGCCCGCAGCAGGGTCACTTCCCGGGGTGGATGCTCCACGGCGTCTGCCTGTTGGAGGGCTGCGGCAGCCTGTATTTTTTGCAGATAATCCTGTTCCACCCTTGTCTGCATGGCTTGCAGGAAGGTTTGCAGTTCGTTTCTGGCACTGTCGGTATTTTGTAGTATTTTTGCCAGATGGAATACATTGTTTTCTTCCATAAAAAATCGCTCCTTTCATTCAGGCAGACAGGAGGGCTCCAAAAGACCGCCGTTTTTCTCGGCGGCAGCACAGAGGCGTTGTTTCACCTGACTGGGTGTGAGGCTGGGGAATCGCTCCAGCAGGCAGGCTGCCATGCCGCTGACCATAGGCGTTGCCATGGATGCGCCGCTCATGGCGATGTAGCTGTGGTCGACGATGCTGCTTTTGAAACGGTTTTGCAGGGAAAAGTTATAGTCCGGTGAGAGAACGGAAATGATATTTTCCCCGTGTGCCCACAAATCTGGCTGACCAACGGATGTGGTCTGTTTGGCAGGAAACCATTCTCTGTCCTCCCATGTGCCTACAGAAAGAATGCTGGGGCTGAGGGATGGCGGCGGCAGAAAATGCGTCCCGCCGTCTGGATTGGCCGCGGCAGCCACCACCACAATGCCTTTGTGCCAAAGGGACTCCACTGCTTCCTGCAGAGGACGATGAACCCTTCTGTCATTGGTGCCTATGGATAAATTGACTACTTTTATATTATATTGTGGAGCGTTGTCCAATATCCATCGCATGGCGCGAATGGCGCGCAAAGAAGTGCCCTGTCCCATGGCATCCAGAATTTTCAGAGAAATGATGTGCGCCTGTGGGGCAATGCCCTGATAACGTCCGCCGGAAAGGGTACCGTTGCCGCAGGCAATGCCTGTGACATGGGTGACAGGCGCAAAAGAGGGATACGGGACAGGGAATGCCGCATATTCATAGGCAAAGGGGGGAGAAACATGGAGCGGGCAGCCATTTATTGCAGATTGTCGGTAGAGGACGCACAGAGGCAGGAGGGAAAAGACAGCGAAAGTATTGCCAATCAGAAAGAACTGCTTCTGGCTTATGCGGCGAAGAAAGGCTGGCAGGTGACAGGTATTTATGCAGATGAGGATTATTCGGGACTGCGGGAAGATCGCCCTGACTTTCAGAAGCTCATCGCCCATGGCAGAGAAGGGCGGTTTTCTGTGATTTTGTGTAAAACTCAATCCCGTTTTACAAGAAATCTGGTGACGGCAGAACGGTATCTTTATGAGTTGTTTCCTTTGTGGGGGATACGGTTTGTGTCCGTGGTGGATGGAGTGGATACGGCAAGACGGGAGAATAAACGGGCAAGTCAGATCAACAGCCTCATCAACGAATGGTACTGCGAGGAATTATCGGATAATATTCGGGCAGTTTTGCGCAGGAAACGGGAAATGGGGCAGTATCTGGGGAATTATGCGCCTTATGGTTATGAGAAAAGTCCTTTTGACCATCATGTATTGGTGCCTTGCCCCCGACGGGCGCAGGTGGTGGCAGGCATCTTTCGGCTGTATCTTTTGGGATTTTCCTGCGCAGGGGTGGCGGAGGTGTTGGAAGTTTGCGGTATATTGTCCCCTGCCGTAGCCTTGGCGCAGGAGGGGAAAGACTGCGGCAGGAAGGCGAAAGGCATCTGGACGGCATCCACCATATGCAAAATATTGAAAAATCCTGTATATTTGGGAAATATGGTGCAGGGGAAAACAGAAAAAATCAGTTATAAACAGAAAAAAAGCCGTCCGTGTTCCAAAGAACAGTGGACGGTGGTGAAAGATACCCATGTACCATTGGTTTCAGAGGAATTGTTTGGGGCAGTCCAAAAGAAAATGGCAAAAAACAGAAAGGCATAGAAAAAACAGCGGAGAAATCTGAAAAACAGGTTTCTCCGCTGTTTTTTTGAAAATCAAACCATCTGGTTGACTTTAAAGATCAGTTGGAATGCTCTGCGGGAATTGGAGATGTGGGTTTCAATGGCTTTGCGCAGTCCTTCCGGATCAGCAGCAAGGGCTGCATCCAGAATTGCCTGATGCTCTTCCACACATTCGCAGTCCCGATAATGGGGCTGATTGAAGTATGTACCGGCGGAAAAGGTAAAGGGCTGCAAATCTTTGAGAACTTCTACGGCTTTCTGATTGCCGGAGGCAGTCAGATACAGCATATGAAATTCCAGATCCAGCTGGAAATAACCTTCTGCGTCCATGGTGGAATCGTTGCAGGCAATGAACTGTTTCTGTTTTTCCATATTTTCCAGCAGCTGCTGGCGCAGGGTGCTGTTGTAATTGAGAGTGGTGATGATGTCCTTGATGAAGAAGGTATCCATCATCAAACGGATATCAAAGGTGTCGTTCAGTTCATGGGGCGTCAATGCGCGTACGCTCATGCCTTTGTTGGGGGTGTTGACCACCAGTTTTTCCTCTGCCAGACGCTGCAATGCCTGTTTTACAGGCGTGTCGCTGACGCCATATTTTCTTGCCAGTTCTTTGATATTGATTTTTTCGCCGGAGACCAGTTGTTTATTTGTGATGTCTTTTTTGATGTCCGCATAAATCTGGTCTGCCAGTGTGATTTTTTCGCTCATATCTACTTGCTCCCCCTCTGCTTGCAGTGTTCATGCAACTTTTATAACGATTTTATATCTATTGTAAGACTAGTTGTGCAAAAATTCAATAGAGAATTTACGTAAATCCGTTTTATATGGCAAAGAGATACACCTTGTAAGGAGTATAAAAGAAGGTTGTTTTTATGAAAATGGGATTTTTTGAAAAGGGAATAATGAATAAAAAAGGGTGTATACATTTGTAAAAAAATGCATAATGATTCAAAATGTTTGTTCTATATGCATAATAACAGTGTTTTTATGTGGTGGATAAATGTTTTTAAATTAGAGGAAATACCAATTGAAAATTAGAATTGGATTAAATATAATTTAATAAAAAGTTTTATCTAACAAAAAAGAAGTTTCATTTGCAAATAAAAAGTTGATTTTAAATGCAAAAAAAGAACTTCTTTTAAAAAAAGATGTGCTTTTGGGAGGATTCTAAAGACAAGAGGGAGGAGTATGTATGAAAAAAAGACTCGGTGTTCTGGCGCTGGCAACTGCCATGCTGCTGGGGATGACCGGCTGCGGCGGACAGAAGGAGGAAACCGCAGAAACCACAACACCCGCAGGGTTTGTGGAAAAGAAGGTAGAGCCTGTTACCTTTGAATCAGGCGTGGAACTGCAGGAAGATTGCAGACATTTGATTTATGCCCTGGGCAATGCCCCTGCTACCATCGACGCAGCGAAATTCTTCAAGATGCGTCTGGAGCAGGAAACAAACGGCGCCATGACCGTAGATATCTATACGGACAACGTATTGGGCGGTGAACGTGAACTGTTGGAAAGCTGTCAGTTTGGTGACTACGATATCGTACTGGCAACAAACGCAACAGTAGCTGCTTTCTGTAACGATATTTACTGTCTGGATATTCCTTGGGTTTTTGAAAACAAACAGCAGGTATACGAAGTGCTGGACGGCGAACTGGGTGACTACCTGGGCGAACAGCTGAACGAAGTTGGTTTCCAGCTGCTGCAGTGGCAGGAAAACTCTTTCCGTACACTGTCCACCACAGACAAACCCATCGAATCCATGGACGACCTGAAAGGTCTGAAGATTCGTATCATGGAAAATGAATTGCAGCTGGCACAGTGGAAAGCTTATGGTGCCAACCCTACACCCATGGCCTTCACAGAACTGTTCACCGCTTTGCAGCAGGGTACTGTAGACGGTCAGGACAACGGCGCAGAACTGACATGGCAGTCCAAATTCCAGGAAGTACAGAAATACTATGTTTATACAAAACACATCTATTCTCCTTACGTAATCCTGATGAGTGGAGAAACATTCAACGGTCTGACACCGGAAGAACAGGAAATCATCATGAAAATCTCCGATGAAGCTGTTGCTTATGAACGTGAAAGATGTTCCGAATACGAAGCTGTTGCTTTGGAAAACATCAAAAACTATCCCGGCATGAACTACGCAGAACTGAGCCCTGAAGTGGTGGAAGAAATGAAAGCCGCTTGTGCCGGCATCAAAGATCTGGCTTATGAAAAAGTAGAACATCCTGAAGTGATCGATCTGCTTTACAGCGAAGCGGAAAAAGCCAAAGAAAAGTATCCTGCAGAACAGACAGCGGATGCACCGGCACAGACCGAAGCTGACGCAGCACCTGCGGCGTAAAAATACATTGGGAGGGGAAAAATATGAAATTTTTGAATGAACATCTGGAAGCATGCTTCATCGTGCCTTTGATGTTTTTGATGAGCATTATCATTTTTGTTCAGGTTGTCATGCGTTATGTATTCCATAGCTCTCTGACATGGTCTGAAGAAATGGCAAGATATCTGTTTGTATGGCTGGTTTATTTCTCTGTGGCTTACACAGCGAAAAGAGAAGCCCATATCCGCATCGACGCTGCTATCAATATTTATCCTAAAAAAGCACGTCCTTACGTAGAAATCCTCAGTGAAGTCATCGTACTGGCATTTGCAATCTTCATTGCGGCAACATCCGTAACTGTTTTCCAGAAGATCACAGCCAGCGGTCAGATTTCTCCTGCACTGCATGTGCCTATGCAGTTTGTGTATGCGGCACCTCTGGTTGGCTTCTTTCTGACAGCTATCCGCCAGATCCAGTGCATCATCAGAAGAATCAAAGGATTGCATAATCATGAGGAGGTGCAGGAAGCATGACAACTGGAGCTATTGCAGCAGTAGTATTTATTGCATTGATCGTCAGCCTTGTTTTGACTGTTCCCATTGGTTTCTCTTTGGGGATCGCTTCCTTGGCTTATATCTTCGCTACAGATCAGCTGACACTGGGCTTTGTAGCACGTAACATGGTAACTGGTACAGACTCTTTCCCCATCATGGCGATTCCGTTCTTCGTATTCGCCGGTGAACTCATGGGCGGCGGCGGTATTTCCAAACGTCTGCTGGACGTTGCCAACGTATTCTTCGGCAGAATCCGCGGCGGTCTTGCCATCGTAACCGTTGTTGTATGTATGTTCTTCGCGGCTATTTCCGGTTCCGGTCCGGCAACTGTAGCAGCTGTCGGCGGTATGGTTGTTCCTACCATGCTGGAAAAAGGCTATGACAAAAAATTCGTACTGGCACTGATCGCTGCCGCTGGTTCCATCGGCGTTATCATCCCGCCCAGTATCCCCATGGTTGTTTACTCCGTAACTGTAAACAGCTCTGTAAGTTCCCTGTTCTTGGCAGGCTTTATCCCCGGTATCCTCATCGGTCTGGTACTGATCGTTTACAGCTATTTCTACGCAAGAAAAGCTGGTTATAAAGGCGACACAGAACCTTTCAGCATCGGTCGTGCGCTCCGCGAAGTATGGAGAGGTAAATGGGCACTGCTGTCCCCCGTTATCATCCTGGGCGGTATCTACGGCGGTATCTTCACACCTACAGAAGCAGCTGCTGTATCCGTAATTTACAGCTTGATCATCGGTCTGTTCGTACATAAAGAACTGAACTTCAAACAGATGTTGGAAGTAACAAAGAGATCCTGTGAAACAACCGCAACCATCCTGGTGGTTATCGGCTGCGCAACTGGTTTCTCCAAAGTCCTGACACTGGGTCGTATCCCTACAACCGTTGCAACTCTGCTGACAACGATGACAGACAGCAAAGTGCTGATCCTTCTGCTCATCAACCTGCTGCTGCTGTTGGTAGGCTGCTTCATGGAAACAGTATGTGCCATCATGATTCTGGCTCCCATCCTGTTCCCTGTTGTAACAGCGCTGGGCGTTGACCCTATCCACTTCGGTATCATCATGGTAACCAACTTGGCAATCGGCTTCATCACACCTCCTCTGGGTGTAAACCTGTTCGTTGCTTCCCGTGTAGGGGAAACGACGCTGGATGTGGTCATCAAGGGGATCGTCCCCTTCCTGGTGCTGATGATCGCCACACTGATGCTGATCACCTATGTACCGGCAATCTCTATGTTCCTGCCTAATCTGTTAGGTTAAAGAAGGAAGGCGAAAAAATCATGCAGTGGTGTAAAAATGCTTGCAGCCACTTGGTAGATGCTTGCATCATCGTACTGGTAGCATTTCTCATGTTCCAGTAATCAATCGGATAATCTCTAACTCCTACATAAAAGCATTATAAGAAAATGGAAAGAGGTGGCGCCTGTGTATCAACACGGGCGCTGCTTCTTTTTTTGCGCCTGTCACATGGGTCCCGTGTCCGTTATCGTCGTAAGGCGTTGTCCGCCCGTTGATGAAATCCCGAAAAGCGATGATGCGGTCTGTTGGTATGGTAAAATCCGCCACAGGAGAAATGCCAGTATCCAGTATGGCAATGCCGATGCCTTTTCCTGTGGGGAATGATTTTGGCAAAATGGTGGTATCTGTAAAATGCTCCATTTGAAAGACCCCCTTTCTGCCAGAGTATGCGGGGGACAGTTTTTTGGGAATGAGAAAGGAGTTCTTTTTTTCCTTCCGGCTGCATATCTTTTGATGAAGGACAGGATGGAGGGGATACCGTGGAGGAAAACCGGAATATGGAACTGATGAATCTGGCAGGCAGGCTGGAAAGGCTGCGCAGGCTCATGGGGCAGGATATGCCGCAGTCTGTACAGCAGACTGCGCCGGCAATGGAAGAGGAAAGGGAAAAGCAGGAGAAAATGCTCATGGCAGCCATTCCTTTTCTGGATCAGGAGTACCAGCGGGATCTGTATGTGGTGGTGCGGCTCATGGAAATGCGGCGGATGCTGACAGGAGGCGTTCTTCAGGCACGCAGCCGGAATACCCTGCCGCCATCTGTGCGCAGAAGGCAGATGCTGTCCGCCATTCGCCCCTGCCTGTCCCAAGGGGAACAAGCAAGATTGGATACCCTTATGCGGGTCATGGACGCAAGGGAAATCCTCATACAAAAGGAGGGATTGGATGGACTGGACAAAGGCACAAATGGAGGCTCTGGGCGAGGAACGGCTGCGGCTGATTCGGGAGGCTCAGGAAAAAAGCAAGGATAAAACAGGACTGGAGAGATTGGATGTTTTTCTGGAATATGGGGAAGCCTTGGCGCAAGGCGGAACCCTTTCCAAAGAAGAACAGAAAGCCCTGCTGGCAGCAGTATCTCAAAATCTGCCGGAAAACGACCGGGCACAGATGCAGCAGATCATGGGACTTATGGGATTGTAAAATAGAAAAAATACGGCGTATTTTCCAAAAGAGAAATACGCCGTATCTGTTTACCGGGAAAGCAAATCCAACAGCAGAAGCACTGCCGCCGGGGAGCAGCCGCAGGAAGCTTGCTTTCTTTGACTTTTCTGGGGCTTTGCTTTTTGTTTCTGGGGCGCAAAGGGTGCGGGTATCTCTCTCTTTCCATACATACATACCACCTCCTGTCACTACTTTATGCAGCGGGAGGAAAGTTTTTTCACTTTTTTTGCACGGACAGAGGATTTTATGTTATGATAAAAAAGATTGAAAAAACAGAAGTAGAAATGATTGGTGTATATGAAAAAGGAACGACGGGAACGGAACTTCCGTATATTGGAGTTCCGTGAAAATCAATATGATATCATCGGCGATGTCCATGGCTGTTATGACGAGCTCATCCAGCTGGTGGAAAAGCTGGGCTACCGGGAGGAAAAGGGCATTTACGTTCATCCCGATAAACGGCGGCTTATTTCCGTTGGGGATGTGTCCGACAAAGGCCCTGCCAATTTGGCATGCCTGAATTTCTGGATGGATCAGGTGGCCTATAACGGTGCTTTCTGGGTTCACGGCAATCACTGCAATAAGCTGTACCGCTATTTTCTGGGGAACCGTGTGCGGATTTCTCATGGTCTGGAGAAAACCGTGGCAGAACTGGACAAGCTGAGCAGAGAGGAACGGCAGGCATTCCGTATTCGCTATATGCAGTGCTATGAAAGCCAGTGCTATTATCTTTTGCTGGATAAAAAACGTCTGGCAATCGTCCATGGCGGCTTGCAGGAAGAAAGCATGGGATATTTTTCCGGGAAAATACGGGCAGTGTGCCTTTATGGCGAAACCACTGGCGAAACAGACGAAAACGGCAGACCCCAAAGACGGGACTGGGCAGCGTCTTACCATGGAAAAGCCTTGGTGGTCTATGGGCATACGGTGGCAGAACGCCCTGATTTGGTGAATAACACCGTTGACATTGACCAAGGATGTGTTTATGGCGGTTATCTCACAGCCCTGCGTTATCCAGAAATGGAGTTTGTGCAGGTGCGTGGACAGGTTTATGCCCACTATCGTGGTGACGGCAAAGTGCCGGAATGAAAAGAGAACGGATGAATGGAAGCAACTTCCCTTTAAGAAAACATTGATTTTTCTTTTCCTTGATTTCTTAAGGGGAATTGCGACGGCTGTCTTCATAAGAAAACATAACAAATAAATAAAAAAATAAGAAAGCCAAAATCCTTTTCATATAGAGGATTCCAGCTTTCTTATTTTTACTGAGATTTTATTTGATATGATTTCTTAAGGGGAAGTTGCTTTGGCTGGATTTTTTGTATCCATGGACAAGCCCTCTTTTCTCTGCTATGCTGAAAAGAAGGGGGCAGAAAGATGAAAAAGATAGATGGATTTTTTGAGAAATACTGGAGATTTCTGCATTTGATTGTGTGTGTATATTTGGCAGTCAATTATTTCAAGCTTTGGGAAAGATGGAGGGCATACTGGGTGGTGCATATCATCATGGCAGTGTTCTTCTTTCTTTATGGCAGGTTTTGGCTCTTGTCTGCCGGAAAAATGCCAACGGATAAAGAACGCAGAAACAGAAAGGTCACAGGCATTCTTTGTTTTGGCATTTGTTTCTGCTGTTTGCTTTTGGGCGTTTATACCTTTTGAGAAAGGACGGATATCATGGAAAAACCGAAATTACTTTTATTCTTAGACCGTCATCCTTTCATCCGAAACAATATGCAAAGGGTTTTGACTGTCTGCATGTTTCTGGACTTGCTGGCAGGGGTATTTGAGCAGTACCAGATGACAAAGCCTTTGGCGGCAATTTCCGCATGGACAGCAGTATTCTTTGGGCTGTGTGCCCTTTTGTATTGGTGCATGATGAAAGAGTATCAGCAGACGCAGGACGCATGGCATTGGGCGTCCGATGGGTATGAGCGGCAATTGCGATTTTTCGCGCTGGCAGGAGCGGCTATGGCTGTTTTCAACGCTGTGAAATGCGCCGCTTATTTCATCGGCAGTTAAAAACGGGGAGACCTTGGATTTTACAGGGTTTTCCCTATTTTTTTACGGAAAAAAAGAGGATTTTTTTGTGAAAGAAGCGTATTTTCTTATTAAGGAAGAAAAAGGAGGGATGAGAATGGAATACCGTTTGTTTCAAGAAGAATTGGAGGAGAAAATATTGAGTCCGCTGGCGGCAAAAAGTGCCGCATCCAAAGGGCGTCTGCGCCCCGAGGAAAAGTGCGATTTTCGCACGGATTTTCAGCGGGACAGAGATCGTATCATCCACTGCAAAGCTTTTCGGCGTATGAAGCATAAGACACAGGTGTTCATCTCTCCCGAAGGAGATCATTACCGCACCCGCCTGACCCATACCTTGGAGGTTGCCCAGATTGCCCGTACCATTGCAAGAGCGTTGCGGCTCAATGAGGATTTGACGGAAGCCATTGCTTTGGGGCATGACTTGGGGCATACGCCTTTTGGTCACGCCGGGGAGCGGAAACTGGATGAACTCTGCAAAGACAGAGGGGGCTTTGCCCATAACGAACAGAGCCTGCGTGTGGCAGACCGTCTGGAAAAAGACGGAAAGGGACTGAATTTGACATGGGAGGTGCGGGATGGTATACTGAACCACCGTACCAGCGGACACCCTGCCACACTGGAGGGGAAAATCGTACAGCTTTCAGATAAAATCGCATATACCAACCACGACATTGACGATGCCATTCGGGCAGGCATGCTCCGTCCTGAGGAGATTCCGGCGGAATATGTGGCAGTCATGGGGGGAACCTCCAGCAAACGCATCAATGCCATGATACGGGATACCATATTACATAGCACCGGCACCGGCGACATCCGCATGAGTCCAGAAATGCGGGCAACCCTCACAGGACTGCGGGCATTTATGTTCCAGAAGGTCTACCACAGCGACATTGCCACCAGTGAGCATGAAAAAGCCCAGAAAATCGTAGGCGACCTTTTTGCTTACTATCTGGAACATCCACAGGAGATGGAAGGAGAGTTCCGCCGCCTCATGGAAGAAGGGGAAACGGTGGAGCAGACCGTTTGTGATTATGTCGCCTGCATGACAGACCGTTTTGCCGTGGCAAGATTCAAGAAACTCTTTATTCCTGCGGAATGGAGCGTCCTTTGATTTATTGATGGATTTTTGCGAAAAATCGGTCTTTTGCGGTCGGTTTTTGTACAAATATACAAAACGTCGCCAAAAGGGAGGATTTTTCGGGGAAATGTCGAAATCATAGAGTATAGCAGGAGAAAGGAAGTGTAACAGCTTCCTTTCTCCAATGTTTACGGAAATTCCGGAAACGTTGTTTCCAAAAAGACGGAAAGGGGGGAGGACAATGCGGTATCCGAGAGAATTGATTGAGGAAATCCGTATGCAAAATGACATTGTGGATGTCATTTCCCAATACGTTCCCTTGAAGCAAAAGGGCAGTTCTTACTTCGGACTTTGCCCTTTTCATCACGAAAAGACCCCGTCTTTTTCCGTCAACAGTGAAAAACAGTTTTATTACTGTTTCGGCTGTGGAGCGTCTGGGAATGTATACGGCTTTCTCATGGAAATGGAAAACTGTGATTTTCCCGAAGCGGTGAAAAAACTGGCGGAGCGCGCCAATATCCCTTTGCCGGAGCCTCAAATGACGGGACAGGCTCTCGCCATGGAGCGGCTGAAAGCAAGGCTCTTTGAGATGCATCGGGCGGCAGGACGGTTTTATTATGACACCCTCCAGTCGGACGAAGGCGCACCGGCACGGGCTTATCTGGAGCGGCGGCAATTGAAGCCAAACCTAGCCAGAAAGTTCGGCATCGGTTATTCCCCAGACCGCAGGCATGCCCTTTTCGACCACCTGAAAGGGTTGGGATATTCCGTAGAGGATATGGTCAAAAGCGGCTTAGTCATTCCCGATAAGGAAGGAAGCGGCTACCACGACCGTTTCCGGGGACGGCTTATGTTCCCCATATTTGACGCCCAAGGACGCGTGGTAGGGTTCGGCGGCAGAATCCTAAGCAAGGGGGAACCTAAATATCTGAATTCCCCCGAAACCATACTGTTTAGCAAAAGCCGCAATCTATACGGGCTGAACTTTGCGAAAGCCGCCAGAAAGAAGGAACTCATTCTGGTGGAAGGATATATGGATATGATTTCTGTCTATCAGGCAGGATTCCATAACGTGGTGGCGTCTTTGGGAACGGCATTCAACCGGGAACACGCCATGACATTGAAGAAATACGCCGAGGACGTGATCCTGCTTTACGACAGTGACGAAGCAGGCACAAACGCCGCCCTCCGTGCCATTCCCGTATTGGTGGAAAATGGATTCCATGTGCGGGTGACACAGGTGCCAGACGGCAAAGACCCCGACGAATTTATCAAACAAAACGGCTCAGCAGAGTTTTCCAAGCTGCTGGTCAATGCCGTTCATTATATATCGTTCCAGATCGCCTGCATCCGCAGGAAATACGCCCTGGACAACCCGGAACATCGGGTGCGCTTTGCCACAGAGGCGGCGCAGATTTTGACAAAACTGGAAAGCGACATCGAGCGGGATGTGTATACCGCCGAGGTCAGCCGTATGACAGGGGTGGAGGAAAGCGCCATCCAGAATGAAATACGGAAACTCCGCCGCAAAGAAGATGAGGCATTCCAGCAGGAAGCCCAGAAGCGGCAGATACAGATGCAAAGGCAGTACGGCGGCAGAGAAAAGGAAGATAAGGGGCTGTTGGACGCCCAGAAAAGTTTGTTGTATTTTTCTGCCAGCCATCGGCATATATATGAAATTTTACAGAAGGTGTTGGATAAGGACGATTTTCCCACAGAGGTCTACGGCAAGGCATTTGAAGCCATGGGCACTTTATGGGAAGAAGCGGGGAATGTGTTCCCTGCGGAACTGATCAGTTTTTTTGAGGAAGGCGAAGCACAACGGCGTGTCACGGAGATTTTCGCGGCACAACCGCCGGCAGACGATGGGTTTGACCTGCAAAAAGCCGTCAATGAAGCCGCAAAAGTATTGAAGCGGGCAAAGATCGACCGAAAAACGGCACAGGCATCCACCGTGGAGGAAATCCAACAGCTGGTGGAGGAGAAAAGAAAGCTGGAGGCACTGCATATTACCATCTGATATGGTTAGACTATAAGGAACACAGAAAGGGAGGATTGCTTTGAAATCCGTCGAAGAAACCACATTGTTGACCAGACTGGAAGAACTGGTTGCCATGGGCAAAAAGAAGAAAAGCGTATTAGAGTATAAAGAGGTCATGGACCATCTGGCGGATTTGGAATTGGACCCCGACCGCATCGATCGGATTTATGAATATCTGGAAACACAGGGCATTGATATCCTGGGCAATCTGGACGCAGAAGAAGAAGTTGAAAAAGACCTTGACCTGACACTGCCCGAAGGCATCAATATCGACGACCCTGTCAGAATGTATCTGAAGGAAATCGGCAAAGTCCCTCTGCTGTCCGCAGAGGAAGAAGTGGAACTGGCACAGCGTATGGAAGAAGGCGACGAAGCTGCCAAAAAGAAACTGGCAGAAGCCAACCTGCGTCTGGTTGTCAGCATTGCCAAAAGATATGTAGGTCGTGGGATGCTGTTCCTTGACCTGATTCAGGAAGGCAATCTGGGGCTGATCAAAGCCGTGGAAAAATTCGATTACCACAAGGGCTATAAATTCTCCACCTATGCCACATGGTGGATTCGCCAGGCAATCACCAGAGCCATTGCCGATCAGGCAAGAACCATCCGTATTCCCGTACACATGGTTGAAACCATCAATAAACTCATTCGTATCTCCAGACAGCTGCTGCAGGAATTGGGCCGTGAACCGACCGCAGAAGAACTGGCAGTGGAAATGCAGATGCCCGAAGAAAAGGTTCGTGAAATCATGAAGATTGCACAGGAACCCGTTTCTCTGGAAACCCCCATCGGCGAAGAAGAAGACAGCCATCTGGGTGACTTTATCCCCGATGACGACATTCCCGCCCCTGCGGAAGCGGCAGCCTTTACGCTGCTGAAAGAACAGCTCATCGAAGTGCTGGATACCCTTACCGAAAGGGAAGAAAAGGTATTGCGCCTGCGCTTTGGTCTGGACGACGGACGTGCCAGAACACTGGAAGAAGTGGGCAAAGAATTCAATGTCACACGAGAAAGAATCCGTCAGATCGAGGCAAAAGCCCTGCGTAAACTGCGTCATCCCAGCCGCAGCAAAAAACTGAAAGATTATCTGGAATAAGAAACACAAGTGGCAGGCGGCAGGCGTACCCAAAAGGGGTATGCTTGCCGCCTGTTTTGCATAGAAAGGAAACAGGTTATGGATATTTCAAAACGATTGCAGGCAGTGGCAGGACTGGTGACTCGCCGCAGTATGGCGGACATCGGCACCGACCACGGCTATGTGCCTTTGTATCTGTATGAACAGAGGAAAATCGATAAGGCACTGGCTTGTGACCTGAACAAAGGTCCTCTGGAAAAGGCAAAGGAAAACATTGCCGCCATGGGTGCAGGAAATGCCATCGAAACTCGTTTGGGCAGCGGACTTTTGCCCGTACATACAGGGGAAGTGGAAAGCGCTGTCATCGCTGGCATGGGCGGTATGCTTATCTGCCGCATCCTCAAGGAAAGCGAAGATGTGGCAAAAAGCCTGAAAGAATGGATTCTTTCTCCCCAGCATGATCTGGACGCTGTGCGCCAGACGGTGTGGGATTTTGGCTTTGCCATTGACGAGGAAATCATGGTGAAAGAGGACGGGAAGTATTATCACATTTTCCGCTGTGTCCCCGGTGAGGATGAGAAAAAAACACCTGCCTCCCTTTTTTACGGCGGCAGATTATTGGAAAAACAAGACACTATTTTGTGGGAAGAACTGACCAGAGAAGAAGCCCAGTATGAAAAAGTGGCAGAGGGGTTACGCCAAAGCGGCACCCCAAAAGCTGCGGAACGTTTGGCGGAAATCGAGGAAAAACTGGCAGTCATTAAGGAGGCGAAAGCATGGTACAAGTAAAAGATATTATGGCAGTCATGGAGGGCATTGCCCCCAGAAAATTGGCGGAAAGCTGGGATAAACCCGGTCTGGCAGTGGGCGACCCCAACCATGAAGTGAAAAAAATACTGGTTGCGCTGGATGTGACAAAAGAAGTCATTGCAGAAGCGGCGGAAATGGGCGCAGACATGATTATTACCCATCACCCCATGCTGCTGTTCCAGAAATTTGACAGCATCACTACAGAAACTTCTGTGGGCAGCAAAATCATTTCTTTGATTCAGAACAACATTGCGGCGTTTTCTGCTCATACCAATCTGGACATCGCCAAGGGCGGCACAAATGACGTGTTGGCAGAACTCATCGGCTTGCAGGATTTGACATACTTAGAAGAAACATGGGCAGAGGATTTGAAGAAAATCGCAGTTTTCGTGCCTGTGACCCATGCCGAAGCTGTACGGAAAGCCATGTGTGACGCAGGCGCTGGAGAAATCGGCAATTATACTTGCTGTACCTTCGCGGCACCGGGAGAAAGCACCTTCCTGCCCATGGAAGGCAGCAATCCTTTCTTGGGTGAACAGGGCAAGCTGGAACGGGTGGAAGAAGTCCGTCTGGAAGCTCTGGTGCCTGCATCTCAGGCGGCAAATGTCATCGCCGCTATGAAGGCAGCCCATCCCTACGAAGAAGTGGCTTATGACGTATACGCTGTGGAACAGAGATACAAAAAAGAAGGTATTGGACGCATGGGCGTATTGCCTGCGCCTGTGCCTTTTGCGGACTTTGCCAGAATGCTCAAAGAAAAATTAGGTCTGGATAGTATTCGCCTGACAGGTGATGCACATAAAATGATTCAGAAGGTAGCCCTTTGCACAGGCAGCGGCGCGGAATTTATCCTGCCTGCTTATTACGCCGGTGCGGACGCTTATCTGACAGCGGACATCAAATTCCACGAAGCCCAGAAGGCGGTGGAAACAGGCATTTGTGTGGCGGATGTGACCCATTATGCCAGCGAAGTGCTGATTGTGCCTGTGATTCAGAAAGTATTGGAACAGGTAGCGGCAGAAAAGGGATGGGCGCTGGAAGTGGTTTGCTCCAAAGTCAACGGACAGACATTCTGGGCACTGTAAGAGGAGAAAAGGAGGAGAAAAGTCATGGAAACAAGACAGATCAACGTCATGGGAAAAATGGTGGAGATTGCAGAGGGGGCAACCTTTGCCGACGTGGCAAAAGATTTTTCCGGCACAGTCAATGGTCCCATTATGCTGGCAAGACAGAAAAATAAATTGCGGGAACTCCATCAGAAAATCCGCACTTGCGATGATGTGACATTTTACGGTATTGAAAACGATGAAGCCATGCGCGTTTATCGCCGTGGTGTGCTGATTCTGATGACAAAAGCTGTTTACGAACTCTGGGGCAATGAATCTCTGGTGGTAGTGGAACATTCTTTGCAGAAAAATCTCTACTGTGAAATCCGCAAACCGGAAATGGAAATGACAGAAGAAGTGCTGGCAAAAATCGAAGGCAAAATGCGGGAATATGTGGCAGCAGACCTGCCTATCTGCAAACGCACCATGCGGAAAGAAGACGCCAGAGAAATCGCCAGACGACAGGGCATGCCCGATAAGGACGAATTGTTCCGTTATCGCCGTGCATCCAATGTGAATCTTTATGAGCTGGATGGCTTCTATGATTATTTCTATGGATATATGCCTGCTTCCACAGGGGATTTGAAAGTCTTTTCCCTCATGGCTTATGAAAACGGCTTTCTGATTCGCTTCCCTGACCAGAAAAATCCGGAAGTGCTGCGGGAATTTTCCAACCCCAAGAAAATCAGCAGTGTATTTTTGGAACAGATGCACTGGTGCCAGCTTATGGGCGTGAAAAATGTGGCAGAACTGAACCATACACTGACCCAGGGAAAATTTGGCGACCTGATTCGCATCAATGAAGCCCTTCACGAAAAGAAGATTGCGGAAATCGCTGATATGATTCACCAGCGTTTGGATAAAGTCCGTGTGGTACTCATTGCAGGTCCTTCTTCCTCTGGTAAGACTTCCTTTGCCAACCGCCTGTGCATCCAGTTACAGGTATTGGGCATTCAGCCTCATAAAATCTCTCTGGATGATTACTTTGTGGAACGGGATAAAACACCGGTGGATGAAAACGGCAAACGGAATTATGAACATATTCAGGCTCTTGACCTGCCTTTGCTCAACGACGATTTGAAGAAAATGATTGCAGGGGAATTGGTAGACCTGCCTACGTATAACTTTGTTACAGGCAAACGGGAATACAACGGCAACCGTATTCAGGCGAAGAAAGGCGAGATTCTGGTGCTGGAGGGCATCCACGGGCTCAACGATATGCTCACATCTGAAATTCCTGCGGAACAGAAATTCAAGATTTTCATCAGCGCCATGACACAGCTGAACGTGGACGATCATAACCGCATTTCCACATCTGACAGCCGTTTGATTCGCCGTATCGTACGGGATTATCAGTTCCGTGGACGGGACGCGGCAACGACCATTGGGCAGTGGAATGATGTTACCGATGGGGAAGCGGAAAACATTTTCCCTTATCAGGAAAACGCTGACGCCATTTTCAACTCCGCCACCATTTACGAACTGAGCGTGCTGAAGCAGTATGCGGAACCTCAGCTCTTTGCCATTGGGGAAGACCAGCCCGAATATATCACCGCAAAACGGCTCATCAAGTTCTTGGGCTATTTCCTTGCGGCGCCGGGTACAGAAATCCCCAACAACTCACTCATTAAGGAATTTGTGGGCGGCAGCTGCTTTAAGGTTTGACAAACAGCTCCTTTTTGGAGTATAATAACCCATTGAGTAGACTGGACAGTCGCGCTGGATTCGCTCCAGTGAGGAAAGTCCGGGCTTCATAGAGCAGGGTGCCGGCTAACGGCCGGTGGAGGCGACTCTAAGGAAAGTGCAACAGAAATAAACCGCCTGTCTTTTGGCAGGTAAGGATGGAAAGGTGGGGTAAGAGCCCACCGCTCCTACGGTAACGCAGGAGGCTCTGTAAACCCCACCTGAAGCAAGACGAAAGAGGGCAAAGAGGCTGCTCGTCTCTCCTCGATGAAAAGTCGCATGATGCTGTTGGCAACAACAGACCAAGATAGATGGCTGTCCACGACAGAACCCGGCTTACAGGTCTGCTCACTTTTTTACAGACAGAAAAAATCCGATGTTTTTTGGAAAAATGTCGGATTTTTTTATTTCGGAAATTTGATTTCTTTCCTCTGGAATGATAGAATCAGTACAGAGCGGCAGAAAGGAAGGTGCGATTATGAAGGAAACAAGAAAAATCATGCAGGTGGTCACGCTGCTGTATTTGGTACTGGTGGGCATCGGGCTGTATATTGCGGCAAAAGTGCTACCGGCGGAAACTTTGCTCAACGCCATCCTGCCTTTGGCATTGATTTTGATCGTACTTTGGTTTGTGCTGATCTTTGCCACACTGAAATGGCAGAGCAGAAAGAAGTGAGAGGATACAAAGGAGGGATTCCCCATGAACGACAGCGTGAAAAAAATGCTGGAATATAACAGAGTTTTTGTAGACCATGAAATGTACCAACGATATGCAACCACAAAATATCCCGACCGGAAAATTGCCATTTTGTCCTGTATGGATACCCGTATGACAGAACTGCTACCTGCGGCATTGGGCATCAAAAACGGTGATGTGAAGCTCATCAAAAATGCCGGCGGTCAGATCACCCACCCCTATGGCAGTGTGATTTTCTCCCTGTTGGTGGCTGTTTATGAACTGGGCGTGGATACCATTTTGGTCATTGGTCATGACGACTGCGGCGGCAGAGCGCTGGATGCCAAAAAGATGATTGCCAAAATGGAAGAAAAGGGCATTTCCAGAGATGTCATCGACCATGTGGATGCCAACCATAAAAATCTGGAACAGTGGCTCACTGGCTTTGGCGATATTTGCGCTTCTGTCCAGAACACGGTGGATACCATCCGCAACCATCCACTGATTCATAAAGATGTGGAAGTTTACGGTTTTGTCATGGACCCTCATACAGGTGCCATGCGTGAAGTGACATGTGCAGACAAATGATATGGGAATTTTCCCCTGCAAGTAAGCCTATGGTTGCGATTATGAGGGAAATTCTGCGAAAATACCCTAAGTGTGAATTTGGCAGGGAATTATTTCCCGGCAATCTCGTTCCCATACTGCGGGTGTCCGGCGGCAAAACAACGGCAGATGTGGCAGACTGGGGCTACCTGACCCAGAAAGGCAAGCGGGTCTATAACGCCAGAAGCGAAACTTTGCTGGAAAAGCCTCTCTTTGGAAAGGACTTTGTCCAGAATCGCTGTGTTATTCCGGTGACAGGTTTTTGCGAGTGGGACGGAGATGGAACAGGTTGGGATTTTCTGCCCCAAGAGGAAGAAATGCTGTATCTGGCTGGCGTTTGCCGGAAAAAGGCGGAGGGCTGGGAAGCCACCGTTGTGACGGAACACGCCGCAGGATGTGTGGGAGAGATTCACCACCGCACACCCCTTATATTGTCAGGCGAAAATCTGCGGCAATGGCTTTATGACGAAGGACAGGCGCGGCAGTTTCTGGAAGAAGCCAAAGAACGGGTACTGCTGAAACGGAAGAAGATGGAAGGAGAAACTTTATGAATATGACATATCTGCATCATAGCGGATTTCAGATTGAAACAAAGCATTCTGTACTGCTTTTTGATTACTACACCCAGAACGGGATGTTTGACAGAGTGAATGAAGGGGATTTCCCTCATAAGAAGTTCTATATTTTCGTTTCCCACGGTCATGGGGATCACTACGACCCTGCGATCCTGCGGTGGGCAGACCGGGCACATTATATCCTGTCCGATGATGTGGAACTGCCCAAGGATTTCAAAGGGGAAGTGACATGGGTGAAACCTCACCAGAAACTGACCGTAGATGATCTGGAAATCGAAACACTGGCTTCCAACGATCAGGGCGTTGCTTTTGTGGTGAAAGTAGCCGGCAAACGTACCGTATTCCACGCAGGTGACCTGAACTGGTGGCATTGGAACGGCGAAAGCGAAGAATTCAATAACGACATCGCTGACAGCTATCGTCGGGAAATTGACCTGCTCAAAGGCAGAGAAATCGACGTGGCTTGTGTGCCTGCGGACCCTCGTTTGCAGGACAAATATGACTGGGCAGTTGATTATTTCATGGAAACCGTTGGGGCAAAGGTGCTGCTGCCCATGCACTTCTGGAAACATTTCGACATCTGCGAAAAACTGCGTCAAAAGCCTTACGGCGCCCATGTGGCTTTGATCCGCAGAGAAGGAGATACTTTCATCATTTAAGGCATGAAAGGGAGAAACTGGAGAGATTTTGAACCGCCGGAGAAAAGGCGGCGGAAGCCCAGAAGATATGAAGAACCGCCCAGAGGATATGTGGATGTGTACCAGCCGCCAAAACGGAAAAAACGCCGGAGAAAAGGCGGCATCTTCCGCCGTCTGCTGGTGCTGCTGATTTTGTTCGTTTTGGGCTATGGGGGATTCTTTCTGTATTACCGCTATGGCAAGCCCTATACTGTGGCGCTGGACGCAGGTCATGGCGGAGAAGACGTAGGCTCTGTGGGGGTCATTCAGGAAGTACAGCTGACAGAGCAGACAGTGACAGACTTGGAGAAACTGCTGAAAGAAGATGGGCGTTTTCGGGTGGTGCTCACCAGAAAAATGGGTGAGGGCATGTCCATCACCGACCGTAACCGCAAACTTGCCTTTTTGCAGCCGGATTTGATGCTTTCTGTCCATGGCAATGCGGACGAAACAGGGGAAGCATCGGGCTTTGAGTGCTATCCAGCTGTGCCGGGTATGGAAAACCATGAGGCAAGCATGGAATTTGCTGCCCTGCTGGCAGAAGAAATGGAAGCGGCAGGCAGCGAACTGCGAGGCGGCAATGGCATCCGTTTTGGTTATTATGTGAACGGGGAAAAAATGCTGGTGGATTCCACCGATACCACCGTGTATGATTACGATACTTTCGGTGTGCTGAAAAATCAGGAAGGTGCCGCTGTGCTGGTGGAACAGTGCTTTGTCACCAACGAGAGCGATGTGGCAAACTTCGGTACGGAAGAAGGCTGTCAGAAAGCGGCAGAAGCCTATTACCGGGCAATTCTGCGGTATCTGGGGGCAGACGAAACCACAGAAAATCAAACAGAACCATAACAAGAAGTCTTTTTTGGGGCTTCTTCATCAGAAAACAAAAAAAGCTGAAATCTTTTCTATTGTAAGGATTTCAGCTTTCTTATTTTTTATGGCTGGAATTGGTGCAAATCCTGCTGGAGGGATTCCACAAAACGGCTCACATGGAACCCATCACAGACACCATGATGTACCTGTATGGCAAGGGGCATTTTCCAGTGCCCATGGTGTTCCCATGCCTTGCCCAGTGTGAATATGGGCAGGAGATAGTCATAGCCCTTTTGCAGGTGCAGATGGAAGCCCGTGAACGTCGTCCATGGCACCATGGAAACAGGGAAGGTGTTGGGCGGTGTATTTGGTTTTGCGTCCATATCCAGTACGTTCCCGTAGGTTTCCAGATCGGCTTTGTATTGTGCAAGGAATGTGGAAAAATCCTCGCTGTACTCCGTCCAGAGATTGGAGAAGGTTTCCTGTTCCTTATGGAAAATGGTGTAGCATGGCTCCATGTTGGAATAGATGCCCACATTTCCCTTTTCGTCAAAGGTTGTGCGGAACTGCTCGTAGTGGTTCACGTTTTTGGTTAAGAGATACAGCAGGGCAGGATACAGGGAAACGCCTGTTTTCTTCAGGACGGTGATGTCCAGAGAAACAGTCATGCTGTAAGTGCAGGGAATGTCTTTGTGGTAGTGGAGGAAATAGGGCTTTCTGTGCCATGTTTCCATGTCGATGGGTGTGAATGTCATTGTCTTTGCTCCTTTTCGTGAAAAAAGCCTGCTCTCTTAGGGGCATCTTCATAAGAAAACAAAGAAAGCTAAACTCCTTATCATGACAACGGATTTTAGCTTTCTTATTTTATGAAAATTTTATTTGTTATGTTTTCTTATGAAAACAGCCGTCGCAATTCCCCTTAAGAAATCAAGAAAAAGAAAAATCAATGTTTTCTTAAGGGGAAGTTGCTTTTGAAAGAGCAGGCAAAAATGTTTATGCGTAAGGTTTGTAATGAGGCAGTTTGCAGTAGAATTCCTGCAATTTCTGGATGCGATGGTCGCCGTCCCATTCTACCAGATAAACGCCCTCGTATTCCCGTTTTTCCCCTTCTTTGTTCACGTTCTGGAAATAGAAAGGTACCAATGTCAGATCCTGATCGTGTACGAAACGGCCAACTTCCCATTTTACGACACGGTTTTCGCTGTTCCATGTTTCAAACCAGCGGCGGATCTGGTCAATGCCTTCGTATTCCCGTCCCTGAAATTCATAGTAATGCACATCCGGTGTAAAAACTGCTTCCAGCGGCAGCAGTTCCTGTCCCAGCCACATATCCAGCCAAGCTTTGATGATTTCTTCGCGTTGTCTCATATCATACACCTCCGACCTTTAGGGTAGTATTGGATTTGTTTTCATTTTAGCACACGCAGGCAGAAAAAACAAGGAAAGTGTGTAATTTGCATAAAAAAAACTCCTCGATGCGAGGAGTCTTTGACAATATCATGAAATATCCAGTTGCTTTTTCTCAAGACGTTTGACAACATCCTGCCGCAGGAGGGTATACAGCACGGACATGAGGGGAATGAAAATGAGCATACCCACAATGCCCATAAGGCTGCCGCCTACGGTAACGGCCACCAATACCCAGATAGAAGGCAGACCAACGGAGCCGCCTACCACGTGAGGGTAGATGAGGTTGCCTTCCAGCTGCTGCAATACCAAAAACAGCACGATGAACGCCAGCGCCTGCATGGGGCTGACCATGAGAATCAGGAACGCAGCTACCACACAGCCGATGAATGCCCCAAAAATGGGAATCAGTGCGGTGATGGCAATGAGTACGCCTACCAGCAGGGCATAAGGGAAGCGCAGGAGTGTCATGGCAACAAAGAACATGGTACCCAGAATGACGGCTTCCAGACACTGTCCTGTGAGGAATTTGGCGAATGTGCGGTGTGTCAGGGACGCGATTTCCAGCACACGTTCTGCCTGCTGTTTTTTCAGATAAGCAAACAGCAGTTTCCGGCACTGTCTGCCCAGTTTTTCTTTCTGAATGAGGATATAGCAGGCAAAGACAAAGCCAATGATAAATGTGGTGACGCCGCTGAAAATGCTCTGTACCACGGAGAATGTGGAGCCAAGGATGATGTCAGCGCCGCTCTGGAAAATATTTGTGGCTTTTCTGATGATTTCATCCCAGTTTAAATCCAGATTGGAAAGCCAATAGGAAATTTCCTTGTTGTTGTGGAACAGTTCTTCCAGTTTATCCAGCAGGACAGGGACGTTTGCCTGAATGGTTCTGCCAAGACCGGAAACGGTTCTGCCCAGTTCCGGGAAGATAACTAACACTGCCAGCGCCAGTACGGCAATGACAAAGACCAGTGTCAGAATCATGCTGAAAGGACGCAGAAATTTTTCCCGTTTTTTCTGCCGTTTTTCGTTGCTGTCCTTGCTGCAGAGCTTGCAGATGGTGATTTCAATGCGGTTCATGGGGACGCTGAGGATGAAGGCAATGGCGCCGCCCAGAATGAAGGGGGCAAGGATACCGCCCAGAAAAGAAATGGCAGCAATGACTGCTTCCAGTCGCCACAAACCTACGAACACCGCCAGGGTAAAGACGATGAGCAGGCATATTTTTTTCATGTTCTCTTTATCTAAAGACATTTTTCGAAATGCTCCTTTCTCTATTCGGATTCACTTGTGGTCAAGTATAGCATATATCAGGGAAAGAAACAAATAATTTCGCCCCCTTTTTCCCGAAATCCCTTTACAGGGCAGGGTTTTCCGTTTAAACTAGAATATGATATTTTGCCGACATTTGGCTTCGGCACAAAAGAAAAAAGAAAGGAAGATGAAATATGGAAGTCAGAACCAGATTTGCGCCCAGCCCCACAGGCTATATGCACATCGGGAACTTGAGAACCGCTTTATATGAATATTTGATTGCAAAATCCCAGGGTGGGAAATTCATCCTGCGTATTGAGGATACAGACCAGGAACGTCAGGTGGAAGGCGCTGTAGATGTGATTTACAACACCATGCGCATGACAGGTCTGAAACATGATGAAGGTCCCGATATCGGCGGCGACTATGGTCCTTATGTACAGAGCGAACGTATGGGCATGTACATGGACTATGCAAAAGAACTGGTGGAAAAAGGCGAAGCTTACTACTGCTTCTGCACAAAAGAACGTCTGGAATCTCTGAAAGAAAGCAACGCAGAAGGCGCAGCTTTCGCAAAATATGACCGTCACTGCCTGGGTCTGTCCAAAGAAGAAGTACAGGCAAAACTGGATGCAGGCGTACCTTTCGTTATCCGTCAGAAAATGCCCGACAGCGGCACAACCACATTCTCTGACGTGGTATACGGCGACATCACTGTAGAAAACACAGAACTGGACGACCAGATTCTGATGAAAGCAGACGGTTTCCCCACTTATAACTTCGCAAACGTTGTGGATGACCACCTGATGCATATCACACACGTGGTACGCGGCAGCGAATACCTGTCCTCCACACCCAAATATAACCTGCTGTATAAAGCATTCGGCTGGGAACCTCCCGTATATGTACATCTGCCGGCAGTTATGCGTGACGCCCACCATAAACTGTCCAAACGTCACGGGGACAAGTCCTTTGAAGATTTGGTAAGAGAAGGCTATGTGGTAGAAGCCATCGTGAACTATATTGCACTGCTGGGCTGGAGCCCTTCCGGCACACAGGAAATCTTCTCCCTGAAAGAATTGGAAGAAAACTTCGATATGGCTGGTCTGAGCAAATCTCCCGCCATCTTCGATATCAAGAAACTCACATGGATGAACAGCGAATACCTGAAAGCGATGGACTTTGACAAGTTCTATGCACTGGCAGAACCCAAGCTGAAAGAAGCACTGGGCGATACAGATCTGGATCTGAAAAAGATTGCGGCTCTGCTCCAGAAACGTCTGGAAACACTGAACGATATCCCCGGTCTGGTGGAATTCTTCAAAACTTTGCCCGAATACGGCACAGAACTGTATACCCATAAGAAAATGAAAACAAACGACGAAATTGCCCTGTCCTCTCTGGAAGCGGCTCTGCCTGTACTGGAAAATCTGGAAGACTGGAACACAACCAGCATCCATGACGCTCTCATGGCACTGGTTGGGGAACTGGGCATCAAAAATGGTCAGCTCCTGTGGCCCGTTCGTACCGCTCTGTCCGGCGAACCTACTTCCCCCGGCGGCGCTATGGAACTGGCAGACATTCTGGGCAAGGAAGAAAGCCTGCGCAGAATCCGCAAAGGCATCGAACTGCTGAAAGGCTGAGCTGTAGCTTTGACAAAATAAAAAAAGAATCGGTATTTTCAGATCATGGGAAATACCGATTTTCTTTTTCTTGAGAGGAAGAAAAAATGTGTGAAAATGGGACTTTTCTGCGCAAAAACCCACTTCCTAAGAATTTCCATGGAATATCTTAATAAATTCGACAGGGTTTCGCAAAAGTTCCGTTAAAAAAGTGTGTTATACTGCTTTTGTAATCAGGAACGGGGGCGTGGGCGATGCAGATATTGCGTATTTTGCAAATAGCAATATTGGGTATTTTATTTTTTCTCACAATGGTACAGATTTACTTTCAAATTTTCTCTCCCCGCCGCAGAAAGAACGGTTGGCGGAGAACCCTGATTTATTGCGGGCTGATGTTCGTAATTTTTCTCATTCCTTCTTTGGCGCCGGCTCCCGTTCAATCTGATTCGGTGACCATCAGCAAGTCGGCGGCACATGTGCCGGACTGGCTGGTTTATTACAACCAGACAGACGAACGCTGGGCACATGAGTTATACGGCGAAGTGGACTATATAGAAGAAGCCGGATGCGGTCCTACGGTGCTGGCTATGGCAGTCAGTTCCCTGACGGATACCCAGGTGAGTCCAAAGGAAATGGCAGACTGGGCAGCAGAAAACGGATATTGTGCACCTGGCTCCGGCAGTTATCATACCCTCATTGCTGACGGACTCAAACACTTCGGATTGGAGTGCGCCACCACCAATGATGGGGCAGAGGTACAGAAAGCCTTGCAGGCTGGTTATCCCGTCATTGCCCTCATGGGGGAAGGTCACTTCACCGGCGGCGGACATTTCATACTGCTCTGCAACATAGACGCCAGAAACGAAGTCTTTGTGGCAGACCCAAAAAGTGTGGAAAACACAGAAAAGCTGTGGCCGCTGGATACCATATTGGCAGAAGCCAAAACAAGCCCTACCACAAACGGGGCTTACTGGATTATTAGACAACAAGTTTAAATTTCGAATATAGAATCATACCCCTCTCTCAAGAAAACGGAAAAAGGACCATCGAACAGATGGTCCTTTTTCTGTGCAGTGTTTTACGAGAGATTTTCTGGAAATAAGTGTTTTGCCGGTTAGTTTTCCAGCATATTGTCGATCATGTCGTCCATGACTTCTTCGGCTTTGACAGCCATCTTTTTGCCTTTTTTCATCATTTTGCGGTAGGTCTTTTTGTCCTGCATCAGATAGCCAACGCCCATGATGGCAGCAGCGCCGCCCACAAGCATGCCAGTGGTGAATTTGTTCATGTTTTTCCGCCTCCTTTTTCTTTTTTAGTATGAGGAAAAGAAAAAAGAATATGCAGGAGAAAATTGGAAAAATAAAAAAAGAAAACCCCCGATGCAAGGGGAGGCGCAAAGGGGGTTTCTAGCATAAGTTTTATTCGCCCAGATCGTGGATGAACAAGCCGCTGCGCAGCTTAGGTTCAAACCATGTGGATTTGGGGGGCATGGTACGTCCGGCGTCTGCCACTGCCATCAGTTCATCCATGGCTGTGGGGAACATGGAAAATGCAACCTGCATTTCGCCGCTGTCCACTCGTCTTTCCAGTTCGCCCAGTCCGCGGATACCGCCGACAAAGTCGATGCGTTTATCCACTCTGGGATCACCGATGGCAAGGACAGGCGCGAGGAGAGAATTCTGTAAGATGGAGACATCCAGTCCATCTACAGGGTCGTGGGACAAAATGTGGTCTTTGGCTTCTAAGAGATACCATTTGCCGCCCAGATACATGCCGAAGGTATGTCTGCGAGGGGGATGGCAGGGGGAAGCGGGAGCGGGAGAAACCTTGAAATTTTCGGAAATCTTTTCCAAAAATTCCTGTTCATTCCGTCCGTTCAGGTCTTTGACCACACGGTTGTAATCCAAAATAAAAAGTTCATCCGCAGGGAACAGTACGGAAAGGTAGTAGTTGAATTCTTCGTCGCCGGTGTAATCCGGTTTCTGTTCTCTGCGTTTCAGACCCACTTTCACAGCAGATGCGTTCCGGTGGTGTCCGTCGGCAATATAGAAGTTTTCCACGTTGGCAAAGCTCTGTACCAACATGCCGATTTCTGTATCGCTGTCAATGACCCATACGGTGTGACCGATGCCGTCATCGGAAACAAAGTCATACACAGGAGGCACTGCCGCTGTATAGCCGTCGATGATGGCTTTGGCGTCAGGATTTTCTTTATATGCTAAGAAAATAGGACCTGTGTTGGCGTTGAGGGTATCCACATGGCGGATACGGTCCGCCTCTTTGTCGGCACGGGTCAGCTCGTGCTTTTTGATGGTGTCATTGAGATATTCGTCAATGGCGGTGCAGACAACCAGTCCTGTCTGGCTTCTGCCGTCCATGGTCAGTCGATAGATGTAGAAATTGGGCAGCAGATCCTGTGTGAAAATGCCTTTGTCCAGCATGTCATAAAAGGTGTCTTTTGCCTTTTCGTATACAGCAGGGCTGTAAGGGTCTGTGCCTACAGGCAGATCGATTTCTGCCCGGTCAATATGTAAAAAGGAATAGGGATTTCCCTTTACCATTTCTCTGGCTTCTGCGGTATTCATAACGTCATAAGGCAGGGCTGCCACGTCCTTGGCATATTCAGGTGCGGGACGGATGCCCATAAAAGGTCTGATGGTTGCCATATTATCCCTCCTGATTCAGTACGCGTACTTTTTTAACACTGTGGATGGCATAGAGGTCATCCACCAGTTCGTTGACGTTTTCCGGCAGGTTATCGCAAACGATGATGTTGTAAGCCAGCTCGCCTTTGGAGTTGTTTACCATCTTGTCGATGTTGATATGGTGCTTGGTAAATACAGCACCCAACTGCCCGATCATGTTCACGATGTTGGAGTGGGAAATGGCAATACGAGGTTTGCCGGAATAAGGCACGATACAGCCGGGGAAGTTCACGGAATTGCGGATGTTGCCGTAACGCAGGTATTCCCGCAGTTCCACAGCAGCCATTTCGGCGCAGTTTTCCTCGGATTCCGGTGTGGACGCGCCCAGATGGGGCAGAACGATGATGTTTTCGTTGCCCAGCAGGGTTTCGTCAGGGAAGTCTGTGATATATCTTGCGATGATGCCTTTTTCAATGGCGTCTTTCAGTGCTTCGTTGTCTACCAGACCGCCTCTGGCAAAGTTCAGCAGTCTTGCGCCTTTTTTGGTAACGGCAAAGAGCTTTTCGTCAAAGGTGTTTCTGGTCTTGTCATTCAGTGGAATGTGGATGGTGATGTAATCGCTCTTGGATACCAGTTCTTCCAGTGTTTCCGCTTTGTCAACGGAAGCGGACAGATGCCAAGCGGCTTCCAGTGTCAGGAAGGGGTCATAGCCGATGACGTCCATGCCCAAGTCCAGAGCGGCATTTGCCACCAGTACGCCAATGGCACCCAGACCGATGACGCCGATGGTTTTTCCCGCGATTTCGGGACCGATGAACTGCTTTTTGCAAGCTTCTACGGCTTTTTCCACGTTTTCATTGCCTGCCAGAGTCTGTACCCACTGAGCGCCGTTGATGATGCGGCGGGAGGATACCAAGAGACCTGCCAGCACCAGTTCTTTTACGGCGTTGGCATTGGCACCGGGGGTATTGAATACGGGAATCCCCATTTCTGTGCATTTGTCAATGGGAATGTTGTTGGTGCCTGCACCTGCGCGGGCTACCCCCAGCAGGTTGTCGTTGAGCTCCATGCTGTGCATGTCGAAGCTGCGCAGAATGATGCCCTCAGGGCGTGCAGCTTCCGGGTCTATGTGAAATTCTGCTTCAGGCAGTTTGCTCAGACCTGCCTGAGAAATCTGGTTCAGTGTTTTGATGGTATACATACGGACATTCTCCTTTACTTGTTTTCTGCTTCAAACTGTTTCATAAACGCCACCAGCGCTTCTACGCCTTCTCTGGGCATAGCGTTATAGATGCTGGCACGCATGCCGCCAACGGTACGATGGCCTTTCAGGTTCACAAAGCCTTTTTCTCCGGCTTCTTTGATGAATTTTGCGTTCAGTTCTTCTTTGGGCAGCACAAAAGGCACGTTCATGAGGGAACGGTCTTTTTTCTGCACAGTGCCTTTGAACAGGGCAGAACTGTCCAGAAAATCATAGAGCAGTGCCGCTTTTTCTTCATTGCGTTTCTGCAGAGCCGCTACGCCGCCCTGGGCTTTCACCCATTCAAACACTCTGCCCATGAAATAAATGCCGTAAGTGGGCGGTGTGTTGTAAAGGGAATTGTTTTTGGCATGGATGTCATACTTGAGCATGGTGGGTGTGAAATCCATGGCATTGCCCAGCAGGTCTTCCCGGATGATGACAACAGTCACCCCGGCAGGACCCAGGTTTTTCTGAGCACCCGCAAAGAGCAGACCGAACTTTGTGATGTCGATTTCCTCGGACAAAATGGAGGAGGACATATCCCCCACCAGAGGAACATCGCCCACATTGGGCAGTTTGGTCCAGCGTGTGCCGTAAATGGTGTTGTTTAAAGTGATATAGAAATAGTCCGCATGTTTGTCAAATTTGGATTCATCCAGTTCGGGGATGCGGTCGAAAGTGGTGTCGGCAGAAGAAGCCACAATGTTGACTTTGCCGTAGCGTGCCGCTTCTTCCGCGGCTTTTTTCGCCCACTGACCTGTTACCACGTAGTCAGCCTTGTTGTTTTTGTTCATCAGATTCAGAGGAATCATGGCAAACTGTGTGGAGCCGCCGCCCTGCAGGAACAGGATTTTGTAATTGTCGGGAATGTGCATCAAATCCCGCAGATCTGCCTGAGCCTTTTCCAAAATGCCTTCGAACACTTTAGATCGATGGCTCATCTCCATTACGGACATGCCTGAGGAGCCGTAACAGACAAATTCTTTTTGCGCCTGTTCCAGAACTTCCAGTGGCAGCATGGATGGTCCAGCTGAAAAATTGAATACTCTTTCCATAAATAAGCCTCCCTTAAAGTGTGATAAGTAATGATGTCCCGATTGTGTGGGACGGAAAAAGACCAAGGTCTGTTTTTATTTATGAAGTTGATTATAGCACGGCAAGCGGAACCGTCAATAAAAAAGAAGTATTTTTTAAAGTGTAAAAAAAAATTCGGAGGATAGCGCAAAAAAAGTACAAAAAGTTGCCAAAAAAATGTCAATATTAAACAGACAAATGTCCGTGCATAAAATACAAAAATGAATACTGTCTTTTGTATACAGCAAAAAGCCCATAGAAATCAAGCTTCCCCAAAAAGCGAAAATCCATCTGTCGCTGTATCAGCTTATGGTCTGACAAAAGAAAGGATGACGTTTTTTTGCATTCAAAAGACAAATTCTTTGTTGTGTTCGCACAGAAAGGACAAAAAAGAGCGTTCCTCTATGGAGCGCTCAATGAAAAAACCTTATTTCTCCCCCAGCATTTCACAGGTTAGATCTACGAAAGCCTGCGCCGCAGGGGAAAGCTCCCCGAAGGGCAGAGCTATGCCCATGGAAATGGTGTGGGGCGGGTCTATAGGGAGTTTGACTACATTAGCCGTGTGCCCTTCGGTGATGAGACGGTTCATGATACTCATGCCTAAACCCTGGGCAATCATAGAAAGGGCAGCATGGTTTTCGATGGTTTCATATTTCACTTTGGGGTGGATGTCATAAGCGTGGAACAGCTGGACAACGTCATAATCGGCGCCATAGGCAGGCATGATGAAGTCCTCTTGCTGGCAGGCGGAGAGAGGATATATCTTTTCTCCTGCCATGGGATGTTCCGGCGGCAGTACAGCAATCATGGGGTCTTTTCGCAGGGGAATCCATGTGTAAGGACTGTCGGACTTTTCGCTGTAAAGGCAGACATCTACCTGTCTGTTTTCCAGAAAGCTGTCCAGTTCCTGATGGATACCTTCTTTTAATATGATGCGGATGCCGGGATAGGACGCGGCAAAGGCTTTGATGACGGGAGGCAGCCAGCAGGTGGCAATGCTGGTGTAAACGCCGATGGTAAGGCGTCCTGTCTGTAAGCCGTTGATGCGGGAGGAAATCTGCTCAAAACGGTTGGCACAGTCTGCCATTTCCCGCAGAACAGGCATCAGCTCCAAGGCGCTGGGGGTGGGAACAACGCCAGTTTTGGAGCGGTACAGCAGGGGAAAGCCCAGTTCCGCTTCCAGATTGGTCATCATGTGGCTGATGCCCGAAGGGGTGTAGTGGAGCTGTTCCGCTGCCTTTGTGAAACTGCCTGTATCAATGGCAGCCAGAAGCGCTTCGCATTTTTTGAAATCCATTTTGTGACCTCCTTATCTATGACGATTCTTCATAGATAATAGTATAAAACGGCGTTTTACTTTATACAAGAGGGGCGTTATACTGAGGGCAGATATTTCGGAAAGGAAGGCGGTAAGGTATGCAGAAGAAAGAAATGGCAGGGCTTATGGTCATTGCGGCAGGATGTCTTTGGGGTGTCATTGGATTGTTTTCCCGCAAGTTGTCGGCGGTAGGGTTTGATGCCGTGCAGATTACGGCGCTGCGCAGTCTGGTGACGGCGGCAGGGCTGTTTTTGCTGCTCTTTTGCAAAGACCGGAAACTTTGCCGCATAGATTGGAAAGACCTGTGGATGTTCTTAGGCACAGGCATTTGCAGCATTGCCGGATTCAATATCTTTTACTTTGTGACTATCAGCATCACCACATTGTCCGTGGCAGCTATCCTCCTTTATACAGCGCCTTTTTTCGTTATGGTATTGTCTGCGGTGCTGTTTCATGAGAAAATCACTGCCCAGAAGGTGAAAGGGCTTGTGCTGGCGCTGGCTGGATGTATCTGCACCACAGGGATTTTCAGCGGCAGTATCCATGTGACAGTACTGGGCATCCTCACAGGTGTTGCATCTGGTTTCTGTTATGCTCTTTATAGTATTTTCGGGAAATTCGCCCTGAAAAAATATACTTCGGAAACGGTGACACTGTACACATTTCTTATGGCGTCTGCTGCCATGTTGCCTCTGTCCCATCCAGCGGATATGTTTTCTCTGGCAGTCAGTGATTTTTCTCTGACAGGCGGCATTTTGCTGCTGGGTTTGGTGTGTACCCTTCTTCCTTTTCTGCTCTATACCAGAGGGCTGTCCCGTATGGATTCGGGAAAAGCCTCTGTTCTTGCCTTTGCGGAGCCACTGACGGCAACCCTCATGGGGGTGGTCGCTTTTGGCGAAGTGCCCGACGGCTTCGGCTGGCTGGGTGTTGCGCTACTCTTTGGCGCATTGGTACTGCTGCAAATGCCCCAGAAACAAAGAAAAACTGGAAAGATTCCGAACATTTCGTAAAATATAAATTCCCATTTCCTTAGGAAAAAAGACGGTGACGGCTATTTTTGGCACGACCGTCTTTTTTTCCTGTCTAAAACATAAACATGACAGGAGGGGGGAATGGATATGGACGAAAAGAAGCGGCGATATTTGTTATGGGCGTGTTGTATGGTCATTTGCCTTTGTGTGCTCCATCAGGGACGGGCAGCGGAAACCATGCTGCCTGTGGCGGAAAAGACCATTGTGCTGGATGCGGGACATGGCGGCTGGGACCCGGGAAAAACAGGGAAAACCGGTGTGGATGAACAGGAGCTGAACCTTGCCATTGTGAAAAAATTGCAGGCATATCTGGAGCAGGGCGGCGCAAGGGTCTATGTGACCAGAGGGGACGGCATGGCTTTGGGGCAGAGCAAACAGGAGGATATGCGGGTGCGGAAAGAAATCACCAATGAAAGCGGTGCGGATTTGCTGGTGAGTATCCATCAGAACGCCTTTCCTTCTTCCTCCGCAAAAGGGGCACAGGTTTTTTACCATAGCCAGAGCGAGGAAGGCAAAGCTCTTGCCCAGTGTATACAGGAAAGTCTGCGGCAGAGGGTAGACAAAGAGAACACCAGACAAATCAAGGCAAACAGCGATTATTACATCCTCCGCACCACCCAGATTCCGGCGGCATTGGTGGAGTGCGGCTTTTTGTCAAATGGAGCGGAAGAAGCCAAACTCAATGACGATACTTATCAGGAACAGATGGCATGGGGCATTTACTGCGGTATTCTGGACTATTTTGCGGCGAAAGACTGCGCCGGAGGTTTACAGCTTGCGGAAAAGCGGATATAATGGGAAAAACGACGAAAGGCTTTGATTATTAGGAAGGAATGGAACCATGGAACAGAATTTTCAGACACTGGGACTGTCCGACGCCCTTGTGGCAGGCTTGGCAAAACAGGACATCACCGTGCCCACAGATATACAGACAAAAATGATCCCTGCCATTATGACAGGGAAAGATGTGGTCGGCAGATCGGAAACAGGCTCCGGCAAGACATTGGCTTATCTGCTGCCCATTTTCCAGAGAATCGACCCTAACGTAAGAGGGACACAGGCAATCATCCTGACACCTACCCATGAATTGGCGGCACAGGTGCATCGTCAAGCGGAACTGCTGGCAAAGAATGCCGGTGTCAATGTGGGCTGTGCCCTTATCATCGGCACTGCAAGATTGCAGCGTCAGGTGGAACGCCTTCGTGAAAAACCGCCCATCGTAGTAGGCTCCACAGGTCGTATTTTGGACCTGATCAAACGGAAAAAGATTCAGGCACATCTGGTAAAGACTATTGTGCTGGATGAAGGGGACAGACTGCTGGAGGACGGCAATTTTGCGGCGGTGCAGGCTGTGATCAAAACAACCCTCCGTGACAGACAGCTGGTGCTCCTTTCCGCTTCCGTTGGCGGCGAAACCCAGCAGCGCGCAAAAGAAATCATGAAGGAAGATGCCCTTTTTGTGGAAGGGGCTTCTCAGGTGGGACAGGTTCCCGATACCATTTCCCATTACTTTATCCTGACTGCACCCAGAGAAAAATTCCTCATGCTGCGGAAGGTGCTGGCAGGGGAAAAACCGAAAAAAGCTATGGTGTTCCTCAATAATCCCGAAAACATCGAGGTCACTGTGGACAAGCTCAATTACCATGGCATTAAGGCGGCTGGCATTTACGGTCAGGTAGGCAAACTGGACAGAAAAACAGCGCTGGATGATTTCAGAGAAGGTCGTGTGCAGGTGCTGGTGGCTTCTGACATCGGCGCAAGAGGTCTGGACATTCCCGACGTGACCCATGTTATCAATCTGGATATTCCCGAAGACCCCACCCATTATCTCCATCGTGCGGGACGCTGCGGCAGACAGGGTCAGACAGGCTGTGCCATCTCCATCGTAACCCCTTATGAACGCCGCTGGATTCATAAGTACGAAAAGGTATGGGGACTGCGTTTTGCCCAGAAAGATATGGTTTATGGCAAGCTTACCGACAGCACCAAGACCAAAAAAGACTTGGAGCCTAGAAAATCCCAGCCCAAGGAAAAATCCCAGCCCAAAGGGCAGGCAAAAAGCGGCAAGAAGTTTGTAACAAAAAAGAAAAAATAAATCCCGAAAAAATCATTGTGGAAATCATGGAAATCATGTATCATAAATAAGGAACTTTTAAGTAAAAAACAACATTGCAGGAGGTAGCGAATATGAGCGAAAAATGCGGATGCGGCTGCGGTCATGACCACGAACACGAAGAAGACGTAATGGATCTGGAAACCATGTTCCTGACACTGGACGACGATACAGAAATGGAATGCGGCATTCTGGGCGTATTTGAAGTGGAAGGTCTGGAAGGCAAAGAATACATTGCCCTGCTTCCTTTGGAAGACGAAACCGTTCTGCTGTATGAATACAAAGAAGTTGGCGACGAAATCGAACTGAACGTTATCGAAGATGACGATGAATTCGATAAGGTTTCCAACGCTTTCTACGACATGTACGAAGACGAAGAATAAACCGAACACAACAAGGGGCAGGGCATGGGGAGACTATGCTTCTGCCTTTTTGTGTCTGAAGAATATTTTACCAGAATATGGAGTGTGATGAGATGAAAGGAAAAAGACTGAGCGCTATGGCAGTGGCAGCCATGCTGGGGGTATTGCTGGTGCCTGCCAATGCGTATGCGGCAAACGCGGACTGGACCGCAGGAAATCCCCTCATTGCCCACGCTTTAGGGGAATATGACGGAAAAATCGAAACCAACTCCCAGGAAGCCTTTATTTCCTCTTGGGAAAACGGCTACCGTGTCATGGAGGCGGATTTTATCTATACATCTGACGGGGCACTGGTGGTGCGCCATGACTTTGACGCTGACGGCAGTTATTACCGTCTGGAAATCGAGCCCGGCAGCAATCTGGTCATGGATAGCAACACCTTCCAGAATGAGAAAATCATTTATGAACAGACCCCTATGACGGCTGTAGACCTGATGTATCTGATGACCACTTACACAGACGTGTATCTGGTGACAGATACAAAGGATACAGATAAAGCCACTGTCCAGAAACAGTTCCAGGATTTGAAAAATATTGCCAACAACATTGGACATCCAGAAATTCTGGACCGCATTATCCCCCAGATTTATAGCGAGGAAATGTTGGGTTGGATCAAGGAAATCTATGACTTCCCTCAGTGGATTTATACCCTGTATTTGCAGACCAATGTAGACTATGCAGAAACAGCGGATTTCTGCGCCAAAAACGGCATTGGCGTTGTGACCATTGAAAAAAGCCGCCTGACTCAGTCTATCGTGGACACTTTCCAGGCGAAAGATGTGCAGGTTTATGCCCATACGGTAAACCGCTATTTGCAGTTTGAGGACCTGCTGGCAATGGGTGTCAGCGGTATTTATACAGACAGCATCAAGCCTTATGAACTGGATTGGGTAGGTCTGGAAAACGCGAGAAAACTCTCCGTAGAACCGGTGAACATGGGCAGCAACAACTATACCCTCCATACCATGGACATCATGGGCACCAAGTATGTGAAACTCCGTGACTATGCGGCAATGTTGTCCGCAAATGGCGGATTCTCCGCACAGTTTGACGTTACTACAAACACATTGGCACTGAAAAACAGCGGTACCTTCACCACACTGGGCAATGAACTGCTGCTGAAAGAAAGCGATCGCCTCATTACCAAAAGAGCGGAAAACAAACTGACTTATAATGACGCAGAAGTGACCCTCACAGGCTACACCATCGACGGGGACCTCTATTATCCTTTGCAGGGCATGCTGGATTTGACCGGTCATGCACTGGAAACAAAAGACGGCGTCACAACGGTGACAAAAGCGGCAAAAACAGAGAAATAAAAAAGCATGAAAAGAAAGCAACTTCTCCTTAAGAAAACATTGGTTTTCCGTTTTATTAATTTCTTAAGGGGAATTGCGACGGCTGTCTTCAGAAGAAAACATACCAAATAAAATCTCAGTAAAAATAAGAAAGCTGGAATCCTTTGTTTGATGAGAATTTCAGCTTTCTTTGTTTTCTTATGAAGATGCCCCTACGGCTGTATCCTTGAAAAATGAAGGGTTACAGCCTTTTTATTTCGGGAAAAAGTACACCTGAACTCGTTGACAGAAAATACAAACAGTGGTATGCTGTGGACAGAAGAACAACAAATTTTTACATTTGCTGGGGGTGCCGCGCAAACGGCTGAGAATCGGTAATGGGTCCGATACCCTTATTTCACCTGATCTGGATCATGCCAGCGTAGGGAAGCGGAATCTTGCAGAACAGGCACAGCAAAGCGGCTGTGCTTTTTTTATGCAAAGGATGCCCACCTTTTCCAGCAATGTAAACGGACTGAGAAAAAAGGAGAGAGGCACTATGAAAACAAAGAAAATGGCAATTTCGGCAATGTTCATTGCAGTGGGCGTTTTGGCTGGGAATATCATTTACATCCCTGTGGGGGCATCCAAATGCTTCCCTGTGCAGCATACCCTGAATATACTGGCGGCAGTATTTCTGGGACCTGCTTACGGTGTCATCAACGCTTTCTGCATTTCCCTGCTGCGCAACTTCATGGGCACAGGCTCTTTGCTGGCATTCCCCGGCAGTATGGTAGGGGCGTTTCTGGCAGGGATGATGTATAAAATGACAAAGAACAATTGGGCAACGGCAGCTGCGGAAGTGGTTGGCACAGGGGTTCTGGGCGGTCTTTTGGCAGTGCCCATGGCAATCCTTTTGATGGGTCAGGAAGCCGGCGCATTGGCTTTTGTGCCTTCTTTCCTGCTCAGCTCCTTCGGCGGCAGCGTCATTGCCATGATTTTGCTGAAGTCTGCCCATTTTGTGCAGGCAGCAAAAAAGAGTATTTGAAAACAGGAGGAATGAAGTATGAAACATGTATTGACCATAGCTGGTTCTGACACCTGCGGCGGCGCTGGCATTCAGGCGGATCTGAAAACATTTTCCGCACAGGGCACTTATGGTATGAGCGTTATTACAGCGGTAACTGTCCAGAACACACAGGGTGTATTTGGCTGTCAGGACATCGACCCTGAAATTATCAAAGGTCAGATTGACGCCATTTTTACAGACATTGAAGTAAGTGCTGTAAAAATCGGTATGGTATCTCAGATTCCTACCATCCACGCCATTGCAGACAAACTGGAACAGTATCAGCCCAAGAATGTTGTGCTGGACCCTGTTATGATTTCCAAGAGCGGTTTTGACCTGATGCAGCCCGAAGCCAAAGAAGCACTCATCACCAGATTGATTCCTCTGGCTTATGTCATCACTCCCAACCTGCCGGAAGCGGAAGTGATCACAGGATTGAAAATCAACGACCTGGCTTCTATGGAACAGGCAGCAAGAGCCATTCATAAAATGGGTGCCAAAAATGTGCTCATCAAAGGCGGCCATCTGGAAGACGACGCTACAGACCTGCTCTTTGACGGGGAAAACATTGTGACACTTCATTCTGACCGTATCAATACAAAGAATACCCACGGCACAGGATGCACCATGTCCTCCTGTATCGCGGCAAATCTGGCAAAAGGCAAAACTGTGGAAGAAGCAGTGCGCATTGCCAAAGATTATATCACAACAGCCATTGCCCATTCTCTGGACATTGGCAAAGGCGTAGGCCCTACCAACCATTTCTATGAACTCTATACCAAAGCGGGTATCTGGGACGAAATCAAAGATTGATTCTCTTTCGGAGCATGTCTTTTTCTGGACATGCTCCTTTTTTTTATGCCGAAATTTGTCTGAAAAAAGGTCAATTAAAACATTTTTCATTGTCTTTTGTCGAAAAGGGCGATATAATGTAAAAATGCTGTGCTATGCCCTCGGGCACCAGTGGAACAGAAAAGATGCCCGTTTTGGGGGGGCAAAACATAAAAATTTTGCAGACGGAGGCGGCATGTTTGAGTAGAAGAAGAAAAAACAGATTGCGCAGATTGTTTTTTAAGACATTGTTTATTACCATGGCCATACTGATTGCCCTGATGCTGGCAGCTTATGGCGTATTCGCATATTTGCTGGGGGGACTGAACCGTACCACACTGGATGAAAGCAAATTGTCCGTAACGGCAGGGCTTTCTCAGAACGGAAAAATCACCAATATCGCATTGTTTGGGCTGGACTCCCGAAACCATGACTACGAAGGTCGTTCCGACGCCATCATGGTGGCTTCTGTCAACGGGAAAACAGGGAAAATCAAACTGGTTTCCATTGCCCGTGATACTTATGTGAATGTACCCGGTTATGGAGAAACAAAGATCAACCACGCTTATGCTTACGGCGGTGCGGAACTTGCCATCCAGACCATCAACGAAAACTTCAATCTGGATATCACAGACTATGCGGCAGTAAACTTTGACTCTCTGGCAGATGTCATTGATGCCATGGGCGGCATCGACTTGGAGGTAACAGAGGAAGAACGCTACCAGATCAACGCGTACCTGCTGGAAGGCGAACCTCTGCGGGAAAGCGGCATGGTACATCTGAATGGACCTCAGGCAGTAAGTTATGCCCGTATCCGTAAGATTGACAGCGATACCATGCGTACGGAACGCCAGAGAAAGGTACTGGAATGTCTCTTTGAAAAGGCAAAAAACATCAGCCCTCTGGAATACCCTTCCTATATCCGCAAATTCGCGCCTATGATCGAAACTTCCCTGACCAATGAGGAAATTCTGGAACTGGTATCTGTAGGGGCAAACCCGAACCTGACACTGGAACAGGGTGCATTCCCCAATGACTATATCCAGAGCACCGGTCAGACCATCGGCGGCGTATGGTATTATGTTTACGACATCGATCAGGCGGCAGACATGCTCCATGAATTCATTTATAACGATGTACCCTTTGAATACTACGGTTTGACGGAAGAAGAAATCGCTGCACTGGAAAGCGGTGGCACTTCCGAGGGAACGGAAGGAGAAAATGTAGAATAAACTGCATTTTGTCTCTGTTTTGGAGAAAGAACTTTTGTTTTTTTGAAAAAGTGGTTGACAAAGGAAAATATCGCGTTATAATGATGATTAACTGAAAGAGAAAAAGGCTAAGAAAAGAAGAGTACATCTTGGATGGTTTTACAGAGAACCTCTGGTAGCTGCGAAGGAGGAAACGCGGAAAAGATGGAAGATGGTCTTGGAGCCGCGCACCGAGAGGAATTCCTTTAGGCTGCGACGGGTGTGCCCGTGACAGCACTACGATATCGGCAGTTTTGCCCGTACCGGATAAGGTCATCATCGTGAGGTGATGATAAATTAGGGTGGTAACACGAAGCTATGCTCTCGTCCCTTGACAAACAAGTCAGGGACGGGAGTTTTTTTATGAATCCGTCAGGAAAGAAGGAGAGAGGAAAATGGAGCAGAAAGAAATCATGATTCGGCTCAAAGGAATCACCAAAGCGTTTCCCCAGAAAAAAGGAACGCTGGAAGTGCTTCACGGCATTGATTTGGATATTGAAAAAGGCGAGATTTTCGGCATCATTGGTCTGAGCGGCGCCGGCAAGAGTACATTGGTACGATGCATCAACCTGCTGGAACGTCCTACAGAAGGTCAGGTATTTCTGGATGGTCAGGAATTGACCTGCCTTTCCGAAAAGGATCTCAGACAGGCCCGCCGTTCCATGGGTATGATCTTCCAGCAGTTCCACCTGCTCATGCAGCGGACAGCCATGGAAAATGTATGTTTCCCCATGGAGATTGCCGGTGTGAAAAAGGCGGAAGCAAGAGAAAAGGCAAAAGAATTGCTGGAACTGGTTGGTCTGGGCGACAGAATGGAATCTTATCCTTCCCAGCTTTCCGGCGGTCAGAAACAGAGGGTTGCCATTGCCAGAGCATTGGCCACAAACCCGAAAATCCTGCTTTGTGATGAAGCAACAAGCGCCCTGGACCCCAACACAACAGCCGGGGTTCTGGAGCTTCTGAAAGACATCAACAAACGACTGGGCATCACCATTGTGGTGATTACCCACGAAATGAAAGTTATCCAGGAAATCTGCAACAGAGTTGCTATTATCAGTGAAGGTAAGATCGCAGAAATGGGCAGCGTACAGGAAATCTTCCGGGCTCCCAAAACACAGATCGGTCAGGAACTGGTATTCCATGAAGGTTCCAACCGAGAAGCTTATGCAGGGAAATTGCCTTACTGCTATCGTGTGGTATTCAAAGGCGGTATTTCCAATGAACCTGTACTGGGGCGTATGATGATTGATTGTAACGGTGTGGCAAATATCCTTGCCGGTAACACCAGAAATATTGATGGGGAAGTTTTTGGTCAGATGATTCTGCAGTTCCCCGAAGAAGAAGCCCTGCGGAAAAAAATGATTCAGTATTTGAAAGATCAGGGCGTAGAAGTTGAGGAGGTAGCGTATGTTTAATTCAGAAATGATTTCTTTAGTAGGCGTAGCCTTCTGGGAAAGTATTTATATGACCATTATTTCCTCATTTTTTGCATATGTCATCGGCTTGCCTTTGGGCTTGATTCTGGTGGCAACAGATAAGGATGGTATCGCACCGGCGCCCCTGTTCAATCAGGTGCTGGGGATCATTATCAACATCCTGCGTTCCATTCCTTTCCTGATTTTGCTGGTAGCCATGATGCCTATCACACAGGCAGTTGTGGGCACTGTTATCGGTGCAAAGGCAACGGTTGTGGTACTGGTGGTAGCAGCGGCTCCCTTCATTGCCAGACTGGTGGAATCTTCCCTGAAGGAAGTGGACAAAGGTGTTGTGGAAGCGGCACAGTCCATGGGGGCTTCTCCCTTTGAAATCATGACAAAGGTACTGCTGCCCGAAGCAAAACCTTCTCTTTTGATCGGCAGTGCCATCGCCATGACAACCATCCTGGGCTACTCCGCAATGGCAGGTTTCTGCGGCGGCGGCGGTCTGGGTGCTGTAGCCATCAACTATGGTTACTACCGCAGCCAGAGAGATATCATGTTAGTCATGGTAGTTCTGCTGGTAGTGATCGTGCAGGTATTGCAGGAAGTTGGTCTTCGTATTGCAAGAGGCACAGACAAACGGCTGTAACTCGTTAAGAGTACACATAAAAAAAGAAAACAAATGCTATTCAAATTTTAAGGAGGAACATGTATTATGAAAAAGTTTATTGGTATTTTATTGACAGCAGCTTTGGCATTCGGCGCTGTAGGCTGCGGCGGCACAACAACAGAAACAGCAGATGAAGGCGCAACAACTGCAACAACAGAAGGCACAACCATCAAAGTTGGCGCTTCTCCTTCTCCTCATGCGGAAATCCTGAAAGCTGCACAGCCTCTGCTGGCAGAAAAAGGCGTTACACTGGAAATCGTAGAATTTACAGACTATGTACAGCCGAACCTGGCACTGGATACAGGCGACCTGGATGCAAACTACTTCCAGCATCAGCCTTACCTGGATCAGTTCAACGCTGACAACGACATGGACCTGGTAGCTCTGGGCGCTGTTCACTATGAACCCATGGGCATTTTCGCAGGCAACTCCAGCGACCTGGCATCTCTGCCTGACGGCGCAAAAGTAGGCGTACCCAATGACGCAACAAACGAAGCAAGAGCACTGCTGCTGCTGGAATCCAACGGTCTGATCACACTGAAAGAAGATGCTGGCGTAGCAGCAACAAAACTGGATATCGTAGAAAACCCTCATAACCTGGAAATCGTTGAAATGGAAGCTGCACAGCTGCCTCTGTCCCTGGGTTCTCTGGATATCGCTGTGATCAACGGTAACTATGCACTGAGCGGCGGTCTGAGCATCTCTGACGCACTGGCAATCGAAGAAGCTGACTCTCTGGCAGCAGAAACATACCAGAACGTTGTAGCAGTTCGCAATGGCGACGAAACAAGACCTGAACTGCAGACACTGATGGAAGTTCTGAACTCTCAGGAAATCGCTGACTACATCAACGAAACATTCGAAGGCGCTGTAGCACCTGTATTCGAAGTAGCAGCTGAATAAAAACAAATTTTGCAAAAGAAAGAAACATGAAAGACGGTTTCCTTAGGTACACAAGATAAAAACATCAATCAAAATAGAAAAGCCGAAATCCTTTGTATATCAGGGTTTCGGCTTTCTTTGTTTTCTGGTGAAAGGAACTTTTGCATCTTCTTTTTTTGCGGATTGGACCAGAATGTGGTATCATAGACAAAACCAGAATTTTGCAATGGATGGGGGAGTATGATGAAAATTCCGAGAAGTCCATATGATAGATTGGTCAACGTCGTTGGCGTATGTTCGCTAGGCGGAACCACTGCGTGGCTGCTGGCAGTCTGGAAGCAGATTGCAGTGCACATTCCGGTGCATTATGACTTCAGAGGGCATGTAGACCGTATGGCAGGCAAAGGCTCTCTGTGGGTGCTCATGGCAGTGGGCTGGGTGATGTTCCTTGCCCTGTCCGTAGTGGAGCATTTTCCGCAGATTTGGAATACAGGGGTGCAGGTGACACCGAAAAATCAGGAGAGGGTGTATCGCACACTGAAAAATATGCTGAGTACCCTGAAACTTATCATTGCGGTGCTGTTTTCCTATTTGGTGTTTCAGTCAGCCTTTGGGGGAAATCTGCCGCCCCAGTTTTTGCCGCTGTTCCTGCTGGTAACCTTAGGGTCATTGGCGTTTTTTCTGGTGCGGCTCATTAGATTACGGTAAAAAAGAAAAGCAGAAAAAGCAACTTCCCCTTAAGAAAACATTGATTTTCTTTTTCCTTGATTTCTTAAGGGGAATTGCAACGGCTGTCTTCATAAGAAAACATAACAAATAAAACCTTCATAAAATAAGAAAGCCAAAATCCTTTGTCATCATAAGGATTTTGGCTTTCTTTGTTTTCTTATGAAGATGCCCCTAATTTCCATATGGGAATTTTCTGCTTTTTTTGTGCTTAATCTTCTGCCATATTTTTCAGGGTATCTCCTGCCAGACGGTACACTGTCCAGTCGGACATGGGTTCTGCCCCCAAGGAGAGATAAAACCCGATGGAAGGGGTGTTGGTATCCAGGCACCACCATTCCAGTCTGCCGCAGCCACGTTCCACAGCGATCTGCGCCAGTTTCTGCAAAATGACTTTGCCGTAGCCCTTGCCCCGGTGGACAGGGGACACATATAAATCTTCCAGATAAATGCCGGCTCTCCCCAGAAATGTAGAGAAGTTGTGGAAAAACAGAGCGAAGCCAATTTCTTCGCGGGACTTATCCACAGCCAAAAGCACTTCTGCTTTTTCTTTATCAAAAATCCAGGTTTCCAGAATTTCTTCCGTTGCTACCACTTCAGAAAGAAGCCCTTCATAATCTGCCAGTTCTTTGATAAACCGCAGAATCAGGGGGATATCTTTCCGTTCTGCGAACCGAAAAGTCAGGTCTGTCATGTTATCGCCTCAATTCTTGCCTGTGGAGCCAATGCCGCCACGGTCATCATTGCCCAGTGTTTCTGCTTCGTCAAAAGAAATGGCAGGCTGGTGCTCGAAAATACGGAACTGACAGATACGGTCGTTCACATCAATGACGGTGTCGCGCATAGCCAGTGCAGGGAAGAACCACTGGTCGTTATCGCCGCAGTAGCTTTCGTCCACAATGCCGCAGTGGTTGGTCTGGATAACGCCAAAGTTCTTGAAGGTAGAGCTGCGGGGCACGATATGCGCTTCATAGCCCTTAGGCAGTTCCATGGCAATGCCCAGAGGAATCAGGCGGAATTCGCCTGCCTTCAGTTCCACTCTTTCTGCTGCCCGCAGGTCAATCCAGTCGGATTTTCCGTCGATGTAACGCAGTTTTTCGATTTTGTCGCTGAGATATTTGATTCTGATGGAAACCATTGATTTCTTCCTTTCTGTATTGCTTTATTCCGCGTGGTAAAGGTACATGGTGCCTTTTTCCAGAGATTTCTGTACATCGATAATCCGCTGGTTAAAGCTGCCTTTCCAGTGGAGCTGAGGGTCTTTCAGTTCTTCCACAAAACGTCCGTCTACGATAACGTCCAGATAGGGCATGATAGGCAGAGCGCTGACTTCTTCCCAAAGATAGCCGGTGTAGAGCCATGTTTTCTTGTCAGGAAAGGCTTCTTTGATTTCTTTCGCCAGTGCGGTCACATCTTCCCGGTTGCCCATGTATAAGGGGTCGCCGCCGCTGAATGTGATGCCGCTGATGTAGTCTTTTTCCAGTTCAGCAAAAATTTCCGCTTTGGCAGCCTCATCAAAGGGCAGACCGCCGTTAGGGTCCCATGTGATGGGGTTCTGGCAGTTTTTGCAGCCGTGGGAGCATCCCGCTACCCACAAAACCACCCGCAGCCCTTCGCCGTTGAGCATATCGTCTTTTGTGATGTTGTGGTAACGCATTACATACTCTTCCTTTCTGCGATTTCTGCCATTTTTGCTTCATTCAGACGAGTATCACCTTTGACACGGGAGTAAGACAGATATCCATTCATTCTTTCGATTTTTGTCAGGTTTTTGCTGCCGCATTTCGGGCATACGTCCATTTCCAGTTCCTGATGGCCGCAGTCATCGCAGTATGCCAGAGAAAGGTTTACCCCTTCATAGAAGCCCATCTTCATGGCACGGCGCACCAGTGTGCGGATGGCGTCCAAATTGTAGTCGATGGGGTATTTTACATACTGAATCTTGCCGCCGTTGGACAAATCCCAAAAACGTTTTTCCAGATCCTGTTTCTGGATAGGGGAAATATCTTCTGTTACATGGCAGTGGAAAGAGTTGCTTACATAAGGACGGTCGGATACATTTTCCACTACGCCGTATTTCTTGCGGAACTGTGTTACCTGCAGGCCGCAAAGGCTTTCCGCAGGAGTGCCGTAGATAGCGTACAGATTGCCGTCGGCTTTCTTGAATTCCGCCACTTTATCGTTGATGTGCTGCAATGTGTCGATGGCAAACTGACCGTCTTCCACCAGAGATTTGCCGTTATACAGCTCCTGCAGTTCGTTCAGAGCGGTGATGCCGAAAGAAGCGGTGGCAGCCTTCAGCAAAGGTTTGATTTTGTCGTGAATGCCCAGATGACCGCCGTAGAAGCCGCCTTCGCAGTATGCCAGAGGGTTGGTGGATGCGCGCATTTCGCCCAGGTACGCATAAGTACGGATGTGGAGCTGACGAATCAGTTCCAGATAGTAGTCCAGCACTTCATAGAAAGGTTTGCTTTCCTGTTTTGCTTTTGCGTAAATCATAGGCAGGTGCAGGCTCACAGCGCCGATGTTGAATCGACCTACGAAAACAGGTTTGTCGTTTTCGTCAGCAGGTTCCATGCCGCCCCGTTCAAACCAAGGGGACAGGAAGGCACGGCAGCCCATGGGGCTGATGATGGCGCCGTATTTTTTATACATTTCCGCTACATAGCCTTCGCCTGTGAGGGAAAGCCAGTCGGGATACATGGTCTTGGAGGAGCAGAGGATGCCTGCTTCAAAGACATCTTCCAGTTCCTTGCCTTTTCCATGGAGATTTTCGTCATAAAGGAATACCAGTTTGGGGAACAGTACAGGTTTTTTGCAGTTTTTCTTGCCCTGTCCTTTTCTGCGGACGTTCAGCATGGTGATGGATGCCATTTTGGCAAATTTGCCTGTGCCTGTGCCGAATGTCATGGTGATGAAAGGATAATCCCCGCGGCTGGAAGCAACGGTGTTGAATTTGTATTCCCAGCCCTGGAAGCCCTGTTCAAAGTCGTTGAGGATGTCGGCCATAGCTTCTTTGTCCGCAGCCTTGGGTGTCAGACCCATGTCGATGTAACGGCGGTAGAATTTTTCATAGCTCTTTTCCGCAAAGGGTTCCAGCAGCAGGTCTACGGAAGGTACGGTAAAACCGCCGTACTGCTGGCTGGCAGCGGAAAGAACGATGTCGCCGATAACGTCAAAGGCAACATTCAGTGTCTTGGGTTCGTTGTACCACAGGTTGCCCATTTCAAAACCGCCGGTCAGTACTTCTTTTACGTCGAACAGGCAGCAGTTCATGGTGTCACGTCTGGCAGACATATCATGGATGTAGATATAACCGTCACGACATGCCTGGAGTTCTTCTGTGGTCATGAAGAATTTCTGGTACAGTTCTTTGTTCAGCTGATTGAATACCAGAGAACGTTTTGTGGAAACCAGAGCGCTGTCGGTGTTGCTGTTTTCCTTGTCGCCGATATACATGATGGACTGGCTTTTTTTGTAAACCTCGTCCAGCATTTTCACAAAGTCCTGTTTGTAGTTGCGGTAATCACGGTAGCTTTTTGCAACTTCAGGCTTTACCTGTTCCAGTGCGCCTTCGACGATGTTGTGCATTTCCGCAATGGGGATGCCTTCTTTGCCAAGGGATTTCGCTTTTGTTTCTACGAAATCACAGATGAAATCCAGCTCTTCCTGTGTGAATTTCACCAGGGCGCGGTAAGCGGATTTGTTTACGGCAACTACAACTTTCTGCACATTCCACGGTTCGTGGGTATTATCTTTCTTAATCACATACATGATGATATCCTCCTTCATTCTCGGCAAGCGAGATACAATACATAGTCATTTGCTGTATCATAATGTACCACATACGGCTATATATTGCAATCAAAAATATAGACAACACAAGATATTGTGAAAACTTAGAGAAGTTCATCCGATTTTTTTCTGAAATTTTGTTAAGGTTATTTTTATTTTATTTTGTCAAGGTCTGACGCACTGCTTTTTGCCAGCCTTCCAGTTTTTCTGCCGCTTCTTCCTTGGATGCTTTGGGAGAATAGGCGTGAGAAACGCCCCAGTTCCGGCGGATTTCCGACAAATCTTTCCAGTAGCCTACCGCAAGACCTGCCAGATACGCAGCACCAAGGGCAGTGGTTTCCAGTGTTTTGGGACGGAGCACAGGAACCCCTGTGATGTCCGCCTGGAATTGCAGCAGGAAGTTATTGGCAGCGGCGCCGCCATCTACACGAAGTTCCGCCAGTGGAATCCCTGCGTCCTCCTCCATGGCGTGGAGCACGTCATAGGTCTGATATGCCATGGATTCCAATGCCGCACGGGCAATATGATTCCGGTTGGCACCACGGGTAAGACCTGTCAAAATACCACGGGCGTAAGGGTCCCAGTAGGGCGCACCTAGTCCCACGAAAGCGGGTACCAGATAAACGCCGCAGGTATCAGGCACAGACATGGCAAGTTCTTCCGTTTCCGACGCGGAGCCGATGAGTTTCAGTTCGTCACGAAGCCACTGAATGGCAGCGCCAGCCACGAATACAGAGCCTTCCAATGCATAGGTGACTTTTCCGTCCAGTCCCCATGCGATGGTGGTCAGAAGACCGTTTTTGGACATGACAGGGGCATCCCCTGTATGCATCAGCAAGAAGCATCCCGTGCCATAGGTGTTTTTGGCAGAACCGGGTGTGAAGCAAGCCTGTCCAAAGAGGGCGGACTGCTGGTCACCAGCTGCTCCGGCAATGGGGATAGGTGCGCCGAAGTGGAAAGGCAGGGTATGACCGAATACGCCGCTGGAGGGCATGACTTTAGGCAGGATAGAAGGGGGAATATCCAGAATGTCCAAAATTTCCGTATCCCACTGCAAAGTATGGATATTGAACAGCATGGTCCGGGAGGCGTTGGAATAATCGGTGGCGTGTACCTGTCCTCCTGTGAGATTCCAGATAAGCCATGTATCTACGGTACCGAACAGCAGATTACCTTCTTCAGCCAGTTTTCTTGCCCCTTCTACATGGTTCAGCACCCAACGGATTTTTGTTGCGGAGAAGTATGCGTCCAGCAGAAGCCCTGTTTTTTCCCGGAATAGGTCAGTGTAGCCTTTTTTCGCCAGTTCTTCGCAGTCCTCCGCAGTCCGGCGGCACTGCCATACAATGGCGTTGTAAATGGGCTTGCCTGTACGCTTGTCCCAGAGAATGGTGGTTTCTCGCTGGTTGGTGATGCCGATGGCGGCAATGTCAGCGGCAGTGAGCCCTTTCTGCGCCAGAGCTTTCTGTGCTACTTCCAGCTGGCTCTGCCAGATTTCCATGGGGTCGTGTTCCACCCAGCCGGGCTGGGGATAGATCTGACGGTATTCCTTTTGGGCAGTGCTGACAGCTGCGCCGTTTTTGTCAAAGAGGATACAGCGGGAGCTGGTGGTTCCTTGATCCAAAGACATGATATACTGCATACAAATCCTCCTTTTCATGGGAAAAGCCCCAAAGGGGGCTTTTGGTCTGTAAAAAGCAATTTTACATAAAATCTACAATTGGAATTCACTTCCGATGAGGAAAAACCGGAGTTTCGAGGCTTTTGAACTGATGGATACTCTGCACCCCGAAGAAAACGGGGACAGCGAAGCTGGCTTTGCGGAGCAAAGTGCTTGACCTCTGCACCCCGAAGAAAACGGGGACAGCGAAGCTGGCTTTGCGGAGCAAAGTGCTTGACCTCTGCACTCCGAAGAAAACGGGGACAGCGAAGCTGGCTTTGCGGAGCAAAGTGCTTGACCTCTGCAC